>Ga0187862_10001881_pt1 | contig 21831 bp, 20 predicted proteins | sample June2016WEW_10_1_FD_133003 | JGI IMG/M metagenome (GOLD analysis project Ga0187862, IMG submission 133003) | Peatland microbial communities from SPRUCE experiment site at the Marcell Experimental Forest, Minnesota, USA - June2016WEW_10_150 | ecosystem: Environmental > Terrestrial > Soil >...
GGAGAGGGGGGGATTCGAACCCCCGAGACCCTTTCGAGTCTACACGCGTTCCAGGCGTGCGCCTTAAACCGGGCTCGGCCACCTCTCCGCACGCGAACGCGATTATGCATCACGCCAACCTGCGGGGCCAGTTCGTCAATTTAGGGGGATCCGCCCTCGCCATGTTCGCGCCGATGCCTCGAATCAGAATGCAGGTCTGAAAGCGCCCGCCACTGCCGAACCCGCCGCCCGAACCGATGAATTGAACCTGGACCGCCGTGCTGCCGTTGTCGTGATTGACGGCCGCTTGCTGCTCTGATAATAAAGAATGAATCTTCGTTTTTTATAGAGCCGCGATGAAAGAGAATCAGGCAAGCCGCACCGCCCAATCGATGGCCATTTTTCGAGCGCTCGAATCCGCCCGCCCACCAAAGGAAAGGCTCTTCGCGGATGAATTCGCCGCGATGTTCCTGAGTCCATCGATGCGCCTTGCAGCCCGGATCGCGCAAAAGTCCGCCGCGGCGCGAAACCGACTCATCGCCTGGATCGATCGGCGCTGGCCCGGAGGGAGAGCATCGGCCGTAGCGCGAACCTGCTTGATCGATCGCACGCTTAGGCAGGCGCTGATGGCGGAGATAAGGCAGGTGGTAATCCTTGGCGCCGGCTACGACTCTCGCGCCTACCGCATCGAAGGGATCGAGGACGCCAGGGTTTTCGAGGTGGATCGCCGCGAAACGCAGGCGATGAAGCGCCGAGCGCTTATGCAGCGCCTTTGCCCATTTCCGCCACACGTCGCGTTCGTCGAGACGGATTTCATGAAACAGACGCTTGCCGAGGTTCTAGCCTCAGCGGGGTTCGATCGGGAACGCAAGGCCTTTTTCATCTGGGAGGGCGTTACCAACTATCTCGACGAACCAGCCGTGGATGCCACGCTACGGTTCGTCGGCAGCAATGCGCCTGGCAGCCAGATCGTGTTCACATACACGCATCGCGGGCTGCTCGATGGCTCCGGCGCCTTCTCGGTGAGTCCCAACGTGCTTCGGCATTTGCAGCGCGCGGGAGAGCCATGGACGTTCGGCTTCTATCCCACGGAGCTTGCGTCGTACTTGCGCGCGCGCGGCCTTGAGCTGAAGCAGGATCTCGGAGCGATCGAGTACGGAGCGCTCTGCATGGGCGCAAGCAAGGACGAAATGAAGGGCTATGAATTTTACCATGTCGCAATCGCGGAGGTTCGCAAACGGGAGGGAACCAGTTGCCGAAGGTAAGTGAAGCTCATCGAGAAAATCGCCGGCGGCAGATTCTCGACGCGGCGATCGAGTGCTTCGCGCACGACGGTTTTCAGCGCACGACGATGGAAGACATCATCCGGGAGGCGGGCCTGAGCGCTGGCGCAATATACAGCTACTTTCAGAGCAAAGACCAAATCATCGAGACGCTCGCCGACCAGCGCCATGAACGCGAGAAGCGGATCATCGAAGCGGCGCTGAATCGAGACGAGTGGGCCGCGTCGGTGCGCGAGTTGTTCAGAAGCTTATCCGCCGAATTGCTTGCCTCATCCAGGGTTCGCAAGGAGCGGCGGCTCGAGATCCATCTGTGGGCCGAGGCGCTGTGCAACCCGAAGGTTCTCACCCTGATCCGGCGCGGGAACAACCAGCCGCTGAAGCTGCTGTCCAATGCAATCGCAAAAGCTCAGAGCAGCGGACAGTTGCCACGAACGCTGAATCCCGAGGCCGCAGCACGGGTTCTGATTGCGATGTTCTATGGGCTGATCCTTCAGCAGGCATGGGATGAGCGAACCGACGTCGCCGAGTTCTCCAAAGCTGCGCAAGCGATACTGGCCGCTTACTTTTCCCCAAAGGCAACCGCTCGTGCTCTCAGGATTCGGGAGCGCCGGCCACGATGAATGCATCACGCCAACCTGCGCGGCCATAGCGCTTGATCGCGCCGCACCAGCCAGACTAAAGATGTCATCAGGGGCCAGTCGCATAGACGGCTCACTATTGGAGAACGCTTCGATGCTGCACACGCCGATTTGCGATTACTTTGGAATCAAGTATCCGATTCTGCTCGCCGGGATGGGCGGGGTCGCGATGCACAAGCTGGTTGCCGCGGTTTCCAACGCCGGCGGTCTCGGCGTTCTTGGCGCCGCGTCGCTCAGCCCCGACGAACTGCGCGCGGAAATCCGCAAGATTCGCGAGCTGACCGACAAGCCGTTCGCCGTCGATCTGCTCGCGCCGATTCCCGACATGATGCGCCCGCACGTACCGGTGATGGTCGAGGAAAAAATCAAGATCTTCGTCGCCGGACTCTCGGTACCGCAGGAATTCGTCAAGGTGATGCACGACAACGGGATGAAGATCGTCGTGATGTGCGGCAAGGTGCATCACGGCGTCAAGTCGCAGGACGCCGGCGCCGACGTGGTCGTCGCGCAAGGCACCGAGGCGGGAGGACATACCGGCGAGATCGGGATGCTCTCGCTGGTGCCGCAGATGATCGACGCGGTGAGGCTGCCGGTGCTGGCCGCCGGAGGAATCGCCGACGGACGACAGATCGCCGCCGCGCTCACCCTCGGCGCGCAGGGCGTCGTGATCGGAACGCGCTTTATCGCAACGCCCGAGGCGCAGGCGGCGGCCGGCTACCGCGAGGCGATCGTAAAGGCGCACGAGGATTCCACCATGCGCACGCGCGCGTACACCGGCAAGACCTGCCGCGTCATCCGCACCGAATATGCGCTCGAGTGGGAAAAGGATCCTTCGAAGATTCAGCCGTTCCCCATGCAGGCGATGACGTCGCAGCGCAACGGAGTCATGAACTTCAGCGGGCTGCGCGGCGACGGCTTCGATCCCAATCGCACATTCATGCCGACCGGGCAGGGCGCGGGACTGATTCACGAGATCAAGCCGACGGCGGAAGTGTTCGCCGATCTGCTGCGCGAGACCGAGGCGGCGCTGCGAAAATCGCAGCAGTTGCTGTCGGGCGATCCCGTCCGGCAGCATTCCGCGTCGCCGGCGCGGCAGGGGTGACCCCTGCACCCAGTGTTAAGGCCGCGCTCCGTTGTCGCGCGCGGCCCCTGCCGCAATCACACGCCGCGGGAAATGCCCGGCCAGATCTGCTTATGCATCTGCAATTGCAGCCGCGCGGGCAATCGATCCTCGAGTATCCACGCCGCGAGCGCGGCGGGCGCCAGTTGTCCGGACACCGGACTCAACAATAGCGCGCCCACGCGCCGGGCAAGGTCGCGGGCGGCGATTGCGTCCCTGGCCCATTCGTAATCCGCACGATCGGCGATTACGAATTTGATCTCGTCGCGCCGGGTCAGATGGTCGAGGTTGCTCCAAAGATTTCGGTCGCATTCCCCGCTGCCCGGACATTTGAGGTCCATGATCTTGATGACGCGTGGGTCGAGCCGGCTGACGTCCACCGCCCCCGACGTCTCGATCATCACGGTCCGGCCGGATTCGAGCATCGCATCCGCCAGCGGATATACGCCCTCCTGCAGCAGCGGTTCGCCGCCGGTCACCTCGACCAGGTCGCAGCGATAGCCGCGAATTATTTCGGCGACCTCGGCAATCGGCATCTGGCGGCCTTCGTAGAATGCGTACTCGGTGTCGCACCATTTGCATCGCAGGTTGCATCCGGTTAGCCGCACGAACACGCATGGACGGCCCGCGTGCGTGGATTCGCCCTGGATGCTGTAAAAGATTTCGTTGATATGCAGGCGTTCGGAGCTCATTTTTCGCCGCGATGCGCCGGCCCGCGTGCTCGTGCGGCGTCCCGCGCTTCCTCGATCACGACGCGCAGCGCTACCTTGTGCTCCGCGGCGATTCGCCGGCAGTCATCGTACTCCGGCGAAATCGTAGTCGGCTCGCGGCCATGCGCGCCCGATGTCTTGACGCGAACCTTGCCCCATCGCGTCTCGACCTCGTGAATCTCGCGATGTAATTTCAGCCGCTCGACGCCGTGGAACCGCAGTCCGATCGTCGAGGTCTCCGCAAAGATAATCTCCGCGATCGCGTCTCGGCGCGCGGCCTCGGCGATCACGCCCAGGGTTACCGCCGGGCGGCTCTTCTTCATCATCGTGGGCGTAATCGTCACGTCGCGCGCGCCTGCGGCGAACAGGCGACTCATCACATGGTCGTAAATCTGCGGGCTGAGATCGTCGATATTTGCGGAGATCTCGATCATCTCGTCGCTGTCGAACGCGGCCCGCTCGCGCCCTAGCATCAGGCGCAACACATTGGGCCGATCTTCCAGCTCGCGCGCGCCCGCGCCGTAGCCGATTTTCTCGACTTCGAACCCAAGCGGGATTGCCGCCGGACGCGCCAGCGCGCGGACCACCGCCGCGCCGGTCGGCGTGACCATCTCGCGCGCACCATCGCCGATTTTCACCGGGAATCCCGACAGCAGCTCCATCGTCGCCGGCGCCGGCACGGGAATGACTCCGTGCTGCGTGCGCGCGAATCCGCCGCCCATCGGGAGCACCGACACGATCACGTCGCCGACGCCGAGATGCTCGAGTCCCCATGCCGCGGCGACAATGTCGATGATCGAATCAACCGCGCCGACTTCGTGAAAATGAACGCGGTCGGGTGTGATGTTGTGAATCTTCGCCTCGGCCTGGGCAAGCACTTCGAAGATCGAGATCGCGCGATGCCTGACGGTCGCGGCGAGGGTAGATGCCTCGATCAGCGCGCGAATCTCGCCGAAATGACGCTGCGGCTGCGGCTCCGTCACGGCGACATCGAACTTGAGCGCCGAGATGCCGCTTGAGATTATCCGCCGGGTCGAGAGCCGATAACCTGCGATCGGCACCGACTTGATCGCGCGCTCGAACTGGTCAAAATCCGCGCCGCAATCGAGGATTGCGCCGACAATCATGTCGCCGCTGAGACCGGAGAACGCGTCGAGATAAGCCGTTTTCATCCCGCAACCTTTACATGGTAGCAGGGCGTCGATAGAATCAAAAACTCGGCTCGTGACGGACAATTCAACCGTGAGGCAAAGAGACCTCAAGCTCTTCAGAAAATTGCTCGAAGGCCGCAAACGCGACATTCTCCAGGAATCGGAGCGCGCGGTCGGCGCCATGAACAATGAGTCGGAAGAGGCCTGCGCAGACCCGACCGATCGGGCCGCGCTCGAATCGGATCGCAATTTCCTGCTGCGGATGCGCGATCGCGAGCGCAAGTTGCTCAGCAAAATCAGCGAGGCGTTCGCGCGACTCGAAGACGGTTCGTACGGGCGATGCGAGGAATGCGGCGGCGAAATAGGGTTCGAGCGGCTCAAGGCGCGCCCCGTCACCACGCGTTGCATCGCATGCAAATCCGCACAGGAAGAGCGCGAGCAGAAGATCTGAGCACGCCTCCAACCCGGAAAATCCCACTGCTATGAAAGTAAAAAAGGCGGTTATCCTTGCGGCCGGAATGGGCACGCGGATGCTTCCGTCGTCGAAGGTGATCGCCAAGGAACTTTTGCCGGTGGTCGATACGCCGGCGATCCAGGTCGTCGTCGAGGAGGCGGTCGCCTCCGGCATCACGGAAGTCATTCTCGTCATCAGCCCCGGCAAGACCACCGTCGCCGATCACTTCGAGCCCAACGCGGAACTCGAGCGCTATCTCGAAGCCCGCGACAAACGCGACATCCTCGAACTGGTCCGGCGCAGCAACCGTCCGGCCAGGATTACGATCGCCGAACAGCAGCGTCCGCTCGGGCTGGGCCATGCGGTGCTGCAAGCGCGCGAGGCGGTCGGCGACGAACCGTTTGCCGTGATGCTCCCCGACGACATTTTCGATTGCCCGCGGCCGTGCCTGCGCCAGCTCCTCGATGTGGCCGAGACCCGTGACGCGCCGGTGGTCGCGCTGCTCAAGGTCGCACGCAGCGAGCTCTCGAAGTACGGCATCGTCGATCTGAAAGCCGTCGGCGAGCGGACTTACGAACTGCGTGGGATGGTCGAGAAACCGGCGCCCGAAAAAGCGCCGAGCGAATTCGCAATCATGGGCCGCTACGTGCTGACGCCCGATATCTTCGAACTGCTGGCCGCGGGCAAGCCGGGCGCTGGCGGCGAAATTCAGTTGACCGACGCGCTGATGGCGCTGACGGGGCGCCGCAAGATTTACGGCTACCAGTTCGAGGGCGTCCGCTATGACCTGGGCGATCGCGTGGGGTTCATCTCGGCGCAAATCGGCTTCGGATTGAAACGCGCCGATCTGGCCGAGAGGTTGCGAGCTTACTTGAAGTCAGTTATCTCACAATAGTAATTGCGTCTCGATCTTGGATGGGGCAGTAGCTCAGCTGGGAGAGCACTACGTTCGCAACGTAGGGGTCGAGGGTTCAAATCCCTTCTGCTCCACATTTCAGTCTCCAGATTTCTGGAGATGCCAGAGAATCGATCGAAAAGCGCGCGTGTGCGCGCGATTCGCGATCACGCGCGGACCCAGAGAGCGCCTTGGTCGGCGCAAATCGGCAGAATCGGGCAAAACCTATCCGGGCGCGATTTGGCTAGGTCCGCGGATCCTCGCTTTAGATTCGCTATTATTCCGGGCATGCATTTCATAGCCTAAACGCCCGCGGGGGACGTTGGACGTGGAGATGCGGGACTCCGCGGCCGGGGGGAACGAGATGAAATCATCCAGAGTTCGTTCAACCTATCGTATGCGCGTGGTGTTGGGATGCGGGATTCTCCTCGCTGCGATGGCGGGCTACTGGCAGGTTGTCGGCGCGCAATCACAACCCCGAGCTTTGATTACTGAACCGGTCAGCGACACCAAGCTGGTCACGCTCACGGGTAATGCGCGTCCAGAAGCGAATGCGCGCTACGATCGCGGGCCGGTCGCTGACACCTTTCGGATGGACCACATGTTCCTGGAGTTGCGACGCTCTCCGCAAGCGGAGCAGGCCCTTCGGCAGTACATGGAACAGCAGAGCGACTCCAAGTCACCAAACTATCACCACTGGTTGACCCCGCAGAAAATCGGACAGCGTTACGGTTTGGCGCCTGAAGATATGGCGACGATTACGGGTTGGCTGCGATCGCATGGCTTCACCGTCAATCTCGTTTATCCCAATGGCATCGTGATCGACTTCTTGGGTACGGCGGGCGAGGTGCGCAAGGCTTTCCACACCTCGATTCATCGCCTTGACGTGGATGGTAGGCAACATATCGCCAACATGAGCGATCCGCGGATTCCGGCCGCGCTGGCGCCGGCAGTGGTCGGCATCGTCTCGCTGAATGACTTCAGGCCGCATCCGATGCATACGAAGACGAAAACCGACTTCTCACCGGGCGGCGCTTGCGGTCCGTTAGGCGCTCCGTGCGAAGAGGTCGTACCCGCGGACCTGGCAACCATCTACAACTTGAATCCGCTCTTTTCCGGCGGCATCACCGGACAGGGCGAGACGATCGTGGTGGTCGAAGACAGCGACGTCTTTAATGCTGAGGATTGGAACACCTTTCGCAATGCGTTTGGTCTTAGCAGCTCCTTCCCGAACGGGAGCTTCCGCGAGTTCCAGCCGCAACCACCCAGCGGCCCGGACAATTGTAGCGATCCGGGCGCCGTCCCAGACGTTGATGTCGAGGCGATCATCGATGCGGAATGGGCCAGCGCTTCGGCGCCCAACGCGACCATTGTCGTGGGCTCGTGCGCGGACGTCTCTACCGGCCCTTTTGGGACGACGTTGGCTTCGGGAGTTTTTGTCGCACTTCAGAACATTCTCAACGGCGCGCTTAGCCCCAAGCCGGATGTTGTGAGCGTCAGCTACGCTGAATCGGAGGTAGTTAACGGCGCAGCCTCCAACGCCGCCATCGACTCGCTGTATCAGACGGGAGTTGCGGGAGGCACCTCAATTTTCGTTGCCGCGGGCGATTCCGGCGCTGATGCCAATGACTTAGATAGGCAGCCTCCTCCCTGGGCGGGGGAGTACGGAATCAGCGTCAGCGGATTTGCGTCCAGCCCGAATGACGTGGCGGTGGGTGGCACCGATTTCGCTGACTTTTTAACCAGCACAAGCTCCACTTACTGGAATGCGTCGAACGGCACCAACGGCGGCTCGGCGACGTCCTATTTGCCGGAAATCCCGTGGAACGATTCCTGCGCGAGCGACCTCTTGTCTGGCTTTATTGGCACGGTTTCAACCTATGGCCCAAGCGGCTTGTGCGAACTTGCTTTGTTGGGACCCGGTATCTGCACGGCTAACCAGGAGCCCTATGGGTGTTGTGATGGGCTGGGGAGCGGCATTTGTCCCCAACCCGAGTTTTCACTGGAAGTCGTAGGCGGCGGCGGTGGCCCAAGCTCCTGTGCGAGCGGAGCGCCGTCCACGACCGGCGTGGTAAGTGGGAGTTGTACAGGATGGACCAAGCCTGGTTACCAATCGGTTTTTGGCAATCCGAGCGACGGCGTCCGCGATCTTCCCGACGTCGCCTTGTTCGCCGCCGACGGATTGTGGGGACACTGCTACGTGTTTTGCAATTCCAACCCTGCAGACCTGAATTCATGCGCGGGCGACACCGACACGTGGCCCTGCGCGGGCGGGACGTCGTTTGCTTCGCCGATAATGGCCGGCATCCAGGCTCTGGCCAATCAGAAGGCTGGCGGCGATCAAGGCAACCCGAATACCACCTACTATTCGCTCGCGCGCGCTGAGTATGGCTCGAGTGGCAACGCCAGTTGCGAGTCGAGCCTGGGCAACGAAGTTTCAAGTTCGTGCATCTTCTACGACATAACCCAAGGCGATAACGACCAACCATGCTTTGTAGGCGACCCAGACTGCTTCGCTGGCGGATTACCTACCTACGAAGTCGGAGTCGGCGTGCTGTCCACCTCGAACTCATCGTTCCAGGATGCATTTGCAGCGAACGCCGGATGGGACTTCGATACCGGCATCGGGACCGTCAATGCCACCAATCTCGTGATGGCATTTGCCTCAAGTAGCGGCACGCCGACGGCAACCTCAACTAGCGGCACGCCGACGCCAACTGCGACGCCAACTGCGACTCCGTCGGCAACAATGACTGCAACTGAGACCCCAACGCCGACGGCGACTGCGACGCCTGGTGGCGGGCGCATCTCGGTGAACCCGAAGAAGGTCAAACTCAACGCGTCGCCAGCGGCTACGGCGTCCGCGATTATCACTATTGGCAACACCGGGACTGGCCCACTGACGGCCAAGGTAACCGCACCGAAACACGCCCCACCATTCACAGAGGTTGAGGGAGGAAGCGGGATCCTGATCGGGCCGGGTTTGAACCACCAGGTGATAATCGTGTACACGCCGATGAAGGAAGGATCGAGGACCGATCAGATCTCGATCACGAGCGATGATCCCACGCATAAGAAAGCGATCAAGGTGAAAATCACGGGCAAGTCGAAATAGGGGCCGTTTGATACGCGCGCGACGAAGTGCTTGAGGCGAGCCGATAAGACCGAAATGTACTTGAGCCAATCATCGCTCTCGATGGGGCCTTAGCCTTGGATCACGGTCGGCCCTTCGTGCGCTTTAGATTGGCGAGGCCTCGACCAGCTATCTCTGTGCGGCTTCCGCCCTCCAAAGAAAGATTCCGAAGTTCAGTTGAGCACTCATTTGATAACCAGGGCAATGCCGAATGCTCCACGCCCGCCATTTGGGGCTGGAAACGTGATCTGACCGTAGCCGTCGCCTCTGGCTCAAGAGGCCTGGATACCCTTGTCCCGCGATCACAGTGACCGGCAGCGTCAGGTTGCTCAAGCTTCCGCTCAGCATTGCGGACGGAAATTTCAAGAGAGTGAAGCCCGCTAAAGTAGCCCGATCGTGGAGACTCGATCCGTGCCTATCTGTTCTTCGGCGCTTGCCCCTTTCCCGACAGGTCCACCGACTGCTGCTCCGCATTGTCGATGATCATCAGGGTGGCAGTAGACGATACGGCGGCGGTCGGCGCGAACGTAACTTCGAAGGAGCACCCATCGCCTGGGGACAGGTCCGATACACTGCAGCCATTCGTCACGCTGAACGGACTGCCCCCTCCACTGAGCCCTAAAATCGTCACCGTAATACCGGGCGTCTTCTTGCCCCCTTTGGGATTGCGCACGATGACATGTTTGGGTCCCTTATGCTTCCCGACCTCCACGGTGCCGAAATTTAGCGACTTCGGTCTGATCTCGAGTTTGACCGGCACCGGCGTGGGCGTTGGTGTGGGCGTTGGCGGAACGCCGTGGCCTATTGCGTAAAGACGATTTGGGCCAAAAGGACACACGTTGATGTAGACCGTTCCGTCAGCGCCGATCGCCGGCGCTCCCTCAACAAGCGAAAGGCCGACGGGGAACTTCCACTTAACCGACCCATCGGGATTTACCGCATAGATCTTTCCGTCGTTGGTCCCGACATAAACAGCGCCATCGGCTCCGATCGCGGGCGAGGAGATTACCGCTTGGTTGAAGCCCCCAGTATCGTCGGGAATGACTTGCCACCGGAGACTGCCGTCGGGGTGTAACGCCCACAAGCTGAGTCCGTCTCCAAAATAGATTGTGCCATCGGTCCCAATTGCCGGCGAGGACAGCACCCAGTAATTCGGTGACTGGAACCGCCACTTCAAGGAACCGTCCGGATTGATGGCGAACAGGTAGGCGATACTATGTGGATAGCCATTGGTGTATTCGGAACCGACATAGATGGTACCATCTGGCCCTACTGCCGGAGAGGACTCCACGTCGCCAGGCGTCTGAAACGCCCATTTCAACGTGCCGTCTGGGTTTACCGCGTAGAGGTTGTAGTTAGCGGAACCGAAGTAAATCGTTCCGTCGGCACCGATCGCCGGAGAGGACATCTCATTGGTTCCATCAAATCCTTCCGCCAGCACCCACTTCGTCGTGCCATCGGGGTTGATCGCATACAGCTTGCCGTCATCGCAGTAAATGTAGATTGTCCCATCGGAACCGATGGCAGGAGAAGACTCGCATGAAAAGCTGGTTTGGAAAGTCCACTTCAGCGTCCCATCGGGGTTAACGGCGTACAGATAACCGTCTCGAATATCGCCCTGTGAAGGAGCGTAGATGGTTCCATCGGCTCCGACCACGGGTGAAGAGTCCATTGGCCAGGGGGTTACAAAAGTCCACTTCAGCGTCCCGTCCGGATTAAATGCGTAGAGGTTGTCGTCTCCGGGAGTTGAATAGATCGTTCCATCTGCGCCAAGTGTGGGCGACGATAGCGGCGCAAAAAAAGTGCCTCCCGGGTAGACAAACAACCATGTCTGGACGCCGTTGTTAGTGCTGGTATCGACCTGGCTTTGGCCGGTGTGCGCGGAATCGTGCCGAAACACAGGCCAAGGGGAAGACGCCAGTTGTGCACGTGGCGCGCTCGTCGACACTATGAGCAAAGCGCAAGCGGCCAAACTCAAGGATACGATAACGCCAATCCGTCCTATTTTTTGTTGGCGTTTAATTGGATTTCCCCGCCTGCGCGGTTGGAGCCTGCGGTCGTCGCAAGCGCAGCTTACTCTCGACTCTGCAATCAAACCGTCAGTTCATAATCAGTCTGTTGTCCACAGAAATAGCGCGGCGCCAGAGGCTAAGCAATCCAATGGCGGAGGAACGGCGGGTGGCCACTACGTAAGACGAGATCATAGCCGCGTATAGAAAAGATGCTGAGGAAGATGGCCAAAAATCACGCCCTGGCTGCGACCTTGGGAGAGAAACATTCAAGGCGAACGCGTGGCGATAATGCTCTCTCCAGCAGCGCTGTTTTAATCTTTTGCAAATTAGTCGCCAACTCCGCGGACAATTTTGCGATGAGAAGGCGAAGTGGGGGTCGCCAGTTCAAATCCACTCTGCTCCACCATTCAATCTCTGGATTTTCGGACGTGTCGGAGAATCGCGCGAAAAGCGCGCGTGTGCGCGCGATTCCAGATCGTGCGCGGACCCGGAGAACGCCTCCGACGGCGCAAATCGCAAGAACCCCGCAAAACCTATCCGCTCGCGATTTTGCTAGGTCCATCCTAAGACTGACCTCGCGCCGAACCGCTCGCCTTATTCACGTCGCGGATCGACCCGCAAAACATGCGGCCCGGCCTGAGCATTCATGGAATCGAGAAGCTTGGCGACCTGCACGACCATCTGTCGTCCCTGGCGAATGACGAACTTTTCGCGCTCCAATCGCGCCAGATGCTCGGTCACTCTGGGCCGCGAGGCGCCGACCAGGTTGGCGATGTCCTTATGGCTGAAAGATACGCGCAGCAGCGTGCCGCGCGATTCCTCGACTCCAAAGTCCGAGCACAGCTCCAACAGCGCAACGGCGATTCGTTCGTGCAGGCCAAGGTTCAGGAAACTCGAGCTGCGCAGCAGGAGGCGGTACCACTGCTTCAAATCGTTGCTGTGAAATTGCTTGAAGGCGGACTCGGGAGCATTTGGGGTAATGCCGCCGAAGTCAGCCCAGCTCACAGTTCCAACGCGGCAATCGTTGTAAGCCTCGCATTGAAAACCAGACTGACTGAGCGGCAGCGCTGGGAATTCCGGAATCGGTCCCGGCGCCAGCATCGCCACCGTGACACGCTCGTCGCGCGCGTTGCGGCAGGTGATGCGCGCAATTCCTGCCAACAGAATGTGGGCACTTTGCGCCTGCGCAACGTCGCGCAGAATTAACGCGTGTCGTTTGTAGTCGGAAAGCGACAGCGCACTTGCCAAAAGTTTGAGCTCAGACGGAGAAAGCCACGACAAAACCTTGAGCCGGCTTAGTCTGTCGAGGTCTGTTTCGCGGGAAGCTCTTTTCTCATTCAAAATCGCACCGCCCAGATCGGGCGTATACACCGTTGGCGCTTACAACGGATAAGCCTGAATTTGGAGCATGTTCTAGGCCAAATAAAGTTACGTTCAAGGCCGATTCTGTTACAAAAGGAACGACTCCTCCGTTGTTTTCTCGCACCGATTGTCGTTACATCCGGCGACTGCGCTCGACGGCTGCGATTCGACGGACGCAAGTTAGACTTAAGGGACACCGAGATCGCTTCAATTTTTCCACCCATGGCACCACGCTCGTCACGCGGCAGATACATCAGGCAAAGGGGGGCCAGGCCTCCTCAACCTCGCGCAGTCAGCGCTCAAGATTTAGGGAAATTGAAAGGGCTGGCGGGTCTTTCCTTACGCAAATTGGAAGCCTTGCGTGCCAGGATGAGGATTCGGCAGTTTTCCAGACACTCGATCGTCTATAAGGAGGGGGAATCAGATGAAGCCGTGTACATCGTGCTCTCGGGAATCGCCCGGCTTATCTGCCTCAATCGAAAAGGGGAACGCAATCTGCTCGAGGTGCTGGGACCCGGCGACGTGATCGAGATTCCGTCATTATTGCCCGATATCCATCATAAACTCACCTGCGAGACGTTCACGGATTGTCAAATCGGTTTAATAAGCCCAACCGCGCTCGTGGAGGGCATCGTTGGCATTCCATTCCGCGAGTTTAACGAGGCGCTCAATTTGACGGTCGGCCGATGGTGGACGCTTCTGGAGCGCCATTCAAACTTTCTCAGTCAAACCGTTCGAGAGAAAATCATGCTCGCCTTGCTCGACCTCGGCCGCAAGTTCGGTCAGCGAGACGACCACGCGATGATCATAGATCTGGGTCTAAGCGGTCAGGACATAGCGGACCTGGTGGAGTCCTCGCGGCCGAAAGTGAGCGAGTGCCTCAAGAGTCTCGTTGCTGAAGGCGTGGTGACGCGCGAACACCGCCGTTTCATCATCGACTCGGTAAAAATTCAGGCTAGCCTGCGATCCTGACGTTTGTCGCTACCAAAAAGAGGATCTGAACCGCGGCGGTCGGCCTTCGACAATCGCCTGGAGGAGTCTGGTTCGACAGATCGCTAAGCCGAATCAGCCGTCCGACCGTTAGGGTGAAAATGCGAGGCGAATTCTCGACAAGAAGATTCTCTCCAGCACTGCTGCTTTTATTTTGGTCCGAATACCTCGCCAGATTCGCAGACGATTTCCCCGATCAAAACTGAATGAGGGTCGGCAGTTAAAATCCAGCTTGGGCCACATTTCTTCCGCTCATAAACAAGATGTTTCCGGGCTTTTGGGGTCGGCGGGCAAGCATAGATCGAGGAATCATGCCGCCGATCGCGTCACCTGGTGGTGCCGTTGGCGTCATGATTCGTGGGCGTCTCTCGCGTGGCGTCGTAAGGTTGCTGAATAGACGCAAAGCGCGCCTAATGAGCTGCGTGTAATGGCGATTTCAAATGACCACAGAAAGGACCCCGCACCATGACGGGCCGATATAATCGCATCGCGATTGCGCTCCCAGGCAGAGTACTCACGGCATTGGCGCAGGCGTCGGCCGGGTTCCTGTTGCTGACGCTGGTGCTCGCGACTAGCGCCCGGACCGCCGCCGCGCAGTCCGGAATCCGGGATTACCAAAATTACTGCGCCGAGTGCCATGGGCTTACCGGTAAGGGCGACGGCCCCTCCCGCTTGAGCATTCCGATGAACCCGCCGCCGAACGACCTCACTCAGATGGCAAGGAAAAATGGCGGGAAATTTCCCTTCGATGAGGTCGTGGACTCAATCGACGGCCGCAAGAATATACCGTCGCACGCGCGGCTCCAGATGCCCTTTTGGGGGACAACCCTTCAGAAGCCGGGCCAGGAGTTCACGCCCGAAAGCGATGCCGAGGTGAAGAGAAGAATCGAAGCGATGGCGCGATTCGTCGAGAGCATCCAGCAGAAGTGACGCGAGCCGCGAGTGCTTATCCATTAGCGCCGTCGCGCGCAGCGCCAGGCCGGCGCTTATTTGGCGGCCTAATGAACCGCGTGCTCGAACGAATGCAAAACCCTGAGCGTGCGTTCTCGATCCATCGGCTTCGAGGTGTAGTACTGGACGCTATATGCACGCGCTTGCCGTTCGGTCTCGGGACTGTGATTCGCGGCGATGTAGGCAACGAGTGCATGGAGGGCGTGTTTGCGCACTTGGTCAAGCAGCCAGGCGCGGGTCGATTCCTCGAGAGCTTCGTCGTCGATTACCACCATCTTGACGTCCGGCTTGAGCAGGAACGCGTGCCCGTCATGCGGATCGGCAAATTTCGCAATGACCCAGGCATCGCTCACGCCCTCGGCGATTATCTGCACGACCGATTCGTCGCGCGAGAAAACTGCTATCGCCCCGCGCTTTCCGCCCGTGGTTCCTGCCGGGTCCGCCTGTGAGGCAAGCGCAAGCCGGGGTCCAGACTTGCGGCTCACTTTGCCCTCCGAGGAGCTCGATGCGAGCTTCAGTCGTTTGTGCTGCTGGAGCATTGATTTGTCACGCTGGCAACCTGACATCTCTGCTCTTGCTTGAAACATGCCAACGCGACTGCCCGGGCAAAACGCCGCTGAAATCCGACGATTTTGGTTTTTGAGGCAACATATGTTAAAAAAGAATTGTCCCCGCTGAGTGCAGTTTTTAATCGGATTGACGCCTTTCGAGCCATTTGACCCGGAAACCTGACGAATGAAGACAAACACCAACGCACCGGCTCCTGCTGCTCTGCCCAGCGGCGGGCCGCGCTATTTTCACCTGCTGTGGGACACGGAACTCGACGAGCTGCGTCCGGTCCTGGAGTCCGTCCAGAAGCATCGCAACCGCGTGCTGGACCACTGGTATCAGCTCTACGTGCTGCACTTTGCCGACAGCCGCGCGCTGACGAAGACGGAATTCATGGAGATTTACGGCAGCGAACTCGATGCCACGCTGAAGGATTTACTCGGCAAAGACATGGACGGCTTCGCCGCCAACGTCGCACGAATCGGGGAACAGCTCGCCGAACGCGGGGTGCCATTCCAGGAATTGATCGTCTCGATCCACCTTTTCGAGGAGAGCGCGGCCACCGCGTTTCCTACCTTCCCGCCATTAACGGGGCGGACCTACCAGGCGTTCGACAAGCTAAGTCACATCCGGATCGTCGTGCTCGCCGATACCTACTTCCGCTCGAAGACCGCCGTCTCCGGAGCGCGAATAATGGCGCTCGAGCGCGAAGCCGCGACGCTTCCAAATCATTCTCGCAGCCGGTTCCACGGGATGGTCGGCGCCAGTGCGGCGATGCGCCAGCTGTACGACCGGGTGGAGGCGGCCGGCGTCACGCGCGGCACGATCCTAATCGTCGGCGAGAGCGGCACGGGCAAGGAGCTGGTAGCGCACGCCATTCATGAATGCGGCCCGCAGCCGGGGGCGCCGTTCGTCGCGCTCAACTGCGCGGCGGTACCCAAGGACCTGATCGAAAGCGAGCTATTTGGATACAAGCGCGGCGCGTTCAGCGGAGCGAACGCCGAGTACCTGGGGCTGTTCCGCGCGGCTGACGGCGGAACTCTGTTCCTGGACGAGGTCACGGAGATGAGCGCCGACACGCAGAGCAAGCTGCTGCGCGCGATTCAGGAGCGCTCGGTGCGTCCGGTAGGCTCGACCAGAGAGATTGCAGTGGACGTGCGCCTGATCGCCTCGACCAACCGCGATCCCCAGGAGGAGGTGAAGGCCGGCCGCCTTCGAGACGACCTCTACTACCGTCTGCAGGCGGGCGTCATTCATATACCGCCGCTGCGGGCGCGGCTTGAGGATGTGGCGCTGCTGGTCGAACATTTCATCGAGCTCTTCAACGCACGGCAGATGCGGGGAGTTCCGGTCACGGGGGCAGAGGACGAAGCGATCGAGGCCATGCGACGGTATTCGTGGCCGGGCAACGTGCGCGAACTTGCCAACGCGATCGAGAGCGCATTCACGTTCAGCCGCTCGCCCGTGATCCGATTGCAGGACCTGCCGGCATCGATCGCCGGTTCGCACGCCGCCGAACGCGAACCCGTCGCCAGGGTAAATCCGGTCGGCAGTTTCGCCGATGCCGAGCACGCCCTTATCCGCCGCGCGCTCGATGCGACTGAAGGCAACAAGGTGCAGGCTGCCAAGCTGCTGAAGATCTCCCGCAAGAAGCTCTACGCCAAGATCGTGAAGTACGGAATCGAGTGATCAGGCGCGCGACGCACGCGTTTACGCTTCCCAGACGGCCGTAAGGGCGCCGTCCTGGTCAGACCAGTTGTAACGCGCGCGTCCGCCGAAAGCTTTCTGCAGTTCGCGGGCGATACGATGCGCCAGCTTTTGCGACGTGGTCAGGACCTCGAGCGTCGCGCCATTCCATTTGCTGGAGACAATCCGCCGCTCGGGTTGAGTGAATTCGGCGCGCCGTTCGACGTTGGCGATCCGCGCGCGGATCGCCTCCAGGTTTGAGCTTGCGTTCGAGCCGCGCACCAGCACCCGCCCGAAGTATTCGCCGCTTTTCGCCTGCTTGCACCCCGGGCAGATAGTCCATGCCGCCGCGTTGATCAGTTTGGCGGGGAGCGTCCGATTGCGCCGCCAGGTTTTGGCCGTATAAATGCTCCCACAGACGTCGCAAACCGAGGGATCTTTGGGTGGGCGCTGCTTCTGCGCGACAGGCGGGCTCATGTCGGAGCGCGTGCCGCGGCGGTCGAGGCTGCGGGTGAGTCCCTTGCGGGGAGTGTTACCGGTGGTCTGCTTCATTCGATGCCTCTTTGCGATTCGCTGCTCCTTGCGTGCCCTTAGCCGTTCATGATCTTGCTGGTTCCCGCAACCACCAGCAGGAACGCCCTCAGCAAATCGCTCGTGGTGACGATGCCGACCAGCTTGCCGTCGGCGACGATCGGCAGTCCACCGATCTTGTGCTTCAGCATCAGCCGGGCCGCGTCTTCCACCGTACTATGCGGCGCGACGGTGATGAGCTCGGTGCGCATCGCCGCATTCACCCGCGTCGATCCCAGGTAGCCCATGTGCTCGCGTATATCGCGCTCGGTGAGGATCCCGACCAGCCGCCCGCCCTCCACCACCGGCAATCGCCTGAACCGGCCGTCGTCCATGACGGCCTTGGCGTTCGCCAATGTGTCATCAGGATTGATTACGATGGGGTCCGGGGTCATCAAGTTGACAATCTGCATCCTTGTCCTCCGAAGAGTCAGTTGATGAGCGTGCAATTCGCTTGCCATCGGCGGCTAGGCGTCGATGCTATGGTCTGCAATGAAGGTGCGGGCTTTTGTGAGCTGGACAGTAAACGCTCCCCGTCTCATCCTGCCCATCAGCCGCATCGACGTTTGCGAAATGACGCGAAGCGATACATCTTCGCGATCGATGCTGCGCTTCCGCAGGCTGAGTATCTGCGAGAGCAACGCGGCTCTTGAGGGACGATCAGGAGCTATTGCGGTTTTGGTTGTTGTTTCGAGCCGAGCAGCTTTTGAACTTGCTGCTCTGCCTTGTCACGCATCTTATGCATGAAAGAGGTCTTTTTCTTCTTGGGATGAGCGGCCTTGTGAGCCGCCGGCTTCCCGGTCTCGGCCACTGCCGGTTTATTCGTCTCGCCACCGGACGGAGCGCTCTGGCTTGCGCCGTTAGCGGACGGGATTACTACTGAATTCGGCTGAGCCTGCGCCGACAGGGCGGGCGCTAGCATTAACAGGGCCGCGGCAAACGATATTGAAGCGATGAGTTTCATAAATTGACCGTAAGATACCGTCGTGAACAGCAAGACGCTCGGAACCGATAAAGGTTACGGAGTGGCGAGAGCATCTCTTGACGGCTATAAGCTCGCTGAAGAATGCTTTAGCATGGAAGTGTCTGAGTGCTGCGATCGGATGCAGGTCATCGCGGTGCGCGATCGAATCGTCATTGCGAGCCGCGAAAATCCAAAACCGGGGATGGCACGGCATTCGCTAGTCCACTGAGTATCGCGCCGCGCCTGACCTCGAAGGAGCATATTTTCATGGCATACCCATTCCGCAGAATTCTTTGCCCGGTGGACTTCGACGATAACTCGATGCAGGCGCTCGATACTGCCGCGGATTTCGCCCGCGAGAGCGACGGCACCGTGTTTGTCTTGCACGTGGTTCCGATGATCCTCGCGCCGACGGGGATGCCGATCTATGTCGACCTCTACAAGGGGCAGGAAGAGACTGCCCGCGCCAAGCTGCTCGAGATCGCACACAAGCGACTGGACGGACTCAAGTACGAAGTTCTGACCCATACCGGCGAGCCGGCCGGTGCCATCTTAAACGCCGAAAAGAAAACCAGCGCCGACGTAATCGTAATGGCCACGCACGGGCGCCGTGGCTTCAAGCGCTTTTTCCTTGGCAGCATCGCCGAGGTCGTCTTGCGCGAATCCATGTGCCCGGTGGTGACCGTGCGCTGCACGCCCGCGCAAAGCGACCTGGTCGGCACCTGGATGACGAAAAATCCGATCACCGCGACTCCGCACGAGAAGCTTGCCTCCATCGCAACCAAGATGCACGCGGGAGGCTTTCGATGCGTGCCGATCCTCAATGAAGGCGTCCCGGTCGGAATTGTGACCGACCGCGACATCCGCCAGCACACCGGCCTTTTGGATCAAACCGAGGCGTGCAAGGCGATGAGCGAAACGCTGATAACTGTCACGCCATCGACCGATATTCGAGAGGCTGCGCGCTTGCTGCGCGACCGGAAGATCGGAGGGCTGCCAGTGCTGGAAGACGGCAAGCTCGCCGGCGTGATAACCACGGCCGACGTGCTCGAGGCGCTGACCACGCGAGTCTGAGCACGGCGGGCAGGCGGGAGCGATGCGCGGACCCGGGTGAAATGATGGAACCATGCGGGACGCCGAGGCCTGGCGGAGATCGCGCGGGCGGTGTCGCGGCGCTGGTCGAGGCAATGATGCGGCCGGAGTTCTACCCGGACTCGCCCGCTCGCGTCGAACTCAAGCAGACGCACATATCTTACGTCTTTGTCGCCGGAGAAACGGTTTTCAAGGTCAAGAAGCCGGTTCATTTTGCATTCCTGGATTGTTCCAGGCTCGCGCGCCGGTTCCACTATTGCATCGAGGAGGTGCGCCTCAACGCGCGTCTTTCGCCAAGTGTGTACCTCGGCGTGTTCGCGATTCTTAAGCGTGCGGACTGCTTCGTGCTCGGACCCGAGGTTCGCGTCGAGCATCCCGAAGCCGTCGAGTACGCGGTCAAGATGCGCCGGCTGCCCGAAGACCGCATGCTCGATCGGCTGCTCGCCGCGGGCCAGGTGGATAGCCGCACGATTCGCGCTATTGCGGCGCGTATGGCGCAGTTTCATGCGAGCGCGCCGTCGAATCGTGGATGGGCCTACGGTTCAGCCGCGGCAATCTGGCGCGGCGTGATCGGGGACATCGCGCAGAGCCGGGATTTTATCGGTCGCACGCTTCGCCAAGACCAATTCACCGCGATCGACGCCTTCTGCCGCGCCTTTATCACGGCTCATTGGCGGCCATTGAATGAGCGGGCGCGCGAGGGCCGGGTGCGCGAAGGCCACGGCGATTTGCGCGCCGAGCATATCTGCCTTGTGGGCAACGAAAACGAAATCGATGTGATCGATTGCGTCGAGTTCAGCGAGCAGTTGCGCTACGGCGACGTCGCTTCGGAGATCGCATTCCTGGCGATGGACCTCGAGCGGCTCGGCGCGCCTGGGTTCGCCGAAGAGTTGGTCGAGGACTACGCGGAGATCACCGGCGACGAAGAGCTTGCGCTGTTCGTTCCGTTCTACAAGTGCTATCGCGCATGCGTGCGCGGCAAGGTCGAGAGCCTGAGAAGCCTCGAGCGCGAGGTTGGCGCGGCGGATAACGAGCGCGCTGGGCAACTCGCGCGGAGTTACTTCGAGCTCGCGTGGCGCTATGCCCGTGGCGCATCGCCGGCTCTGATCGTAGTGTGCGGGCTTTCGGGCACCGGCAAATCGACCGTCGCCCGCATGCTCCGGCATCGCAAGGGCTTCGAGATCATCAACTCGGACCGCGTCCGCAAGCGCCTGGCAGCTGTCTCCGCACACGAGCACGTCCGCGCGGATTACGGAGCCGATATATATTCCGACAGGTTTACGACAATCACCTACGACGCGATGCTCGACGAAGCGGAGAGCCTCCTGAGCGAGGGCCGCGGAGCGATTCTCGACGCGACGTTCAAGGCGTCCGCCAAAAGGCAGCGCTCCCTGGCGATAGCGGCGCGCCACGGCGTGCCGGTGCTTTTCGTTGAATGCGTCGTCAGTGAGGACGAAGCGATACGCCGGCTGGAGCGGCGCGCGTCGATACACGGTGAAGTCTCAGACGCTACGCCGGAGGTGTACCAGCGCCAGCGCGCCGAGTTCGAGCCGCTTGGCGAGATTGCGGCGCGCAACCACCTGCGCATCGATACCACCCGGCCGCGCGAATGCCTTGTCACGGAAATCGACGATGCGCTCGAACCCCTGCTGCATCGTACGCCCTGCGAACCTGGCAACTCAGGCGCCCGCTGAGCCCGCCCGCGCGCAGCGTTATCGCGCCGCCATTCGGCGATCCTGAATCATGTTGAGGAAATGAGTACCCGAAAATCCCGGGTCAGGCGCACGAGTTCTTTCCCGCTGCGCTCAACACTCGTCGGAACGATCTCGCGATGCGGCCGCATTTCCGCTCGCGCCCGGCCGCCTCTGCGCCACCGCCGTTTGCCGGTCCCGCGACCGCCTGCTAACTCACTGTCCATGAATATCCGCCACGCCGCGGTGAGAGCCAAAAAGCGCAAGGCGAAGAAGTAATAAAATTCATCGCAATTTGAGTTGACATCTATCTCATCCTGAGATATATTCTCGACATGCGGGTTGTCTCGGAGAAGGCGCTCAGGGACTTCGCGCAACAATACCCCGATGCTGACGCGCCGCTGCGAGTATGGTGCAAGCTGGTAAAAAGTGGAACGTATTCAAATCTGGCCGAGCTGAAGCGAACCTTCGGATCGGTGGACTACGTGCCGACCGGCAAGGGCGATTTCTACGTTTTCAATATTGCTGGTAACAAGTACAGGCTGATCGCAGCGATTCACTTCAACAGGCAAATGCTGTTCATCCGCTACATCTTGACCCA
>Ga0187862_10001895_pt1 | contig 21775 bp, 16 predicted proteins | sample June2016WEW_10_1_FD_133003 | JGI IMG/M metagenome (GOLD analysis project Ga0187862, IMG submission 133003) | Peatland microbial communities from SPRUCE experiment site at the Marcell Experimental Forest, Minnesota, USA - June2016WEW_10_150 | ecosystem: Environmental > Terrestrial > Soil >...
AACACCACGCTTTTCGAGTTTCTCTCGGACCATCGCGACGGCGCGACCATCGCTCCCGAGGCCGTCGCGGCCTACCGAAAAGTTGTCGCCGTACTGCCGCGCTTTCAGGTCGAAGCAGGCCGCGACTTGAACTACAAGGTGTGCTATCCGCGTGCCAGCTTCGATCGCCAGTCCATTGCGTGGGATTTGAATTATTTCAAGTATTACTTTCTCCGACTCGCCGGCATTCCCTTCAACGAACAGGCGCTGGAACACGATTTCAGCCGCTTAACGAAATTCCTGCTGAGCGCCAGCCGCGATTATTTTCTTTATCGCGATTTCCAGTCCCGTAACGTCATGTTGCGCAAAAGTCTGAGCCCAGTTCTGAATGAAGACCAGCCATTTTTCCTCGACTATCAAGGCGGCCGCAAAGGCGCGCTGCAATACGATATCGCTTCTCTTTTGTATGATGCCAAGGCCGACCTGCCCTCCGATCTGCGCCAGCAATTGCTTGATCATTATCTCGACAGCCTCGCCGGGTTCCTCGATTTCGACCGCGCCGTGTTCATGCAGTTTTACTACGCCTACGTGTACGTCCGCATCATGCAGGCGCTGGGCGCTTATGGCTTTCGCGGATTTTACGAACGCAAAGAGCATTTCTTGCAAAGCGTGCCCTACGCGCTGAAAAACTTGCGCTGGCTGCTTCACAACGTGGAGTTGCCCATCGCGTTGCCGACGCTCATGGAAGCATTCAAAAGCATGGTGGCCTCGGATAAGTTGCAAGGCCTGGCTTCCGCACCGGAAAAATTGACGGTGCGGGTTTTCAGTTTTTCGTTTCATCGCGGCCTGCCGCCGGACGACACCGGAAATGGCGGCGGCTTCGTTTTCGATGGCCGCAGCCTTCCCAATCCAGGGCGCGAAGAGCGCTTCAAAACCCTCACTGGCAAAGACGCGCCGGTCATCGACTACCTAAATCAGCAGGAGAGTGTGCATCAGTTTCTCGCCAGCGTCATGTCGCTAGTGGACGCGACCGTAAACACCTATCAGCGTCGAGGCTTCAAGCACTTGATGGTGTCGTTCGGTTGCACCGGCGGCCAGCATCGCTCCGTCTACCTCGCCGAGCAACTGGCAAAACATTTGCGCGCCAAAGCTAACGATGGAGTGCAAGTGGTAGTGCGTCATCGCGAGCAGGAGAGCTGGGTCAACGAAAGCGTTAGATCGGTGGAAGCGCTAGACCGGTGAAAGCGCTGGATTCATGAAAGCAGCAGACCAATGAAAGCGATGATTCTGGCCGCTGGCCTGGGCACGCGCTTGCGGCCGCTCACTGACAATCGTCCCAAGGCGCTGGTCGAAGTCAACGGCCGCACGCTCTTGGAGATCACGCTCTCTCGCTTGCGCAGCTTTGGAGTACGCGAGGTGATCATTAACGTCCATCACTTCGCCGACCTGATTGTGGAGTACCTGAAAGCGAACGATAACTTCGGCATGCGCATCGAAGTTTCGCGCGAGGAGACGTTGCTCGACACCGGCGGTGGCTTGAAAAAGGCCGCTTATTTCTTTGCCGGCAGTTCAGTCGACAATTCCCGCGCTGACGAACCCTTCATCGTGCACAATGTCGATGTCCTTAGCGAGATTAATCTTCGGCAAATGGTGCAATTTCATACTGCAAGTCAGGCTCTTGCCACCTTGGCGGTGCAGGACCGCGAAACCTCTCGCCACCTGCTGTTCGACGATCAGCTTCAGCTCTGCGGTCGACGATCTGGGGACGATCAACCCGAAGTTGTTCGACCTGCCAAGCAATTACAGGCGCTGGCCTTTTCCGGCATTCACGCCATTTCTCCGCGTCTGCTGGCGATGCTGAGTGAAGACGGCGCCTTCTCAATTATCGCTTCCTATTTGCGTCTCGCTGCCCAGGGAGAAAAAATCCTCGCCTTCCGCGCCGATGAATATTATTGGCGTGATCTAGGCAGGCTAGACAATTTGGAGCTAGCGACTCAGGACTTAAAACAAAAGGTCATCGCGCAGTAGGCTCGGCGCTGCACGCCCCGCAACTGATACTCTCAATCAAGAACATTCAGGAGACCGCAAATCATTGCCGCCCATCGTCAACGCACAGGAAATTACGAAAGCCTTCGGGGCAAACCCGCTGTTCCAGAATGTTTCTTTCACCATTTCTGAAGGAGATCGCATCGGCCTGATTGGCCCGAACGGATCCGGCAAGTCCACCCTTCTCAGAATTCTGGCTGGCGACGTTGCTCCCGACAGCGGGGAAGTGTCGTTTAAGAAGCGAACCCGTCTCGCCTGCGTCGAGCAAGACTCGCGATTCCAGCCCGGAGCTACGGTCCGTTCGGTGATCGAAAACGCTCTCGATGATTGCGGCGTCTCCGGAACCGAGCGCGGCGCGCGCTTTGCCGAGACCCTGGGCCGCGCAGGCTTTGAGGATCTCGAGGCGCAAGCCACCGAATTATCCGGCGGCTGGCAGAAGCGTCTCGCCATTGTCGAAGCGCTGGTGCAGCATCCCGATATCCTCTTGCTCGACGAACCCACCAACCATCTCGATCTTCCCGGAATCACGTGGCTAGAAGACCTGCTTGAGGAAGCGGCCTTCGCCAGCGTCATCGTGAGCCACGACCGCTACTTTCTCGAGAACGTCACCACCGACATGGTCGAACTCAATCGCATTTATCCCGATGGTTCCCTGCGCGTCCACGGCAGCTACATCGCCTTTCTGGAGAAGAAAGAAGAATTTCTGCACGCGCAGTCGCGGCGTCAGGAGGCGCTAGAGAATCTTGTTCACGGAGAAATCGAATGGCTCCGCCGCGGAGCGAAGGCCCGGACGCGCAAATCCAAAGCTCGCATCAGCAAGGCCGGCGAACTTATGGGAGAGCTAGCCGATCTGAACGCGCGAACGCGCAGCGCCACAGCGCAAATCGATTTTTCCGCGACCGATCGCAAGACTAAAAGACTGATCGAACTGCAGGATGTCACCTACACCATGGGAACTCGCCCGCTGTTCGACGCGCTAAACTTCACCCTCACGGCCGGAATGCGCGTGGGCCTCGTGGGCCCGAATGGCAGCGGCAAGACGACTCTGCTGCGGCTATTGCAGGGGGATCTCGCTCCAACCGGTGGAGAGATCCGCCGCGCCGATTGGCTGCGCATCGTCTGTTTCGATCAGACCCGCACCCTCGATCCCGATGTAACTCTGCGCCGCGCGCTGGCACCCGACGGCGATTCTGTCGTGTATCGGGATCGCGTAATTCATGTGGCCGGATGGGCGGCAAGATTTCTGTTTACCGGCGAGCAACTAAGCCAGCCCGTCGGGCGCCTTTCCGGAGGCGAACGCGCCCGCGTTCTGATCGCGCAGCTCATGCTCCAGCCCGCCGACATTCTTCTCCTCGACGAACCCACCAACGACCTCGACATTCCAACCCTCGAAATTCTGGAAGAGAGTCTGATCGACTTCCCCGGGTCGTTAGTGCTAGTAACTCACGACCGCTACATGCTCGACCGCGTATCCAGCATCGTGTTAGGACTGAACGGCAAAGGCGGAGCCGACGCCTTCGCCGACTACGCACAATGGGAGCAATGGCAAGCCCAGCGGACAAAACCAGTAGCGGCGACGGCGGCTCGTGTGGTGGCGGGGCTCAGCCCCGCTCCGGCGACCTCAAAGACGTCGTTCGGCCCTACACCCGCAGCGACCACAACAACAAAGAAGAAACTGTCCTACCTCGAAGCACGGGAGTACGCCACGATCGAGCAGCGAGTCGAAGAGGCCGAGCAGTTAGTGCAAGCCAAGCGCGCGGAACTGGAAGATCCGGCCAACGCGATGGACGCTCCGCGTCTCGTAAGCGCACAGGCTGCGCTGGATGCGGCGCAACACGCACTGGATGAACTCTACGCGCGCTGGGCCGAACTGGAAAAGAAGAACGGCTGAGATGCACCAGCAGGTCAATGAGCGTGACTGGCGCGTCCAGCCATGCCGCCGTTGCTTCCGCCCGTAGCGGGAAGTACACGGAAAGGCCGCTAGCTATCCTTGCGGTAGAGGAGGTCGCGCATCGCTCGTCTCCGAGCTTCGTTCGCTTCCTTCAGGGTTTTGCGTTCGTCGGCGTCCATGCCCTGCTTCGTTATGGGGCCGGCGCCTTCGGATTCGCTGCACGCTGGGCAGCGGTTGGCAAAGCCGGGTTTGTCCGGCTTCAGCTCGAACTCTTCTGAGCAGACCGCGCAGATTCGAATAGGGAATGCCATCCCGCTATCATGATACAACCCACACGCAGTATGCCTGATGTGCAAAGGCCATTTCACCGAGTGAGACTTGCGCTTTTCTCGAGTTTGGTGAACCTTCGAATTCCTTGCCGCGTCAGCGAGTGCCCCGGCGATGGAACAAGTATCGTCCGGTCAGAGTATTCCCGTTCATCGCGAGATCGGTCGGCACGCCCTCGAACTGCACCGTGCCGCCCTCCTGCCCGGCGCCGGATTTCGACTATCGGGCCGATGACTTATTCAGGGCTGCAGCGGCGCGTATGAGCGTCTTGAAGGCATCTTCATCTATTTCATCACCCACATGGAAATCGATAGCGCGCCTGGCCTTGCCTTCAAGGCTGGAGTTGAATAGTCCTGAAGGGTCCTTGAGCGAAGCGCCCTTGGAGAAAGTCAGCTTCACGACGCTCTTGTAAGTCTCGCCGGTGCAGATCAGTCCATCGTGAGACCCAACCGGAACGCTCCACTTCCACTCCTCGACCACCTCAGGGTCAGCCTGTTTGATGAGAGTGCGGAGATGGGAGAGCGTCTTGCCCCGCCAGTCGTCCAGTTCCTTGATCCTCGCGTCGATCAGCCGAGAAGGGGATTCGCCCTTGGTCGTTGCGCTTTTCTTCATAGTTCTTGCTTTCATGTCAGTCCAACCCCCCAACCACACGCTCCAAGCTGCCGATGAACTTCTGCCAGCCGTAGCTCGCACCCTTATAGTAGGCATCTTCTTCCGACCGAAAACCGGATTGCTCCATGCGGACATGCGTGCCGCCCTTGGTCGGCGTCGACGTCCAGGCGACGACGCTCTTCAAACCCATAGAACCCCAGCTATACGGGAGCTGTGAATTCGGTTCGACCACCAGGACTTCACAGTCTATGACCCCGTTCCAATTCGGCATAGGCGTGGCGCGTAGGTTGAACCGATGGCCCGTGACTGGCTGGAAATCATTCTTCATCAGCCACTCCTCTATCAGCGGGTTTTGCGTGAGTGCGCGCCGGATTGTTTCCGGGGGATGCGGCATCTCCCGTTCGATGACAACGGAACGCGTGGTGTCTGGTTTGGTCATTGCTCCATCCTTTTCAACAAAGATTCGAGGCGGTCAAACCGTTCGCCAGAAGGCACCATAGGCTCATCCAGTCGATCAGGGGCGCTAGGGATTGCGGTTGTGCGCGGTAGTGCGTCTCGCGTCCTTCGCGCCGGTCGCGCACCAGTTTAGCGTGCTTTAGAACGCCCAAATGCTTCGACACTGCCGGTTGCGATACTCCAGCGCGATCAGTCAAGGCGTGAACTGTTTGTTCCCCGTCGCGAGCGAGGCACCCGAAGATCGCCCGGCGGGTCGGGTCGGCGAGGGCCTTGAAAACGCCATCCGCTACGCCTTGCATTCCACAACCATAACGATATGGTATTTGTTGTCAAGCAGTAACGAATGAAAAGTCGATCAGAGGACGGCTTAGGATTGCCCCACCTGAAAATAATCGGTAACGAGAATACTCTTGTCGTCACGAAACTCCCGAGTGGTCGGCGATCCGGAAGCAATCCGGTGTGACCTGCGGATCGGCAATGATTTGCAGATTACTTCCGACTTCTGGCCCCGGATGATCTCCGGATTGCCCTTGATACGGGACGAATCCTGAAGTCCCATGGCTGTGCCTGCGAAGTGCACTTGTCGGTGCATAGCAGAGTAAGTCGTCACGTCCCGGTCTGCCAAGATCCCGACATGGCGATGGATGCTGATGCGATGGGATCCACGTTGCTTATTCGATCGCAATCATGCCGCGTTGTCGCAGCGCATACGTCAGTGTGCCCAAATTTCATGCCCGCAGACTAAGAGGAAACCTCCAGAGTTACATTAGTGAAGTCAACGGAAGATGCTGTACTCTTGAACACTTACCCTGCACGTTCTCTCACCTTCACGCCTGAAACGCGGTACTGGACGCGGCATTTGACGACGCCATTAGTGCATATTTAGTTTTATTGAGCTTGACATCACATACGAAAGTGCTAGTATGCCCGCCAAGCTTCTAAAGCTTGAACCGTTTCGCAGCGGTTCCGGCATCAATGAGAGGGCCGCATGCTCTTCACGCAGAGGCCCAACCCGCAGCCAGACCTTTGACAGTTTCGACTGCGAGGCAATGCGGGGAGCTCAACACGAACCTGAGACGCGTGTCTCTGACGTATGGCCAGGACCGACGCGTCGGATGCTTCCTATCGCTGTTTTAGCTTCGGGAAGCCAACCTCCACCACTGTCGTCTGAAGAACCTTGAGGGAAGTTCTGTCTCTGGCTTGTTTTCATGCCATGGGGCTCGGCGGCGGCATTGCATTCCCCGGTGATGTCGTCCTTGAGTATTTCAACCAGAAACCAGAGGTGTAACTCCGGGGCTAATCAGGAGAAAACGCGTCACAAGGAGGAATCGTGATCAAGACAGCGAAACTCGCCTCAGTGTTGACTTTGGCGGTGTTGTTCCTCACCGAAATGGCATTTGCTCAAACCGACCCTGGAGTTCAGAGTGCCAGCCGCGGCACAGGCGGGACGATCATTAATCCGGCGGATGACCCGAACGGCTTCACCGCCTTTTTCCAGGACGGTCTCAATCGCTTCCAGGAAGTGGAGACAGTTTCCGGCTCCGCCAACGTCGGTCTGGGGCCGCGGTTTAACTCAAATCAGTGCAGTTCGTGCCACGCGCAACCTGCACCTGGCGGGACAGGGGCTGCCGTCAATCCCCAATTCCTGTTCACCAGCAACGGGGTTGCGCCCGGCAACACCACACCGTCTTTCATCACGGCCAACGGGCCGACACTGGAAGTCCGGTTCCCGTACTTCCTTACCGCCAGCGGAACGGCGAACACGAAAGCCCCTAATGGCGGAGTGGAGGACCTGTTCACGGTTACAGGCCGTCCCGATGCCGGCAGTTGCCGCTTGCCGCAGCCGAATTTCAGTGCTGCTCAGGCGGCGAACGACATCATCTTTCGCATTCCGACTCCGGTCTTTGGCGCGGGCTTGATCGAGAACCTCGACGACTCAACCCTGTTGATCAACCAGGCCGCTAATATCGTCAATCACTTTGGCATCGCCGGCACTTTCAACCGCAGCGGCAATGATGGCACCATCACCCGCTTTGGCTGGAAGGCGCAGAACAAGTCGCTGCACATCTTCGCCGGTGAGGCTTACAACGTGGAGATGGGCGTCAGCAACGAGCTGTTCCCTCAAGATCGTCCGCTGCCGGAAGAAGATCTGCAGGGCACCGGGCTGCCTGCGAGTTGCCTGAACCTTACCGGGACTGGCTATCCGGAAGATACATCCAATCCAAATTTGACGCCGAACGCAGCGGTTCTTGATGACGTCTCGGCGTTTGCCAACTTTATGCGGTTCCTGGCTCCGCCGCCGACCGGTGGCGTTATGCTCAATGGACAGCAGGTCTCCGCCCAGTCGATCGCCAACGGCAGTGCCTTATTTAGCTCGATTGGCTGCGCCACCTGTCACAATCCAACCCCAGGCACGACGCAGGCGTCAAACTTCGCTCCCGCGTTGAGCAATGTCCCGGTGCCTGCGTTCTCAGATCTTGAGATCCATAAAATGGGTACTCGCCTGGCCGACAACGTCTCGCAAGGCGGCGCCAGCGGCACACAGTTCCGCACGGCTCCCTTGTGGGGCCTGGGACAGCGGATATTCCTGCTGCACGATGGCCGCACATCCGACCTATATACGGCGATCGTCGACCACAAGAGCTCGGGCAGCGAAGCCACAACGGTGGTGGGACATTTCAGCGACCTCACCACTAGCCAGCAGCAGGACCTGTTGAACTTTCTGCGCTCGCTGTAGCCGTTTACGCACGCTTGCTGGCGAGATATGAAGGTGTCTCGCCAGTTCTTTTCCAAGTTAGAACAAAGTTAGAACGAAGTCAGGAAGTGGTGTGCGACTGCGGCGCCCCTGCGGCTGGCTGAAACCGATGCTCAGACTTCGAGGAGGAATATGTATTCCCGATTCTTGCGTTTATTGATGGTTCTCGCCGGGTCCATATCGCTGTTGTCGTTATCCTGGGGCCAAGGGACCGGACCGGAAAGCAGTCCGCAGTACGGCCGTGACTCCCCCAGCAACACGCAGACCGAGACAAAGGTGCCAGAGGGGGACATTCTGGCAAAAGGCGCGTGGTCGAGCGCCAGTGACTCCATAACTCCAGTGCCAGAAGGTGGGAGCGTGACTAACAATGTCTTCCATAACCAGTATTTTGGGATCACTTACTCTCTACCTTTGGATTGGACCCAGGAATACGAAGGTCCGCCTCCGTCGGATAGCGGCCGCTATGTACTTGCCCAGATCAGGCCCGCGGGCACATATAAAGGGCCAATCCGGGGCACTATCTTGATTACCGCCGAGGACATGTTCTTCACGCCGATGCCTGCGGCTAACGCGCTCGAGCTGATCGATTACATGAAAGACCATTTGCAGGCCGACTACAAAGTCGACCGTCCGCTTACTGAGGTCAAGATTGGCGGCCACTCCTTCCGATTCTTCGAGTATGGGTCTCCGGTAGCAGGCTTGCACTGGTATGTCGCGGCTACCCAAATTCGCTGCCATGCAGTGGAAATTGTTCTAACCAGTCGTGACACGAAACTGCTGGAGAGCTTGATGCTGGACATGAACAAGATGGAGTTGCCCGCGGAAGCCAGCCCCACGGCAGGAGCGGGTGGGGGCGCTGTCCCAGTTTGCATCAAGGATTATGCCCGCGACGAAAACGTGATCGCGCGGGGTGATCCGGTCTTCGCCGAGCGCACATTTAACCCTGTTCCCGTGCGTATCATCGTCGATAAAGGAGGCAAGGTGAAACACATTCACTTTCTTAGTGCATTTCCTGGCCAGGCAAAAGCCATCACTGATGCACTTGTGCAATGGAAGTTCAAACCGCACCTGCAAGACGGACATCCGGTTGAAGTGGAAACCGGCATCATGTTTGGACGCGCGCCGTATCGGACGACACCCGCCGCAGGAGGCTCAGCCATCGAATGATCCGTCGTGAATACAAGGCGCTCCTGATTCTCGTGGGCCTCATTGCCGATTGTTCCGCAGCGGCGTCGGCAGCGGACACCATCACGGGCGTAGTGCGAAATCAGACCCGTGGCCATTTCGCAGCTAGCGACGAAGTCGTTCTTCTTCGGATGAACCGCCCTGATTTGAACCAAGTTGGTCTGAACCGAGCTTATCTGAATCAGGACACGCAGGAGGAAGCACGCACCATCAGCGACTCCCAAGGATCGTTTACGCTGAGGGTGCAATATCCCGGCGCGCCGCACCTGGTGCGTGTGGTTCACCAGGGCGTCAACTATGATCAGCAGGCTTCGGCGGGTGATGCTATGTCCATCGCGGTATTCGATGCAGCCGACAAGGTACAGGGCGTAAGCGGCAGCATTGAAATCATTCGCATCGGAAGCAACGGAAACATCCTGCATGTCTCGGACATGATCGAGGTCAAAAATGATTCCAACCCATCGCTGACACAGTCGGGTGATCGCACATTCGAAGTTTACCTGCCCGCCCATGCGAAGATCGATTCAGTCCTGGCTGCCAACTCGACCGCCGGTCCAGGAAAAATCGCCGCGCTGATTTCCGCGGCGCCCGTGCCCGGTGAGCCGGGGCACTACGCGGTGAACTTCCCCTTGCAGCCCGGAGCCACAAAGTTCGCATTCAACTACGATCTGCCTTACAATGGCCACGCCACGTTTCGCCCCAAGAGCATATATCCGCTACAGCAGTTGGCAGTCATGATTCCGCCGACTATGAAGTTCGCGTCAAGGTCTCCCGCTTTCCAGGTCCTTCGGACGGGCAACAACCGCTATCAAGTGGAGGCGGTCAACAGAGTAAAAGCGGGAGAGGGACCAGCGTTCGAAATCACGGGATTTGGCACGCTTCCCGCGCTGCGAGCGCAAGCTCAATCTCCACCAAAACCGCCGGTTGCGGCTCAACCCATTCCCGCATTTTCTGCCGCAGCCGGTTCCCGAGGCCGAGCTCAAAGCGCAAACGATTTGGATACCGTAGCTGCTTCCGGAATCCGTGCTCGGTCATCGCAGTTGCAATGGTGGGTGCTGGGCGCCAGCGCTGTCACGCTTGGGGCCTGCGGTTTCTTGCTCTGGCGCAGACAGCGCCTCTCCGACAACGAAAGAACGAAGGCTGTACAAGAGACCGCACACCGCAGGCAAACGGCGGCGTCACTGGCAGAGGCTTTAAAGGAAGAGTTGTTTCAGCTTGAAATCGAACGGTCGCTCGGCACCATCAGCAGGACGGAGTACGCTTCAGCCAAACAGGCTCTAGAAGAAACAGTCAAGCGGGCATTGGCGAGAGCCGGAGCTGGCTAAGGGGAAGGTTGGGGGCTGTTGCGTAGCAATCCAACAGAATCCAGCATGTCACTCGGCTTCTAGAGTCCGGCACAGGATGTTGTTCGTTGCGTCGAAGTCTCGTGGCATCGACGACCGTATAAACCGTTGACAAGAACCGAGATTGAGGGCGCTGTCACTTGAGTCCAGCGTTAGTTTGCGCCTCACCCTTAGGAGGTCCTTGAATCGTTGGCTACAGCACTGCCGACATACTCGTTCCCGCGGCTGCAAAGACGTCGGCGGCTTCTTGTTCCGCGATGGGAACAAACGCTTGCAGCACCTCAGGATTAAAGTGTGTACCACTGTTGCGGAGCAGGCGTGCGATCGCTTCCGTATGCAGAAGCCCTTTCCGGTAGCAGCGATTCGAGACCATCGCGTCGAAAGCGTCGATCACGGAAATGATTCGCGAAACCAGCGGAATGTCGTCCCCTTTGAGTCCAGCCGGATATCCGGTCCCATCCATGCTCTCGTGATGGTGTAACGCGTAGAGACTCGCTTCTTCGAGACCAGGGAACTGGCGGAGAATTGACCAGCTGTATTCCGGATGACGGTTAATGAGGGCGCGTTCTTCAGGGGTGAGCGGGCCCTGTTTTCTTAGAATCGCATCTGGCACACCGATCTTGCCAACATCGTGCAATAACGCGGCGACTTCAACCTGGTAAAGGCGTTCTTCGGGAATGCCCATTCCGGGCCACACGAAGCGCCCATTCCGCCAATCATTCTGTCACCGAGCGCCACCGACGCCCGAAGTTGGAGAAGCGTGCAGACTACAGCGCAAGAACCATGGCGGCCGTGAAGCTACTCGAACAAGCAGCGAAGCTAAAAGCCAAGTGGCAGCCCTCGAAGCGGTCAGCCTGGCGCCCCACTCATTCGCGTTCTTTGCGAACGCGTGGGCAGACGTCGAGCCCAGCAGAGAAGAAACCTTCCTACCTCGAAGCGCGGGAGCACACCACCATCGAGCCGTGCCACAGATTACTCCGATAACATACCGCCTTCTTCCGGGCCTAGCCTGTCAAGAGTCAAGCCGATTTGACCATCAAAATCTGAGGCGAACAGAAGGAGTAGGCCATCCTCCAAGATCCCTCGCCGAAACCCGAAATATGCGTGCTAAATCCTTATTCAGTAATATTTTGCATATAAGCCCTTTAAACTCAGATATTTGGCGGGAGATTTTCGCTAATTCTATGATTCTAAAGATAAAATAATTTATTTTTTTCAGACCGTGGTACTTCCCTAATAACTCACAAGTGACCAGCGAACAATAAGCAAAACAGGACTCGGGCCCTGCGTCCTATGCTTTCGCAAAATCAATAAACCCACGCTGCACATCAGTCCGCGTCAGCTTCGCACGGATCTTGTCGCCGATTTGCAATCCTTGCGCTCCCTGCGCCAGCAATCCTTCGATGTGCGGCTGCAGAACGCGAACAAACGTTCCCTTCGGAGTGACTCCGGTCACGATGGCGTCGAAGGTTTCACCGACTCGATGGCTCATGGCCACGGCGGCCAGTCGCTTCGACATTTCGCGCTCCACTTTTCGCGCTGCGTCGCCCTTCTGGGTGCAGTTCACGGCGATGGCGGCGAGTTCGTTGTCGGAATAGGGCCCGGGTTTTCCGTCAAGCAAAGACTTGATCAGTCTTTGCGTAACGATATCGGCAAAGCGCCGGTTGGGCGCGGTCGAGTGCGTGTAATCCTGCACCGCCAGTCCGAAGTGTCCCTGCTCGGGATCGCCCGGACGCTCCAGCACATATTCGCCCGGCCCAATCAGCTTGATGACCGCCAGCGAGAGGTCGGCGAAGTGATCGGGGTCAGCCGCTTTGCGCTTCAGAAGAAAATCGTTGAGCGCCTTGGAATCAGCCTGCGCGGGAAGCTTCTCACCCTGCGCCGCCGCCAGCCGCACGAGGCCGTCCCAATGCTCGGGAGTTTTCACGATGCGGCGCAAGGAGGAAACTTTTTCCAGCAGCCGCGCCACCACGCCGTTGGCGGCGATCATGAGATCCTCGATCAACTCGGTGGCGCGATTTTTTTCCTGCTTCACAACATCGACCACCTGCTGGTTGAGCACGATCGGATGAACTTCGCTGGTATCAATATTCAGAGCGCCATGCTCGTAGCGCAGTTTTTTGAGGGCCTGGGCTACTTCGTCCTGCAGCTTGAGCTGCGCCTGCAATTCCGCAGACGCGGCCACTTTGGGCGGAGCGGCAGCCGTGCCTTCCAGCCAGGCCCCAACCGCGCCGTAAGTAAGTTGCGCTCGATTGCGAACGATGGCCCGATACACGTTGCTCGAACTGATCGAGCCGCCGGCATTGACATTGACCACGAATTCAATGACGACGCTGGGCCGGTCAACGTTTTCGAGCAGAGACGACGCGCCCGTCGAGAGCTCTTCCGGCAACATCGCAAAATTGACGATGCCGGTATAGACAGTGGTCGTCTCCTTGGCCGCGTATTGATCGATGGGAGACGGCTTAGCGGGAGAATCCTTGTTGACAAACGCATCCACATCGGCGATGCCGATCATCACCTTGACGTCGCCATTGGGCAAACGCTCGGCAACCTCGATCTGGTCGAGGTCCCGCGAGGTGTCGTTATCGATGGAAGACCAAAGCAGGTTGCGCAGGTCCCGGACCGTATCGGAGGGCGCGAGCAGCGGCGGGTGAGCGCTGATATCCGCCAGTTGTTGCCGGGTCGCGGGCGGGAAATCCGGCTCGAAACCCTGTGCCACCATGACCTGCCGCGCCATTGCCTGAAGATCTAGATGAGAAGGCCGAGAATCGTTCATTGCGCTCCGCTTTCAGGGGAAGATTAGTCGGGAAAGGCTAACATGAATCGCTAACCTGAACCATGGACCAGCGGCACGGAGTGGTGATCGGTCTTCCCTGTGACCTCCGTGCTCCCCGTGGTAAGGCCTTTGACTTTCGAAGTGAAAGGTCGTGATATTCTAATAGCAGCAGCTGCGTCTCCTCCGATACGATTAGGACCGATTCCCGCAGTTCCCTAGATATCATGATTTCAGTCAGCAATGTGTCCATGCGCTACGGCGCCAAAGTTCTGTTCGACGAAGTGTCCACCGGCTTCATTCCGGGGAAACGCTACGGCCTTACTGGCCCCAACGGTGCGGGCAAATCCACCTTCATGAAGCTTCTGACCGGGGAACTCGAACCGCAGAAGGGAACCGTCGTTCGTCCGCGGAAGCTTGGCGTTTTGAGCCAGGATCAATTCGCCTTCGATAAGTATCGCGTGATCGATGCGGTCATCATGGGCAACCGGCGATTGTGGGCCGCTCTCGAAGAACGCGAACTCATCTATGCGAAGCATGAGATGACGGATGCAGACGGCATGAAGCTCGGCGAACTCGAAGGCATCGTCGGCGAAGAGGACGGCTACACTGCTGAAACCGACGCTGCGATTCTGCTGCAGGGCCTCGATATTCCCGACGAGATGCACGAGCGGAAAATGTCGGAGATTCCGGGCGGACAAAAAATGCGTGTGCTGTTGGCGCAGGCTCTGTTCGGACACCCGCAGGCGTTGTTGCTCGACGAGCCAACCAACCACCTCGATCTCGACTCGATCCATTGGTTGAAGAATTTCCTGAATCAATATGAGGGCGTGCTGATCGTGATCTCGCACGATCGTCATTTCCTCAACGGCATTTGCACGCACATCGCCGACATCGATTACGAGACGATCATCACTTACACCGGCACGTATGACGACATGGTGGTGGCGAAGACGCAGGTTCGCTCGCAGATCGAAGGGCAAAACGCTCAACGCGAAAAGAAGATTTCGCAATTGAACGAATTCATCGCTCGCTTCGCCGCTGGAACCCGCTCCAGTCAGGTGCAGTCGCGGCGGAAGGAAGTCGAGCGCCTGCAGGTTACCGAACTGGCAAAGTCCAATATTCAGCGTCCCTACCTGAAGTTCGAGCAGAAGCGGCCGTCTGGCAAGCACATTCTGGAAATCGAGGTTGTTACGAAGTCGTACGGAGAAGCCAAGGTGATTTCCGGCTTCACGGCAAGCGTGGTTCGTGGGGAAAAAATCGCGTTGATGGGCCGGAACGGCTCCGGCAAGACCACTCTAGTGAACGCGCTGCTCGCGAACTCGCCGACGGTTTCGGAATCAGAGCTCAAAAAGACCAGCGGCTACGACGGCCCCTTCATCGACGGCGGAACAGTTATCTGGGGTCACGAAGCCGCCGTGGGGTATTTCGCTCAGGATCACAAGGCGCTGATCGAGCCCGGCATCAAGGTTCTGGAATGGCTTCATCAGTGGGATCCTTCCGCATCCACCGAAGAGATTCGCGGCATACTGGGCCAGATGCTATTTCCTCGCGATGATGCCGAGAAACGTACCGACGTGCTTTCCGGTGGAGAAGCCGCGCGCTTGCTCTTCTGCAAACTCATGCTGCAAAAGCCAAATGTGCTCGTGCTCGACGAGCCGACCAACCATCTGGATCTGGAATCGATCAACGCCCTCAACATTTCTCTGCAGCGCTACCAGGGGACGGTGCTGCTGGTCACACATGACGAGGACCTGATCGATGAAGTCGCGACCAGGATCTGGCACTTCGAGGGCAGCCATGAAATCACCGACTTCAAAGGCGCCTATGGCGAGTACGAGTCCGTTCTCGCTTAGCGAACTTTGCTTCACAAAAACAGATTGTCATCCTGACCCCCGAGCGGAGCCGAGGGGGAAGGACCTGCTTTCTCCGCGTCCATTTCCGACTCTATTCACCCTTCGCGCTCTCGTGAACGATCGCAAGAATAGGACCTTTCTTCGCCTTCCGCCTGGTGCTCGATTTCTTGCGGGACTTAGAAGAACCACCGACGATGTCCGCGACGGAGGTGCTCTCCAGTATCTTGGCCGCCGCATCTCGGACCTCCAAGAACACGCCGTAGAGCGCGCGATGATCGGGATCGGTGACGATGAGGCTGCGGAGTTGATCCGCATCTCCAAAGGGTGCGAGTGGACCGTCAACCAGCCGAATGATCTCGCTGAGCTTGATCTCCGCTGGTGCACGGCGCAGCCGGTAGCCGCCTTTTGCGCCCCGAACACTTTCCACGATGCGCGCATTCTTGAGCTCCAGCAGAATCAACTCCAGAAATTTCTCTGGCAGGTCGCTATCCATCGCTATGTCGCGTATCTTTACGGTTTCCGTTCCGTATCGGCGGCCAAGGGTCATGATCGCTTGCAGCGCGTAAAGACCTTTTTGCGAAATCTTCAATCTTGTATCCTTTCCAGCTGCTTTCTGTGAATCTCGGCTGCTGCGCCACGCCAGCCACTCCAGCAGCGAACCTTTCGCATTGGACGTACTCTAGTGCCCCGGAGCCCACTTTGCAACAGATCTTGTCGGTAAGTGCGTGTTCAGTTATGTAAGTGCAAAACGTTGCACGTGAAACAGGAAGCACCATGGCCCCTGGTGACATCTCGCCGGACGACTTACTTCCACTGGATCACGCCGGCTTCAGCGCAAGCTGCGAGATAGTCGGCGACAAGATTCACCGGCAGCGGCCCGTATTCGGCCGACACCGCGTCACGAATCTCGCCCACGGTGCGCTTGCCATTTATAAAGTTAACGATTTCATACGCATAAAGCTCGGATTGGTCACGCACGTTCAGCAATGGAGTCGCTCCGCTGTTGATCAGCTTGATTTTCGCGTAGCGCTCTTTACCTAGGCGTGCCCGCAAGACGTCATCGTTCTGATAAGTCAGAGGGCCGAATTCCCCCACGCGAATGGGCACGCGTTTCATGTCGGAATCGCCGGCCCAGGGAGTGCTGGGTGCCGTTCCTTTTGCTCCGCGCATCTTCGCCTTCTTGTCGAGCCAATCCTGGAAAGCTGTTGCTTGCTGCAAGAGAGCTTTGGCGCCGTCTGCATCTGCCTCCGCAGGCCCGCCCGTGAATTCGATTACGGAGTGCAGGGTTGCGGTCTCACGCTGCAATGTTTGATTCACCAAGTTGCGTGCTTCATACCAGGCAACGCCAGCTTCGAGTTGAGGGTCATCCGCTAACTGCTGTGCCGCTCCGAAGACTCGAGCAAGGCGAGCTTCCGCCTGCGCCGTGAGGAACGGAAGCAGCGTTGGAAGCTGTTGTCCAGTGACACTCGCATAGACGTATCCCGAGGCCGCTCCGAGCAGCGCCACGCGGCGTAACTTCGTTGCATCGATCTGATCGAGGCTGTCGTGGTCGGTGTGGATGTAGATATCTGGCCAGTCGCGAAGATAAAGTGAGGGGACCGCGATGGTCGAAGAGTCGTAGTCATCGTGATCACTGCCACTCGAGTAGGGTGTTACGTCCGCGATAAGTTCATTGCGCGTGCCTTGTCCACCAGCGCGGGTTTCTACAATGCCCGTGTCGGATGTGGTCTCACCCGCCGCATATCCGCTGGCGGCGGTGCGAATCGCGTCGAGAAACACCGCGCCCACATCCGTCACAAAACTCGGCAGTGACCAGGGAGTGCCGGTGACATGAAACACCGACTTGTTCTTGAAAGGGTCGCCACCAACCATATCCATGTGGATGCTGGCACGCAACCGCTGCCTGATCTCCGGATGACTGGCGAGAAACGCCATCGTGCCCTCGACCTCCGGCCCCCAGGTAAAGCGCAGAGTACGTTTCGGCCGTGGCAACTGGCCCGAATCGATCAAATGCGCCAGCACACGCGCGGATTCAAGGATGGTCACGCAACCGCTTCCGTTATCGTTCGCCCCCGGACGTTCGTGATCGAGATGGCAGCTGTAGACAATTTCTCCCGCGGCTGGGTCGGTGCCGGGAATGGTTGCAGTCACGACCGTCCAGTGGCCAGGGCCGGCGGTCGCTTTTACGTGGGCATTCAGAACGATGGGTTCGCCGCTTCGCAAGCGCGTCCGCAGCGCCTCGGCGGTCTGGCGCGAGACCATGAAGGCGAAGCCGGACGGTTGACGAGCATCCAGATGGCCCCACCGAACCACAGTGGTGTCCAGGCCAGACCAGGCCGTGGTCTGGTTGGGCATGTCGCTGACGATTCCTGCCGCGCCATGCTGTGTGATCGCCAGTTCCTGCACTCGCGCCAGAACGCCGTCGGCCAAGACAATCTTTCCGCGCACATCTTTATCTTTGCCCGAATAATCGGCTTCACTCGTACCGTTGCCCACATCGATCAGTTCGGTTTCCACGTCGGCGCTGCGACTGTAGTCCGCGAGGTGGATTGGATCCGTCTTCCAATCTCCGAGAAGAAGATGCTCGGGACGAACTTCCCACAGCCGAGCCTCCTCGACTGTCCATGCCAGGTACGAGCGCATCAGGCCATAATGCTTGGCGCCGTCGATGGGGAACTGCTCGCTATGAGCGTCGGAGAGGCCGTATTCACGCGCGCGCTGTAAGACGAATTGCGCTGCCTCGTCAAATTCTGGAGTTGCCGGCACTCGATGCAACCCAGTCAGGTAGCGAAGGTTTTCGTAGGGAGCAGCACCGCTCGACTCGTCTCGCAACGCTGTCCACTGACGCGCGTCGAGGAAAGGTTGCTGCCCAAACGCACAGAGCGTAGCGAACGCGACTAAGAAGCAGATCAGGCGGAAGCTGCGCATAAGGTAATGAGGATAGCACCTGCAGGCGGCGGAGACGCGGCGAGCCGCGCATCTACTGGAAATCAAACATCACCCTACCGCGTCGATGCCATCTTCATGGCAGGCTCGCCCACTTCGGCGTGTGATTCGCCTTCGAGACAGACGCGATGCCACAGCTCAAGATTGAGCAACCGCCAGATGCGATCGTAGTTGTCGCGATGTTTCGCGCGATGTTCGTTGAACAACTGCTCGATCGCCTCGCGCCGGAAGTATCCGCGATTCAGGCTGCGTGGATCAATCAGCATGTCGCGAATCGTTTCCAGTCGCGGTCCGGCCAGCCATCCACTCCACGGTGTCGGAAAACCTAGCTTCGGCCGGTACAGAATCGAGTGCGGCAGCAGATCCTCCACCGCCTTTTTCAGAATGCGCTTGCCGGCTAGGCCTTGAATCTGGACTTCGCGTGGAATGCGGGTCGCGAATTCAACCAGCACATGATCGAGAAAGGGAACCCGGCTTTCGATGGATGCGGCCATGCTCATGTTGTCCTGCTTCATCAGCAGTTCCACAAGGTAAGTCTTGATGTCGGTATAGAGCAGCCGCTGTAACATTTCGCCCGACGAGTGCTCCCAGTAATCGAGGACATTCTTATATGCCGTGCTGGGTGCGGCTTCTTGCGCGAACTCGCGGGTCAGCAGTCCACTCTGCTCCGCTTCGCCGAAGGCGGAAAAGAAATTATCGAAGTAGAAAGAAGCCCAGGAATTTCCATCTTTGGCTAAGAACGTGTGTTCCAGTTTCCGGCGCAAGGTTGCGTTCAGCAGCGAAGAGTTTGCAACCGTGTTGCGCAATCCGCGCCTCAGAAAACTTGGGGCGACGCTACGGTACGCTCGATCCATGGCCGCATTTTTTAAAGTGAAGGCATAGCGCGTGTATCCCGCGAGCGTCTCATCGGCGCCCTCTCCCGTGAGCACGACCGTAACTCGCTCACGGGCGAGGCGGGCAACAAAGTAAAGCGACACGCTGGACGGCCACACGATCGGCTCATCCTCGTGCCAGATCAAATGCGGGAGAGCCCCGAAAAAATCCTGCTCGCCGACCAACACTTCATGATGCCGGGACTTAATGTGATCCGAAACCGTGCGCGCGAAGGGCAGTTCGCTGTAAGCCTGCTCGGTGTAGCCGACGGAAAAAGTCTCGACTGGCTCGCGCCGTATTTTTGTCATCAGCGCCGCCACGGCGCTTGAATCGACGCCGCCGCTTAGGAACACGCCCAGCGGCACGTCGCTCATCAGGTGGCTGTCGACGGCGCCCTCGAGCAACTCGCGGTAACTCTGGACGTAGTAACCTTCGTCTCGCGATTCGTGCGACTTCGATGCATCCAGATCATAGTACTGCCGGATTTCTGACCTACCCTCCGGGCCAACGATCATCGTGTGCCCGGGCAGCAGCTTAAGGATTCCAGCGTAAAAGCTTTCCTCGCCCGACAAATATCCAAACGCCAAATATTCCGGCAGCGCTGCCCGATTAAACTCCGAACGAATCCCGCCATGCGCCAGCACGGCTTTGATTTCCGATCCGAAGAGCAGCCGTTCCGGCGTCAATTTGTAACACAGTGGCTTGATGCCCAGCCGGTCTCGTGCGATGAAAAGTGTTCTCGTATTGCGATTCCAGATGGCAAAGGCGAACATGCCGCGCAAGTGCTGCACACAATCCGCACCGTATTCCTCGAAGAGGTGGATGACGGTTTCGGTATCGCTGTGCGTGCTATAGCGGTGGCCGCGAGCAATGAGTTGCTCGCGCAAGGCGAGATGGTTGTAGATTTCGCCGTTGAACACGATCCACAGCGTGCCGTCTTCGTTCGAAATCGGCTGATGCCCACCCGCCACATCGACAATGCTGAGCCGCCGCATACCGATGCCGACCGCGCCGTCTGTGTAAAAGCCTTCGTCGTCGGGCCCGCGATGGGTGATTACGCGGCACATTTCGCGCAACGCCGCGGCGCTTGCCCGCACGTCGCGTCCGAATTCAAGAATCCCAGCTATCCCGCACATTTAGTGTTTCTCCACGTATGGCGACGAACTACGATTCGATGAACCATCCTTCGACGAACCATGTTTTGATGAGTCAGGTTTTGGCGAGTCCTGAGTCAAGCCCGCCGATGATGAAGGCGAATCGCCCGTCAGCTCCTCGAACAAAGACGTAACGGAAACCCTGCCTGGCGCCGCATTCATCACCGCGTCCTGCTTGCGCCACTCGAAAAATGCGGATGCCTCCGCCGATTTCAGCAGAGGCTCTCCCTGCCATGCGACGTGCGTCCCGCCGATCACGACCAGATGTGCGAGCTTCTCTTTTTCAATGCGGCAATACAGCATTCGTGCGTCCGAAGACCACGGACCGAAGCTCCATGCCTCGTCGCCGAGCGCAAAGAAGAATCCGTGGTTTTCGTCAGGAGAGTCGAGTTCGTATACCTGGACTGCGGCCTGCGCCATGCTGGCCAGGTGCGGTTCGAACTTTTGTTCGATAAGATGTTCACCCTCCTGCCGGACTGCGCCAGAGCTCGGCAAGAGCGCAGTCGCCGTCTCTGCAGGAAGCAGCACCCGCGCATGGCATCGCACGACGGGCGCAGGCTGATACGCGCCGTAAGCGGGCGAAAGCAGAGTTCTGCTAACTTCCGTTGCCGATTGCCAGACCGTTTCTTCGGGCACGATGAGGATCAACCCCGATTGACCTGACGCAGCGCCGGATATTGATCTTGATCTTGATATTTCCACTCGCCCAGAACCGGCGTTGCAAACTTCGAGATCGGGCGCGAAGTGCCAGCGGATCTCCAGTTCATGTTCCGTTTTGCCGAGCGCAACATCGCGCACCAGCCACACGCCACCCGCGATATTCAGCGCGTGTCGCCGATGCAGGACCGGATCCGCCAACCGCGCATATCCATTATGACTGCCCACAAAGTAAGTGAAGCTCTTTCCCTCGACCCAGTTTTCCGCTTGCGTTGTCGGAATGTGAGTCCACGAGAATGGTTCATCGGCAACTGCCTGGTCGACTTCATCCACGCGCAGTGTGTTGTGCGCACCCGTCCCGCGAAGCGTGTTGCGGTCCGCTGGATCTTTCGCAATGTAGACGCCGCTCCCCGCGTCGACTAGCCAGCGCCGTCCATCCATGGTGAGCCGCAGGCTGAGTGCGTCGGCATGTCCGTGCCCCGAGCGGCCCACGCCCTGCGGACCGGCATCCACCACCATTGCCTGCGCGTACGGCTGTGAATCCGCCAGCACATAAAGGCCGGCGTCCGGAAAGGCCAGCGAACGCGCTGGGCTCGCGGGTGGGCTCACGTGCGCGCGCGCGAGCTTTTCGACGGCCTGATTTCCAAATAGCCAGATCGCTTCTTCCGTAAGCCGCGACGCGGAGAACTCCCTCGAGTACATCACCGCGCCCAGCGCCAGCGGGTCCGTCATGTGCTCTGTCCGGTTGCGACGCGGATTCCACAGGCGCCCGCCATCGTCATCGCCGAAGCCTTCCGCCGGCCCTGCCTGCGCGAACGCCGCCACTACAGCGAGCATTCGTTCCAGCACCGCATCAAACGCCGGCGGAATTTCGATTCCATTCCGGGTCGCGAGCAATCGCGAATACAGAAAGAAGTCG
>Ga0187862_10001898_pt1 | contig 21746 bp, 17 predicted proteins | sample June2016WEW_10_1_FD_133003 | JGI IMG/M metagenome (GOLD analysis project Ga0187862, IMG submission 133003) | Peatland microbial communities from SPRUCE experiment site at the Marcell Experimental Forest, Minnesota, USA - June2016WEW_10_150 | ecosystem: Environmental > Terrestrial > Soil >...
GCAGATGTCGGCCAAGCTGAAATCGTTCCGCAGACTGGGAGGGCGAAGCATGACCAAAAAAATGGCGGCGCTCAGGCCCGCGCATTTTCTCTGGCGCATGGACGGCGCCGTCGCCGTGATCCAGCTGAACCGGCCGGAACGCAAGAATCCGCTCACCTTCGAGTCCTACGCCGAGCTGCGCGACACCTTCCGCGACCTCGCTTCTGCCGACGACGTCCATGCCGTGGTGTTTCTGCCCAACGGCGGCAATTTCTGTTCCGGCGGCGACGTGCATGAGATCATCGGCCCGCTCATTGCCATGGATATGAGACAGCTGCTGGCGTTTACGCGGATGACCGGCGATCTGGTCAAGGCCATGCTCCACTGCGGCAAGCCGATCATCGCCGCGGTCGATGGCGTGGCGGCCGGCGCCGGCGCCATTATCGCCATGGCCGCGGATTTGCGCCTCGCCACGCCGGGTGCGCAGACCGCGTTCCTGTTCAATCGGGTCGGGCTCGCCGGCTGCGACATGGGGGCGTGTGCGATGCTGCCACGCATCATCGGCCAGGGCCGCGCCGCGGAATTGCTCTTCACCGGCCGCGCCATGACGGCGGAGGAAGGCGAGGCCTGGGGTTTTTTCAACAGGGTAGTTACAGCCGATGCCTTGGAGCGGGAAGCGCTGGCGCTCGCGCAAAGAATCGCGGCGGGCCCGACCTTCGCCAACGGCATCACCAAGACGCAGCTCGTTGCCGAATGGTCGATGAGCCTCGATCAGGCCATCGAGGCCGAGGCGCAGGCGCAGGCGATCTGCATGCAGACCAACGATTTTCAGCGCGCCTATCGCGCTTTCATCGCCAAGCAAAAACCGGTGTTCGAGGGCGACTAGTGGCGGACAAGAGCTTTCTCAGCTGGCCGTTCTTCACCGACCGCCATCGCGCGCTGGCGGCGAGCCTCGAGCAATGGTGCGCGAAGAACCTGCCGGCCGATCATGGCGACATCGATGCCACCTGCCGCGAGCTGGTGCAGAAGCTCGGCCGCGATGGTTGGCTGATGCATACCGCGCCCGATCCTGACGCGCCGGCTATGCTCGATGTGCGCACGCTCTGCCTGATCCGCGAGACGCTGGCGCGCCACGACGGCCTTGCCGATTTCGCATTCGCCATGCAGGGCCTCGGCGCCGGTCCGATCAGCCTGTTCGGCAATGCCAAGCAGCGCGAATGGCTCAAACGCACGCGCAGCGGCGGCGCCATCGCCGCCTTCGCGCTGACCGAGCAGCAATCCGGCTCCGACGTCGCCAATATCGCGCTGACGGCGAAACGCTACGGCGACGGTTTTGTGCTGGACGGCGAAAAAACCTGGATTTCCAACGGTGGCATCGCCGATCTCTACGTGGTGTTCGCGCGCACCGGCGAAGGCCCCGGCGCCAAGGGCCTCTCGGCCTTTCTGCTGCCGAGTAAATTGCCCGGCTTTTCCGTCGCCGACCGCATCGATGTCATCGCGCCGCATCCGCTGGCGCGGCTGAAGTTCGAGCGCGTCACCGTGCCGGCTTCCGCCATGATCGGCGCGCCGGGCGATGGATTCAAAGTCGCGATGGCGACGCTCGATATTTTCCGCGCGACCGTCGGCGCCGCGGCGCTCGGTTTCGCCCGCCGCGCGCTCGATGAATCCATTGCGCGTGCGAAAAGCCGAAAATTGTTCGGCGGACCACTCGCCGATCTGCAGATGGTGCAAGGCTCCCTCGCCGAAATGGCGCTCGACGTCGATGCCGCGGCGCTGCTGGTCTATCGCGCCGCCTGGGCCAAGGACAACGGCGCCGCGCGCGTGACGCGTGAAGCGGCCATGGCGAAACTTTACGCCACCGAGCGCGCGCAACAAGTGATCGACAAGGCGGTGCAGCTGCACGGCGGCGATGGCGTCCGCCGCGGCCACATCGTCGAGCGGCTCTATCGCGAAATCCGCGCGCTGCGCATCTACGAAGGCGCGTCCGAAGTGCAGAAAGTCATCATCGCACGGCAAATGCTTTCAGGAGCGTGACCATGCCATCGCTCGGCCGCTCGGCCCACACCGACACCTTCACCCGCGACAATCTCCCGCCGCCGCCGCAGTGGCCGGAGATTTCGCTCGCCGGCTTCGACTATCCGGAGACGCTCAACATCGGCGTCGAACTGACCGACCGCATAGTGGCTCGCGGTTTTGGCGACCACGTGGCGCTGATCGGCAACGGCCGCCGCCGCACCTACAAGGAGCTGTCGGACTGGACCAACCGCATTGCGCATGCGCTCACCGAGGATTTCGGCATCAAGCCCGGCAACCGCATCCTGGTCCGCTCCGCCAACAATCCGGCCATGGTGGCGTGCTGGTTGGCGGCGACGAAGGCCGGAGCCGTGGTGGTCAACACCATGCCGATGCTGCGCTCAGGCGAATTGGCGAAAATTATCGATAAGGCCGAAGTGGCGCTGGCGCTGTGCGACACAAGGCTGATGGACGAGCTCGCCACCTGCGCCAAGACCTCGAAATTCCTCAAGCAGGTGATCGGCTTCGACGGCACCGCCAATCACGACGCCGAGCTCGACCGTATCGCGCTGAGCAAGGCGGTGACCTTCGACGCGGTGCCGACCGGGCGCGACGACGTGGCGCTGCTCGGCTTCACCTCGGGCACCACCGGCGAGCCCAAGGCGACCATGCATTTCCATCGCGATCTCCTGATCATCGCCGACGGCTATGCCAAGGAAGTCCTCAACGTGACGCCCGACGACATTTTCGTCGGCTCGCCGCCGCTCGCCTTCACCTTCGGCCTCGGCGGGCTCGCGATCTTTCCGCTGCGCTTCGGCGCCACCGCGACGCTTTTGGAAAACGCCTCGCCCGCCAACATGATCGAGATCATCGAGACCTACAAAGCGACCATCTCGTTCACGGCGCCGACGGCTTACCGCGCAATGCTGGCGGCAATGAACCAGGGCGCCAATCTTTCCTCATTGCGGGCGGCGGTGTCCGCCGGCGAGACCTTGCCGGCGCCGGTGTTCAACGATTGGGTCAAAAAGACCGGCAAGCCGATCCTCGACGGCATCGGCTCGACCGAAATGCTGCACATCTTCATCTCCAACCGCTTCGGCGACGCGGCGCCGGCCACCACCGGCAAGCCGGTGACCGGCTACGAGGCCAAGATCGTCGACGACGACATGAAGGAGAAGCCGCGCGGCGAAGTCGGCAAGCTCGCGGTGCGCGGCCCGACCGGCTGCCGCTATCTCGCCGACAAGCGGCAGAGCGCGTATGTCCGCGACGGCTGGAATTTGACCGGCGACGCGTTCACGCAAGACGAGAACGGCTATTTCCATTTCGCCGCGCGCAACGACGACATGATCATCTCTGCCGGCTACAACATCGCCGGGCCAGAGGTGGAAGCCGCGCTGCTGTCGCATCCCGACGTCAAGGAATGCGCGGTGATCGGCGCGCCGGACGAAGGCCGCGGCCAGATCGTCGAGGCCCATGTGGTGCTGACCGAAGGCGTCATCGCCGGCGTCGACACGGTCAAGCGATTGCAGGATCACGTCAAGGCGACCATCGCGCCGTTCAAATATCCGCGCTCGGTGAAATTCACCGACGCGCTGCCGAAGACGCCGACCGGAAAAATCCAGCGCTTTCGCCTGCGGCCGGGGGCGTCATGAGCGAGACCTACGAGTTTCTCCATCCGCAAAGCTGGAAAAAGCCAAAGGGCTTTGCCAACGGCATCGTGGCCGAAGGCCGCGTGGTGTTCCTCGCCGGCCAGATCGGCTGGAATGCGGAGCAAGAATTCGACAGCGCGGATTTCGTCGCGCAAGCGCGCCAGGCGCTGGCGAACATCGTCGCGCTGGTTGCCGAAGCCGGCGGCAGGCCGGAGCACATCACGCGGCTGACCTGGTTCGTCACCGACAAGAAAGACTATCTGTCGCGGTTGAGCGAACTCGGCGAAGCTTACCGCGCGGTCATGGGCAAGCATTTTCCGACCATGACCCTGGTGCAAGTGGTGGCCTTAGTCGAGGATTTGGCCAAAGTTGAGATCGAAGCTACAGCCGTGGTGCCGCACCGATGACTGCCACGGCAGACATGGACACCGCAACGCGCGAGCGCCTGACCGAGGCGGCGCGCGCTTGCCGGATTCTCGACATGGAGGGGCACGGCGACATGACCCTCGGCCACCTCTCGCTGCGCGAGGCCGGCGGCCGCGGATTCTGGATGAAGCGCAATCAGATCGGACTGGGCGAAGTTTTGGGCGTGGATGATTTCGTGCTGGTCGATTGGGACGGCCGACAAATCGCCGGCAGCGGCGGCCGCCATTCCGAGTGGCCGATCCATTCGGAGATTTTTCGCGCGCGTACCGACGTCAATGTGGTGGTCCACACCCATCCGTTCTATGCCAGCGTGTTTTCGGCGGCGACCGAAACGCTGCAGCCCTATACGCTCGATGCCGATCAATTCACCGACGTGCCGCGCCACGAGGCCGACGTGGCGCTGATCACGCTTAAGAGCGAGGGCGAAGCAATTGCGCATTCGCTCGGGCAGGACTTTGCCATGCTTTTGGGCAATCACGGCGTGGTGTTTTGCGGCGGCAGTATCGAGCAGGCGATCTGCGCCGGAATATTTCTGGAAAAAGCCTGCAAAGCGCACATCATCGGCCGCGCCGCGAATCTGAAGACCGCCATGCCGGATCGCGCGGTGCGCGATAAGCGACATCGGCAAATCTCGACGCCGGCGCACTGGCAGCATTCCTACCGCTATTTCTGCCGCAAGCTCGAGGCGCGCGCCAAAGCCGGCGGCGGGCCCGCGATCTTCGGCTGAACGCGCGATGCGCCCCGCATGAATATCGAGACGCCCGACAGCGAAGTCCGTTACATCGGCAAGCCGCTGCGCCGGCGCGAGGATGTGCGCTTCCTGCGCGGCAAGGGGCTGTTTGTCGATGACGTGGCGCCGCCCGGGACGGCGTGGTGCGCGTTCGTGCGCAGCCCCCATGGCCATGCGCGCATCCGTGGCCTCTCCACCACGATCGCAGCCAGCATGCCCGGCGTGCTGTTGACGCTGACCGCCGAAGACTGGCAGCGCGCCGGCCACGGCGAGCTCACCGTCGTGCATCCGATGCCGTTTTCCGACGGCCGGCCGATGAACAACGCGCCGCGGCCGGCTTTCGCCGGCGACAAAGTGCGCCACGTCGGCGACATCGTCGCCGCCGTGGTGGCGGAGAGCCGCTTCGCGGCGGAAGACGCCGCCGAGGCGGTCGCGGTCGACTATGAGCCGCTGCCAAGCGTGTGCGATCCGCGCGCGGCACTCGCGCCCGGCGCGCCGCTCTTGCATGAGCGCTTCGGCTCCAACATCGTGTTCGATATCGAGCGCGGCAATCGCGAGAAAACCGAAGCCGCGCTGGCCGGCGCCGCCAAAATCGTCGCGCTCGAGCTGCACAACAGCCGGCTCGCCGCCAATCCGCTGGAGCCGCGCGCCTATCTCTGCGAATACGACGCGGCGAGCGACCGCTACACGCTCTATGCCACGACCCAGCAGCCGCATTATCTGCGCCGATGGCTGTCGGTGTACACGCTGCATATCCCCGAGCACAAAATCCGCGTCGTCTCGCCCGACGTCGGCGGCGGTTTCGGCGTGAAGGGCAATTTCGCCGTCGAAGTCTCGACCATCGCCTGGGCGGCACAACTGCTGCGCCGGCCGGTGCGCTGGACCGCGACGCGCACTGACACGTTCCTGTCCGACGCCCAGGCGCGCGATCACCATACCCAGGCCCGCATGGGTTTCGACCGCGACGGCCGCATCGTCGCCATGCAGGTCGATACGCTGGCGGCGCTCGGCGGCTACTTGAGCAATTTCGCGCCGAGCATTCCCGGCAACTCGTATCCGCAAACCATCACCGGGCTCTATCGCACGCCGAACCTGCATTTGCGCGTGCGCGGCGTCTATACCAATACGGTTCCCGTCGATGCGTATCGCGGCTCCGGCCGGCCGGAGGCGACCTGGACCAACGAACGGCTGATCGAGCGCGCCGCCCACGAGCTCGGCATCGATGCGGTCGAGATGCGCCGGCGCAACCTGATCGGCCGCGCCGACTTTCCCTATCCGGCGCTCGGCGGACGCACTTATGATTCCGGCGATCCGCCGGCGCTCTTGGAAAAACTGCTGGCGCTGGCGGATTACCCGGCCTTGCGCAAGCAACAGGCCGAGCTGCGCGGGCAAAACATTCTCATGGGCATCGGCCTTGCCTGCTTCATCGACAAAGCCGGCACCGGGCCGAGCGCCAATCTCGCTCTGCGCGGCGGCCTGCACGGCGGCTGGGAGAGCGCGATCGTGCGCGTGCATTCCGACGGAAAGATCACCGTGCTCGCCGGCAGCCATTCCCACGGCCAGGGCCACGACATCACCTTTGCGCAGATCGCCGCCGACCGGCTCAAGCTCGACATCGACGACATCCGCCTGGTCGAGGGCGACACCGATCGCATTCCGTTCGGTAACGGCACCTGGGGTGCGCGCTCGGTGTCGGTCGCCGGCACCGCGATCTATCGGGCGTCGGACCGCATCATCGCCAAGGCGCGGTCGATCGCCGCCGAGGCGCTGGAATGCGCCGAGCCGGACATCGTCCATGAGCGCGGGCGGTTCCGGGTGCACGGCACCGACCGCAGCATCAGTTTTGCGACCATCGCCGACCTCGCCTATCACGGCGCCAACCTTGGCGAAGACGGATCGCCCGGCCTCGAAGTCACCGAGTTCTACGATCCGCCCGACACCAACGATCCGCAGGCGATGCATCTCGCCGTCGTCATCGTCGATTCCGACACCGGCGCCGTCACGCTGCGCGCGCTTTACGCTGCGGACGATTGTGGCATGATCGTCAACCCCATGATCGTCGAGGGCCAAGTGCACGGCGGCATGGCCCAGGGCGTCGGCCAGGCATTGATGGAACACATCGTCTATGATCGCGACGGCCAGCTGCTCACAGGCAGTTTCATGGACTACGCCATGCCGCGCGCCGCCGACTTGCCGGCGTTCCACACCGGCTTCATCGCAACGCCGGCACCGAGCAATCCGCTCGGCGTCAAAGGCGGCAGCGAAAGCGGCACCATCGGCGCGCCGGCAGCGATAGGCAACGCCGTGATCGACGCGCTATGGCACCGCGGCGTGCGCGATATCGCCTTGCCGATCAGCGCCGAGACCGTCTGGCGCGCGCTGAAAACCGCGCAAGAGAGCGCGCCGCGTGACTGAGAAAACCGCAACCGTCGCCGCGCGCATTGCCGACGAGCTGGCGTCGTGCGGCGTCAAACTCGTCGCCAGCCTGCCCGACAACTGGCTGATGGACGTCATCAAGACCATCGAGCACGACGTTCGCTTCACGCATGTTCCGGTGAACAGAGAAGAATCCGCGATCGGGCTGTGCTCGGGCGCCTATATGGGCGCGATGGGATCGGCGGCGCTGATGGGCGCCTCCGGCTTCATGACGGTGATCTACGCGCTGACCAAGATCAACTATACTTACGAGATTCCGCTGTTCCTGATGGCGACCTTGCGCGGCGCGGTCGGCGATCATCACAAGCATCACATTTCAAATGGCCTTTACCTGCGGCCGGTGCTGGATGCGATCAGCATGCCGTATCAGATCATCGAAAAGCCCGACGACTTAGGCCTGATCTCGCGCTGCTACCACCACACCCGCACCTTCTCGCGGCCGATGGTGGTGCTGTTCACGCGCGACCTCTTACGCGGGGGCCATTGATGAATTACGTCGAATGCTTCCGCGCCATCGCGCGCCATCGCACCGACGAAATCGTCATCACCTCGGCGGGCAATTCCGGCCAGGCCTGGTGGGCGGCGACACGCGATTCGGTCGCGAGTTTTTATCTCGATGCCTCGATGAGTCTGTCCACCATGTTCGCGTCGGGTCTGGCGCTGGCGCAGCCCGATCTGAAAATCTGGGCGTTTATGGGCGACGGCGCCTTCGCCATGAATCCCGGCATGCTGATGGTCGAGCGGCAGATGAACCTGCCGAACCTCACGCATTTTTTGGTTTCCAATCGCGTCTATGGCGCGACCTCGAACGCCGGTCTGCCGAATGCCGCGCACAACGATTACGCCGCCATCGCGCGGGCTTTTGGTCTCGAACGCGTGTTCGCGTTCCGCGATCTCGCAACACTCGAGCGCGATTTTCCGGCGCTCAAAACCGCGAACGCGCCCGGCCACACTTTCGTGGTGCTCGAGGTCGAGCCGTTCTCGGACGCCGAGCAAAAACTCGAGCAGCCACCGTTCGACGGCCCCGAGCTGAAATTCCGTTTCGGCCGGCATGTCGAGAGCCTCACCGGCTGCGATATTTTCGGGTACCGAATTTAACCTCTTCCTTGTCATGCCCCGCCAACGGGTCCGGCCCGAAGTGGCCGGCCCGATGACAGGCTCCGGCGGGGCACCCAGTAATCACTGACGGGATCGGCGATTACTGGATCATCCGCCTTCGCGGATGATGACAGTGAGGGGACGCGGACAATCAAAAATAAGTATCCAGCACGATCTTATGAAACTCCGGTAAGCGCGGCCCGGCGGCTTGCATCAGATCGCCGACCAGGCGCTGCAAGTCGGCGCCGGACATGTATTCGATCTCGCGGTTGGTCTTGGCGCCCTCTTCGATCACGGCGGGATCGGTCAACACTTCGGCAAAGACACCGCGCAGATAGTCGACGCGGTCGGCCGGCACGTCCGGCGCCGCCACCATGGCGCGCTGCGCCTCGCCGATCTGTTCGCGCAAACTTACGATCCAGGTTTTGTCGGCGGGCAGCGCGGCGGCTTCGCGCAACGTCGGTACGCCGGGCAAATGCGGCCAGCGCTTTGCGCCGAACACCGCCAGCGGCTTGATCGAATCGATGTGCTGAAGCGCCGAATCCGCCGACAACAGGCCGGAATCGACTTCGTTGCGGATGACCGCGAGCGACATGTCGCCGGAGCCGCGATAGCCGGTGACGATTTTCGACTTAAGCCCGAGCACATAGGAGATCGTCGCCTGGACGTCGCTGATGTCGTCGGCCGGGCCGGTCGCCGACCAGGTCAGCGGGTCGGCCTGCATCGCCGCGGCGATCGACTGATAGCGCGCGTCCTTGCCGACGAACCACAGCTTTGGCGCCGACGCCAGTTTGGCGAGCCAGTTCAGCTTGCTGACGTCCCAGGTCACGCCCGGCCGCGCCAGCATCTGGCTGAGGATGGCGGCTTCGGCGCTGCCATTCATGATCGTCAGCCCGTCGGCCGGCCGCACCAAGAGCGTCGCCAGCGCGGCGAGCCCGCCATTGCCGTCTTTGTTCTCGACCAGCACCGTGGCGCCGAGTTTGGCGGCGAGCGCCGGCGTCACCAGCCGCGCGTAAATATCGTAGCCGCCACCGGGCGGCGAACCGACCAGGACGCGAACGGTCTTGCCGCGGTAGAACTCGGCGGCGGTCTCGGCGCGTGCCCGCCGCGGCGCGGCGAGCGATGCCAGCGTTGCGGCCCCGAGAGCGGCGAACAGCCGGCGGTCGAGTAGCGATCGACCCGGACTGCGATGCTTTAGGCGGTGTGGCCGCATGCGCTGCAAGAACTCGAAATGTGTGCGGCTTTTACTTTAAACTGAACATCGCGGACAGGGGCGGCCCGGCAAAACCGGGCCAGCGTGGCGCATTGCCGCGCTTGCTGTTAACACTGCCCCGCAAGACTGAAGCCGGAGTTGGCGATGGCGTATCTCGCGGAAATTCCCTACGGCGCCTATTGGAGCACGCCCTTTGCCAAATGGCAGGGCAGCTTCGCTAACCTGCACAGCGTCGAATTCGCCGCCCATGTCGCCAAGGCGGAGCTGGCCAAGCGGCGCATCGCGCCGGAAGCGTTCGATTACGGCGTGCTCGGCATGACGGTGCCGCAGAAGGCGTCGTTCTACGGCTTGCCGTGGTTCATGGGGCTGATCGGCGGCCCCAAGGTCGGCGGCCCGACCATCGCCCAGGCCTGCGCCACCAGCGTGCGCTGCCTGCTCGCCGGCGCCCAGGAAGTCGAGACTGGGCTCGCGACTACCGCGCTGATCGCGACCTGCGATCGCATCTCTAACGGCCCGCATATTGTTTATCCGAACCCAGCGGCGCCGGGCGGCACTGCCGCGCACGAGAACTGGGTGATGGACAATTTCAGCAACGATCCGCTCGGCGGCCACGCCATGGTGCAGACCGCCGAAAACGTCGCGCGCAAATATCAGATCACCACCGCCGCGCAGCACGAGGTGGTGTTGCGCCGCGGCGAGCAATATGCGGCGGCGCTGGCCAACGACCACGCTTTTCAGAAGCGCTACATGACGTTGCCGTTCGATGTGCCCGCTCCCAATTTCAAGAAAAGCGCCGGAACGCTGCAAGGCGACGAAGGCGTGGTGATGTCGACAGCGGAGGGTCTTGGCAAGCTGCGTCCCGTCATGCCCGACGGTACCGTGACCTTTGGCGGCCAGACTCATCCAGCCGACGGCAGCGCCGCTGTGGTCGTCGCGACGCCGGACAAATGCCGCGAGATGTCGAGCGATAACAACGTGCGCATCGGCATCCTTGGCTTCGGCTTGGCGCGCGCCGAACTGGCGCATATGCCGGAAGCGACCATCCCGGCGGCGAAACAAGCGCTCGATCAAGCCGGGCTGACCATCAAGGACATGGCCACGGTGAAGTCGCACAATCCGTTCGCGGTGAACGACATTATTTTTGCCCGCGAGACCGGCGCCGACCTGATGGCGATGAATAATTACGGCTGCTCGCTGGTATGGGGCCATCCGCAGGGGCCGACCGGGTTGCGCTCGATCATCGAACTGATCGAGGAGCTGGTCATCCGCGGCGGCGGCCGCGGCCTGTTCCAGGGCTGCGCCGCCGGCGATACGGCGATGGCGGTGGTGATCGACGTCGATACGCGCAAGCACTGACACGTTTTAAGGATTGCGGGTGACGGCTCCAGCAACAGCGCGGCGCTTCAAGGTCGGCATCGACGTCGGCGGCACGTTTACCGACTTTTATGTCCGCGAGCCCGGTCGCGAGCCGGTCATCCACAAAGTGCTGTCGACACCGACGGATCCGTCGGTCGGCGTGCTCACCGGCTTGCGCGAGCTGGCCGGCGCGCTCGATGCACCGTTGGCGCTGACCGATTTTCTCGGGCTTGTCGAGGTCATCGTGCACGGCACCACGGTGACGACCAACGCCACGCTGACGCGCCGCGGTGCCAAAACCGGGCTCATTACAACGGCGGGCGTGCGCGACGCGCTGGAAATGCGCCGCGGCATTCGCGAGGAGCGCTACAACAACCGCTACACCAATGTGGCGCCGGTGGTGCCGCGCTATCTGCGCGTCGGCGTGACGGAACGCCTCGACCGCCATGGCCGCACGGTGCAGCCGCTTGCGCTCGACGACGTGCGCGGCGCCATCGCTCTGTTCAAGGCGGAGAACGTCAAGGCGGTGGCGATCTGCTTCATGAACGCTTTCGCCAATCCGGCCCACGAAGCGGAAGCTGCGGCTTTGGTGCGCAAGGAATTGCCAGGCGCGTTCCTCACCACATCGACCGAGTTGTTGCCAGCCATCCGCTTCTACGATCGCGTCAGCACCACCGCGCTCAACGCTTATGTGGGGCCGATCCTCGATCATTACCTCGCTCAATTGCAGCGCCGCCTGAGCGAAGCCGGTTTCGCTGGCGCGCTGCTGATCATGCAATCGAACGGCGGCGTGATGACACCGGAGGTGGCGCGTAAATCGCCGGCGCTGACGCTGCTCTCAGGTCCGGCGGGCGGCCCGATCGCCGGCCTCGCCGCGGCGCGGCCGCACGGCATGGACAGTTGCATCGTCGTCGACATGGGCGGCACCAGCTTTGAAGCGGCGCTGGTCGAGAAAACGCCGGTGGTGATCAAGGAAGGCGAGATCGACCGCCTGCGCTGCGCGCTGCCGATGCTCGGCATCCACACCATCGGTGCCGGCGGCGGCTCTATCGGCTGGATCGACCAAGGCGGCTTGTTGCGCATGGGGCCGCATAGCGCCGGCGCGACGCCGGGGCCGGCCTGCTACGGCCAGGGCGGCGAGCTACCGACCACCACCGACGCAAACCTGGTGCTCGGCTATCTGAGCGCCGATTTCTTCTCCGGCGGCCGCATCAAGCTCGATGCGAAAACCGCGCGCGAGGTCATCGCCAGGAAGATCGCCGCGCCGCTCGGCATGACGGTCGAGCAAGCCGCCGCCGGCATGTATCGCGTCGCCTGCACCAACATGGCGCAGGGCGTGCGCGCGGTGACCATCGAGCGCGGCAGCGATCCGCGCGAATTTCCTCTTGTTGTCGCCGGCGGCGCCGGGCCCTTGCATTCCTGCGTCATCTGCAACGATCTCGACATCGCGCTGCAAATCGTGCCGCGGGAAAGCTCGGTACTGTGCGCGTCCGGCATGCTGATGGGCGACCTGCGCCACGATTTCGTGCGTACTTTCGTCGACCGCTTTCCCGATCTGCGCTGGGACAAGCTCAATGCGCTGATCGCCGAGATGATCGCCACCGGCGACCGCACGCTCGCCGGCGAGAATATCGCGCCCGAACGGCGCCAGCATGCGGTGACGTTGGACTGCCGTTACCTCAAGCAATACCATGAGGTGTCGTTTCCGGTGCCGCTCGCCGCGATCGAAAACCGCGATGCGGGCGCCATCCTGCGGGCCTTTCACGATGAGCATAACCGGCTGTTCGGCTATTCGCTGGAGCAAGAGGCCACGCCGGTCGAGATCGTCAATGTGCGCGTGCAATCGATCGGCATGACGGAAAAACTCGAGCTTTTGGGCGAGCCGTTCGCCGGCGCCGAGGCCTCGGCCGCGCGCAAGGGCGAACGCCCGGCTTATGTGTTCGAAAAAGAATCGTTCGCAACGATTCCGGTATTCGACGGCCACCGCCTGCGTCACGGCAACCGCATTGCCGGCCCCGCGCTCGTCGAGATGATCACCACCACGGCGTTCATCAGCGCGAGTTATGATGCCGTCACCGACAAATTCGGCTCGCTTCTGATGTATCGCAAGGGCCGCGAGGATCTGGTCCGCGATTGCCTGGGAGCGGCGTCATGACCGCAAGCACAAAAACCGTCGATCCGATCCTGATGTCGGTGTTGGCCCGCACCTTCCGCTCGATCACCGACGAGATGAGCGCCTCGGTGGTGAAGACCACGCGGTCGCCGATCCTGTGCGAGGCCAAAGATTTCGTCACCGGGCTCTACGACGCCCACGGCAATATGCTGGAGCAAACGGAAAACCTGCCGATCCTGGCGTTCTCGCTCGGCCCGGTCTGCAAGCATCTGGTGCGCTACTTCGGCGACGATATTCACGACGGCGACGTGATCTTCCACAACGACGTGTTCTCTTTCGGCAACCAGAACAACGACGTCGCGGTCTATAAGCCGATCTTTCACGACGGCGTAATGGTCGCCTGGGCGGCGGTGAAGGGCCACCAGGCCGACATCGGCGGCGCCGTCCCGGGCGGCTACAATCCCAATGCCAAGGAGGTCTGGCAGGAGGCGCTGCGCATTCCGCCCGTAAAGGTCTACGAGAAGGGCAAGCTACGCCGCGACGTCTGGGATCTGATTTTTGCCAATATCCGCTTCGACATCGTGCAGCACGATCTGAAAGCCCAGATGGGCGCCTGCACCATCGGCGAGCGGCGGATGCGCGCGCTGTTGCAAAAATACGGCCGCGACGTTTTCGAGACCCACAAAACGGCGCTGTTCGACGCCACCGAGAAGATGATGCAGGCCGAAATCGCGCGCATCCCGAACGGCGTCTATAGCGGCGAAGGCATGGTCTATTTCGACGGCCACCACCAGGGCTCGAAATTCACCATCCGCGTCACCATCACGGTCGAGGACGCCCATGTGAAATTCGACTATTCCAAGACCGACGCGCAGACCGACGGCTTCGTCAACGGCACCTATACGTCGAGCGCGTCGGCGACCTTGCTCACCTTCCTGCAATTCATCAATCCCGACATTCCGCACAACGAGGGCATGATCCGCCCGATCGACATCGTCATTCCGGAAGGCACCATCCTCAATGCGCGCTATCCGAAGGCGACCACCTTCGGCAATCATCTGTGCCCGCCCAACGCCGACGCCATCATCCGCGCCCTGGCGCCGGTGATCCCCGATCGGGTCACCGCCGGCTGGAACAATCTCTTGTGCTCGCTCACCACCGGCCTCGATCCGGAGACTCAAGAAAAATATGTCGACATCGGCTTCATGGGATTGAAAGGCGGCTCCGGCGCCATGGAAGGTACCGATGGCTACGATCATATCGGCATGATCGACGCCTCGGGCGGCGTGCTCGACCAGGATTACGAAATGTTCGAGCTGCAGACGCCGCACCAGCTCATCCAACACGAATATATCTGCGACTCCGGCGGCGCCGGCCGCTGGCGCGGCGGGCTCGGCGTCGAGACCAGATTCAAGATCGGCTCGGACGCGACGCAGCTTGTCACCTTCGGCGACGGCGACTTCGAGCCGGCCTTCGGCCTGTTCGGCGGCCACGACAGCATGCTCAACTCCATCGAGCTCAAATACCCCGACGGCACCCGCGTGGTGCCGCGCAACAAGGATTTGATCCTCGGTGTGCCGAAGGGCACGCTCTATCGCCAGATCGCGGGTGGCGGCGGCGGCTACGGCGATCCGAAAAAGCGCGACCGCAAGAAGGTCGCCGAGGAAGTGCGCAACGGCGTGATCTCACCGCAGGCGGCGCGCGACATTTACGGCTTTGATGGCATTGTTAAAGAAGAATTGGGATCGAAAAAATGAATTTCGAGCTCAGCGACGAGCAGGTCCAGATCCGCGACACTTTTGCACGCTTTTGCGACGAACGGATCGCGCCGCGCGCGGCCGAAATCGACGAAGCACACGCGTTCCCGCGCGAATTGTTCGGCGAGGTCGCGGCGCTTGGCTTCTTCGGCATGCGCTATCCGCCGGAAAGCGGCGGCCTTGGGCTCGATCTGATCTCGCTGTGCCTGGCGCTGGAGGAGATTTCGCGCGGCTCGATGTCGCTTGCCGGCTGCGTCACCATGCAGTCGCTGATGGGCACGAAATTTCTCGAAATGCTCGGCAATGCCGACATCAAAAGCCACTTGTTCGCGCCGGCGTTGCGTGGCGAAAAGATCGGCGGCATCTGCATGACCGAGCCGAATGCCGGCAGCGACCTCGGCGGCATCGCCACCTCGGCGCGCAAGGTCGACGGTGGCTATCTGCTCAAGGGCCAGAAGATGTGGGTCACCTCGGCGCCCGTGGCCGATTTCTTCACCGTGTTCGCCCGCGCCGGCGACGAGAAGAAGCTCACGATCTTTTTGGTCGAGAAGAATTTCAAAGGTCTCGCCATCGGCAAGGCGATCGCCAAGATGGGCGTGTGGGCGCTGCCGACCTCGGAGCTCGCCTTCGACGATTGTTTTGTGCCGGATAGCCACCGCCTGAGCCACACCGAAGGTGACGGCGAGGGGCATTTGCGAAAACTCCTTGCCGAAATCCGCATCGTCACCGGCGCGCTGGCGCTCGGCGGCGCCCGCGGCGCGCTCGAAGAGGCGATCCGCTATGCCGGCGAGCGCCAGCAGTTCGGCAAGCCGATCAATAGATATCAAGCCATTCAGCTCAAGCTCGCCGAGATGGCAACGGACCTTGAAGCGGCGCGCCGCCTGGTGCACTACGCCGCCTGGCTCAAGGACAACGACAAGCCGCACCACAAGGAAGCGGCGATGGCAAAGCTGTTCGCCTCGGAAGCCGCGGCCGGCATTTGCGACAAGGCGGCGCGCGTACTCGCCTCCTACGGCTACAGCATGGAATATGCGGTGCAGCGCCACCTGCGCGACATCCGCTTCACCCTGATCGGCGGCGGCACTAGCGAAATCCTCAAACTCGTCATCGCCAAGGAGCTGTCGGCGTGACGGAGCGGAAGATCAAGGTGCTGCTGGCCAAGCCCGGCCTCGACGGCCACGACGTCGGCGCCAAGGTGGTGGTACAGGCGCTAATGGAAGCCGGCTTCGACGTGATCTATACCGGCCTGCGGCAGACGCCCGACGCCATCGCCAAGGCCGCCGCCGAAGCCAAGGTCGACGTCATCGGGCTCTCGATCCTGTCGGGCGCGCACATTCCATTGTGCCGGCGCATCCGCGAGTTGCTGCAGGAGAAGGGGCTTTACGATAAGCTCTGGATCGTCGGCGGCAATATTCCGGAAGAGGACCGCATGGTGCTGCGCCAACTGGGCTTCCGCGGCGTGTTTCCCACCGGCAGCCGCACCGCCGACATCGTTTCGTTCATTCGGGAGAATGTGAAATGACCGAGAAAGAAAAACGCAAGGAAGCTCCCGTCCGCCGCGTGGTCAACGAATCCGGCATTGAGATCAAGCCGCTCTACACCGCTGAAGACGTGATTGCGACCGGCGGCGTCGACTCAAGCCGCGCCGGCGAGGCGCCGTTCACCCGCGGCATCCATCCGCTGATGTACCGGCAGCGGCCGTTCACCATGCGGCAATATACCGGCTTCGCCAACGCCGCCGACACCAACCAGCGCTTCAAATATCTGATCGCCAACGGCCAGACCGGGCTCAACGTCGCCTTCGACCTGGCGACGCAATGCGGCTACGATTCCGACGCGCCGGAAGCGGTCGGCGAAGTCGGCCGGGTCGGCATGGCGGTCGATACCTTGCGCGATTTCGAAGTCGCGTTCGACGGCATCGACCTCGACGCCATCACCGTGTCGCTCACCATCAACGGCGCCGCCGCGATTTTGATCGCGATGTATCTCGCCATGGCGGAGAAGCGCGGCTACGACGTCGCAAAACTGCGTGGCACGGCGCAGAACGATATTCTGAAAGAGTTCATCGGCCGCGGCACCTGGGTGTTCCCGGTCGATCCGTCGGTAAAACTCGTCGCCGACACCATCGAGTATTGCGCCAAGGTGGCGCCGAAATATTCACCGGTGAGCGTCTGCGGCTATCACATCCGCGAATCCGGCGCGACGCCGGCCGAGGAAATGGGCTACGCTTTCGCCATCGCCAAGGCCTATACCGATGCGGCGCTGGCGCGCGGCCTCGATATCGACGAGTTCGCCGGACGCCTCTCGTTCAACTTCAACATTTTCGGCAACCTGTTCGAGCAGGTGGCGAAATTCCGCGCCGGGCGGCGGCTGTGGGCGAAAATCATCCTCGACGGCTACGGCGCCAAGAAGCCGGAATCCGGCTGGCTGCGCATGATCGCCGGCGGCGGCGGCTTTGGCCTCACCATCGAGCAGCCGGAAAACAATATTATGCGCGGCGCCTATTACGCGCTGATCGCGGCGCTCGGCGGCGCGCAGACCATGGCGCTGTGCTGCTACGACGAGGCCTATACGATCCCGACGCCGAAGGCGCAGCGCATCTCGCTGCGCACCATGCAGCTTTTGATCGAGGAGATCGGGCTCGCCGACACCGTCGACCCGCTTGGCGGCTCCTATTACATCGAGAGCCTCACAAATCAGCTCGAGGAAAAAATCGTCGAGGCGATGGATTGGGTCGATGCCCAGGGCGGCATCGTCAAGGCGGTGGCCGACGGCGTGATCCAGGCCAAGGTGTCGGAATACGCGTTCGAGCGGCAAAAGGCGCTGGAGTCAGGCGCGCTGCGCAAGGTGGGCGTCAATTGCTATACCGACACCGACGAAGAGAAACCGCAGGTCGATCTGCACGGCTATGACGAAATGGGCGCCGTCGAGCAGATCGACGCGCTGAAGAAGGTGCGTGCTACGCGTAACAACGCCGCCGTCGAGCGCGCACTCGCTGCCGTGCGCGCGGAAGCCAAAGCCGGGCGCAACGTCATGCCGGCGCTGATGGATGCGGTGAAGGCCTATGCCACGGTCGGCGAGATGACCAACGCGCTGGTCGATGTTTACGGCCGGTTCCAGGAGCCGACAAAACTTTGGCGCAAGGTCGCCTGAAGCAATCGCGCGCGCATCATGAAGCCCGGCGTCATCCTTTCGATGGAGCAAGCCCTGTCGCTCACCTCGGCGACATTGCGCTTCGTGCATCTCGGCTGGCGGGTGATCAAGCTCGAAGCGACGCCGCAGTCGGACGGCGCGCTGCCGGGCGATCCCAACCGCTATATCGGCTCGCTGGTCGCCGACGAGGGCCGGCGCTCCTATTTCATCGGCCCGAACGTCGGCAAGGAATCGATCGCGCTCAATCTGAAGAGCCGCGAAGGCCGCGACGTGCTGCATCGCCTGATCCGCGACCTCAATGTCGACGTGTTCTGCTGCAACACGCTGCCGTCGCGCTACACCGAGCTCGGCATCGACTACGACAGTTTGCGCGCGGTGAAGCCCGACCTGATCTGGGCGGCGATCTCCGCCATGGGGCCGGATTATCCGGATGCCGCCGGCTACGACCCGGCGATCCAGGCCCAGGTCGGCTACATGGAAGTCACCGGCATGCTCGACGGCCCGCCGACGCTTGCCGGCATTCCGCTGGTCGATCTCAAAGCCGGCGACGAGGTCTACGCCAATGTCTGGAAGGCGCTCGCCGAGCGCGCCACGTCCGGGCAAGGGAGCCGCATCGACGTGTCGATGATGCAGGCCGCGGCGGCGTGGCTGATCACGCTGTTGCCGCTGATCGATTTCGATTGCGAGCCGTGGGAGATCACCCGCGCCGGCAACGAACACCGCAAATTCGTGCCGACCAATGCCTATCCGACGAGCGACGGCGCGGTGCTGTTCGCCATCGGCAGCGACGCCGGCTGGCGGCGTTTCACCGAGATACCGAAATTTAACTCCGTCGCGACGCCGCAGCGCACCACCAATGTCGGCCGGGTCGCCGACCGCGTCGCCATCCACGCCGATATCGCGGCGATCACCAAACAACATTCGACCGCCGACCTTCTTGCCGACCTCAAGCGCGCCAAAATCCCGCATGCGCCGATCAATACCGTGCCGCAGGCGATGCAGATCGAGGCCATCGCCAAGCGGCTGACGACCACGACTGCGCCCGACGGCCGCCGCGTGCGGCTGCCGCCGATGGCGGTGGATCAGGCCGGCGCGCCGCACGATTTTTCGTTTCCGCCGCGCTACGGCGAGCATTCGGAAAAAATCCTGCGCGAGGTCGGCTACGACGCCAGCACAATCGCGCGCTTGCGCGACGCGCGCGTCATCGCCGGCCCCGACGCGGTCGCCGCCCGCTCATGACGTTGCAGAATCCGCTGTTACGAAAACCCTCGCGCCTGCTGCCGCGTTGCGTGGTGGTGGTCGGCGCCGGCACCATCGGCCCGGATATCGGCTATTACCTGAAATCCGCCCTGCCCGACGTAAAGCTTTATCTGCTCGATATTTCGCAACCGGCGCTCGACCGCGCCATGCAGCGCTTCACCGACTACACGGAAAAAGCCGTGGCGCGGCGCAAGATGAGCGCAAGCGAGGCCGAAAAGGTTCGCGCCAACGTCCATGCTACGACCGATTATGCGGTGGCGCGCGACGCCGATTGGGCGATCGAGGCCGCGACCGAAGACCTCACACTGAAGCGCAAAATCTTCGCGCAGCTCGAAATCCTAATGCGGCCCGACGCCTGGATCACCTCGAACACCTCTTCGCTGCCGGCGGCGCGGATTTTCGCCGATCTGCGCCACAAGAACCGCGCCACCGTCACCCATTTCTTCGCGCCGGCCTGGCGCAATCCGGTGGTCGAGGTTATCGACACGCCGGCACTCGACCGCGCCGTGCTGGAAGATTTGCGCTGGCTGTTCTGCACCACTGGAAAAGTGCCGCTGGTCACCGCCGACGTGCCCTGCTTCATGCTCGACCGCGTGTTCGACAATTGGTGCAACGAGGCGGCGCATCTGCTGGACCGGGCCAGCGCCGCCGAGATCGATTCGACCGCGGCGGAATTCGTCCATGCCGGGCCGTTCTTCGTGCTCAATCTCGCCCACGGCAATCCTATCATCATCGAGACCAACACGCTGCAGGCCGACGAGGAAGGCGAGCACTACCGACCGGCGGCGATATTCCGCACCGCGGGGACATGGTCCACGGTATCGCCGGGCAAAACCGTGCCGGTCGCGGCGGAGACCGCGGCGGCGATCCGCGACCGCCTGCTCGGCATTTTGATTTCGCAAAGCGGCGATATTCTCGACCGCAACATCGGCGGCGCGGCGGACCTCGAGCTCGGCTGCCGCCTCGCGCTGGGTTTCAAATCGGGGCCGCTGCAATTGATGGACAAGCTCGGCGCGCCGGACGTGGCCCGGATCGGCAAGCGCCTGGCGGAGGAGCGCCCGGGCCTGCCGCTGCCGAAACGCGCTCCGGCCGACTACCAGAATTTTTATCGCGCCGTGCTGGTCGATGACGTGCGCGGCGTGAAGATCATCACCATCCGCCGTCCCGAGGCGCTCAACGCGCTGCATGACGAATTGACCGACGAAATCCTCGGCGTCATCCGGCAGTTCGAGAACGACGCCACGGTGCGCGGTTTCGTCATCACCGGCTACGGCCCGCGCGCCTTCTCGGCCGGCGCCGATATCGGCCGCTTTCCAAAGATGCTCGGCGATGCGCAAGCCGCGGCGCAATATGCGCGCGACTGCTCGCGGCTGCTCTTGCACATCGACCGCATGACGAAGCCCGTGGTCTCGGCGCTCAACGGCATGGCGCTCGGCGGCGGGCTGGAACTGGCGCTGCGCTGCCATGGTGCCGTCGCCATGACCAACGCCTCGCTGCAGCTGCCGGAAATTTTGCTCGGCATTGTGCCCGGGCTCGGCGCCATGGTTGTGCCTTATCGCCGCTGGCCGAACGCGGCGGCGACGTTTCACGCCATGATGCGTCACGCCGAGCGGGTCTCGGCCAAAACGGCGCACGAGCTCGGCATCGTCGGTCGATTGAGCGACGACTTCGCCGCGATGATCGAGAGCGCGGTCGAGCGCGTGCACGCGCTCACCGGGCAACTGCAAGCGCCAACAGACGGTGCCGTTGCGATCGAGCCGCCGACGCCGGGCGATGCAGTCGCCTTCAACGGCCAAAAGCTCAGCATGGAAGTGACGCGGATTTTGGAGCGCGCCATTGTCGATGCCGCGGCGGCCCCGACTTTCGACACCGCGCTCGAAATCGGCTATCGCGCCTTTGGCTCGAGCGCCTGCACGGCAGCGGCGCGCGAAGGCATCGACGCCTTTCTGCAGCGCCGCCCAGCGGATTTCACGAAGACCGGTTAGCCGTCAGCTGCCGGCGCATCATCGGGTAATGCGTGTTCTTTCCGGTGAACGGCGGAAAGCTTTTGAAATGCGCGCGCAATTCGTGACGCACCGGCGACGCCATCGCGGCATTGAAGGCTTCAGGCGAATCGAACGCGACTTCATTGCCGATCATGTAATCCGCCGGCTTAAGGATGCCAGGCGCGCCGGCGTCGATCGGCAAATAGCACAGTACGGATCTGATCTGCGGCAGCTTGCCGAGAATCGGCGGATGGTCGGCGACGTAGTGCGAGACGAATTCCGCGACGTTTTCCGCCGGATGGTGATAGCGCACCACATAGGAGAACGGCGCGCGCAGCGGCCCCGGATTTGGCGCGTCGGCGACCGGAAAAAACCGCCGTTCGAAACGCGTGCCGGTGGCGGCAACGGGCATTTCGGCAAGACTTTGCCTGAAACGCGGGTCGGACAGGCCGGCTTGCAATTTCTCCTTGGTGGGAAATTGCAGCATGGCCATGAGCAACGGCCCGGGGCCGTCGTTATTGAACGGATCATGAGTGCCGCCGCGCAGCGGCCGGTACAGATCGACCGCGGTCAATCCC
>Ga0187862_10001906_pt1 | contig 21721 bp, 19 predicted proteins | sample June2016WEW_10_1_FD_133003 | JGI IMG/M metagenome (GOLD analysis project Ga0187862, IMG submission 133003) | Peatland microbial communities from SPRUCE experiment site at the Marcell Experimental Forest, Minnesota, USA - June2016WEW_10_150 | ecosystem: Environmental > Terrestrial > Soil >...
ACGTCGGGGTAGCCGCTGACCAGCAGCGTAAGCGCATCCGGTTGGGAGTGCCGCATCGCGGTAACCACCGCAAAACCATCGCTGGGATTCGGCATGTGCAGGTCGGTGATAAGCACGTCGAAACTCTCTGTAGTGATGAGTTTCAGGGCTTCTGGTACGTTGACGGCCGAGACTACGTCAAATCCTTTTCTTTCAAGCGTCACACTCATCATGCTACGAACGGCCTCGTCGTCATCCACTAGCAGGACTCTATGGGCGATGGGTTTTTCGAGGAGAGTCATATAGGAACACCTCGCAGTACGAACAGACAAGCTGCACTTTACAGTATGGATACAGATCGTTGTGCTGTATGCCGGGCAATGACCTGAGGCTTGTCGGTCGTTTTCCCGACGATGTGGAGTCCTTCAACAAAACAGTGCCTCACGTCTGGACATGGATCGTTGACGAAACCAGCGTTATCGCAACTTTGCGCCTTTTGTTCGCCAGACAGGCGAAAGGAAAGCGCAAACTTGTGCTATGTGGATATTTCAACAACAACCCTCCGTAAACAACCCTCGGTGCGGTTCATTCGTGTTGCGTTAGACTGTTTCCGCTAGAAGCGGTCTCGCTTTCGATGACAAAACAAGAGAAGAAGCGTCTGTCCGCAGTCCTCCGGGCGACTGGGTATCTTTATCCTCGAACACATCGCCCTCAAACTGGTGCTTGACCATCGTGAAGTACCGAACTGCCGAAAGCTACTAGACCACCGTCTGACAAACAAAGAAATGCTTGCGGGAGTGCGCCTGAAATTTAGCGACCTCTACCGCGAAATTGACGAATCTACTGATCCGTCAGTGGCTCTCGAAGCATTCTTGGGAGGACTTCCAGCGCCGAAGAAGGCAAAAGAGCGTAATGGGGATACGGCACAGGTGCTACAGCTGAACACAAGTTAAGACCTGCACAAAATTCCCGGTAGCGACAGGAACCTGTTTTGATTAACCCCTTTAGTAACCTCGTAAGCGACACCCGTCCTAACCTCATTCCACGGATGTGCCGATAGTCAGGTTAAGGTCTTGCGAATTGTTATCGAAGCCGGACCGGAGTCGATTCCATGAATTTTCCCGACCAGCAGTTGTTCGGCCATGTTGTCGCGCCAATGACTATGACAATCGTGTGGGCACTGCTGGGCAACGCCTTCTACCTTGCACTGGTGCTCAATGGATGGGTGCGCGCTGACGATTACGTCGATGGGCACGGTGTAGTGGCAATGGTCAGGACGATCGAATAATGGGGCCCATGTACACGATCAGCAAGGACCGCGACGGCATCGTTCTGATTTGTCAGGACTGCCCGCACATCGAACGAGTCAGCGTCTTCAACCTGAGCCTCGGCAGTCAGCGCACACAGGCCGCGCTCGCCATGTGTGAGCACAACCGCACCGCCCACAAGAAGGGGCCTATGCTCACACCCCTCCCGACGAACTCCACCTCGTTATATGGAATTGTCCGGGGGATCCCAAACAATGAACGTTGACTAATTCCGATTTCGTCCAGTGTGATGGTTCGCGGCCAACCAACGAAGGCCAGCAAGCCAAAAGAGAGGCTCAGACATTGCATCCAAACAGGTTCGTGTTGCTTCCCAAGCACCTCAAAGAGCTCCCTTTTGCAGCCGATTTTTTCAGCTGAGAGGTAATGCATTCCTGTCTTCCTTTCGCTTTACGAATACTCGAATACTCGAATGGCAGAGTTTGCGGAAGGCTGAGAACACACCTAAAGGCGAGCAGTCCTTTGGAAACATCCGCAGCGACCTGATCGCCCATGCTGATTTTCCAAGCGCAAGCACGCGGAACTGTATTACTGACGTAATGATTCCGATCGATGACAAGGCTCAAACGGTGCAATAAGTGCCGAAAAAGAACAGAGACACTCTTGCCCATGGAAATCCTTGTTGTGGAGGACTCGCCTGTTTGTCGGCAGCTCTTGAGATCTCATCTGCGAGAATGGGGCTTTCCTTACACAATCGCGAAAGATGGCTCTGAGGCCTGGACGCTTCTGCAACGCCCAGATTGTCCGAAGCTGGTTTTGCTGGATTGGATGTTGCCAGACATCGACGGAATTGAACTGTGCCGGAGGATCCGGCTGACGGGTTCCAGGAACTCGTACTCGTACATCATCCTCTTGACCGGAAAAGACGACAAGAAGGACATGCTGGAGGCGATGCAGGCTGGAGCGGATGACTACCTGGTCAAACCCTTTGATCAGTTGGAATTGAAGGCCCGTCTTCTGGTGGGTAAGCGCATCGTCGGTCTGCATGAAGAACTTGTGTCTGCGGAGAGCAACATACGCCGAATGAACGAGAACCTCGAACTCGAGGTGCTCCGACGGACTGCTTCACTCGACAAATCAAATCAAGACCTCGTCGCCGAAATTGCTAGACACAAAGAAGCCGAAGAAGCGAAAAACCGCTCCGACCGATTGTTTCGCTCCATCGCCGAGGACAGCGCCGATCTGATTGCCGTCGTCGACAAGACTGGTCAACGCATGTATAACAACCCTTCGTATCAGCGTGTCCTCGGCTACACCCCGGAAGAACTGAAACAAACCATCTCCTTTGCGCAAGTCCATCCCGACGACCGGCCTCGGGTGACCCGCGCCGCTCAGGAAGCTCTAAAAACTGGTGTTGGCCAGATCGTCGAATACCGGATGCAACGCAAGGATGGAACCTACGTCAACCTGGAATCTCACGGCAGTTTCATCCGCGACTCTCACGGCAAGATCGAGGCCATGGTCATCTCTGCACGCGATGTCAGTGCCCGACGGATAACAGCGCAAAATGAGAAGCTCTCCGCGATCGGACAACTCGCTGCCGGTATTGCCCATGAAATCAACACGCCCGTGCAGTATGTCTCGGACAACATTGCCTTCCTCCGGGACACCTGGAACCAGCTCGACGCCGCTATGGCCGCCTGCTTGACTCCGACGCACGGCTCTGTTGCTTCTGCTTCTCGCCCCTCAGAACCCCTGCTCCCCGGGGGTCCTCCCGAAGACTGGGATTGGCTCCGGCAGGAAGTTCCTAAGGCTATCTCACAGTCGTTCGAGGGGATCCGACGCATCCGCAAGATTGTCAGTGCCATGCGCCGTTTCTCCCACACCGGCGGTGGAGAGCGGGAGAGCGTCGATATCAACGAAGCGCTCGACGCAACCCTCACTGTCGTCCAGAACCAGATCAAGCACATCGCCGACGTTCAAACCGACTATCAGCCCAACTTGCCGCGCGTCGAATGCTACGCCGACGAGATGAATCAAACCTTCCTAAACCTCATCGTCAACGCTGCGCACGCCATTTGCGAGGCCTCAACCAAGCAAGCACGCGAACGCGGAAAGCTCACCATCCGAACTCAACAGATCGACAGTGACGTTCAGATCGAAATCCAAGACAACGGGACTGGTATCCCGGTAGCCGTCCGCGCGCGTGTCTTCGAGCCCTTCTTTACAACCAAGCAGGTTGGAGAGGGCACCGGCCAGGGTCTCACCATTTGCCACGACATCGTGGTCCAAAAACATCACGGAAAAATTTGGTTTGATACCGAACTGGATAAGGGAACGAAATTTTCTGTCAGAATCCCAATCCAGTTCGATTTCAACACAGGAGACGCGCAATGACGCCCGATAGCTTCACTATCCCCGCCGCCCAAAGCAACAAACCCAAGATCCTTTTCGTCGACGATGAACCTCTTGTCCTCGAGGGTCTTCGCCGCTCTCTCTACCGCGAATTCAACTCTGACCTGGCCGAAGGGCCCGAAGCCGGACTGAGAAAGGTGAAGAAGGAGGGCCCCTACATCGTGGTGGTTTCCGACATGCGCATGCCCGTCATGGATGGCGCCGAGTTCCTTTCTCGAGTGCACACCCTTGCTCCCGACTCTATCCGCGTCATGCTCACGGGATATGCCGACATGGAAGCCGCCATGCGCGCCGTCAATGAGGGCAGAATCTTCCGTTTCCTCAACAAGCCGGTGACCGCTGAAGACTTGACGCTCACTCTCCGAGCCTGTGTTGCCCAATATGACCTCATGCGTCGCGAAAAAGAACTGCTTGAGAAAACTCTTGCAGGCGTGATCCGGGTTCTGAGCGAGGTGCTCAACCTGGCCAATCCCGTCGCGTTCAACAAAGGCGCTCGCATCTGCCAGTACGTGCGCCACATTGCGGGAAAACTTTGCCTCTCCGATACGTGGCAATACGAAATCGCAGCGATGCTCTCCGAGCTCGGCTGCTTGACTCTCACCCCCGACCTGCTGGAGGCCATCCATGCCGGCGAACCGCTCACTCCAGAACATGAAAAGAGCTACTCGAAGCATCCCCAGATCGCCCACGACCTGCTGGCCCGGATTCCACGACTCGAATCAGTCGCTGACATGATCCTCCAGCAGAAAGAAGTACCCACCGACCTTCCGCGATTTCTATCCCCCGACGTCGAATGTGTCCGCCGGGGGGCGCAGATGTTGAGGGTCAGCCTGGCTTTCGACCATCTGCTCAGCACTGGATCGGAACGACAGGAGGCTCTGCTGGCACTGAGCCGAAGTCCTATCGAGTACGATGCCAAAATGGTCGCTGCCCTCGGAGACTTCCGGCTCAGTCGAGGACCTACTGAACTGCGCCCGATTGACGTCCGTGACCTTCGCACTGGCATGATCCTGAACGAAGACTTGCGTTCTGCCACCGGGATGCTTATCGCCGCCAAAGGCACTGAAGTCTCGCATGCCCTCGTGAGGGCCGTTCACAACTTCGTCGACGACGGCACCGTCAAAGGTACGGTACTGGTAACTGTTGGAACGGGCGAAACCTGGGTCGCGAAGGCCGCTGCAAACTCGGTTAAGGCTGAGAGATGTGCCGCAACTGGTTGCAAACTACCCTAATGGAACTCTTCCCAATCAGTCAGCTCCCAGACCTAGGTGTGAGGCAGATCGAGTGTTTCGATCTTCACACTTGCCGAGCAGATGTCAGGGCGAGTACCGGTTGGTGCACATGTTCTCTGGTGATGTTTCAATCTTTTCTCGGGGGCCGATCTGCAAAGACTGCTTACGGCTGAAGAACGGAACTAGAATAGGCGTGCGTGTGTGTCGGTCCAAAACTACGGTCATCCTGAGCCAAGTATGGGGAATGCAGCCGGCTGGACTTGATAAGCGGCTAGTATCCCTGGTGGCAGGAACGAATGCCGACAATACAGCACTGGAGCTTTTCTACGTGCTTCCTCCGATTGCAAATCGCTGCCAAGTCACTGTGTCACCTAACCACAGATGGTTAAAGAGCGGCGTGCGGCTTTCAAACTTGAGCTCTTTCTGTGAAGTCGTCCGTTCAATTCTGCTTCAATGGAAGGGAAAGGCCGGAATCCCGATGCCAATGACCAAAGGATGGATGGCCCAGGAAGCAGATTCAGCATCGCACCCGCGCAACGCATACGTTGGGAACGGTGGAGAGTGCGAAACCGCTAGGCTTCTGGCTCCGCATAGGGTCGGGCTAGATGGGAATCACTGGGTCAGGAGATGACTTCCGTGCTCAGTCAAGAGTGGCTTTCGGAACAGCCTCAAGCACAGGCGGCAGGTGCATCTGTACACGTAGATGCCGGGACGCGCCGTGTGGGCGCAGTCACGGCAGACGAACCGCCCATCTCTATAAGCGATCATCGGCCTGAACTCGACGCCCGATATGCAATGTGGGCAGCGGATGGTCAAGGTTGTGTCAGTCAGCAATGGGTGCTCCTGAACACGAGCAAAAGACGCTGGCACGTACGATTCCAGACGTCCATGCCCAGTGATCCTGATGAAAACCATGAGGATCGTCAGGAGCCCACAAAGGTATCGAGCCGAAACCCAGACGACATTTGGTCAGGAGTGCCGACAGGCGGGCGGGTTACGAAGACCGTTACCAAGTCTGTAGTTTTCTAAGGATTCGATTGTGACGCCTGGGTGGCTGAAATCGTACTTGCAGTGCTAGCAGCGCAGTTGCTGCTTGTGCTACCAGGAGAACCGCCTGCAGCGTTGCTGCCTAAACCTATGAAGTAAGTCTGTGAAGCGCCTGCCAAGGTACCTGTCGGCACGCTGTTGTCGACCACAATTCCACCCGTCGGCCAGCAACCATTCCCAGCAGGAGTTGTAACGTTCAAGCCGGTACCGGACAGGCTGACTGATGCTGGATTGCTCACCGTATAGGACAACACGCAGCCGTGTCCAGCTGTGGTCGTACACCCGGTCGCAGTCCCGCGGTTGACGCTGAAGAAAACATAGTCTGTGCCCGCGTTAGTCAGTGTTCCATTGGTGGTGCACGCGCTCAGACCGTTGTTGCAGAACTCTTCAACGGGAGATGGCCATGGACGGGTGGCGCCGGCGCCGGTAAAGCTAAGGGCGGTAACAACGGCAGCAGAAGCTCCCATGGATGAGTTAGTGATGGGTATCCGGTACAGATTCGCTCCGGTAGTCACGCCGGTGTTTCCTACTACGTAAAGGTTTCCTGTCGCCGTTGCCGACGAGTAGTACACGTTGTCGAAGGTGCCGGCATAGAGGTAAAATCCCGCGCCGCCCGTGCCAACAGCCTCGATGGCCGGAGTGGTAGTGGCAGTGAAATCGGTCGGGAGTTGATACACCACGTTGTCGTTGAGATAAGTGGCATTGTTGCTGGTGGTGACAAAGGCGTAGAGTTCACTCGTGGTGCTATCCACCAGGGGTGCGTCCGCGATAACATCCCCAACGCTGCTCGTTTTGTTTACGGTTCCGCTCGACGCGGTTACGGAATACAGGACACCTCCAAAGTCCCCCACAACGACGTCGCCGGTGCTGTTGTCGTAGACAGGCGACGAGACTTTGGACCCGCCAAGAGGCACCGGCCAGGGGCTCCCCGCCTCGGCTGGGGTTCCTGCAAACACTCCCGTGAACTCGTGGAGATTGCCGCTGTCATCGCCCACCCAGAGCGTATCGCCGTTGTAATGATAAAACGGCGAAGAGAACGTGTCGTTATGGTTGGCGTTAAAGGCCAAGGTCACCATGCAGGGAGCTGTGCAACCGCGATAAGTGGCAAGCGTCGCTGCCGCAGGAGTCACAGGTAGAGTGGGCCTTCCGCTGTCCGCCGACCACTTCAGCAGAACCAGGCTTGCCGTAGTGCCGCTAACCTGAACGAACGCCAGTTGTGTGCCATCCAGGGAGGGCACGGGAGAAGTCGTGACCATGCCGCCGGTATTATAAGCCCAATAGTCCGACGGAACCGCGCCCGAGCAGCCACTATAAAGATTGGAGAACGCGACAATACTCGCGCCCCCGGTTGCGCCCGCCGTGCCTGTGGGATACACCACAAAGTCGCTGCAACTAGCCGTGGTGTCGCTAAACGAGTACTTCGCAGGGTACACGTTCGGCTGAACAACCGCGCCCGCTGCGCCGCCGGTGAGCGTCGCGGCCCCCCAGGCGAAACCGGCGAAATTAGCTTTCGTGGTTCCGTAGCTATCTGCAGCCGGCCCTGGCGTGTTGGCCGTGACCGTAATAATGCTTCCGTTTGAAGCGGCGGAAACTCCTGCGGCCGCTTGCAGCGTGGTGTTCTGGTTGATGGCGGCCGCGATATTAGCAGCCACTTGCGCTTGGGAAACGTAAGCGTTGCCTGACCAGTAAGCGAAAGTCGTCGCCGAAGTCGTACCGTCGGTGCCGCCGGTCATGTCAGGGCCTGCCCAGGTGAAGTTCGATGTCGTACTCCCAAGCGCGCAGTCGCCAGTCGAGCCAGCAACGCGGGCCGCCAAGATGACGGTAGAGAGAGTTTGGGTTGCGGTAATGCCCGCGGCAGCGGTGCAGGCAGTAATCGCCGTTACCAGGTTTGTCGCCAGCGTGGTGGTGTTATTGCTGGTGGCGAAGGTCCCCGTGGTCGAACCCGTGCAACCGTTGGATCCGGCAGATCCGGCGGTCAGAGTCCCCCACGTGAAGAGGCCGGTATTGTGCGAAGCGCCGACCGCCAGGTAAGGCCCTCCAGCCACGCTGGAAACCGTGAACGTAGCGCCAGAGGTATAGCTGGCGGTGACGCCAACGGCAGGATACGAACTGTTGCATGCATTAATGGCGGCCGCGATGTTTGAGGCATCGGCCGCGGGGGTTGCACCGCTGATAAAGGTCCCGGTAGTAGAGCTGATGCAGCCGTTGCTGCCTGAACCGCCCGTGGTCACAACGCTCCAAACGAAGTTGCTGGCATTTCCGCCAAGGATAAGCGAACTGACAGGACTCCCCAGCGTCGTACTGGTGATCGTGACTACGTTGCCAGTCGCGGATGCGGCAACCCCAACGGCGGGATAGGCAGCGGTGCAAGCATTAATGGCGTTGGCCAGGTTTATGGCCGAGGTGGACGGGTAGGTACTGACAATGAAAGTTCCGGCGGTCGCGCTGGTGCATCCGTCCGTGCCACTAGTGTAAGCGGAAATCGCAGAAGGAGCCGGGGTCAGAGTAATGACGCTGCTCTTTGTGCTCCAGGCTACCGTTCCGCTGGTGAGATTGGTCACGGTGACTACGTTGGTTGACACCGTCGACGAAACGCTGACGTTAGCGCCCGACACATTAAAGCACGGACCGCCAGCGGGGTTGACGCATTGGGCCGCAACATCGTTAATGGCTGCACGAAGATTTCCCGCCGAATCACTTGCGCTTGCCCCGTATAGGACGCTGCCAACTGTAGCCAGGCTAGACGTTTGGAAGGTGTACGTTGTGGCCCCGATCTCGATCGTATTGCCGGCTGCCTCGACCCCGCTAAAGGTGGCGGTGCCGGTAGTATTTACGGGAATCAAGCTTGTGTCCGGATTCAACAACCACGCAGTCTGGGAGGAGGTCCAGGTAAAGGGTATAGGGTTGCCCGTGATGTTGGTCACGGTTACGTACCCGGTATTCGTCGGCGCGTACGTGTACGTTTCAGCTGCCGTGACACTGGGATTCGGCGCCGTAATAAACGAGTAACAGGTGGACTGCCAGGTACCGTACAGTCCGTTGCCGGCCGACGGACACGCTGACGGGGTATTCGTGATCGCCGCGTAGAAAGCCTGAGTCTGGTTAGCATAGCTGGTTCCCCACCACACACACGGTATGGTTGTGTTTGGGCAGAGAAATTGTGAACCATTAAATGGCTCGCCAGAATAAGCCGATTGCGACATCTCGAACCAGTACGTGACAGGCCCAATGGTAACGGTGTCGCCATTCGCAGCGGCGTTGGCATTATTCACATTCACCGTACCCGTTCCATACGTTCCGTTCATCGCAGTTAAAGTCAGCGCATTGGAGCCATTGGTGATGGTAATGGTCTGGCCGGAAGTGGAGCCGGTGCCCGAGAATGTGCCGGTGGCCGTCGCCCCGGTCCCGCTGGTCGTCAGGGTTAATGTGTTCGGAACGCTTCCCGCCGAGTTGGTAAGACCGATAGTGGGGGCTATGGCGGACGTTGGTATCGCTGACACAGTGCCCACGACGGAGGACGCGGTCGCGTTGGTGGTAAGGTTTAAGACGTTTGCGCCGTAGGTGATGGTGACGCCCTGACCGACGGCAGGAGGCCCCGTGAAGATTCCCGAGCCGCTTGCTATTGTCGGCGCACTCGCTGTGAAAGTCTGGCCATCCACGGTCACCGTTGAGGCCGGAGCGCTCCCGCTCGCGTTGTTGGTGGTGACGGTGCCCGTCCCGTTCGCCGCAACCCCGCCGATCGCCACGGCCCAGTCTTTCTTCAGGGCAATTCTCCGTTTTCTCGGTGGTCGTGGTCCCCAAACGAAGACCGACCCCTGGTCTGGCGCACGGGCTCCTAAAACTCCCTCGTTTGGCGTGCTGGCGGCGGAGAAAGCCGTATCTTCCAGCGCCTTTGCGCCCCCGCTCCGCTTGATCTGCTGCAGAATGAAGCGGGGATCGTTGACAATGTTGAGCCACTGCTCATGCTTGCCACCCTCGATCGCCTGTTGCTCGGTGCCGGGATTGGAGAAAACCAGATAGTGGTGAGTCCAATCGTCGGGCAAGCCACGCTGCTGGATCGCCCAATCCTCGATGTTGCGCTGGACCACCGGATCGACCACCGGAGTTCCGACGCCCGGAACGGGGAGCGCATTCTGCGCGCAGAGCGTGCCCGCTACCATCAACAGCAGGGTAGCCCCCAAGACGATTCGATCCCTAATACGGATTCGGCTCATAACCATGTCCAGCGCAGAGGTGTTTGGATACGCCCATAGTACACCGGAGGGCGCACCGAAGCATATGTCCCAGGGGACATGTACTCAGGTAACTTGCGGGAAGAGTGCAAACCAGGGGTAAGGGCCCTTTTTTGCTAGCGCCGGCGCGGTATACGCTACATTTCCCGTCGGCCTTCCATGGCCTTCAGCATGGTGACTTCGTCGGTATATTCGATGTCGCTGCCTACCGGAATTCCCATAGCGATGCGGGTCACGCGCAGTCCTTGTGTTTGAAGCTTCAGTTGCTGGGCGAGATAGGTGGCGGTGGCTTCTCCCTCGACCGTGGGATTGGTGGCCAGGATGACTTCTTCGATTTCACCGCGGCCGACCCGGCTGATCAGGTTCGCAATGCGCAATTGTTCGGGGCCCACGCCGTGCAATGGTGAAATGGAGCCGTGGAGGACGTGGTAGACGCCGTTAAAATGCCGCGTCTTCTCGACCGCCGCGATGTTGGTCGGTTCCTCTACCACGCAGACAAGCTTTTGATTGCGGGTTGGACTGCTGCAGTAGACGCAGGGGTCGACGTCGGTGATGTTATTGCAGATGGAGCACAAACGCAGCTTGGCTTTCACATCACGAACGGCGGAGGCGAGGGCTTCGGCGTCATCTTCACTCGAACGCAAAATATGAAAGGCGAGCCGCTGCGCGCTCTTGCTGCCGATTCCCGGCAGCTTCTTGAGTTCGTCGATGAGCCGGGTCATCGGTTCGGCAAACTTGGACATAGGATTTGTAATTGGTGATTTGTAATTTGTAATTTAAGACCAAACGACGAGGGGCTGGCTTTTCAATTACAAATTACAAATCGCAGATTACAAATTCATCCCTAGTCCGCCGAGCATTCCACCGACGCTCGATTGCATTGCCTGATCGACTTTGCGTCCGGCTTCGTTGAGCGCGGCCATCACGAGATCCTGCAGCATCTCGACATCGCCGGCCTTTACTGCTTCGGGATCGATCACGATGCCGAGCACCTGCTTGCGGCCATCCATTTTTACAGTGACGGTGCCGCCGCCAGCCGAGGCCTCGACCACGGTCTGCTCCATCTTTTTTTGCAGCGTTTCGTACTGCTGCTTGGCCTGCGCCATCAGTTCCTGCAAATTGAATCCAGACATAAGAACCTTTTCACCGCCGAGACGCCGAGTACGCCGAGAAAACAAAAGCAATTTCTTTATTCTTCTTCGCGTCTTCTGTGTCTCGGCGGTTAGACCTTTATTGTTTCTCGCGATAGTCAATCACGGTGCGGATTTCCGCTCCGAATTTTTCTTGCATGCGTTGCACGATTGGATCCTGTTCAGCGCGGCTGCGGGCGCTTCCGTTTGGTGAAGATTTGCGCGCTGGCGCCGCCGCCTGCGCTGCTCCACCAGGCTCGACTTGCATCCTGATCGGCCTCCCGGCCAGACCGCTGGCGGCGGCGCTGGCGATGCGCCGCGCGTCGGCGGTGAATGACATTTCGATCATCGTGCCGGAAGCCGCTACTCTGGCGGTCAGCGAGCCTCCTGCCAGCGTCCACTCCGCGTTTTCCAGGATCGAAGCCAGCATTTGCTGATTGCCCAGTGCGTTGAGCACGACGTCGCGAAGAGACTCGGCGTTCACCTCGGCCCTGGCTTCGACCGCCGCTTGACTGCGGGCGGTTGGCTGCGGTTCGGGTGGCGGCGATAATTCTGCAACGGCGGGTGCGGCCGATCCCATGATGACGAGGTTGGCGCTGGATGCGCCCGTGGCGTTCATTCCGCCGGACGACTCGGCTTTCGGACTGCTTTTGCGCGCCGAGTCGGCTGCGAACGGCGAGACTGGATTCGAGCGCGCGAGAGATGGGAGTTCCGGACGGCGAGTTTCCGTCGACGGCGTCAAGCGCGGAATGGTGGCCGGTCGCGCCGTAGTCGTGGCCATAGGTGCCGCATCGCTGAGCAACTGCTCGATCGGCAGCAGACGCTGCGCATGCGACATTTTCAGAAGTCCCAGTTCGAGGTGGAAGCGCTGTTCCTGGCGGTATCCGAGTTCTCCGTGGGTGCGCAGCATGATTTGCAGATGCCGTGTGAGGTCTTCTTCGCTGAACAGGTCGGCGATACGGCCCACGCGGGCGCGCTCGTCGGAGGAAATCTGGAGCAATGCCGAATCCTTGCCCGCGATCTTCGCCATCGTGACATTGCGCAGGAAGCGCACCAACTGCCGCGCGAAATGCGTGGGACTGTGGCCTTCGCCGATCAGTTCGTCGACCAGGAGTAGGATTCTCTCGCTCGAACTTTCTGAGACCGCCTGCATCACCGTTTCGAGGGCTGCTGCTGGAGCGGACCCAATCAGGCTGCGCACCGAATCGAGCGTCAGGTGGTCGGAGGTAGAGGCGATGGCCTGGTCGAGGATGGAGAGCGCGTCGCGCATCGAGCCGTCGCCGGCTTCGGCCAGCAGGGCGAGAGCGTCTTCGTCCGCGGGGATATTCTCTTTCGTGACGATGTCCCGGAGTTGGCCCATGATGTCGTCGAACTTCATGGCGCGATAACTGAAGTGCTGGCAGCGCGAGCGGATGGTCTGCGGAATATCTTCCGGCTGGGTGGTGGCCATCATGAAGATGACGTGGCTGGGAGGTTCTTCCAGCGTTTTGAGCAGCGCATTGAAGGCCGCGTCGGTGATCTGGTGGGCCTCGTCGAGGATGTAGATCTTGAAGCGATCGCGCGCCGGACGGTAGCGGGCGGCCTCGCGCAATTCGCGGATCTCGTCGATGCCGCGATTGGTGGCGGCGTCGATTTCGATCACGTCGACGGAGTTACCGTTACGAATCTCGATGCAGGAATCGCAAATGCCGCAGGGTTCGGCCACCGGCTTTTCCGAAGAGCGGCAATTGAGCGCCATGGCCAGGATGCGCGCGACCGTGGTCTTGCCGATGCCGCGATGTCCGCTGAAGATATAGCCGTGGGCGATGCGTTCTTGCGCAATCGCATTTTGCAGGGTGAGGGTGACATGCTCCTGGCCGATGACGTCGGAGAATTTCTGTGGCCGGTATTTGCGCGCCAGGACCTGATAGCTCATCGGAATCCCTGATTATACAGGGGAGCTACGGGCTGCGAGCTGCGAGCAAACCAGACGGCCCGCGACTCATAGCTTCTGGCGCATAGCGCGTCGCTCGGGCCTCGTGCGCTTGCACGCCTGACGCAGGCAGGGTACGCTCATGCATCGAGTTTTAGCCCGAAAATTGGAGAAATCATCCATGCAACTGAGAATGAGCACACGATCAATGGAGGGCGTGCTGGTGGTGGATTGCAGCGGCCGGCTTGTGTTTGGCGAAGAATCGGCCAGCCTGCGCGACACCGTAAAGAAGCTTCTGGCCCAGAGTCCGAAGTTAGTGCTGAATCTGCACGAGGTGAATTACATCGATAGCGGCGGGCTGGGCACGCTGGTTTCGCTTTACACGAGTGCACGCAACGCCGGGGGCGCGGTGAAACTGTCGAGCCTGAGCCAACGTGTAGGCGACCTGCTCCAGATCACCAAGCTGCTTACTATTTTTGAAGTGTTCGACAATGAGGAAGCGGCCGCGCGGTCCTTCAAGACAGGTGCGGCTTAGCGGGCGGGAAGAGTCGATTTTCGGCCCCTTAAGGGGCCGATGATTTCGAGGAACTTTCGGTATCGCTAAAGCGATACCCGGATACGAATCCGGCGATGCGAATCAAGAAATATGAGTCCGGCTTGGCCGCGATTAATTCACGTCGTTCAGCACCAGGGGAGTTTGCGACATTCCATTATTACCGCCATTAAGGATCGGATTGTCGATGAGCACCATGGTGGTAATCGATCCCGTTGGGGCAGCGGAGGTTTGGGGGGGGATGAGTGGGATCTTCTTCAGGTTTGCGGTGACGACCAGCTGATAACCGCCGGCAATGAACGGAACGGGTTGGTAGCCGCTCCCCTGGCCGCTGCCAAGGGCGGTAATCTGAGGTGTGTAATTGGTGATGTCCGTGCCGGGGGGAACGATATAAACATCCACACCGTTGGAGGGTGAACTGAGCGACGCGTTGACGATGCGGAATTCCAGGTTGCCCGCCGTCGGCGCCAAGTTGTCGTCGGTTAGAACGAGGGGGGGGCTGTCATTGAGTTCGAGTCCAACCGCGACCACCGTGTATTCGGTCGAACCGTTCAAGTTAGCGGTGCCGGTGGGGGAGATGGGGCCGGTGGTGTCACCGGGTTCAAACCCTTGGATCGTTTCGACGCCCGAAGCTACCCCCAGGTAGGTTGCGGTGGCCGCGGGAGTTGGGAAAACAGCTCCAAATGGCAAGGAGGAAGCTATCCTCGTTCCGCCGACCCAGATGTCCGTGGGCCCGCTGTCGGGAATGGCATTGATCACGCGAACCTGCGCTCGATTGGTTGAGCCACAGCTAGTGGTAGCGACACTCAAAGCGGCAAGGGCCAGCGTCAGGGGCAGGGTTTTCAACGTGCGAGACATCTTTATCTCCCAAGGCAGTTTGGTGGTGAGCAGGAAGGTTTGTCAACAGCTTGTGAGGATGATTCGCCGGGCCTCGGTCGAGGCCCGGCATCTTTTATCTTTTCCTGAACACGGCGCGCCCCGCGATTAATTGAGGTCCGTCATCACCAGCGGAAACTGCGATAGTCCGCCATTACCGCCCGCCTGGTCGAAAATCACCACAGTGGTAACGGATCCGGTGACTGTAGAGAAAGTATACTGTGGGATTTGTGCGGCCTGAATGTCGTGGTAAAAAACCTGAACGGCGTATTCGGATGCAAAGGTAAGGTTGGATTGCATGCTCGCCTGCCCGAGGCCTAGGCCACTGATCTCAGGAGAAGGAATGTTCACGATCCCGCTCTGGTAGACGGCAACATCAATCCCGCCGTATGCGGTCGACGTGGCCGATCCGTTGATGACGCGGATATTGATGTCGCCGGTCGTCGGCGCCGTGTTGTTGTCCGTTATCAGGTAGACTTGCGGTGGACCGCCGAGAAATCCACCCAGAAGCGCCGTGTATTGGGTCGAGGCGCTCAAGTTTTCAGTAATGCCGCCGTTTCCGAAGATAGACCCGGTGGTTTCGTTGTAATCATAGGCTTGGATCGTGTCGCTGCCCGACGGCACCGGGAGGTATTGCGCGCCCGTATTAGTCGGAGTCGGGTAAGCATTGCCGAAGGCTAGGTTGGGGTAGTCCTTGGTCCCGTTGACGTAGACATCCACGGTAGTTGCGCCATTGGCTCCGTTGTTGGGGATGGCATTGACTACACGAACCAGCGCATTGCCACCGGAATTACAACTGATGGCGACGACGCCTAGGGCCACAATGGCCAACGCAAGGGGCACAACTTTCAACCAGCGAAGCATATTCATTCTCCAAAAGGCAGTTTTGGTGAGTAAGAACATGGGATGCAAATATCGTAATCCCAGGTTTTACGGGTGTGTGTAAAATTTTGTATTGGTGAACCTAGGTTAACATAATGGCCCGGTAAATATTGTCGGGTAAATCTCGATCCGTGAATCGGCAATCTCAATCGAAGTCTGCGATACGCAGGTCCGCGAAACCCAAGTCCGCGAAACGCGAGTCGGACGGAAGTATGCCCGAGGATAGGCGGGTCCGGGTCGTACGCTGCATTCGGGCCTTGCCGGCGGGAACGGTGTCGAGCTACGGAGCTATAGCGAAGGCTGCGGGCTGGCCTGGGGCCGCGCGTCAAGTGGTGCGGATTCTGCGAGAGGTTCCGGGATTGCCCTGGCACCGGGTGGTCGGCTCCGGCGGCGCCATTAAGCTGACCGGAGAAAATGCCGCTGAACAAAAATTCCGATTGCGCATGGAGGGCGTGACGTTTCGCGGGATGCGCGTGGATATGAAGCGGCACGAGTTTCAGTTTAAGTCATTGAGGCATTGAACCATTGAGTCATTTAGTCATTGAATCATTAAACCCAATGATTCAATACTTCAATGACTCAATGATTCAATGACTTCTCCGGTAGATTTCCTTCCAGCAGGTCGTACAGCCGGTTTGCCGGACAGCGCAATCCTATATAGAAACTTCCGAAGAGGGCGTAGACGGCGCTGACGTGGTCGAAGCGCATCTCGTAGATCAGCTTCTTGAAAACCAGGGGATCGTCGGCGAACAAGTCGACGCCCCACTCCCAGTCGTCGAAGCCGATGGAGCCGGTGATGATCTGTTTCACTTCTCCGGCATAGCGGCGTCCGACCAGGCCGTGTTCGTTCATCTGGCGCTGGCGTTCTTCCATGGGAAGCGTGTACCAGTTCTTGTCTTCGCCGCGGCGGCGATCCATGGGATAAAAACAGATGTAGCGGTTCGGCGGCATGGCCGGGAAGAGGCGCGGCTTCATCGCTTCTTTCTGGCGCGCTATGGTCTCCTGGATCGCCTTTTTCCATTCCTCCGAGTGTGGTTCCACGCCGCCATCGGCGAGCGCCTTGTAGGTTTTCAACGACGACTCATACAGTCCCAACTCAATCACCGACAAATACGAAGTCGCAGGTTCCAGAAAGTCATTGAGCCGGAGCCGTGCCACGTTAAGCTCGGCCTGATTGAGTTGGTCGAAGGTCTCGCGGAAGTGGACCAGCATCAGGTCGCCTTTGTGTCCCAACAAGGAGAACAGGGCGGATTGCCCGTCGGATTTTCCTTCCATTCCGCTCAGCAGTTGCGCGGCTTCATTCGCGATCTCGCGACGGACGTTGTCGGGAGTGGAACGCCACGCGGACCGGCGGAAACGCATCATCTGGTGAAGGGTGGCGTAGCCTTCCAGCGTCAGCGGCACGGCCGGGAGTTGTCCGGCGGCAACCGGGAGAGTTTCGGGATGAGTTGGATTCATGGATTTATTAAAACACGATTGAATCATTGAAGTATTGAATCATTGAAACATTGAATCATTGAGACATTGAAACCCAAAGGCCTTTGACCTTCAATGACTCGATGCTTCAATGACTCAATGATTTAATGCCTCAAGGGTACCGTGGCCGTCACGGGGCGTAGATTGCTCCATCAGGCGCTGGTATGCTACAAGCAGCTATATGCGTAAATGGATGAGCGAGCGCTTGAAGCGCCGCAAGAAGACCGGAGACGGCTCCCCTAAGGAAGCAACCAAGGCACCCGAGCCCTTGCAGCCGAGGTTCTATGATAATGAGCCGGCCGGGGCGACCGAAGTTCCAGTCCGAGCCCCAGCCGCGCCAGTGGTCGAGTCGCGCCGCCCGTCGAGACCGGAGCCAGAGCCGGCGCCTGTGCCGGCGTCGGAACCAGGCGCAGGGTCCGCAGCAGTTGAACCGAAACCACGGACATCCCGCCGCCGTCGCAGTCGCGGAGGCCGTGGCAGATCTCGTCCGGGGCCAGTGGCTGCTGCGCCCGCACCCGCGGTCGCGGCAGAGGCTTTCGCAGGAGAATCAGCTGCAGCAGAATCGGCAGGAGCGGAAGCATCTGCCCCGGAACCGGTGGTTGCCGGGAAATTGCCCGCCGAAGGTGCGCGAGTTCAAGCTGCGCCGGCCCCCGCCCGCGCCAGCAAGGGAACGGTAGTCCTGGCGATCGGGTTGCCGGGATCGGGCAAGAGTTCGTGGTTCAAGCGGCACAATATTCATCCGCTCTCAAGCGATCTGCTGCGCGAACTGCTTTTCGATGACGCGCAGGAGCAGCGCTTTCAGGATCTCGTCTTTTCGAACCTGCGATCCATGCTGAAAGCGAGGCTGATTGCGCGCCGTCCCATGAACTATGTGGACGCGACGAACCTTACGCCGCACGACCGTCAAAGCTGGATTAAGCTGGCGAGGGATTATGGCTACGATGTGCAGGGCGTGTTCTTCGATGTCCCGCTGGAGGTTTGCCTGGAACGCCACCAACGGCGTGGGCGCGCGGTTCCGGAAGATGTCATGCGGAAGATGGCGGGTAAGTTGAAGCCTCCGACGTTTGAGGAGGGGTTTTCGAAAATCACGGTGGTGCGGGTGAAACAGAAAGAGGAAGGCACTGGGTAGTGTCGGCGGAGACGGGGCAAGCCCCGTCTCTACGGTGAATTCTTAACTCCTCAGATAGGGTAGTAGTTCTTTGAACGCGGGCGCGCCTGACGAGCGCAGTAGTTCGTAGATCATCATTTCAGTCGAGGAAAGAATGGCTCCGGCCGCGCGCATGCGATCCAGTCCGATGCGCCAGTTTAATTCTGTCCTGGAGCTGACGGCATCGGAAGCCACGTGCACCAGATAGCCCTCCCGCAGCGCCCCCAGCGCAGTCTGCATGACGCAGATGTGGGTTTCCATGCCGCACAGCAGTACGGTGGTCCGCTGACCCGGCAAGCGCTTCAGCAAGGAGCAGAACACATCGCTGCCGAAGCAGGAGAACATCAGCTTGTCGATGGGCGGACTGTCGGGCAGTATGGCCGCAATCTCGGGCACGGTGTTGCCCAAGCCCTTGGCGTATTGTGTGGTCACCAGCGCCGGGATTTTCAGGATCCCAGCCAGGCGAATCAGGAGCTGGGCATTTCTCACCAGGCGTTCTTTTTCCCAAATCGGAGGCAGCAATTTCTCCTGCATGTCAATGACGAGGAGAGCGCACTGGTCGGCCTCGAGTGGACGGCGCGCCATCTCCTCGTAATCGGCCTCCATTCGGGTGATGTTTCCGGTGAAAGTTCCTGGGAAGGTTCCGCTGCTGGTCATGGCAACTCCTCGCACGCTGCCGTAGATTCTAACGCGAGTAAGGTGTGAAGGTCAGTGCTGTTGACCAGGGTTGGTCGTGGAGAGCCGGGCGTCCCTTCGGCAAGCTCAGGGCAGGCTCTCGCCCGGCCATCACTGTGCTGGACGGGCGAGGCGCACGTCGCTCCACTAAAAAGCGAGAGCGCATGGTTTTGCAGTGCTTGGTTTTGCAGTCCCAGCAAAATGATTTAGAATTCCGGCAGAGCCCGGTCGTTCAACGGTAGGACTGCAGCCTCTGGAGCTGCGTATCGGGGTTCGAATCCCTGCCGGGCTGCCAACCTATTTCTCAATTCAAATCATTCAGAGGCGCAACTGACGGGTCAGTCAGGGCGATAAGCTTCCCCGGTGGATAGTCGTCATGTGTAAGCGGGGTTTCAGGCTCGGGGTTGACAATCGCGAGCACGTCGCCGCTGAGAATTCCCCGGATGAACAGGCGGTCACCTTCGATGGCGACGACTCGGTATTGCTCGTCGAAGATTGACATTTTCTGTTCCACCCCAGATTGGATGCTCAATTTCACACCGATGATCCTTTTTCGCTGCGACCTGATTCACGGGAATTCTCTTTGATTACCGGGCCAGAAAAAGAAGGGCGCGAGTCCAAGCCGTGGACCCGCACCAATGATCGCATCCAGCCCGATGCTGGGCGGCTGAGGAAAATTGGCGAGTCGGCAACACCGTGCCTAGCGGTGCGCGCGCCATCATTTATTGGGACAAATCACCTTTTGGGATTAAAATTGTAGGCGATGGGTTCCCTTGTACTGGCGAATAAGAAGAGCCGCGAGTTTAATCCCAACAAGTTCCTCGCAACCATTGGCGAAGGCAGGAAAACCCTGGCGTTCGCCAAGAAGCAGGGAATCTTCGCGCAGGGAGATGCGGCGGACGCGGTCTTTTATATCCAAGAAGGCAAAGTGAAGCTCACCGTCGTTTCGAAGACGGGCAGAGAAGCGACCCTCGGCATGTTAACCGACGGAAATTTTTTTGGCGAAGGCGCGCTGGCCGGTCAGACGCAGCGCATGGGTTCCGCGGCCGCCATGACGGATTGTGAGATTCTGCGGATCGACAAGAAGGCGATGATGGATGCGCTGCACCGCGAACACGCGTTCTCCGATCTATTTGTCGCTTATTTGCTGGCACGAAATGTCCGTTATGAAGAGGATCTGGTCGACCAGTTGTTTAACTCCAGCGAAAAGCGGCTGGCTCGAGTCCTTCTTCTGCTGGCTCATTTTGGCAAGGATGGTGTGCCTGAGCCGGTGATCCCCAAAATCAGTCAGGAGAGTTTGGCCGAGATGGTCGGGACCACTCGTTCGCGCGTAAGTTTTTTCATGAACCGGTTCAGGAAACTGGGTTTTGTGGAATACTCCGGCGGACCGGAGGGCGGGTTGCAGGTTCACAGTTCGCTGCTCGGTGTGGTCCTGCATGACTAACTGCTCTCGCGGCGCAGTTCCCCATTAATATTAATAACGATAGCGAGGACTTGATATGAAGATTTTGCTGTTTGCCGGACTACTCCTGCTTGCGCTTGGCATCGCGTCCCTGGTCGTGCCAATCCCTCACACCGAGAGGGAGGGTGTTAAGGTCGGAGGTGCGAACTTCGGCATTCAGACCAGTCACAGTGAGCGGGTTCCGCCGCTCGTCAGTGTCGTGCTGATCGCGGGTGGGATTGCGCTGACCATTGCTGGTGCGCGGGCGCGAAACTGACGTACGTTTCGCGAGGGGCAACTATTCGAAAGATGCTCGAAAGCTCAAGCCGCGGCCTAAACTCAACCCCGGCCGCTCACCAGGTTAATGACCAGCACTACGACGGCAACTACCAGCAGCAAGTGAATGAGACCGCCGGCTATGTGGAGGCTAAAGCCGAGAAGCCACAGAATCAGAAGCACAACAAAAATAGTCCAGAGCATGTTGATCTCCTTTGCTCATTTGATCGCCCCAAAGAGGGGCTGTCCGTGGAAAGCTCATCTATCTTGATGTGGCCGGCGCGAGCGATTTTCCGCACTCCAGGCAAGACGACTTGGACCGCGATGTAATTAACCCGCAAAACGGGCACATTCTTTGCGATGCATAACCGCGAACTGGCGGTGCAACTGACGCAAACATCCTGGAAACGGATGTAGTGAGCCGGGCCAGTCGTCTACGAAAACGGTCGCGCAACTGATGCAAAACGGGTTCCATCGGCGATCCACCTGCGTTCTTTCTCCCCAAGCACGGATGGCCCCGTTTATGAGGGAAGTGGCCGAAGCTCTCGGAGGGGGTTTCCCATCTCGAATGTTCGCCCAGTTGACGATGACATGTCAGCGCTCGTCATTACTGTGCAAGATTGCTCACCCCGGCACAAGAACAGCCGGCCCCTGCATTGTGGGACGCAATAACCTGTTTCCAAGATCGGTGAAGGTGAGCAATGTAGACCAGTTTCATTCTGTCGGTTGAGCGATCATGACGATTGAGATGAGTACTTCCTCTCTCTCTTTCAGGTCTCTGAGCTAAGTCAGTCTATCTGAAGTCTTCTCCCCTTAGTTCCACAGATCCCAAAGGACAATTCATGAAAAAGATAATGTCGTTGCTGTTGATGAGTTTGATCGGTTTGGTGGGAACCTTCGCGTTTGCCGGCTCGGCTCGTGAAGACTCGGTTGATCGCATGCAAAAGTCCGTGGATGTTCTTCAATCCATCATGTCGACGCCCGACAAAGGCATTCCTGAGGAAGTATTGAACGGCGCCAAGTGCGTCGTCATAGTGCCGGACTTGATCAAAGGTGGCTTCGTGTTTGGCGGCAAGCACGGCCGTGGAGTGGCCTCCTGCCGCACGCCTGAAGGCTGGAGCGCTCCCGCATTCGTCTCGGTTGGCGGTGGGAGTTGGGGATTGCAGATCGGAATCGAAGACAT
>Ga0187862_10001912_pt1 | contig 21669 bp, 22 predicted proteins | sample June2016WEW_10_1_FD_133003 | JGI IMG/M metagenome (GOLD analysis project Ga0187862, IMG submission 133003) | Peatland microbial communities from SPRUCE experiment site at the Marcell Experimental Forest, Minnesota, USA - June2016WEW_10_150 | ecosystem: Environmental > Terrestrial > Soil >...
CTTGCTTTCTCGCTAATTTGAAGGACTGCTGCCGCTTCGAGAAAATCGTCTTGAAGGGGTTTAGGAACTTCTGGCGGTACTGTTCGAACCACGCCAAATGGATATACTAGTCTACGCGTCCGTCCTTGTTTGGTTTCAACTTTGATAACTGCTATTGGTTTTTGACAGCTTGGACATTTTGAGGAATATACAGAAATCGATTCGCCTCCGCTTTCTGTTGCCATGAAAGCGGGTAGAGAATATCGTCCATTAGGACTTGTTTTTATAATCAGGGCGGGCTCATCAAAACAAACATTAAATTGGCAATGTGGGCATTTTCCTGTACTGCCGTGAGAATAAGGTTCAGGATTCATCACTTTAGTTTCCCCTCAGTAACCTATTAGTTCTATAATGGTTTTATAACTTTTGTCAGCGCATCGCGTTCAGATATTACGTTTCGTGTCAGTTTGTTTTCTCTTAAATATTTGTTTGGATTTCCTAATTTTTTTTCGTCGGAAGCGATTGCGAGCGCAGCGAGCAGAGCGAACCATAAAAATCGGTTGTTAAAGACCAACTTTGAATAATTTGGACGTGTTTCAAATTATTTATACTAGGTCGGACAAACGAGGTACTCAGGAAACTCTAATGTTCCGTCTTAACAAATTTTCCTACAGATTCGCTGAACAGGTTCTAAATAGCAAACTAGCTCTAAAGCAGGAGATTGAAAGCATCCTTACTGAGGACGTTGACTTAAAATTCTTATCGCGACCCAAATTCAATGAATTGTTGAATGAAAAATTTCAGAAAGCTGGTTGGCAATCTCAACCCGCGGTTTTTGACGAACCAGAAGATCCAGCAGCAAAAATGGATTTCATGAAGGAAAGGATAGGCATCGAGGTTGCTTTTGGTCATTCCTCATTTATCGGCATCGATCTTCTAAAGTTTCAAGTCGCCTCATATTCCTCACTTAACAAGATTGATGTGGGTGTATATGTGGTAACTACAAAGGATTTCCAGAACAGAATGATGAAAGAGTACAAACAAAATTGGGATGGTTCCCTTAGTTATGAAAAAGTTGTAAAATATCTTCCTCACTTCAAAAGTGCAATTCAAGTGCCAATTTACGTTTTAGGAATAGATTTCTGAAAAGTTTTATTTTTTCTTTAATCTTTACTTCTTGTTTGGACGTCACATTGAAGTTCGAGCGTCCGATCGGCAAGAGTAGATGCGAGTGTAGCGAGCAGAGCGAACCGCAAAACTTAGTTTTCAAAGAGAGTTGTGTTTTTGACATGACGTTGTTTGCTGGTTTTCTGTTTTTTGTTTTCTAAACTTGGGTTTTTTCTTTTCCGTCGGTGTTGTGGATCTTCATTGCTTCAATTAATTCATAGGCTAGACTCTGGTATTCTACAAGGTCGGCATTCTGAATTTTACGAAAAATATCTTGAACCTTCTTAAAGTCAGATTTGAGGTCGTAATATGGTTTGATCCCGAGTTTGTCTATTTCTTGTGCATAAAATACATTCCATTTAGGCACCACGAATAGAATAATTGCATCGTTCCAATATTTCTTGTAGAGTTCAATTCTCTTGATTTGTGGTGTTTCGTATGAAGACATTTTTATTTCTACGAGTTTAACATCGAAGTTTTCTTCATCGAAAATTAGAAGGTCTGGTGATGTTCTGATTCTTAGTGTGGTTTCAGAAGAGTTCCCAAGACTCTTGTTTAGTTTCTTTTTTACGTTTGAGTAGGGGTTTTCGTAACCATAGGGGATTGCAATATATTGTGATTTTTCAAAAAGGGCTTTCGTCAATTCTTTGAAAATGTTGCCTTTAAATAAGCTAAGTTGAAAATCTGTCAAGTGTTCGCCCTATGAGTGAATGTTTCTTTTAGACGACCAAGTATAAGTAAATTGTTTATTTTTGCTAAGTCTTTTGAATTCGTTCTTTTGCCTTGTTTTCTGATAATCTTATGTTTTTCCATTTCGTCGAAGCGTTCTAATAGCTTATGTTTTGGGGTCTTGTATTTTTTCCATCCTCTTTCTTCTTTGTTATTTTGTTTTTTCGGTGGGTTAAGGTTTGTTTCTATTTTGGTTTTCTGAATGTCATGTATCCGTCTGGCGTTGTGAATTGGTAGGTGAAGTCTTGGATTAGAAGTTCTTTGGCTCTTTGTTTGTCGTTTGTTTGTTCTACTATCCATTCTCCTGTTTGGTTTAGTGCTAAGTGTATGTATCTTTGTAGTGTGTTTAGTCTTTTGTGTCCTGTGATTTGTCTTACTATTTCGGTGTTTTGTAGTTTTCTTACTTTTTTTGTTATGTAGTAGTGTCTAATATCGTAGAGTCGGGTTTGTTCTATTGTTGGGTCGTTTAGTCTTTTCGCTAAAAGTTTCTTGTGGTCGTAGAAGTGGTTTGACAGTGTTTCTGAGTTTCCTGCGAATAGTAGGTCTGTGCCTTTTAGGTTGTGTTTTGTTATGTAGTTGTTTAGAGCTGTTAATAGTTCGTCGCTTATTGGCATTGGTGGTCTTGGGTTGCATCCTTTCAGGCTTCTTGCGGTTAGTGTTTTTGTGTCTTTGTGGATGTCGTTTACTTGGAGTCCGTTTGTGCCTGTGACTTCTTTTGGTCTTAGTCCTGTTTCTCCGATTATCATTATTTTTATGTTTAGGGGTTCTTTGGCTGTTGCTATTAGGAATTTTACTTTTTCGTCATTTGGTGGCTGGATGCCTTTGTCTTCTGGGGTGTAATAGGGCTGTTTCCAATTTTGTATGTTATAGTATTCAACGTAGGTTTTGTAGGCTGATATTAGTCGGTCTTTGTATGCATTGGTTACGTCTTTGTTTGTGTCTTTGCCTGTTTGTGGGTTGAATTTTTTGAATCTCGCTATTGCAAGGTTGACTTGGTTTGGTTCGTTTAGGTCTGTTTTGCTGGCTAATCTTAAAAGTAGTTTCTTGTAGGTTTTTCTTGTTGTTTGTTCTTTGCCTAATGCTTCTAAGTTTTCAAGCACTTTGGCTATTTTGGGTATTTGTTCTATAAGGCGAGTATCTGGTGTTTTAAGCCCAGAAACTGTTTGAATACTCGCCTAAAACGCCCTCGTATATGCGTCTGGTTTGCTGCGCGATTTTTTCCCAATCGTATATTTCTAATACTTTCTTGTAAGCGTTCTCTCCGATGCGGTGCCTGTAGCTATTGTCCAATAAGACTTTGCTTATTCCCCATGCTAATGAATCGGGGTTGTTTGGGTAAACTTTAACTCCTGTTACATCATGCTGGATGATTTCGGATAGGCCGCCCGTATCTGAAGCGACGACGGGGCTTTTTGCAGCCATGGCTTCCAAGGCTACAATCCCAAATGGTTCAAACAGTGATGGCACGACGGACACGTCTGCGCACTGTTGGAGTTTAAGCAGGGTTTGTTCGTCGAGAAATCCTTCGAATAGAACTTTGTGTTCAAGATTCATGCTGCGTACAATGTTGAGGAGCTGCTCCTTCATGTAGCCGCTACCGACAATTATGAATTTGGCGTTGACTTTTTCCAGGACCTTAGGAACAGCGTTGATTAATATGTGGATGCCTTTTTCGTACACTAGCCTGCCTACGAAAAGAACTATTTTTTCTTCAGGCAACGCGAACTTGTTTCTGAAGTCCTTCAAATCCTCTGGAGTCGTATTGTAGATACTGGTGTTTACGCCATTTGGAACCATAACTAGCTTGTCGTTGGGCAGTCCGAAAGCCCATTTGACATGTGAAATCATGTAGTCGCTGCAGCAAACAACCTTCCACGCTTCATAAGTCAGCCACGCTTCAGTTTCATGAATCATTTTCTCAGTGTCATTGTGCAACCCATCTCTTCTTCCGATTTCAGTGGAATGCATAGTTACCAAAAGAGGCTTTCGAAAAACATGTTTGAGTCCTATTCCCGCGTTAGCGACAAGCCAATCGTGGCAGTGTAGCAGATCGATTTTGCTCCCGATTTTTCTCGTCAGCGCCGCTGTTTCTTTTTGCATATTAAGGTTCATCAAGTAGACCCATGTAGCGAAGTCGGGTGACGGGTTCTTGTACGAGTCGATACGGTAGACTTCTACGCCGTCAATCACTTCATGTGCCGGCGCATCAGGAAAATCGCATGTTACAACGTAAACTTTTACACCCTGCTTGGCAAGGCTCTTTGACAAGAAGAAAACGTGAGGTGAAATTCCTCCGATAACCCTAGGTGGAAACTCCCAGCTTAGCATCATAACAGTCAAGTCATCTTTCATCTGGCCTTCAAAACTCCTGAGACGATACTATAGAGGTCTAGAATTTCTTTTATCCAAGAATTTGACCCGGCTGAAACTACTACTATTTTTTCCTGAGGAACCTTGTAGATTCGAACTATTTCGTCGCGCATCCATTCTGATTTAACACTGATTTTTTCCGCTTCATAAAAACCCAGCCACTCAATGCTTTTAATCGCCATATTGTAGGGTGTGCTTAGACCTTGAGAACGATGGTCTTCTAGGCTTTCAACGGAATAAACAAAAGGTATACCTAACCCGTTCTTCAGGGTCACTGCTGCAGAAATAAAATGCCAATCGAAGACATCCATTAAGTCAATTTGCTTTTTTGTTTGATAATAAAGGTTGGCTGCAGCTCGTTCAACTTCTTGGTTAAGCGTTAGAACCCAAGTTAATACTCCGATGTGGGTTCGAACAGGATTTGACACTCGAATTGTTTGCACACCCGTCGATTCTTTGGCGGTTCCTGTCATTGAGTCGTCGTAAGTTACCACATTCACTTCTACGCCGTTGCCTACAAGCTGGGTTGACAACGCTTTCACGTACTCTGCAAGTTTACCTACGACCCGGGGCGGATACTCCCAAGAAAAAATGATGACACGCATGTTTCCACTACGTAAAAAGCGAGCAGACTTTAATTATTCCTCTTCCATTGAGATAGTACCGTTTCTTTCCCTCGTTATCAATAAAGCTTTCAGCGAAGCCTTCAGACTTGTAGCGATCCAAGATGTTTTCTATTTCACTTGGGTCTTTCTGGAGGAGCCTTGCTACTTCTTCGCCTCTTCTCGCCAAATCAGCCGCAGTCGCACATAGGTTATGAAGTGTCTGCAAGACTTTGTCAGGAAAGGGAAGCTCGTCTCTCATCGATAATGCACCGTACCAAGTTATTTATTAGGAGACTTTCCTTATAAACGCGTTAGTTCCTAAAACAGCTTGGTTGCGTCCTGAATTTGATCGCTTAATATGGCATAACGTTTCTTCGCGAAATTCAGCAGTGTTTCTCGTAGTTTTTCTCCTTTTTCTTTTGAAGCCTGAAGCCGTTTAATCTGAGACGCCAGTTTCTGGTCTTTAAGAGAATTTCTTACCCAGCTTTCAAAGTCGCCGTTTTCGATATGAAACTCGATAGCTTTCGCATCGACTTGGCAGAGAGCTTTAATGAATCCTTTTAGGCTCCAAGCCATAGTTCCCGTGTAATATTCCTTTCCAACTCCCGTGTTGAATAAGAAGGGTTCGTTTGCTGTTAAGATTGACAGTCTTAGTCGTGATTCAAAATCGTTTAGCAAGGTTTGCGCCACGGCGAAGGCGTCCATAGGTGACTCGTATGGGCTGAAATAGGAATGCACTTCGCCAGGTCCTCCGCCTGCGGTGAACATGTAGTAGAGATGGTCGCTTGTTTGGAAATCACGCCACAGCCTGAGCCATTCAGGGTCGTCGGCTTCTTTGATGAACGGCTCCAAACGACGCAGCGCTGTATAGTACGCCCACTGCATCACGTTGCCTAACCAGCCAGATTGGTCTCTCTGCACGTCTGCCCATGAAACCGTCCCTTGAGCTTCAGGCACGTCGATTTCACCTGCAGGTGCGTTACTGGCTATAACTTCGGATGGTGTTGACATATGCAAGCTGTCAAACTTTAGTATTTCATCCGGAAGATGCTGCAGGAAACTGTGTATGCCGGTTTCAGGCCAATGATGCTCGCCGAAAGTTTCGTAGTCGGGGAAGATGTTGATACATTGACCTGGTGCACTCGCCAGCCAACCGGCGTATTTATCGGCCGTTAACGGCCACTCGGGCCACCATCTCGCTGAAAATCGAAAGCCAATGTCGTCAGTAAGCTTGTAGTTCCTAAGCAATACACGGATTTTTTTTGCGCCTTTGGGAGTGTAGAGATAGTTAGGAGATTTTTCGCCGAGGATTTTCTCGACCCCTTCAGTGTAAATGCCCTTGTATCCCAACGATTCAACAGTCTTGGCAATAGTGTTATTATACAGCAATTCGGTGTTTTCGAAAACGTTGGGTGTGTAGCCAAGCAAGTCCTTAACGGTTTGCTTGTGCATCCTCGCCTGTTCAATAAATTCTTCTTTGTCGGGGTAAAGGCTGGCGATTGAGTGGTAATAGGTTTGGTTTAAGAATTCGACGCTTTTGGTTTGAGCAAGTTGCTTGAAGGTTTCAAGCAGGTCTGGGTCGAACATTTGGCATTGTTCGAGGAAAACGCCTGAGATGCTGAATGACACCTTGACCTGCTTAGAGTCATGCTTGTGTTTGTCTATTGAGTCGAGCAGGATTTGGTTTGAGGGGAAATAGCATTTGCGTGCAGCTCGTTTAAAGATTTCCCTATCACTCTCGTTGTCAAAATAATAGTCGAATAGTTCGTTTTTGGTGAGACGACTGAAAATTTTGCCTTCCCAAAACAGCTTGCGCTTCAGCCTGTGGGGCTGATGAACCTCAAAAGTGAACACTACATCGGTCATAACATTTCGTCCAGGATACAACTATCGAGAACATTTATTTCTAATTTGTCATTTCTCAGACTTTAAGTGGCGCCTGTTTCTACAGATCCAGACTTTGACGCAGCTAAAACCAAAATTAAAGCGATACCCTAATAACGCGATTTTTCCAGCGGCGGCTTGTAGCCCTTCTTTTTGAATTTATCAGGCTTCGTTTTAGTTGGGCCATTTCCTGTTTACTCCTAAAACATCGGGTTTCTGATTTTGTCAATAAACAGATTCTTGTAAAGGTTTCTCGACAAAACTCCTCAGCGATTAGTCAAGCCTTGTAAACAAATTCTTTCAGACAGCTTGTAGCTTAATTCAGCAAAGTTTTAAGCGCTTTAATGCAATATACATGAGCGGTTGAGAAAAGGTGCCTGATGTTCAGGAAGAGATTTACTCAACAATGTTCAGTTCACTTAAGCATCCTGCACGCCGAAAGATACTTCGGGTTCTCTCAGAAAAGCCCCTGACTTTTTCAGAGATGCTTGATTTGTTGGGAGTTTCCAGTTCCAACCTGACCTACCATCTCGAAAGCTTAGGCGAACTCGTAACACAAGAAAATGGAATCTACAAGCTGTCAACTTTCGGATCGGCTGCTGTCAGCACAATGCGAGTTGTTGAGGAGGCGCCTGAGGTTCAGCCTAAGAAGCGTGCTTCAATGTTCAAATTGAAGACGGCGCTCGCAGTCTCGCTAATTGCCCTTATTGTTGTGGCGAGCGTGGTGACCTGGGAGTTTAACGCTTTGAACCAGGCATCCATCAAACAGAACGATTTACAGTCAAAGTACAATCAATTACAGTCATGGACTGCCTCGACAAGCACAGCGATCAATTTTCTGCAGCAGATACCTCAAATAGATACGTCACATTATCAGGCGACTTTGGTCAGCGACACGGTTGATCAGCCGTCGAATTTAGGCGGGATTTTGGAGCAGACGATGATGTATTCGCTCACAAGCAGCGACAGCAAAATGGACGTTTACTTCCGCTTCCGAAGCGGCGAGCTTTCATGGTACCAAATTATTATGCTTGAAGGTTCACCAGTCTATTCAACGCCTCAACCCTACAGCGCCCTAGATGCGGCGAAAGGGTTGCTCGGAAGACTCGCATCTTACGAGAACTCATCTTACCTTGAAAACATGAGCAGCACCCTCTTGTTGGTGAGCGGCACAATGCAGAACATGCAAGTAACTGAAGGCAACATCGAACTGAACGTCACAATGTCTGGCGCGGACACGCAGATAGTTATGTTGTACACGGAGAACGGTGTTGATTTCTCGCCCAAATGCGTAAGCTTAACCTTTCAAGGCAACAACTTGACTGACTTGATTGACGACTGGTATCTGTTCACAGTTGGAAGTACCACAGTCAACGTTTCCAGCAGCCAGGCGGTCCAGTTGGCCCTGAACGCCGTGAAAAGCTATAGCTGGACAGCGGACGGCACCACAGTCTCCAATTTCAACGTGTTACCTTCACCTGTCTCAGTTGTTTTTCACCCGAATACTAAAAACGGGCTAGCTCTCTATCCCCAATGGACCGTGACGCTTTATCTTGACAAGGTCTACCCCGGCGGTGTAGGCAGCATAATCGTAGAAATATGGGCAGATACAGGAAAAGTCGCTCAAATGCAGAACAACTAAACTAACTTTGAAACTCGCAGGACTATCCTGAGTGAACAGATGCCTTCGAACAAAAGATTTTTTATTTTGGTCCACAATCTGGGGAATAAATAGGATTACTCAATCTGGGGTTGCTCTAATCCGTTGATGAAAGAGGCAGGCAGGCTCTCGTTGTGTCTGCAGGTTACTGAAAAAATGATTGTTCTTGGAAAACCCGTTCTGTGGCAAAATCGTTTTTAAATGCCATCGGGATAATTGAGTTTATGCATGAATGGTCGCTTGCCGAAGCGGTTTTAGCCTCAGCGAAAGAGATTGCTGAGAAGGAAAAACTGAAGGAAATTTTAGAGGTCACCATTCGCGTCGGCGAGCTTCAGCAGGTCGAACGGCCAATTCTGCGTTTTGCCCTTGCGGAAATGAAGACACCACTTTTCAAATGCACAAAATTCCGCATCCTTAAAGCAAAAACGACTCTCCGATGCAGGGTCTGCGGGACAGAGTGGCAGTTTGACATTAACAAAATGGACAAAGAAACAGCAGAAGCTATTCATTTTGTTCCCGAGGTTGCCCACAGCTACATTAAGTGCGCGAAATGCCACAGTCCTGACTTTGAAATCGCCAGCGGACGTGGCGTTTGGCTTGAGAGCGTAAAAGGAGCCAAATAACTGTGGCTGACCCACGAACAAGCGTGATTGATGAACGATTGAGCCGAACAAGGCGAATTATCGCTGTTTCAAGCGGCAAAGGTGGAGTCGGAAAAAGCATGATTGCAACCATGCTCGCCTTGACCCTTGCAAATAAAGGCTGCAAAGTGGGCTTATTCGATTTGGACTTTACTGGTCCCTCAACCCACATAATCCTCGGAGCCCAAAAAACTGTCCTTAAAGAAGAAAAAGGCATAGTCCCACCCACCGTCCAAGGCTTGCAGTACATGTCGCTAATTTACTTCGTTGGAGACAACCCTGCACCCCTCCGTGGAGCGGATGTATCCAATGCCTTAATCGAACTCCTGTCAGTTACTCAGTGGGGCCAACTTGACTTCTTAGTAATTGACATGCCTCCAGGCATTGGAGACGCCGTCCTTGATTTGGTACGACTAATCAAACGAATAGAGTTCCTAATAGTAACCACCCCTTCCATGTTGGCTTTTGAAACTGTAAAGAAACAGGCCATCCTCCTCTGCGAGTTAAAAATGCCGATTTTGGGATTAGTGGAAAACATGAAGATTGATCGGGCAAATATCGTTCGGGTTGAAACGAAGAAGCTTGGGCTTAGTTATCTTGGTGCTATTCCCTTTGATCTGCAAGTAGAAGAGGCAATTGGGAATGAAACGAAGCTGCTTGGCACGGCAATGGGAAAGGTCATTGGAGAGGTTGCGAGAAACGCAATTTGTGCGGAGAAGAAAGAGCGATACATATGAGTTGCACTAAGGCGGTAATATTCGATTATGTCGGGACGCTTGTTAACTGCAGAAGCTACACGATGGAAGCCTCAAGATTCAAACTTTACCAAGCTTTATTCAAGGAAGGCTTCGACGTTACCGAGGACAGTTTTGTGCAGTCTTACACATTGGCTCATGAGAAGTTCCGCAAAGTGCGCTATGAACAGCTAAGAGAAGTAACAAACGCGATCTGGGTGGCTGAAGCTCTTAGCAATCTTGGATTTCAGGTGACCCCTAACGATTCCCGAGTGAAAGCCGCCCTGAATGTTTTCTTCCAAGACTTCATCGATACGCTTGAGTTAAGAGAAGGTGCAAAAAACCTAATCAAAAAAGCCCAAACCGACTGCAAAGTTGGCTTAATAACGAACTTCACATACGCGCCAGTTATCTATAAGAGTCTTCGGCACCTGGGAATTAGTACGTTCTTCAACGCAGTCGAAGTTTCCGAAGAGAACGGGTGGCGCAAACCAAGCAGCCGCATATTCCAAGAAGAGCTCAAAAAGCTTCATGTCCAGGCTAACGAGGCGATTTACATCGGCGATAGCCCGATCGAAGACATCAAAGGCGCCAAAGAAGCTGGACTAAAAACAGTTTTTGTTCCCTCCCAATTCAACAGTTTGAAAGACCTTTTGGATAGTCAGCAAAAACCCGACTTCATAGCGAGTGACCTCAGCTCGGTCGTAGACCTTCTAGAGGAAATTCATAAGTAAAATTATGGTAAAGCGTAGCTTAACGAAAAAAGAAAGAAATTAGATTTTTTTGGTACTTACAGCTGTTTCGAGCGCGACTACGCCTGGTAGTTTTTTGCCCATCAAGAACTCAATGAGTGCTCCGCCTGCAGTACTTATGTAGCCGATTTTTTTGGTTAGCCCGTATTCTTGAATTGCTGCAATGGTGTTTCCGCCGCCTGCTAGGCTGAAGGCTTTGCTGTTTGCGACAGCTTCTAAAACGGCTTTGGTTCCGTAGTTGAATTCTTTGTTTTCGTAGACGCCCATTGGTCCGGAGACAACGATGGATTTGGCTTTGCTGATAATGGCGGCGAATTCGTCAACTGTTTTCTTTCCAATGTCGAATATGGTGTTTTCATTTGGTAGTTTGTTGACAGGGATTTCTTTACGTTTGCCAGCTACATCTAACGCGACATCTGAGGGCAAAATTATTTTGCTTGGGTATTTGGCTAGAAGCGCTTTTATGCCGGGCACGAACTGAATTAGTTCCTTCTTAATGAGAAAATCCATAGTATTCTTGCCTAAATTGACGCCGTTAGCTGTAAGGAACAATTGCGAAGTGACGCCGCCGACTAGAACGCAATCTGCTATTCCGTTGTCCAAGACGTACTTTGAGATTTCAAGTGCGTCGTCTGCTTTGGCTCCGCCCATCACGTAGACGCATGGGTGTTCAGGTTTCTCAAGCGACTTACTCAACGACTTCAGTTCGCGTTCCATGATTCTTCCAGCTGCTGAAGGCAAAACTGCGGTGAAGCCGACCATTGATACATGTCCGCGATGTGCAGCAGCGAAAGCGTCGTTAACGAACAAGTCTGCGAGGGGTGCAAGGTTCTGGACGAGATCGGTTTTGCTATGTGCCTCTGGTGTCCCGCTCTTGGTTTCTCCGTCCCATGAACGAACGTTTTCAAGAACCAGAATTTCCCCTGCTTGCAAGTTTTTAATTGCCATTTTTGCTTTTTCGCCAAAGAGGTCATCGACGTATTTTATTGGGCATTTAAGGATCTTCTGGAGAATCGCAGCATGTTCTTTGAGCGGAGTGAAGTCTGGGTCGCCTTTCCGTCCCTGATGTGCTAAAACAACTGTTTTGGCGCCTTTTTCCGCCAACTCCTTAAGCGTCGATTCTGCATGAGCTTTGATGCGCACATCGCTTGTTACCTTCTTAGTTACGGGATCTATTTCTGAGTTAAAGTCTACTCTGACAAGAACAACCTTGTTTTTTACGTCAAAATCATCAAGTGTTTTGTATTTTGCCATTTTCTCCACTTCTTCGGTTAACTTTTATGAATTCTTGAACCCAAAAAGAGATGGGTGGGAAGAATTTCGGATTGATTGGCGGCTTAGAGTTTTGCTTTTTTGCCGATCATTTCGATGAATTCAACCATGCGGTTGCTAAAGCCCCATTCGTTATCATACCATGCGAAGACTTTAACGAAGTTGCTCTTTTCACCTAGGACCATGGTTAATTGTGCGTCGAAGACTGCTGAGTAAGTGCTGTGGAGTACATCGGTTGAAACTATCGGGTCTTCCGTGTACTGTAAGATGCCTTTAAGCGAGCCTTCTGCGGCTTTCTTCATGGCTTCGTTAATCTCTTCTTTTGTGACTTCTTTGCTCAGGACAGCGGTTAAGTCAACAATGGATACGTCTGGGGTAGGTACGCGCAAAGAGTAGCCGTTCATTTTTCCAGCGCAACTTGGCAAAACTAAACCGATTGCTTTTGCCGCACCTGTGCTTGTTGGAATGATGTTGATTGCTGCTGCACGTGCCCTTCTTGGGTCCTTATGAACTAGGTCTTGAACTTTTTGATCGTTTGTGTAGCTGTGGCAAGTTGTCATGAAGCCTTTTTCCAAGCCAAAACTGTCGGCTAAAACCTTACTAACTGGTGCTAGGCAGTTTGTTGTACAAGAAGCGTTGCTCAGAATGTTGTGTTTTTCTGGGTCATAAGACTTGTCGTTTACGCCCAACACGAAAGTTGCATCTGGGTTTTCCGCTGGAGCGCTAATCAAAACTTTTTTGGCTCCTGCTTGGAAATGTTTGCTTGCGCCTTCACGGTTGGTGAACAAGCCTGTGGATTCCACTGCTAGGTAAACCCCAAGGTCTTTCCATGGCAGCGCTACAGGATCTTTTACGCTGAGGCATTTGAGAGTTTTTCCGTTAACGACCATGTCGTTTCCGACGACTTCGATTGTCCCAGGGAAGTGTCCGTGGATTGAGTCATATTTAAGAAGATGCGCATTTGTTTTTGCGTCAGCGAGATCGTTGATTGCAACGAAATCAATATTTGCGTTACGTTCGAGTGCTGCACGGTAAAGTAGTCTGCCGATCCTTCCGAATCCGTTAATTCCTACTTTTATTGCCATAATATCACCATTTTTTCCATTTTTGTACAACAAACTTGACACTTATTAGTTTTCCGACACAAGATCAACAAACATTTAATCAACAGCAAGTTTAACGTTGGAAAAATAAAAACAAACCTGGTTGAATAGATTGCCATGTAAAAATCAGTAGACGAATTAACTCTTCAAAACATTGATTCACTTTAGCGTTCAAAAGGAAATATGCAAATTAGAAAATTCCGCCTTCTCTGAAGTAATAGTTTTCTTCTTTTTTGGGACCAAAGCTTCGCACCCCTTCCTGTTTTAGTTTGCAGCGCAGTTCTTCAGCGTATTCGTTCGTTATTTCACCTTTCTTCAGTAAGTAATCGATTATTTCTCCTGCTTGTGCTTCGGTGTCACAGCGGCGGATGAAATCAACGGCGCAAGGGATAAAGTGACGCAGTTTATCTGGTGTGACAGTATCAGGTTTGGATTCAATGTCTTCCTCGATGCATTCGACGATGTCAGCTTCTGCCTCTTCAGGGTTTTTGCGAACAGCATCTATCGGGATTTTGGAATCTCCCGTTTCAAGCTCTTCGTAGAGGTTTGGGAACATCTTTTTTAGATATTCTTTGTTTATGGCCATTTGGCATCAATTTGAGGTTTGAAATACATATGGAAATCGGTTCTTTAAGTTCTTTTTGAGGCAAAATCAGATTTTTATTCGAGATCATGCGGGGATAAAGCATTGAGTCGGGTTGTCTTTGAGCAGTTTTTCGAGGCTTTTAGTTCGTAACCCCTTCATTTCATCTCCGAAAATCTCGCATTTCCTTTTTTCTCTTTTTTCCTCGGAGGTTCGGACGACGACTTCAAGTCCATGTTTCGCAGTGGTTTCAGCATGTAAATGAAGCGACGACAGGGTTCGGCCGTGTTTGTTGACGGTTGTCCAAGCGGTTTTCAGGAGTTTTATTCCTTGGGCTTTTAGGATATTGACGATTTCTTGTGGGTCATCAGCGTAGGCTGCGATGTCTATATCGCTTCCATTGCGGATTGTGCCTCGCCAGACGCTACCAATTAAAACGGGACAGTAATCATCAATAACCTTCATAACCTGCAAGGCTTCCCTGCGCATCTCTACTAGTCGTTCTTTCCTGTTTTCACCTTCGTTTTCCTCGGCAATCTTGTCCAGTTCAAGCGCCACTTCCAGATTAGAAGGCAAAAAATGTGTGCCCAGCGTTTGTGCTGCTCGTGTTTTGGCTTGCTTGTATTCTTTTTCAGCCCCAAAATAAAGAAGGGTAGCTGCTTCCCTCGCAACCTTAGACTTTAAGTCGGTGGCCAATTAACCCGCCAAGCGCTACTGTCAGCGTTTCGCTACTGTTTCGTAAAGGTCGATTGTTTTTGCCGCAATTTTGCTCCAAGTGAACTCGGCGATTACACGTTTTCTGCCATTTTTCCCAAGCATCTTTGTCCTTTCAGGGTTTTCTAGTGCGCTAATTACTCCCCATGCGATGTCGGAGGGGTTGTTTGGGTCAACGTGGAATCCGCATTGTTCTTCGCCGCAGCAGATGACTATTTCTCGCATTCCGCTGACACCTGCGGCGCCGACGACAACTGTCTTCTCCATGCTCATTGCTTCAAGCGCTACGATGCCAAAGGGTTCATAGAAGCTTGGGAATACGGCTATGTCGCATGCTGCGTAATGCGCGATTCGTTCTTCCTCGGGTATGAAATCGAAGCAGAACTTAACGTATTGGTCAAGCCTCATGGTTCTGGTCAGGTTCATCAAGTATTCTTGCAGATCGCCGACGCCCACAATCACCAGCCGTGCGTTAGGAATCTTAGTCAGGATGTGAGGCATGGCCATTATTAGTTTGTCAACGCCTTTGACGCCGACGAGCCTGCCAAGGAAAAGAACCATAAATTGGTCATCGCCGATCCCGTATTTGCTTCTAACTCGTTTGATGTCGGCGGCAGAAACGTTTGCAGGGTTGTATTTTTGGGGGTCAACACCATTATAGCTAACCTGGATCTTGTCTCTGGGAAAACCAAGCTGGATAAGCTCATCCTTCATCGCGTAAGAAACTGTCACAACCAAATCTGCCATTTTGCCCGCTCGTAACTCGATGTTGCTCACCACGCTCGAGCCGTTGCCCAAGGTACGGCCTTTTTCGGTTGAATGAACGTGGAAAGCAAGCGGCAGGCCTATTTCTCTTTTAACTGTGATTCCACCCATGGCTGAAAGCCAGTCGTGGGCCACGACAATGTCGTATTTCATGTTTTCTTTCTTGATCAATTCGTTGATGAGTTTGGCTGCTGACAAGTAATTGTAAACCATGAGTTTGCCGAAGAAATGAAGGCCTCTGCCCCACTTCTTTATGTCCTCTGCAATCACATCAGGCAGTGAATCAGAAATGTCTATGTGGAGAGGACGGTGAATTTCGATTCCCCGCCAAATCTCCCGGGTAGGCAAAGAGCCGGCGTCATCGTTCATTGTGAAAACAGTTACATCATGATCGTCCAAAACAAACTTTCTAGTTATTTCAGCCGCGTAAGTGCCTAATCCACCAACAATTTTAGGTGGATACTCATAAACAAAGACTGCAAGTTTCATCCTAAACTTTCACCAGTTCACCATTAGGATGGGAATCTTGATACTAAAGCTTTGCTTAACTCGCTGTTGGCAAAGAGCAGAACATCGAAAAAGGAAGCTTCAAAGCAGCTGTAGGGGAAAAGTTTGATTAGGAAGCTGCACATAGCCTAATTGGCAAGGTGCCTTTAAATGAGTTTATCCCCTATTAAGAAAGAAATACTGGAAACCCTGTTGCGGATCGACAAAGCATTGAAGGCTACGGATGTGGCTAAGGAAAGCGGCAAAGACTTCAAGCCTACAATGATGCATATTTTGGGGCTCGTACGAATGGGGTACGTGAGCACTCCTGAAAAGGGGCTGTACGCCATAACTCAGAAAGGAAAAGAAGCGCTCCTGATGCCCGATTTAAGCAAGGAAAAAGCTGAGGCGATTTTGTCTTATGCGCCGCATGACAAAGCGTTCCACTTCTTCGCCGGCGTGGGAAGACCGCTCAATTTACATGCTCACGGCATCCGGGATTTCGCAATTAAAGTTGAAAAAGCAGATTCTGAGTCCGTACTGTTTCACATGAACCGCGGCGACTTCGAAGCATGGTTCATTGGGATGGGCGACGCAGACCTAGCCAAGAAAGTGGCAGCGTTGAAAGAGAAAAACTTGGGGGCAGAGGACCTTCGCAGCCAAATCCACGAAACGGTTGAGCAACGGTACATAGAGCTAGCTAAGTTGGTAGGTCAACCCATATGTCTGGAGTAAATTTAACTTAGGTTTTTTCTGCCGGTGTCAAGCGTTTTTCCAGTTTCTACAGTTACTGCTGAATTGAGGTGTACTCAATGTCTTCAGCGGCTTAGCTTGCAGGTTAAAACTCACTATCCGCCTCAGCATGATGCCGTTACGAACCGCTTAATGGCTTGCGATTGAGAGCGGGGTATGCAATGGATCTAATTTTTCGTAAATTTGCTGGCTGACTATGGAAAAAATGAAATACGTTAGTGTCGATATGACATGCCACAGGGGAGCGCTAAATTGAGTCAAGTAAAGACAATTTCTGTGAAATTACCTGAAGCGGTCTACCAAGAGATGGCTCTGCGTATTCCAGAAGGAGACAGAAGCAACTTTATCAGAGAAGCAATAAGCGAAAAACTCGAGAAAACGCCCAAGGCCGACAAGATTTTGGCTTTGGAAGAGCGGATGGGCAAAATCGAAGGGGAGCTGGGCCAAATAAGAAAGTACCTTGCCGACTTGGAGCTTCTGACGTTTCAGCATGGAAAAACCAACCCGCATAGCTTTTGCCTAGACGAGGTTGACCACAAAATTATGGAGTACTTGATGCATTACAAGAGCGCGACCACACCGGAGTTGGCGGAGTATCTTAAAACCAACAGGTGGCTAGTGCTGAACAGGCTTAGGAGAATCCAAAAGACCTCAAGGAAACAGGCTGGCAAATCCGTCATTGAGTATTACGGTGGGGAACGGTCAGGCAAGAAGAAGGCATGGTGGATAGACGAAGAATTAATCCAGGAATAAACGGCTACTTTAAATTTACTGATTTGTTTGGTTTGATGAAGTGTGGGCTCGTAGTCTAGTACGGATTAAGGCATCGGCCTCCGGAGCCGAGAATCCTGGGTTCAAATCCCAGCGGGCCCGCCAATCTTTTGCTTGATCGAAAAATGAAAGCTTGGTTTGACGTTTCTTTCTGTCTTTGAGGCAATTCGGAAATGGGGCGAAACCTTGCCTTAGCAGCGTTTCAACTTCATTTATCGTCTAACCAGCGCTGAGTTTCAGGGTTTTCACCCTTACACGTCTTTACGCGAGTTTGTAATGTCGGCAAGTTTTTCTGCCCACGCTCGGATGGCGTTGAGGTCTCGTGTGTCATAGATTCCGGGATCTGTTTCTGTATAGGCAGCTTTCATTCGAGGTCTGTCTGCGTTCATTGCTTTTTTGGCAAGCCAAGGCATATTGTTGTAGTTGTAGATTCCTCCGAATAGTCCCAACGCGACGGGTTGCAGATTGTATTTTGCGGCTTTTTCTTCGAGATACTTACGCTTAGCATTTGCGGCCAGTTCAGGTTTGGTTTTGTCAGAGGCTGAGCCGCAGCAGACAAAGAGCGCAACCTTCTTTGTAGCAAGTTGCTTCTGAAATTTCTTAAGAAAGTCTTCAGGTTCGCTTGTCCACCTGTTAATTTGGATTCCGCTGCCGACGACGATGAGTTAGTATTCAGCTATACTTTTCACTTTTTCTTTTTTTGCGTCTCTCAAATCGACCTCGAAGCCTTTTTGGAGCATAGTTTTTGCGATCTCTTCTGACGTGCTGGCTGTTGCGCCGTACCGAGTGCCGAAAACAATAAGTGCTTTACTCATTGGGTATCACCACCTTTCGATTGTCAGCAATGTTATACAGTTTTATCCCCACAAGAAGGTGCCAAATCATTAACAGTAAGCCTGCGCCGCCTACGAAGATGCTGGACCACAGATTGAAAATAGCCGGTGGCACAGACCCGACGCCCATGAGGTAAGCCAAGTCAAAAACACTTGCCATGATTCCCACGTATCCCGTTATGCTATAGAAGATTTTGCTCCGAAGGATTACGACAGATATTAAAAAGACAGCAATGGCAATGAGAAACATGCTTACTATGCCACCTATGCCTTGGTAGCCAGCGCCGGGGATACCTTTTGCAAGCACTGTTTGTGCAGCTGTCAGCAAAGCGGTTTTCTGCGTGGCGGTCGAGGCGCAGGTGTATTGGTTGCTGAGGGAAAGCATTTTGAATGACGTGCTTGAAACAATGTAAACAGTTATTCCCGCTAGACACATAGACGTGGCTGCTGCAGCGAAAATTCGGCTGGTTTTTCTAAACGCAAAGTAGAGAGCGACAAACATGATGCCGACCAAAGCGTAGTCAATGATGTCAAAAAAGTTGAGGGAAATTATCCCCAGTAAACTGTTGTTCTGAAGCAGCGTGAACCAGGCAACCGCAGTTTTCGGTGCTGCGCCAAAGAACATTGTCATTTCTGCACCCATGTTTCTTCGGAAACCCAATGCGGCAACCAAGGCAGCTATTGCGCCGATTCGATAGAGAGTTTTCCATCTTGCGTCAACGGCGACTGATGTCTTAGTCATGGAGTTTCTGCCTCGATTATTGTTTGTTCTGCTGTTTTGCTGATTTCGTCTTCCGTGAGGTCTATTCTCAGAGTGCCATTTTTGCCGATAACTTCTAGAATTATGCCTTCTTTGAAACTGGCTTGCACTAGCTCGCCTAAGGTGCCTTCAACTAGCACTAAATCGAAGGAGCCGTTGGTTAAACTGATGTTTTTGAGGTGTCTTCTTGCCTTTAGTTCAATTGAGAACACATGTTCCTTGATATTTCCCATGTTATTTCTCCTCAGGCAACTTTAATCCTTCCTAACAGTGATTAGTTTTATTTGATTCAGGTGCTTAGAAGTAAGTATTGGAGCGAAAAACTCAGTATCTGGTGGAAAAATGAGCAGTGATTCTGGAATCGAAAAATTGTTTTTTGAACTTGCTAGCGGAAGTCGCTTGAGTATGTTAAGAGAATTAAGATGTGAGAACCTAAAAATGCAGGAAATCGCTCGAAGACTCGATGTCACCCCAACAGAGGCTTTTCGGCAGTTGGAACGGCTAGGTGCAGCTTCACTGGTTCATAGACAACCTGACGGCGCTTTTGCTCTTGCAGAGTTCGGCAAAATCGTGCTTCAGATTTCAGAGTCGCTGGATTTTATCTTTAGGTATAAAAGCTATTTTTCGACACATGATTTAACGCAGTTTCCAAGCCAGTTCGTGAGCAGGATAGGCGAGCTTTCAAAGGCGGTGTTGCTTATGGACACGAGAGAAAGTTTGAATAAGGGTTCAAAGTGGTTTACTGAAGCGACCCAATACATTTGGGCAATAGGCGAAGGCACGATTCCTGAGTACATGATTCCTATTATGAATAGGAAGGTGGAAGCTGGAATTCAGATAAAGATGCTTATCCCAATGCAAAATGTAGCAGCGGCAATCCCGCCTGTTGCGCAGAGAAACGTTGAACTGCGGGGGTTATCTGACCTTCCCGGAGTAGTCGCCCTTACCGAGAAATATGCAGGTGTATGCTTGCGTCAAATTGACGGAAAAATGGACTATTCAGGCTTCTATGGCACTAACTCTGACTTCCATAACTTTGTAAAAGACCTTTTTCTTTACTACTGGGAAAAAGGAAAGCGAGCTTAAGGCAAATCCAAGGATTCGCTTAAATTCAATTTATCTATCGGAATAAAAATTTGCATATGCTAAAAATCCGTTATTTGCGACGAAGCAAAAGCCGTATCTTGCTCGCAAGCTGGTATAATAGGCTGCTAATGGCGATGGCGAAAGCTGGAAAAACGGGCATTATATACCAGTAAATCTTTGTTTGTGCAAACGAGAACACTAGCAGCACGATTGCCATCCACAGAAAAATCAGTGTATCCTGTTTTAAGCGCCTAAAGAAAGTGTTGTATGCACACAGCCCCACGGCGATGGGTAGAAGAGCTAACCAAAGCCAGTTTTCGTTATGGAATAAGAAGCTAAAATAGAAGAGGTAGCCTGCAAAGTGACCCTCAAGAGTACCAGCTGACCTTGTTACATCAGCGTAGATGAAGTACCACTGCCAAAACTGATTCCCAAAACGGACGGCCATGTAGATCAGCCAAGGCGAAAAAAGCAAAATACCAACACTCCAGAAGAGATTGAAAGCTTTCGTCAAGAGAAAACGTAGGCTCTTTCTCGTTGCAACCAAGTAAGCACCTAAGATTAGCGGAATCAACAAGGCAGCGAGCTGCTTAGTCATCAGCGCCAACCCAAAAAACAGGCCACCAAAAACCGCGTTTCGAACAACATTTTCTTTCCCTTCGCTCAGAACAAAGAAATATATGCTTGCCAGCGCGAAGCACGTTAAAGGGACATCGGTCATTGCGTACCTTGCGAAAACGAAGTAGGTTAAGAAGGTGCCCAATACGAGAGCCGACACGAATCCGACTGGACGATTATAGAGTTTCTTTCCCAAAAAGTAAATAATAACCAAGGACATGGCACCAAATCCTGCGCTCCAAATCCTAGAGGCAAAATTCGTGACGCCGAAAACCTGGTAGCTAAGAGACATCAGCCACATCAACAATGGAGGCTTCCCAATCACGAATGATATGGCGCCGTCAACCCAAGGCGTCAAATAATCCCCAGTTTTTACCATATGATAAGCCCATTGAGAATACGTTTGCTCATCAGCAGTTTGAAGGACGCCACTCCCCAAGTTAATGAAGAAGATCATTGAAAAAGCCAAAATCCCCAAAATGAAAACAGCGTCAGCGTGCCTCTGAAGCCAAGAGAGATTTTTCTCTGAATCGTCTCCTGGTTCATCTTTTCGGTTCTGCCTTCGAGAAAAGTAAACGTAACGAACAACTGCAAAAACTGCAAAAGCAGCAATGGTGCATGCGATGGCGTCAAACATGACAGTGGTCAAAAATATGGGGTTGGCAGGTTGCGAAACAGTGAGTTGATCCGCCGCGTTGGTTAAGGCTAAGGCGTAGACTTTGCTGTCGTCTGAACCTATGTATAAAGTGTTGTTTGCGATTGCAGGTGATGATTCTATGATATTTCCTGTCGGGTAAAGCCATTCTTTGGCGCCTGTTGTGGCGTTTAGACAGTAGATGTTGTCGTCTTGGGAGCCCACGTAAACGTTGCCGCCTGCTACTGCTGGAGAAGATGTTACCCAATATCCGGTTGCGCTCTGCCAGATTTTGCTCCCCGTTGACGAGTTAAGGCAATAGACGTTGTTGTCATCGGAGCCAAAGTAAACGCAGCCGTAAGCGACTGTTGGAGAAGATTCCACTTCATCGGCTGTTTGGTACTTCCAAGCTTGTGCGCCTGTGGAAGCATTTAGGGCGTACATATAGCCATCGTAGGAGCCAATGTAAACGAGGCCGTTGTTGACGGCGGGAGAAGAAGTGTCAGATGTCCTAAGTGGGTGAACCCAAATTTGGCGACCTGTGGACGCATCAAAAGAGTAAACGCAATCGTTGCCACTACTGATGTATACTGCCCCGTTTGAAACTGCAGGTGAAGAATCAATTGGGTTCATGTTTTGAACATTCCAAATCGTTTTCCCGTTTGTAGCGTTCAAGGCGCATAGGTTACTATGCGAACTCACGTAGACAATGTCACCGACGACTGCAGGTGAAGACCGTACTTCGCCCCCGACAAATGTCCTCCAAAAAG
>Ga0187862_10001913_pt1 | contig 21666 bp, 24 predicted proteins | sample June2016WEW_10_1_FD_133003 | JGI IMG/M metagenome (GOLD analysis project Ga0187862, IMG submission 133003) | Peatland microbial communities from SPRUCE experiment site at the Marcell Experimental Forest, Minnesota, USA - June2016WEW_10_150 | ecosystem: Environmental > Terrestrial > Soil >...
CTGATATCAACCAAAGAAGTATTGAAAAAGCTGAAAAAGGCGTCTTGAGCGAGGACGCGATCCAACAATTTATCCGGAATTACCAAGAGTCCGGTGGGAAGCGTTCGGTATCGGACTATTATGCGGCAGTTTCTAATCTGGTGACATTTAATAGTGCTTTGAAGAAAAATATCACCTTTACGGACCATAGTCTCGTGACCGATGCGGTGTTCTGTGAAACACATCTGATTTCGTGCCGAAATGTGCTCATCTATTTTAATCGCGAGCTTCAGAACAAAGTGTTTGGGCTTTTTCACGAGTCGCTTTGTATGAAAGGGTTTTTAGGTTTGGGCTTACAGGAGACAATTCAGTTCTCACAACACGCGAAATTTTTTGATCCTTTCGTGAAAAAGGATCGAATTTATCAAAAGAGGTAATGATGATTAACTTAAAGCCGAATGAGCCAAGCATCAAGAAATCCAAGAATCGAGACGGTGCTGATCAGGTTAAGATTCTTCTCGTTGATGATCTGAAGGATAATCTTCTTGCCTTGGAAGGGTTACTCAGGCGGGAGGACACCTGCATTTTTAAAGCCAAGTCTGGAACTGAGGCGTTGGAGCTTATGATTTCACATGAATTTGCACTAGCACTCATCGATGTCCAAATGCCTGGCATGAGCGGATTTGAACTCGCTGAACTCATGCGAGGGGCGAAAAAGACCAAAAACATCCCAATTATATTCGTAACCGCGACCGCCAAAAACCAGAGTTTCTTGTTTAAAGGTTATGAAAGCGGTGCGGTGGATTTTCTTCTCAAGCCGCTCGATACCCACGCGGTCAAGAGCAAGGTGAACATATTCATTGAGCTATATCAGCAAAAAATTAAGCAAGAGGAACTTTTAGCGAAACTTAAAAAGACTCAAGGAGAGCTTGAACAGGCACTTAAGATCCAGGAAGATCTTATGTCGATTGCTTCTGATGAGTTAAAAATCAGGAAAAGCCAATTAAAGCAAGGGGTTGATCGTGAAAAGCTTGCAGGAGAGCAGTTTCGTCAGCAAACGGATGAACTGGAAAGCAAAGAAGGGCAATTAAAACAAGGGGCTAATCGTGAAAAATTTGCAGAAGAACAGATTCACATTCGTAATAAAGTGATGGAATCAGCTGCGGACAGTATTTTTATTATTGATGCACAAAAAGCGGATTTTCCTGTTATCTATGCTAATCAATCTTTTTACACGCTGACAGGTTACTCGAAAAGTGAAATTCTAGGGGAAAATTATTTTTCACATTATGAGCATGGCGCCAACCATCCTATCGTTAAGGAAATAAAGGACACGATACTTCAAGGCAAATCTTTTCATAAGGAGATGATCCATTTAAAGAAGAATGGTGAAAAATATTGGAATTTATTAAGCATTACACCGGTGCGTGATATCAACGGTGCCGTCACTCATTATGGAGGGATTAAAACTGACGTTACATTGATGCGGGCCAGGGATTCAGAGATCAAAGAACAGCGCGAAGAGCTTTTGCATGTCACGAGGGTAGGGAAGCTCGCGGAATTTGTCTCGTCTTTAGCCCATGAAATCAGCCAACCACTGACGGCCATTCTTTCTTATGCTCAAGCAGCCCAGCGTATGTATGCAGGCAAGGACCCACAATTAGAAGAAATCTTGCAGTATATTATTAATGATGATCAGCGGGCGGCTGAGGTTATTCGGCGGTTACGGGTATTGTTAAAGAAGACCAAGCCCACATTCGAGCCTCTGGATATCAATGCTCTTATTAACGATACGGTTACGCTTATTATGACCCATATCACGGTCAGGAATAAAGTCGTTAAATTCGAGTTGGATAGTAATCTCCCACTCATCCAGGGTGATCGAATACAACTGCAACAGGTGCTTTTAAATCTTATCAGTAACAGTTTAGAAGCAATGGATGAGAGTAGTGATTCTTGTGAATTGTTGATTAGGTCATCGCGCAAAGATACCAACACGATTATGGTTGAAGTAAAAGATTCGGGATGCGGCATTCCAGTAGAAAATATAAAAAATATATTCGTTCATTTTTTTACTAGCAAGCCAGAAGGTTTGGGTATGGGGTTATCTATCAGCCGCTCTATTGTGGAGGCGCATGGCGGTTGTTTGGATGCCAAGAATAATTCTGATTTCGGTGCAACTTTTTATTTTACAATTCCCGTTAATATAAAGAACGCCAATGAAACATGAAAATTCCAAACTTATCAGAGATATCGATGAACTAACCGCACTTTTCACAAATGCCACGAACCTCAATACCCTTCTTCAAAATATCGTAGGTATGATTGTATCGTACATGCAAGTGGACGCCTGCTTGCTTTATCTTTTTGATGATAATACCCAGATGCTAACACTCAAGGCAAGCAAGGGACTTGAGGGTGACTCTATTGGCAAGGCTCGCCTCAAGCCCGGTGAAGGGCTTGTGGGGATCGCTTTTAAGGAGCTGCGGGCCGTTTGCGAAGGGGATACTGCAAAGCATCCCGGCTTTCATTCGTTCCTGGCAATCCCGATTCTGCGCGGGCAAAACCGTATCGGAGTGATGATGCTCCAGAGTGTAAAGAAAGATTATTTTTCAGATGAGGATATCAATATTTTCCGTACTATCATCTCACCACTGGTAACTACGATCGAGATGGCCAAGCTGTTGTTTTCTTTTGATCATCCTCAGACTAATCCGGTCGTTGAGCCTAAACCGACAAAACTCAAGTTTGTTCAAGGCCGGGTGGGAGCCGAGGGGTTCGCCTTCGGTGATTCCGCTGTCTTTTTGCCGCTCTCTCTGGGTGACTTCAATGCCCCGGAACGCCGAAAGCCCTTGACGGTTGATGATTTCCACCGGGCGGTCGTACTGACCGAGAAAGAACTGCAGGAGATGCAAAAGGCGGTCGAAAAGAAATTGCTCGATGTCGTAGCACTTATTTTTTCCGCGCAGATCATGATGCTCAAGGATCAAGCGATGATAGGGGCCATGGAGGCGATGATAAGTCAAGGTATTCCACCGCAGGACGCCGTCCGTGCTGTTGTGGCGCAGTATGTGACCCGTTTTGACCAAATGACGAACGAATATGTAAGGGAAAAACGGTACGACGTCATTGACGTTGGACGTCGGCTCCTGACAAATATGTTCGGGCGCACCGACAGCCGCGAACAGTATGCCTCGAAAGTGGTCATTGTGCGCGAACTTTTGCCGTCGGATGTCTTAAAGCTCAGCCTGCAGAACGTGGCTGGCATTGTGCTTTTGTCAGGTGGGATCACATCTCACGTTGCGATCCTGGCGCGGTCACTCAATATTCCACTCGTGATCGTTGATGAACCGCAACTTTTGAACTTGAAGAATGGATCGAGTATTCTGCTTGACGGTGCCATGGGAAATATTTCTATTGAGCCATCTCAAGATGTTATCCGCACTTTCCGGGAAAGACAAGCGGCTCACGCTGATGTCGCTCGTATCCAGAAGGGGCTTTTGGCCGAAACCCGCATGAAAGATGGTACAAGGGTGGTCTTGCTTGCGAACATCAACATTTTGGCAGACCTCGCCGTTGCCAAGGCTTTTAAGGCGGAGGGGGTCGGACTTTACCGTACCGAGTTCCCCTTTCTGCTCCGTGGTGATTTTCCATCCGAAGAGGAACAATTCATCATTTACCGGCGCTTGGTTGAGGACATGAAAGGCCACGAGATTACGTTCCGCACCCTTGATATCGGGGGAGATAAAATGCTTTCGTATTTCGATAACAGTAAAGAGGCGAATCCTTTTTTGGGCCTGCGCTCAATTCGGTTCTCACTCAAACATATGGATATTTTTATTTGCCAGATACGGGCGATCTTGCGGGCGAGTTTTGACGCTGATGTTCGTATCATGTTCCCGATGATCTCATCAGTTGAAGAGTTTGTGGCCGCGCGGGATTTGGTCATGGAGTCTGTGGTTGCGCTCAAGGCTGAGGGGAAGCCTCACCAGGGTCAGCCTGAGATCGGTGCCATGATCGAGGTTCCATCTATCCTGGAGGTCATTGATGAATTAGCCTTGCAGGCCGACTTTCTTTCCATTGGCACCAATGACTTGATTCAGTACATGCTTGCCGTGGATCGCACAAATGAAAAGGTTGCAGATTGTTATTTTCCACATCATCCCGCGGTCCTGAGAGGCATGAAACGAGTGGCTGATGCCGCACATCGTCACCAACGGGATATTTCAGTATGCGGAGATATGGCTCACGATCCGCGGTATATTCCTTTTCTGATCGGTATTGGTATCCGCAAGTACAGTCTGGATGTCCGCTATTTGCCGAAAATCCAGCAGCGTATCGCGGCCATTGATGCCCAGAAGGCAGAGATGTTCGCAACCGAGCTTTTAGGGAAAGCTAACGTTAATGAGACCGCGCGACTGCTTGACCACGTATAGCCATATTTGACGATTTAGCATAATTCCCACACTTTTTAGCAATGTCCGCCCCTTAGGGATGCGGACAGAGAGAATTCATTAGGCAGCATCGGAGAATAGGGGATAAAGGCTGATTTTAACATCAAAAAAGCGGTCAAAACGGACATACTTCTCGAACTTTTTATCTCTATTTTGGCCATTTTGTGATATAGTAGCTGAAATTACGGGATGGTTTATAGAGATTTAGGTCAATGTGACGTTCGGCCACCCCGCCATCTTTCATACATCCTATCATCGCTGATAGGATTTTTTATTGCTCATCTGACTATTTAGAAGTACCGGTGGGGATTTAAAAGCATCCGTTCAGGATGCCGGGTAAGATCTTAAATCATCAGGTCGTGATTTAGGAGATTCAATCAGACGTACTGCTCAATGAGGATGCTTTTAATTAACAAAGATGGGCTGTAATACGGTCCATGGTGCAGGACAAGACCTATCGAATACGGGTCACAATATTGAACACGCCGCTAATTAGAATTTTACCGTAGTTTTTCAAACTAATCAGTAATTCTATTATACCTCGGTACAATTGATTCATTTTGAGTTCTTGCCTAAGATAAATTTATCATATAGAGAATCATAGTTCCTATTGAATTCTAAGCGGGGGGCTATCCCTAGAGCTCGTGTAGCTCAAAGTAAAAAGGGAGACTCCCTGCGTTTACTATAAATTAGTCCCACAAGGGTATCAGATTGTCAGGCGTTGCATTGATTAAGGATCGAAACGGTAAAGCCAATGGAAAATGATGCGATTGTTGCAACTGATTTGACAAAATGGTTTGGCGAAGGCGAAACCAAGATGACTGCCGTGAATAGTGTAGGGTTTGTCGCTCATTTTGGCGAGATGCTGTTCATCGTCGGCCCTTCTGGTAGCGGTAAGACGACACTACTTAGCATGATCTCCGGTATCTTGCGTCCTAACACCGGCAAGGTGGTAGTCAAAGGGGCTGATATTTGGACGCAGAACAATGACCAGTTGGCTGACTTTCGTTTGAACACTATTGGTTTCGTCTTTCAAGATTATCATTTGTTCCCACGGCTGACCACAGCTGAAAATGTCGCGATCCCCTTGATTCTCAAGCAACAAAATTGGAATGAATCCGTTACCACAGCCAAAGAATACTTGGAGATCGTTGGTCTCAAAGACAAGGGAGAGATTTTACCGATTAAGCTCTCGGGTGGGGAGCAACAACGTGTGGCGATCGCGCGTGCGATCATTAGCAAACCGGAGATCTTAATTCTTGATGAACCTACTGCGTCTCTTGATGGTGATACGGGCAGGATGATCATTGCCTTCGTCAAAGAAAAAATTCTTAATAAAAGCCGATGCATCCTGATTGTAACCCATGATGCGCGCATCAATGAGTACGCGGATAGGATCCTCCATATGGAAGATGGAATTCTTACCGCGACAACCAAGGGGACCGAATGAAAGAAGACGAACCTAAACCTGAAGTTAGAGCAGTCGATCCTAAGCTTGAAGCCAAAGCAGACGCGCCTAAATCTGAGGTCAAGGCAGTTGATCCTAAGCTTGAAGCTAAAACAGGCAATTTTAAATCTGAAGTTAAAGCAGACCCTCCTAAATCTGAAACAAAAACATCCAGACCTAAGCCGGATGTCAGAAATACAATCATTTTTGCCTTAGCTGTAATAGGTGTCTTGGCTGGACTTATCGGTGCCTACATCTTTGGCATCCAGAGAAAGGCTCAGCCTCCCGTATTTACTCCGGTCAGCAACCCTTATTCATCGGGAATATATGCCAATGGTATTGTTGAGAGCTACCAGCCAAGTGGGGAAAATATCAATATTTTTCCTGAAGTTTCTGGTCCGATCATTAAGGTGCTGGTGCAAGAGGGCCAGCAGGTGTCAGCGGGTTCAGTGCTGTTTGCTATTGACGATTCCGTTCAGAAAGCAACCGTGGAGCTGGCTGAAGCTACCCTAAAAGTAGATCGCGATCAGTACGACAAGGATATATCCTCTTACAATATTGATCCAAAATCAATTAGCGAGAACGTACTGGATACCGCGAAAGACACTGTTGAGCAGGCGACAGCCGCATTGAAGGCAGCTAACGCACTTTTGAAAAAATATACACTAAAATCTCCTATTGATGGGGTCGTGCTGGCCGTCAACGCGGCAGTCGGCAGCTATGTATCGCCGCAGGGAAACTATGATACTTACACGCAGTTATTTAATCCTCTCGTGGTAATGGGAACTCCTCAAGAATATCTGGCTGTACGCTGTTATGTAGATGAAATATTGATCTCGCGTCTGCCATCTGGATATCACATTAAAGCGCAGATGTCGATCACGGGGACTAATATTAAGGTGCCGTTGGAATTTGTTCGAGTGCAGCCTTATGTATCACCAAAGATTGAGTTATCTAATGAGAAACAAGAGCAAGTGGACCTGCGGGTATTGCCAGTGATTTTTAGGTTTGAGAAAAAGGACGCGCCAGTCTATCCGGGCCAGATGGTGGATGTATATATAGGTAGCAATAGCACAGCCAATGATGACAATAGCACAGCAACTAATTAATGATTTTAGAAGGAATATGATGTATAAATTTGGGTTATTAGTCCAGCGAGGAGCATGTCTTGCCATAATCTTGAGCCAAATAGGCGGTTGTGCGGTAGGTCCTAATTTTGTCCGTCCTGCGCCTCCGGATACAGATCGCTACACGCACGAGCTACAGTCTGAAGCCACCATTGCGGCAGATGATCAAGTGCAACATTTTTCTTCCAGCAATACGCTTATTGCAGACTGGTGGAAGCTTTTTCAATCCACAGAACTAAATGCTGTGGTCAACAAAGCCATCGCCAATAATCCCACGCTTCAGGCCTCCGAGGCCAGCTTGGCGGCCAGTCAGGACAATATGCGCGCGGGTTATGGAGTATTCTTTCCGCAAATTCAGGCTGGAGCAGGCGCCAGCCGACAACGGACTTCATCGTTGCAGCAAGGTTCGCAGACATCTGGCAAAATTTTTAATCTGGTTACCTTCAGCAGCAGTGTCAGTTATGCGATGGATGTATTCGGTGGTGCCCGCCGCTCGGTGGAAAGTTTGCGTGCACAGGCAGAATATCAACGTTACGAGAACGTGGCAGCTTATCTAATGTTGTCCGCAAATGTCGTTAATACCAGCATTGCGCGCGCGGCCTACTATGAAGAAATTTGTACTACCAAACAACTAATCAAGTTAGAGAAACAGCAGCTTCGTTTGACACAAGCACAGGTCAACGCCGGCACAAGTCCATACGTGAATGTTTTGAGCATAGAGAGTTTGATTGCTGCCAATCAAGCTTTATTAGCGCCACTTGAACAAAATTTATCCCAAGCTGAACATTTGCTGGCAATGTTGGAAGGTGAATTCCCGTCCAAGGCTGACTTGCCTGATATTAATCTGTACAAATTTTCACTGCCAATTGATTTGCCGGTGAGTCTGCCATCCGATCTGGTAAATCAGCGTCCCGACATTCTAGCCGCCGAGGCACAAATGCATGTGGCCTCAGCAAAAATCGGTGTGGCAACCGCGCTTATGTTTCCAAGCTTCAGTTTGAACGGCACCTTCGGCACTTCCGGGACTAATTTTGGAAATCTTACGGCGTCCAGTGGTAAGTTTTGGAGCATTGGCCCGGTGGCGACAATTCCTTTATTTCAGGGTACAACTTTATGGTTTGGCCGGAAAGCGGCCATTGATGCTTATCAACAGTCACGGGCAAATTATCGGCAGACAGTGCTTAGCGCCTTCGAGCAAGTAGCGGATTCTTTGAAAGCACTGGAGCATGACGCAGAGGCTTTACAGGCAGAGGTTGAAGCAAAGCGTGCCGCAGGCGAAACACTCAAGTTGTTGCAGGCCAATTATCGTGCGGGTTTAGTTGATTACTTGGCTGTATTGACTGCTGATGTGCAATACCGCCAGAAGAAGATTGCCTATTTGCAGGCATTATCACAGCGCTATCAGGACACCGTCGCATTGTTTGTGGCACTTGGAGGGGGTTGGTGGAACGCCCAGGGCCCGACAGATAAAGGTAAGGTCATATGAAATACAGTGGCATTTTGCGGATCGGGTTTAAACTGCTGGTCAATGACAAGACCAAGTTCTCCGCGCTATTGATGGGGATTACCTTCGCCGTGTTTTTGATGATGCAAATGACAGCGATGTTCGCCGGTATCCTCAACCGTGCTTATTCAACTGTAACTAACATCGGTGCATCGATGTGGGTCATGGATCCGGGGGTCAATACTCCAACCTCAGCGATCCCTATGCCTAATTACGTGCTGGACGCGGTACGTAGCATGGACGGGGTCAGCTACGCGGTACCTCTCTTTATCGGTGGCACACTCGCCAAGCTTAATAATGGTATCTACCAATCTGTAACTGTTGTTGGTCTGGATGATGAGAGCCTATTTGGCCGTCCCTTGCTCGAGCAGGGGAATATTACGGACATCTATGCGGATAACACGTTTTTTGTAGTTCATGATGCTGAATTTAATAAGTTGAAGAACCCGAAGATTGGAACTTCCTTTGAACTCAATGACCACCGCGCCACGATTGTTGGCATTGCCAAGGTTGCCTCTAACGGACTCAATGGTGTGCCAACGCTCTATACAACCTATAATCGTGCCATCGAATATCTTCCGACAACGCGCTTCACCATTTCCTATATACTGGTGCAGCCAAAGAACGATGCTGCGGTGGCGATCATCAAGGCCCAAGTCGCCAAGCTGGGTTATGTAGCTCTGACCAAGGAAGAATTTAACAAAGCCACTGCTGATTATTATACCTACAAGACTGGCGTTGGTGTTAACATCCTGATGATGACAGTAATCAGCTTTATCGTTGGGTTGTCGATTTCAGGACAGACTTTTTACACGTTTATCCTTGAAAACCTTGAGAAATTCGGCGCGCTGAAAGCTATAGGTTGCAAAAATCGCGAATTAGTTTACATGATTCTGTTCATGGCGACAGTTACTGCGCTGATCGGCTATGGCCTGGGTGTCGGCCTGGTGACATTGATGATCTTCATCGCCCGAAGCAATCCCAATTACGCGGCAATGACCACATTCGGCAACTTGTTATTGGCCTTTGGCATGGTTATTGTGATCGCCGGAATATCAAGCTATATCGGAATAAGAAAAGTCCTCAAGATCGAGCCCTTCGATATTTTCAGGGGCTAATGTTATACCTAAGTACAATTGTTTCATTTTAGTCCATGCCTAGAATATCGTTATAAAGTTAAAATAATTACATGAATAGTGAAAATGAATCACATTAGTTAATTTTCTATTAGTTTAAAAATTAGAAAATGGTCAATAAAACGGGTGGTGGAATATGCAAAATAGAAAAGTAGCCATAATCGATGATAATCAGGATTCCCTTAGAGAGCTTGAAGAAATCTTAAGAATGGCTGGTTATACACCTGTTCTGGTTGACGATATTTTGGGGGCCGTAGATACGGCAATCGAAAATAAGCCGGATGTTATTTTAATGGAATTAAAAATGCCCCATAAGAATGGATTTGCATTTGCCGATGCGATCAATCGGGTTTTTGAAAGGAAGAAAATTCCAATCATCGCGATGTCAAATCTTTTTGAAGATGAATTTAAATGGCTTATGGATTTTTGTGGCATAAAAAGATGGATTAAGAAACCATTTTTGCCCCTTGATGTGATTTGGGCTGTGGAGAATGAAATAGAGGAAGATAATCAAAGGGGTATAGAAAGACGCTTAGTAGGGGTAGAAATTATGGCATAGCGTGAATACATTATTAATAAATAGAAGTAAAAAACAGGAGAAAGAAATGTCAAAACATCATCTTCAAAGCATAGCAGAACAAATCATCAACACAGGACACGGTTCGGCACCATTTCATAACGAGAAAACGTCTTATCAATCAAGAAAATCAATGGAGTCAGGAGATATTCAAACTAAGAGGGTTGTAGATGAAAGTTCTATACAGCTTCTGGCCTATCAGATTTATCAGGAAAAAGGGGGCACTGATTTAGATAATTGGCTGGAAGCAGAGCAAAGCTTAAAGAATGATCAGCACAAATAAAGTAAATTATTACCAAACCAAGGAGGAATGAATATGATTCCCAAAACCGGCAAAAAACAAACCTATAAATGCAAATCTTGTAGTGCTACATCTGAGACACCGAAAAAATGTTGCGGATCAGCAATGGAAAAGAAGTAAATAGTCTAATAATTCAGTTAAAAATTATTCAACGAATCACTAATTGTTAAAGGGGTTTTTTTATGTCAAATTGTGATACAAAATCCAGTGTTTGTGAAACAACAGTAACGCCCCAAGGTCATTGCGAAAGCAAGTGTGGTTGTGGCGGGGCATGTGGTGGGGACCCGATGGTTTGTAAGATGCACATGTGGATGTGTTCGTTCCACGAGGCTAAAAAGGCTGTACAGATTGAAATCCTCAAAGGCAAGATTCAGAAGGCATGGGGACCTCAACTGGAGAAAGAAGCTAGTGCTGTTCTTGAAGACATGGAAGCTAAGTGGAAGGCCATGCAAGCTGTAGGGCAAGTCAAAGAGCAGTTAAGGGAAAAATTTGAGCAAATATGCAAAGAGTCTAAGTAAGCACATACGAACAAGGTTGACATGGATGACACAATCACTCCGCAATTTCCCGTTAAGGATGTTCCACTCTTGACTGGCCTCACGAGCGATGAAGCCCACCGCCGACAAGAAAAGTTCGGTTCAAATACAGTACCCGAAACGACTCCGCATCCATTACGCAGGGCCTTGGCCAATTTCTGGGCACCGATTCCTTGGATGCTTGAGGCTGCGATCATTCTCGAACTTGCTTTAGGAAAGTTCATCGAAGCTGCTATCATCGCTGTTCTCCTGGTTTTTAACGCTTCTCTCGGGTTTTTTCAAGAAGGACGCGCTCAGGCGACTTTAGCTGCTCTGAAGTCGCGGCTTGCACTGAACGCCTCGGTCCGTCGCGATAATGTTTGGGCGATTATACCAGCTGCCGGACTCGTGCCAGGCGATATTGTGAAGCTATCACTTGGAGCCGTGGTTCCCGCCGATGTGCAGTTGATTGAAGGAGGGATCTTGCTTGATCAGTCCCTGCTTACCGGCGAATCCATACCTATTGAAGCGGGGATCGGCTTTCAAACATATGCAGGTGCGCTGGTAAGGCGCGGCGAAGCCGTTGCAGAGGTTACGGCTACCGGAACGCGAACAAAGTTTGGACGTACTGCGGAATTGGTTCGCACCGCGCATGTCGAAAGTTCCCAACAAAAGGCTGTTTTGCGCGTGGTGCGTAATCTCGCCATGTTTAATGGTGTCATTATTTTGATGCTGGTGGGGTATGCCTACGTTCTCAAGCTACCGCTGGGTGAAATCATTCCTCTGATGCTTACCGCGGTTCTGGGGTCGATACCAGTAGCCCTGCCAGCTACTTTTACCCTTGCGGCGGCAATCGGCGCACAAGCTTTGGCACATCTGGGTGTTCTTCCTACGCGTTTGTCCGCTGTAGATGAAGCGGCAAGTATCGACGTTTTGTGCGCGGATAAAACAGGCACGCTGACATGTAATGAGTTGAAGGTGACCGCCGTACATCCTATGCCAGGCTTTGACGAAGCTCGCGTTCTGGGATTAGCCGCCCTTGCGAGTTCAGATGGGGGGCAAGATACCGTAGATGCTGCCATTCGTTTATCTGCATCGAACACCATTGTCCTTGATCTTCCGAAATTAAGTAAATTTATACCTTTCGATTCCGCAACCAAGATGGCAGAGGCGGCGGTAGTGGACCAGAACGGCTCTACGGTACGTGTTGTGAAGGGTGCTTTTGATGTAGTAATGGCCATCACGCAACCAGTGTCCGATGCATCAGGAATAGCGGACCAACTGCAGGCGCAGGGTTTCCGGGTGTTGGCAGTAGGGGTGGGGCCGCCAGGGGCAGTGAAGCTTGCGGGAATTATCGCTCTAAGTGATCCTCCTCGGGGAGATTCATCGCAGCTAATTGCACGATTACACGAGTTGGGTGTGCGGACTGTAATGATAACAGGAGATGCTTCAGTAACGGCAGGGATTGTGGCCAAAGCAATAGGTCTTGATGGAATTATTTCTCCAGCCGGACCGATACCAGACAGTGTACGCCCAGAAGATTTTGTAGTCTTTGCCGGCATTCTTCCGGATGGGAAATATAATCTAGTTAAGGCGTTTCAGAAGAGCGGACACATAGTTGGTATGTGCGGAGATGGTGCCAACGATGCGCCGGCGCTGCGCCAGGCACAAATGGGAATCGCAGTGTCAACTGCAACAGATGTTGCCAAGTCAGCGGCTGGTATTGTATTGACCAAGCCTGGGCTCGGTGGAATCGTCGCTTCGGTAAAAGAAGGCCGCATGACGTTTCAGCGCATTTTGACTTACACAATGAATTCGATTACCAAGAAGATCGTACAGGTATTCTTTCTGGTGGTTGGGCTGGTCATGACCGGGCACGCGATCCTGACTCCAATGTTGATGGTCATTATAATGCTCACCGGTGATCTTCTCGGCATGTCTTTGACGACGGACAACGTACGACCTTCACCCAAACCTAATGTATGGCGAATAGGCTCATTAACGATCGCGGGCATCTTCATGGGAATCTCCGAGCTGATTTTTTGTACGGTCGTCCTGGTCATAGGTAAATTCCATCTAGGTTTTGAAATCGGAAAATTACAAACTCTGTCTTTTGTGGCTCTTGTGTTTGGCAATCAGGCAACTACCTATTTGAATCGTGAACGCCAGCACCTGGGGGCTTCTTGTCCAAGTCGGTGGCTCATCGGTTCGTCTGTAATGGATCTGCTGATCGCATCAACGCTGGCGACCTGCGGAATTGCCATGGCTCCTTTACCTATACTTGTTGTGGTAGGAATACTCGTAGCGGCAGTGGTCTTTGGATATATTCTGGATTTTCTCAAAGTCAGGGTGTTCAATCACCTCAGAATCGCATAGAGAAAGAAACATTTGAATTTCTTCCGCAGTTTGATCTTCCAATGTTAATGATTTAACTTTATGGGAACTTTTTGGCATCAGTTGTTGTCTAAATATATGAAAGGTCAGATATGGCCAGGATTAAGGCAAGGTGACTGAAATGGATTGTAAAAGAATACAAGGATCTATCATAACTGACTATATCGATGGTCAGATGGAAGATATGGCAAAAAGTCTTATTGATCAACATCTGGATCATTGTCCTGCCTGCTTGGGGTATTTAAGTAGTATCAAAAAAGAAGCTGTTAACCCTTTTGTTAATGCCTCTGTAGAAGTTCCTGATAAGCTCCTTTGGGAACAGATCAAACAGACCATTGAAGTGGAGCAACAATGGCAACTGGAAGAAAATTTCAAACCTAATTTTTGGGAAAGGCTCAGATCTGCTGTCCATATTCCTAGACCCGCTTTTGTCTTGGCTACACTTGTAACAATGATCTTTATACTCGGTTCAACGGGTCAATTATTTTTTAGTAGTCCGGTAGTAAAAATAAATGGACAGAATCAAGTGGAGTATCTCAGCTCTTTAATAGATGAACCCATGGATATTGCTAGCAATAATGGAAATGATCCGCAGACACCTATTGAAAAAGTTTTTTTGTAATTAAACACCGACCAAGCATATTTGGTAAGGTTAAAACTGGAGGGTTTTATGAAAATAAAGACAAAAATAATGGGATTTTTAATGACCACGTTACTGGCTCTATCAACGCCACTTGTTTATGCTGATAACGGAAATGGTGGCAATGTGTCAGGCGGATCGCCAGCGACTTCTGATGAGCAATCATCTTCTGGACAGGGAGACCACGAATGGGGACATGGTCATTGGGGAAAGCATGGAGATCATCAGGGGGGCAAGTTTTTTCATAGATTAAATTTAACTGATGATCAGAAGAAACAGTTGAAGGATATTTGGCAAAAACAACAGGAAGCAAAGAAGACAGCTTTTGAGCAAATAAAGGCTGACAAAGAAGCTCTTACTAATGAACTTCTTCAAACGACACCGGATGTGAATAAGATCAACGATCTTAAATCCAAGATGGAAGCGCTTCATGCTCAGATGTTGGATAATCGTATCAATTCAAACCTTGAGGTTAAAAAGATTCTTACTCCGGAACAGTTTGCTAAATATCTTATATCCCAGGAGCATAAATTCTCTGGTCGTTCCCATAGGGGGAAAGGGAGTTGTAGTCATCATAAGTGCCAAAGATATCATCATGGAAATTCGAACGATCAACGTGATGGCGGGTATGGGGAACATCACAGTAATTGGGATAACAACGGGGATAACGAATAAAATATCCTCTATAGCATATATAGGACTTGGCTCTAATGTTGTGAAAAATACTGAAATGATTTAAGAGCCAAGTCCTAATAAATTTTTTGTAATAATTAACAATATCATGGAGGGTAATATGCGAAACATAATGAGGGTATCAATCTTTTTCTTGGCCGTAGGACTGTTGTTTATTCGGCCCACATCATCGTATGCTTGGGATCATGGTGACCATTTTAGGTTTGGCGTAGATTTATCTGTTCCTGTTGGCGGGTATTACTATGGAGACCCATATTATTATGGGGCTCCGTATTACGCTGATCCTTATTACCCGAGAAATGTGGTTGTTTCTTCTTCATCAAATTACCAGCCAGTTGTTGTCAATGGTGTCACCTATTATGTCAACAATGGGGCATATTACATTTATACACAGTATGGCTATCAAGCGGTGGTAGCGCCAGTTGGGGTTTCTCAACCTGTTATAACTCAGAGTGCTGTGACAGTACTATCCCCAACGACAGTTGACACGACAGATTCATTTACCGTTAATATCCCTAATGACAAAGGGGGGTACACTGCTGTCGTTCTTAAACAGTCAGGGAAAGGTTTTGTGGGCCCACAAGGGGAGTTTTATGCTGAGTTCCCTAAAATTTCTCAGCTTAAAGTTATGTATGGGAAATAGGTCTGATACAACAGAGCATCCAGAGGTTTAGCTATGAAAATGAAAATATTGTTGTTGGGCTTTGTGGCGTTGATTCTGGCAGGGTGTGCAACGAGCACGCGGTATGTCGATTATACTGACCAGAGATTCCCGCCTAAAGATCAGTACTTTTCTGTGAATGTTTATCCTGAAACACAGGTGCTTCCAGTTTCCAATCCCTATTATGTGATTGGAAAAGTATCTATTGAGGGGTATGCCAGCGATGGGGTAAATCCTGAAATGTTGGCTAATCAAGCCAGAAGCATTGCCCGCAAAAGAGGAGCTGATGCTATTATCAATTCCAGGACAGAAATAATTCGTTATTGGCGCGATGCTTTATTGAGGTTTAGAGGTGAATTGATTGTGTATGCTCCGGCAGCAACCAAATGAAAGGTTATACATGGGAAATAAGTTTCTTGATAATGGGTTTATTAAACTTCTAATGAAGAAGCCAGTGCTAATTTCCTTGGCGGTATTCTTATCTGTAGGCTTGTTGGGGATAATCCTTGTATTGAGATCATTTTTACAGCTGCCTGATAATTTGTAAAACCAAGAGAGGGGTTATTATGAAAAAGTTAATGGCTGGTTTGGTTTTAATTGGAGGTGTTCTTTTTGTTTCTCATCTAACATTTGCTCAGGATGCTCAGCCAACCGCCGGGAATGACGCATCGGTGAATCAGGCTGACAACAATAATCCTGGTGCGGCAGATATGCCTTCAGATGCACAGGCTAATTCTGTTAATTCAACTTCAGACTCCAGTAACAACCAGTAAATGTCGAATTTTATTTAAGAATCAAAAATTATTACATATCTTGGAGTAAGGAGTTGCTATATGCCAAAGATAATAATTAAAGAGATGCCAATGGGGAAAAAAGAATGGGAGAAGGCTGCTGCCCAGCAGGGATTATTTACTACTATTGGTTTAGCAGAAGGGGAAATTTTGAATTTTATGGAGGGCAAAGGGGAAGTTGCCTTGACTGATATAGTGCATCATCTTGATTGGGTTCCTTGGTCAACCATCATAATGGGCATTGGTGCGTTAATTCGAGAAGGACTGATAGCTTACAAAGGGCAAAATCAATACGTATTATTAACTAATAAAAAATAAATCAATATAAAAAGATTGAGAAATATTCAACTCCCGCACCTGGTTAAGCCTAGAGGACATGCCTTGGTTTTAATCTTCTCCCGCAAGAAGATTGGTGCGGGCTTTTATTATTGTTCATTATTAAAAATTAGCAAGGAGGGTTAGATGAAGAAATATTTCTATTTATTTACAATGGCAACATTTGTATTTGTCATTTCTGGTTGTAATCCTTATAACAATGAGGGTGAAGGGGCTGCAACAGGAGGTGCTCTTGGTGCACTTGCCGGAGGCATTATCGGCCATCAAAGCCATGATACTGGAGCCGGTATGTTAATTGGTGGTGCCGTGGGGGCTGTCGCTGGGGCAGCAGTAGGATCACAAATTCAAAAACCTGAGCCGCCACCACAACAGGTCATTGTAGCTCAACCAGCCCCAGTCGTTGTTTCTCAAGTCCCAACGACAACTTATGCCGGAGACACGGTCACTGTTAATGTTCCCAATTCCAACGGAGGATACACGGCAATTGTGCTTAAAAGGTCAGGAAATGGCTATGTAGGGCCTCAAGGCGAGTATTATGATCAAATCCCTACAACAGCTCAGTTACAAGCCATGTATGGGAAATAAAATGGATGTGTTAACGAGAAGAATATGGCGTTTGTCTTTAGTTGTATTCTTTGTTTTATCGCTTTCTTCTTTTGCGCAAGCAGAACTTGCGAGTGTGGATGACATTGTTGCAAAGATGAAAATGGAATTAAATTTGACCCCGGAGCAGATTGATGCTGTAAAGCCAATTATCCAAGGGTATATGTCCACACGAAAACAGCTCCTACAAAGTTTTCGTCAACAAGGGCTAACGGACAAAGATGCTCTTAAAAGCCAAATAGATCAATTAAAAAGTATCGAGAGGCAGAAGTTATCACAGGTTTTGCGTCAGAGCCAGTTGGACAAATGGCTTGAGAAAGAAAATTTTAATGCGATGCTAAATCCGGATGATGCTGATGATGCTGGAAATCAGCCGGGCATGGGAGGTCATCGGCATAGACATAGCAGTGAAGTAACTAATGAAGACAGTTCTTCTGGGGCTGGGCAATGACGGAAAATAGAAGGTTTATGATTGGAGGCATATGACCAAGATATGCAAAAAATGTAAAGTACCGCTTGAAGGCTTTTTATATTGGCTGATAGCATCAAAGATATTTGGTTTGAGGCCGTCAACAAAAGATCCTGAACTGTGCAATAAATGCGAGGGCAGGCAGGGAACGCTATGGCCAACGCAATCTCTATAAGGAATTGAAAATGGTCTTAATTAGGGTAATATATGGAATCAAGGTAACGCCTTCTATTGATTTAATGGCCAGGAGAATGCAATGAAAACAGTATATGGAATCAAAATCTTTGAAGACATCAAGGAAATAGTTGATCCTGCTCATTCTTGTCTTGTTGTTTGGGACGTGCAGAATGGTTTGGTGGACAGAATATTCAATAAAGATGAGTTTATGGCTAATATCAAGAAATTGATAGAAAACCTAAGAGGTAAGATGCCGGTAGTTTATACGTTAATTACCCCGCCGCCAAAAGATTTTAATTCATCGTGGAGAATATATTCGATGATGAAACGTTTTAATATAAAGGATGTGGATAAGCTGCCTGTATTCATGCCTATCGGTTCAAAAGAGCGGGAAATACCCGAGATCATAAAACCAGTGCCGTCGGATATAGTTCTTGATAAGCCTACCGCCAGCATTTTTATCGGGACAAATTTTGAATACCTGATGCGAGATCGGGGCGTAAATACCCTGATATTTATCGGCATAGCTACTGAATTTGGTGTTGAATCTTCAGCACGTGACGCATCCAATAGGGGATTCTTTCCGGTGGTGGTATCAGATTGTGTATCTTCTTCGGATAAAGAAGCCCATGAACGGTCATTAAAGAATTTGGAGAAAATTGTTATTGTAGAAAAGTCAGAGATATTTTACGGGGCGGGGCATAAAGAATCATAACAAAGTTAATCAAAACGGGAGGGTACATGATCAAGAAAAATCTTATTGGTGCGATTTTAGCGGTTTTGTTCTTGGGGGGCACTTCCTTTGCGCAAGAATCTTCTGAGCAGGGTCAAGGTGCAGGTGGAGAGCATTCACACCGCGCTCCTTCACAGGCTGCTATTGACGCGTGTTCTGGGAAAGCGGTTGGTGATACTTGTGAATATACTAACTCCAAGGGAGAAGATAAGACGGGTGCCTGTGCTAACACAAGTGATGGTCAAACCATTTTCTGCAAGAGGGCTCGCAAGACTTCATAGTTTGGATGATTAAGTTTGTTCATCATAACTCCCTGTAATTCTTAATTGATTACGGGGATTTTTTCTTTGTTATGTTGTGCGACCATGAAAAAAGGACCACTTAATGGTTTTTTGATTCGTTTTTCTCCACTAAAAATGGCACCCTTGTCTTATGAGACAAGCCAGGCCACAATCCCGATCCAGACGTAAACGTTGTGCCAACTGCAGGGATCTATTTGATCCTGACCCCAGATCCAAGGACCGGCAAAAGTATTGTTCCAAATCTTCATGTCAAGATCATCGTCAACGTCTCAATGAGAAGAATTGGCGCGAGAAGAATCCTGATTGCCTGGCCTACCAGCAAGAACAAAGTCGAGCCTGGCATCAGACCCACCCTGATCACAGCCGTAAAAGGCGGGCCAGTGACCCGGCCTTGACCATGCGCAATCGTATTCAAACCCGTTTTCGAATGCGTGATAGGCGATTTAGAAGCGTGTTTGACAAAAGCAAGCCGATATTGACGCAACTCATAGGCAAAATAAGAGATAAGTGCTGCTTAATTCGCGGCCAATGGCTTTATTTACGTTTGACAAAAGCAAGTCCATTGTCAAAACCGTGGCAAGTCAGGCATACTGGGCAAAGGTTAAAACGAATATTCAACCGATTGCCCAGAGGCCGACTGTACGACCTTTCGGGCCTGTTTAACGGGGGATTCTTATGAACGAACAGATTACGCCTTTTTTTAATTCTATAGAAATTCAAGAAGCTGAACTTAAGCTTGCCAAACAATCTGGAGCCTATGCTCAGAATCTGGAATACTTTTTTGCCATTGAATTCCTACTAAGTTATAAAGGTAGTAAAGATACTGTCGCTTCTTATCGCCGTGAACTAGAAAAACTGTTTTTATGGACAAGGATGGTTGCTAAAAGGACAATCAAAAGCCTGGGCCGTGCGGAAATCGAAGAGTTTATCGACTTTTGTAAAAAACCGCCGGCATCATGGATAGGGCAAAAAGTTGCGAATAGATTTACTATAGCTGGAGAGAAGCTTGTTCCTAACCCGAAATGGCGGCCGTTTGTGAATAAAATGGGAAGTATTTATAAACTTTCAGATTCAGGTGTAAAAGCGCTATTCGGAATTCTCAATAGTTATTTTGGTTTTTTGATCCAGCAAGAATATTTAATAGTAAATCCTGTCACCCTTATACGACAGAAAAAAAGATTTTTACGGACGACACAGGAACTTCCAAGGATAAGGCGAATATCAAATACGGCCAAAAACTATTTGATTGCTGAAGCCGAGAAAATGGCCCAAGAGAACCCCCGCGCTCACGAAAGGACACTTTTTATCATCAAGGCGCTACTTTCAATGTATCTACGCATATCTGAATTGACCGAGAATGAACGATGGGTCCCTAAAATGAAGGATTTTTATAAAGATTCTGACGGGCGATGGTGGTATTACACAATAGGTAAGGGGAACAAAGAAGGTGAGATCAGTGTTAGTGATGAGATGTTAAAAGCTCTAGAGCGTTACCGGATTCATTTAAAATTGCCGCCACTTCCTTCCATTGACGATGAAATGCCTCTAATCCCCAAACATAAAAACCGTACCACCGGTATTACAAGCACCAGACAAATTCGAGTAATAGTTCAAAAATGTTATGACCGGACTATTGAATCATTGCTAAAAGATGAAAAAATAGAAGAGGCCAATGAAATGAGGCACGCGACTGTTCACTGGTTAAGGCATACAGGGATTTCAGAAGATATTAAGAGTGGCCGACCCAGGGAGCATGTCCGTGATGATGCAAGGCACAGTTCAAGTGTTATTACTGATAGATATGTGGACATATCAAAGGCGGATCGACATAGATCAGCAAAAAATAGAAATATTCTAATGGTGTCATAGTCACGCGGAATTGGCTGATTGGTTGGTATATCGTGGAGTATGATCAGTTTTACCGCGAGTATCCGATTCAACAGGCAGTGTCTGTTGAATCTGGCTAATATATTACGAATCTGGCAAGGCGCGCTTCGGCTGACAACGTATTGACATTGTGTACAGGCATGGTATACTTAAAACGATGATTTTAAAATGGAACGCAGAAAAGAATATTTGGCTTAAAGAACACCGTGGCATTTCTTTTGAAGTGGTTGCTGAACTTGTAGCCGAGAAGAAAGTTATAGATATTATTGATCACCCGAACAAACAAAAATATGCGCATCAGAGAGTAATTGTCATAGAGTTTAACAAGTATGCTTATTATGTGCCGTTTGTAGAGAATAAAGACGAGTGGTTTCTAAAAACAATAATACCGAGCAGCAAATATACGAAGAAATACTTGGAGGATAATTATGAAACTTGATAAAGAAGAACAGGAATTGCTGCGTTCCATTGACCGCAAGGAATGGAAACGTGTTAAGAATTTTGAGAGCGAGGTCAGTAAACTGCAACAGGCCGCCAAGAACGCTTTAAAAAAGGACCAGCGTATTAGCATCCGTTTAGCTAAACATGATCTGGATGGTTTAAAACTGAAAGCGGTTGACGAAGGCCTCCCGTATCAGACCCTCATTGCAAGTTTAATCCATAAATACATAATTGGCCGTATGGTGGATAAGGCAGTTGCTTAGAAATTACCTCCTGTGTGCCCTATTTCCAGTAATAGAAGATACAGGACATGGTGGATAAGTCAAAGGAAAGAAGGTTAACTATGAGTAAGAAAGATGAAATCAGAAAGAAAGCATTTGAAATTATTGGTAGGCCTGAATTTAAACGGGGCATCCGTTTTGCAACTTTAGTTAAAATGGTTGTCGCAGAAACAGCAGAAAATGAGAATACTTGTAATGGGAACCTTTATAATTTACCA
>Ga0187862_10001924_pt1 | contig 21608 bp, 30 predicted proteins | sample June2016WEW_10_1_FD_133003 | JGI IMG/M metagenome (GOLD analysis project Ga0187862, IMG submission 133003) | Peatland microbial communities from SPRUCE experiment site at the Marcell Experimental Forest, Minnesota, USA - June2016WEW_10_150 | ecosystem: Environmental > Terrestrial > Soil >...
ATCAAGACCGGGTCAGAAATAGTCGAAAAAACCAGTCTTAATTTCTCACAACTTTCTGCAAATGCTGCAAACATGTTTGAATTGGTTTCTGAGATTACGGCGGCTTCGAACGAGCAGGCCCAGAGAATCGAACAGGTGAACGGGGCTGTGAGCGAGATGGACAAAGTTGTCCAGCAAAACGCTGCCAATGCAGAGGAATCAGCTTCGGCATCAGAACAAATGAAGACTCAGGCGGTTCAAATGAGAGAATGGGTCAGGCAACTGACGGCGCTGGTCCAAGGCCGTTCAAATGACCAGCGGGTATGTATCTAATCTCCTCGGGATTTACAAAAACAGCCAGGTTGCCGCGAGGGTTCCGTACAGCTCAGGCCGCAATCGGCAGGCGACATGAAGACCTGGGCATAAGTGTGACGACTTGAAATGTGGCATTCATCCCTCACAAGCGGGAAACCCTGCTCATACAACAGCTTCTTTCGATGATAGCGAAAGCTCACATTTCTAGTTTTGAGGGGCGCAACCACTCCATACCTATGCTTGCCCCTCTCTTTTTCGGTGGCCACATTCTGTGCTTCTACGCTTTGAACCTCTCTTGCGAGATTTCAACCTTACTCTCCTCGTTGTTGAGAAATCGGACGGCCGAAAAGATTAAGATTACCAGATCATATGGAGGAAACCTGGCGGTTGAGCATATTGGCAAGAAAGCGTGACTATCGAATTTGGTTGGCTATCCTGGAGGTTATCTAATGCTCAGACGTGACCCCTTTCATGACCTCGGAAGCAAGTCGGCGTTGCCTCAGCTCGCGCAGCATTGATTTGCACATTTCCATGGTCTGTGGGTCTATGCCGAAGTAACTCCTAATGACATCCGTTGCAACCTCGGAGGCAGCATCCCGGTTGTTGGTTTCAAGTAGGCCGTTGATCTTCTCGTAGCTTCCTTCAGGCAGAGGTTTTTTCATCCCCGACGTTACAAGTGCACTTGCAAGCGCATTGGGTTCGATTTTGAGTACACCTTGACCGTAGATCTTGGCGTTTGCTTCTAATGATAACTGACCTGGAGCTGACAGGAGAGAAACCTGCACCCATTCTATTTGCCACCTATCCAGCTTACGCCAATTGATCGCATGAACGGAGTTGGTACAAAGGTTTCGAGGCGTATTGAGGACTAAGTAAGGAGTGTGGCTTGAACGATAGGGGAAGAATGCATCTGGGGAAGTGACCCTTGGCAGCATGTACCAGAGACTGCGACGGATGCAGTGAGCTCTCAGGTGAAGACCCTTGCTCTGCCCCTGCTCGATGTATTGGAGGACCGCGGCTGATTGGGGTTGCCCAGGAAGGTACATGAGTACGCAGTCAGGGCAATGGCCATTAAGTTGAAAGCCACTTAAGCCTTTTAGGGTCTTCACAATCGGGTGATAATTCCCTTCACTTAGGCCAAGTTCTATCGCAAATCGTCTTGGGGCTATGAAGAAGGAATCGGCGCCTGTCACTGTGCCTATCCTGATTTCGGCAACCTCCCGAAACTGAACAAATCCTTTATCTAAAAATGACAAAAGAATATCATCAATAGACCCCATATTACTGATTATAACTCGCGATCGAACCCATTCGGGCCACGATAAATGGCGCTGAGGCAGATCCTCCGAAGGATGGGTAACATTGCGTACGGTAATAGTCTGAGCTGAACGCCCCTTGTTTCGCAGCCAGATGAGCGCAATACGTTCTTCGGCATCTTCGAATTGCTGGGATGATATAGCCGTGACATCAATGGCCGCAAATCGATCTGCAAGCCATGCTCTTAACTCGCGGGCATAGTCCGCTTGCAGAAAAGACCAAGGAAGAATGGCCGCAAGTGTGCCACCGGTATTGACGGCCTCAACCGACTTCACTAGGAAGTAAGCCCACAGATCGGCTACTTTTGGAAGAGCACAGACTCTCCGCACGCGCGCATTGTAAGCCTCCTTGGCTTCGGGTGGAATTCCGTGATGTCTCACGAATGGCGGGTTCATCAGAACAAGATCGAACCGCTGGCTTAATCGTAATTCAAGAAAATCTCCCTTCCAGATATGTTTTGCCGGTAGCTGACGCAGGCTGCCACGGTCTGGTGACAGGTCACACCCGAAGAATTCGGGGCTATATTCGGGATTACTTCGACAAAACACCTCCTTAGCAGCGGAAAGCAGCGAACCGCCTCCGCATGCAGGATCCATGATGGTTTCAGGGAGGGGATTTGTTGCCAAAGGCCCAATAAGGTGCACGGCCAGTTCTCGGGGAGTGTAGAACACTCCATTTTGGCGCTTTGCTTGATTATCACCCTTGGCCATACAAAAAGTCCTGTGAGAATGATTGATGTTGTTCCGGGTCTTTCTTATCTGCTTTGTCATTAAAGAACTGGCTACAAGCATTGAAGTAAGGCTTAAGCACGAGCTCTTCATCTTTCTTTATCAAGTGTTGCCAATACGTCTCCCTGGTTAGCTTGGATAGTGGTGAAATATCATATCCGAACTCCCTCAGCAGTAAATCAGTAAGGAGTGCAAGTGTAGTTGGCGGGCAGGACAGCCTTGGTTCTGATAAAGACGGCGTTAGATGTATCAGGTGGTCATCGGTGATGCCCTGTTCTCGAAGCGCGCCACTCAATTCACCTGGAGTCTGGAGGTGGAATATAGGGCTCAGAGGGGGTCTGCCAGTATTAGGTGAGTTGCTGTAATCAATGTGAAATTTCCTTAGGACATGGTTCTCGCTTTTTTCTTTCACGCCAAAGAGCGTGAAAGAATACGTAATCATGTCATATTGTTTGGGGTCTTCTCCTTTGACAGTAATCAGGCTCTCAATCCAAGCCTTTTTAACTATAGATGATTCGGGAAATTCTAACCAGGATCCGAATGAGAAACCGACCTTCCAGCCAGCTTTTCTGAAGCCTATGGTACTGTAATATTGGTATTGGGTAATAGCGTCGGCCGCCAATCTTTCCTGGGATTGGTGCAGTCTAGTGTAGTCTCCCATCACCTTGAGGGTATCGATCTCATTCTTTATGAGTTCCCCTGGGTCGGGCAGGACGGCTATTTTCACTATTTCTCCTCTATCACACGAATGTCCTCAAAAAAAAGGCGTTTCTGAAAATGGGGATGAGCTTGTGTGTGCCGCAAAGACACCTGAATACGCTTTTTATTAGTAATATCAGTGTATGCGACAGTGTCAGGAATTTCCTCGCCGCATATTTCCCTGCATTCACTGTACCCCTGTTCTGGGATCTCGAGGTAAACTCTCCCAAGCAATCGCGGATCTCGTTCTTTCAAAGCGGAATCGGTCTTATAGAGCGTTTCCAGTATCCTGCTGACCCACCATCTCTGGTCGACGTAATTTGCGAAAATTCCGCTGTACCTGGCAGACCTCAGCTTTTCTTTTACCTTGTCAAAAAAGGTCTCATTCGCCCCTACCAGAGTCGCCGCCCAGAGTGAATCGTAAAGAAATCCAGGGCGTGCAAAAAGCACTTCGGCGATCCAACGCCACAATACCGATGCGTATCCGTCCGGCTTGAATGCGGTAATATTTTCGGGCAAGACCTGGATAAGTCTGGTACGATCTACCTCCGGACAGTCAAGAAGCTTGAGGAGTTCTTCTGGGCCATCGGGAGATTTATCGTTAATTTGTCTAAACCCCTTTGCGATAGATAAAATAACTTTGCTTTGACGTGTCAGATCGTCTGCGCGAATGACATAATCATAGACCGACTTCTGTGCGTATGTGATCTCCTTGTCAACATCCACTTTTGTTACACAGACGACAGGAACTTGTGGATAAAGATCCTTGATAAGTTCAGCTACCGTCGCCCCCGTGGCTTTGAGCGAGGTACCCGAGGCCCCTAAATCCCAATTCAATTTATGATCGACTATGACAAGGTCAGGAACATGTTCGTGCATAAGCTTGTCAATTTCCGGCGCGAGGCCATCGTCCGATAAATGGAAGCCAACCTCCGCATCTGTAATTGCCGCCAGATTAGCTGCTGCTTGTTTCATGGATGGAGCGTCATCGATCCAGAGGAAATGAAAGTCCTCGCTCATGGCAACAGTACCTCCAGTTGAGCCTTCCAAGGCTTTTCCGGCTCAATAAAACGCACCAAACCGCCGCGAATAGATACTATCCCTTTGACTATGCTGAGACCCAGACCGCTGCCTGTGCCCACAATGAATTTGTCCGCTGGGTTCAGGTTATTGTCCAGGCTCGGATAAAGCTTGCCCTCCGGGTCTGCAATGAATGGTGTGAATACTTCTTCGAATTTGGAGCTGTCAAGTCCAAGTCCGGTATCTGATATAAGAAGTCTCGTTCCTTGCTCTCTTTTTTTGGCGGAAAGTTCGATTTTCTTGATTTTTCCTGCAGCGATCACTGATTTCAGCGCATTTGATAAGGCATTGAGCAGGATAGCATAGAGTTCGGCTTCCATAATGGGGCCAACAATAGAGTTAGGCGCTATCTGACTAAAGTCAACACTAACATCATAACTGTTTATCACTAGGGCGAAGCACGCTACCGCTCTCTCAACTCGGTCCCGCAGAGCCAATCGTAAGGGCTTCGATTTCCTGGCATCAACGCCAACTAATGCAGTCATTTCCAGTAATTGTGCGAATCTTGTTTTTGATTCTGAAAGTTGCGCCTTCAGCTTATGCAAGTATGGCTTTTGCGCACTGATAGAAGCCCTCAGTGCGCTTCCCAAAATTCCTTCAGCGGTATCTATGTCTGAGAGAAATGACTTAACCTCATGGGAAAATATGAGCAGCAACATCGAACTTGAAGCAATGAGGCGAAGATGTCGGAGTTCATCCTCATTGGCCTGATCATTCGCTAGAATCGCATTAATAGCGGGGTCTATTTCACTTGCCGCAGCCTTCCTTTCGTTTTCATCTGGCGCGGCAATGATTCTGTCAAGCTGATTCCTTATATGCGTTGCTGCGGCTTTGATGATGTCGGCACGGCTGGTTTCGATTCCAGTGGCTTTTTCAAACTCCCTCCGGCTTCTCTCGGCCTTCGCCTTCTGCTTCTCCCTCATCCAGAAATCGCGATATATGGTTGTCCAATCGATGCAATATCGAACAAAGTCCCTGAGTTCACTGACTGCTCGAGTCTTCATAAAACCTTCTCGACTTGCCTTCGGCTGGAAGCCCTCGCCTCTTGAATCGATAGCAACTGTGCCTATATAATTCCGATTCGAAAGCAGAGAAAGCAGGGCACGCGCTGGATCGACCCCGTCTAGTTTTCCAGCGAAGAACTTCAGTTCATCGCTCGGGGATCCAAGTCTTCTTGCTCGGTCATAATCTATTTGTAGCCAGTCGTCGTAATCCTCACCGTACGGATATACCCTTACTCCATTAAGCTTTACCTGTATGCCACCCCACTCCGCTACAATCTGGTCCATCGTCCCTTTTGACAAGACCGATTTATTACGGATTTGCTCGGCATCGTACACAAAGATTCCAACTTCAAGCGAGACGCCGGCTAGATGTTCGTACATTCGTTGTCCAATAATGCTTCGCTCACCTAGGTCCATCGCGATCAACGTGCAATTTGCCCTGCCATCTTTGCGAATATGAGCCCTGATTGTGCCCCAACCGGCGTTGATTAGGTCCTCCCGCAGGTCCCTTGGTTTTTCCAGGAGGTTTGGAGTAGAGAGTGTAATATTGAACCCGGGGTCTTCTTTGTAACCCTTTCTCTTAGTTCCTCGATTTGCCACCAGTACTGCGAGTTGGCGTTTTAAAAAGTTATAGCCCCTCAAGTCCCACTCCCACCTGTCACCACCGGTGATAATCAAAGTGGTGCCTGTATCCGCTTTTTTCAAAAACTCCCTCTGCCCTGGACATCTGATGTTTGTTACATCGGTACCGGCCTTGAAATTTGTCCAGTTAAATTCGACTTTCGTTTTTTCGAGCGTAGCTCCTTTGTTTCCAGCTATTTCAGCTATGGTTAAGAGTTTAAGTTTATTGCCCAACCTGCGACAGCTGAATCTGCCGATGCCCTTCGACCCTGATTTCCGTCGGCCGTAGAGTGCGGAGACTGAATCGGTGACCTTGTTTGTTGTTGCAATCCGCATCCAATAGCGCTGAACCTCATCGAAGGTCATTCCGCAGCCATTGTCCTCAACCTTGATCTGAAACTCGCTGGAATCGGGCCCGCTGAACGAAACCTGGACCTCGGTTGCATCTGCATCGTAAGAGTTCTTGACGAGCTCAAGGAGAGCGATATGAACCGATTCCACCAGGCGTTCACCAAGCTCATTCAGTAAAGCACTATCGACGGTAAACGTCAGCTCTGCCAAAAATTAACTCCTTTGAGTGCACTGGCTTGAGCCAGATTGAACGCTTCGGGCTATTCACCATGAGTGGCAGGTTCTTATGAATCATTTCTATCCAAACACAGGTAAATGCCAATTGTTGTCGAATCAGTGCGATTATGAGATCGTAATCCTAGAACTGGCGGCTGCCACAGCCCATCTTGCCCCGCTGGATGCTCAGTCAGCCTAAAATAGACCAAACTTGGCATCCGCACAACCAAAACTGCAAGCCTTTCCGTGCGTTGCCATGATTGTATCCCATCGCGCAGCGAGAGACTGTTAATGTTCCTCTCCTGAATACTGATCTCACAAAGGCACAATCAGCCTTTCCATGTCCAGAACATATCTGCATTTTTCCCATTTCCGACAATACTGGGCAAATTGATATGGGCCGGTGTCAGAAGTCCCCGAGAAAGGGCTGTCTCAGGGGCAGACAGGTGGGTGCAGGCGCTCCCGCGCCTTAAAGTATTCGCTATGGCCAAAGCACACGTTTCTTTGATTGCCGCAATTCAAATATCACCCTTTGGCGGCGGGACCAGAGAACAATCCGCCGGAACCATCTCCAGCAGATAACTGAACTCTCGGGTTCGCAAAGGCGGGACATAGGCGGGAGGGTGAGGCGCTTATTGCGACGCTTCATTTTTGCTCTCCTCCAAAGTTCTCCAGGCGAGTTCAAGAATTTTCCTGTCCGAGTTCTTTAGGTATAGGTCCCACTTGGTCAGGTCCGACAAAATACATGTCGAGATGTCCCAACGCCCCGACAAGGCGTTCCCTGGTAGGAGATACAGGATACCACAAGACAGTGGTGTCACCGTGGCCTTTTTGCTGGGTGCTCGCCACCTATAAATGCACACCCAGCTTACCGTGATATCCGGAGCGCTCCGGATTTGAATGGGAAACCCACTCAAGGTTCCGATACATTCGCCCAGGCATTATTTCTTCCTGAGTTTCTGGAGTTCCTCATCAGCTCCAGCCTCATCAGCAACTGGCAGAAGCAATCCCTCTCCTACGACATACCAACCGTCCTCAAGGTGGAGTTTTCTCAGGGGGCCGCTCGTATCGATTTCGACGCCATCGGTGAATTTGAGTATTGTCATATTTGCTTTCGCTTCCTGGTAAACCGATCAGTTTTCGGAGATAGGGATTCCTCCGCCTTTGAATTCAGGAAACAATGATAGTGTTTCTATGAAATTGGTAATGGCCAACGCCTTTTTCACATCCTCTGCGTCTTTGAGAGCAATGTACTTGAGAACATAGCAAAAGACGGTTGGGCTCCCGATTGGGTATGATTCCCCGGGCATATTTAATTTCATATGCTCGCCTGAAGCGGAAACATTGGAATTGAAAGGCTTGAGGTAGTCCAGAAGCATCATCGCAGTTACATTTCCGATGACCTGGCCTTCAGGATCAGGAAGATCCATAAGGACAGTAAGAAACATCCGCAAATCCATTATTAATCCCGCTTCCAAGGCTACTGCGAACTCTTCCGGGGTCATTTTTTGCTCGTCGGGGATTTCGTCCTGCGTCTTATTGACAAGAACTTGGAGTTTATTGGCGCGTTCAACAGCTTTGATGAGAGCTTGCTCGCCCACCACTGTCAGGCTATCCATCAGCATGCCCAGAGTATTTATGCTCTTGAGATCGAGTTTTCGGGAAGGGGTATGGACAAAGAATTCTCCCTCTTTCTCCAAATTGGCTTTGAAGTAGGCGCCGGGTGAACACTGGTCCAGCCTATCATTGAGAAACTTCTGCATCTGCTCGATGCTTTTACGAAGTTTCTCATCCTCGCTGAGCAACTTCTGCATCTTCTTTATCTTTGGCCTATTCGACATGCATTTTTATCCTTACCGTGTTAACTGCCCGGTCGGGAACACCTCATTCCCTTCTGGGGTGCCTGTCACCGAAGGTCTGCATCCAATAAATCAGAACCTGCTTCGCTTGCTGCTCGCTTAGGTCAGGGAATTGCAGCAGGACGAACGGCGCGGCACCGAACATATTCGTAACGCCCGACTCCCGAAGCTGATCCAGGTAGCGCAAATGTTCTTCCGTCAAGTATTCCGGTTTTTCTACTGCCAAATCTTTTCTCCTCACGCTGAAAAGGATGTTCTGCACGACATGGCTGGTGTATCTTGCGGTTACGCCTTGTCAAACTTCTCCAGCTATGACGATGGATGATTACGGTCTCCTGGAAAGGACTTCAGCCTGTGCTGCTACGCAATCCAGCAAGGCGTCAGAGAAAGCGTTCAGCAGTGCTATCATTTCGTCGAAAGTCTTTCCTCTACCCCAGACGATACTAAGTTCGCCGGCATCAACCCAGTCCCAGTGCTCTTTGGTACCTCCGACACAATGACCGACAAGAACTTTTTTGTTTGTCACGTCCACTTCCTTGATGATTAGTCCATCTGTCTTTTTGGTAAGCGGACTCTTGCTAACCCAGTAATGGCACATCATCCCAGGTTTAATAACGTCCATGGTCGGATTATATGTATATGTAGTTTCGTCAGAGATAGACTGACAGTTGACACCATAATGAGCTAAGTGTTGCTTCCTTGTAGGATGAAGTAAAACTTCTTTGGGGAACGTTATAATAGTTGGAATGATTTATTGTCCATTTGCACGTAGTGGAATATATTATGAACGTACCATCGTTTAAATATTTATAAGTGCCTCACATTAATTTTAAAAGCATTATTTTGGTTTGAAGATACAAAAAGCCCTGTGCGACTTGTGAGCGCTAATATTCCAATCATGTACAAGACAGAGATTAATGCGGTGCTCCATGCAGTCTCTGTGATTGTAAAAATTTTCACCGTGTTCCGGCACAAAGACTCTTTTCCAGGATATCGAGTTCATGACTGGTGAATTTCCCAGTCAAGGCGACGGTACGATTTATCACGCCTTCCTTAAGTGAATTGGAAATGCTCGCTCCAGGACCAAACTCTGTGTAGTAGCAAATGTACGCCTTCCCATTCACATCATCGCCTCTGGCAGAAATCCTAGTGACCCGTCTCCAATTCCCGAAACAGTCAGGGGCTAAGTCCCCTTCCTTGAGGGCTTCTATTTCATCGCGAGTTGGGATGTAGATCTGCGGCTCAGGCATATCAATACTCCTATGGCAGTGAAGACCGTCCTGCATCTCGGCAATGCATATCAAGCCATGAATTGAAAAGGTGGTCGCTGAGATTTTCGTGGGCGTCAGAGATTTCAGAATAGCGACGGGACAAATCTTGTTGTAATTCATCCTTGGTCATCTGATTTCCCCAGCTCACGGATGGTTTCCAAAAGGTTCCAGATTCCCTCGTTTTCATCACACATCGGTTGTTTGTGGAGCCATGCGATTTGTCTGTCGAGTTCCTCCGGGTCGTTTGTCAGTCGTTCATGGCCGTGTTCCGGGTAGAGGTAGATGATCATGGCTGTGTCTCCTTTCTTGATCTCTCCTCAACTACCATTTCGAACTCTGCTCACTCATTCTGTCCCTGCACTCCTCGGGCGCCGGAGCCCTCATGCCTCTCCCATGCAGGTCATTCCAGATCTGACAATAGAGAGAACGAGGTTGATCCTCCCAGAGCCCGGCGATTATCTGCAAGCCTTTGGCTGAAATAGCATTGCTTTCAGACTGCTCTTGGTGTGAATCAAAAAACGCGCAGCCGAACGGAGCAACCGGGTGAATGGTACACAGACTCCCATCGAAGAACCTGCACCAGCCCCTATCATTGCGCACAGGAACGAGTGTGCGGATTCTACAAAGTCTTCCATCCTTGATAACGATTGCGCCTGGTGAAGCCAGAAGATTCTTTTCGGCAAATTCGGACAACTTGGAATAGCCGAGAAACGTCGCTATCTTGTCCAGATCCTCCGGCAAGAGGTAACCTGGAATGAATCGACAATTGATTGCGCACAAGTCACAGTTACAAATCGTGCGCCAGTGTCCTGCAAAGATACGCATGTGTAATTCCTCTCAATACCCGCATTGGTGACATACGGCTTTCCCGTCAGCCGTGAAAATGACAGTGTCGCTTCGATTGGCATACACCTTCGTGACCCGCCTCCAGTTACCGAAACAATCAGGGGCTAAGTCACCTTCATTGAGGGCTTCGATTTCAGAGCGTGTAGGGATATAGATCTCAGGCATTTCAAGACTCTCAATATTCGCTCGGCAAGAGCACCGTCGTCACTTCGCGAATGTTGTCGTCGTCGCATGCGTTCGTGATTATCCAAATGCAATTGTCACCATGACCTTTGCATGGTTTAGCGGGGTCGATTGGGTAAGCGGAAAGAATACGGGTCCCCTCATGTGTGGCCCGATTGTTAAGTTCTGCATCCTCGGGGCAAACATTTCCAAAATCACCGCGAGCGTGACGAGCAAGGCATTCCAATAAGCGTTCATGCGTTACAGCTTCAAGCGCGCCGGGTGTTGCGACTAGCCGGCCAAGACTGAAAGGCTTAAAGGTGGTATTCACGCTCTTTCTCCTCCGTCATAGAATTTATTATCAATCTTGTACCTCCTCCGGACCCTCCTGAATGGATGCATTGTCCGTCGTGGTTCCCGTGTGGCGATACTCTTCAAGGCGGGTGAGATCGAACAGATCAGTCTCGATCCGGATGTTTGAGTACCCCAGATACCCAGTCCAAAACATTTCATTGGGATTGTTCATGCAGATTTCGACCATGAGAGCATCGACTGCCATGTAACGGTTAGAGTCGGGGGCAAGAGATCTCATCCCCTCGGGCAGCTCGTCTAACAAGATGGGCGATCCATTATCGAGGTCATCCCCAAATTCATATTCGAATGTGTCAACGTCGTAGAACACGGCCATGGTGTTGAAATATTTGATGTAGTTTGGTGTTGGCGCTCCGTGTTCCCGTATTTGCATGCCTTTGTCGCGGTAGGTTTTCAGAAGTTCAAGGTTATCCAGGTCAACGATTGCTATTGGAGTGAGATCGTAATACTCGTCGGAAACATGGGTTTTGAGCAAAAGATACGGCATGTGTCCCCTTTTATTCTTCATCTCTTCCGGAAAGGAGCACCAAGGCTTGCATTTCGTAGGACTCCTTGCTTTCTTTTTCCTTGTAATACAATTCGATTGCCGTCAGCTTGTCAGACGGGATCTCGCCTATCTCGGCTGGCATCTCGTGCCAGTACTCTGCGACAAACTCGTAGAGTTCATCAGTGGCCCTTCCTGTATCTTCACAAGCGAAAAAATTGCGGCCATTGGGGAACTCGATTACCAGCAGGATCACCTCGCGGCGATCCTGAGGTACAAGGCCTTGGATTTCCTTGATGGACGAATCGAGGTTCCTGACAGCCGCAGCTAAATCGCCCTGTTCCCAGTTCGATACCACTTGCTTAGCCGCAGCCAAGAGTTTCCCGCAGCCTTTATAAATCGGGACCTCCATTTCCATCACGTACGCCCCGCCTCTGGTTTCGCCTTCGTCGACCACGGAATTACCTTCAGTCTTCACCGGCTTCATTTTCTGTATCCTCAATCTTGAAGTCCCTGATATTTACGAGCTTGAAGACGTTCGTCCATTCGGCGCCACAGGCCGTGCACCAAACTTCCTGGGAGACGAACAGCCCATCTTGCTCAAAAGGGCCGCCTTCAATGGAGTAGTCATGGCAGTTACAGCAGCCGTCGCCTTGCTCCAGGTATTCTCTAAGCCGTTTCGGGGTGCTCATCGGCGCTCTCCTTATTCCCAAAGGCGGCCGGGATCATGGGATCATCTTCCGGCATGATGATGTCATCGACGCCGATAAGCCTAAAGATGTCGTTCCACTCGCTGCCGCAGTCGTAGCACTGAACCGACTGCTAAGCTTCCCGGCCTTCCGATTCAATTTTTCCGGCAGAGATATTCCCGCTGCCGCAATTTATGCAGAAACTGCCTCCTGCCTCTATGTATTCCTTCCTTTTAGCCCGACTAATCTGGCTCATTCGCTTCTTCCTCCCAGAACTCTTTGGCTTCGGCAAACTTCCGAGCAACGTAATCGGGATTGACCTCGAGGCTTTCCTCTCGATATATCGTGTCGTCTGTGTCCTCATCGACCTTCAAAATTGAGATATCGATCGGAACATCACTCACCACAGAGGCGAGAAGTCCGTGATGTATCGTGACCACGATCCTGGGCTTCTTTGGCTGGTAAGGTATTCGGGGAATTGAGTGATGGGAGCCAGCTGCGCTCCAAAGGGTGGTGCCGCTGCCGTACTGGGTTTGATATTCGCAGTGACCAACCCCGGCCTTTACCAGGTGCCTTGCGGCCATCCAGATATTTTGGATATAGGGATCTTCGTGTTCACAGTTCTCAAGGAATTTTTCCAGGGTGACCGCGCGCTTGTCCGGCGCTTCGTTAATGTCGATCATCGTTTCTCACTCCAGCGAGTTTTGGATTGGCGCCATCAAGGTCCGTGAAGCTCACTTTTTCATTGCATTCGGGGTGTGCGTATTTAAGGCCGGTCTTTGTTTGCCAGGGGCACATTCGATGCTTCCAGCCGCGAATGGCGCAGTGAATACAGGTAGATTTGCCATCATCAATCATGCGGCCTCCCTGATGATCTGGTCTATGACCGCCTTGGCTTCGGGGATGACGTAGTCCTCTGGGTACCCGAAAAATCCCCAACAGCTATCGATGACTTTACCGGCTTGTCGTTCTTCCTTGGTTATCTCGTAGCCGTAAACATTGCCTGTGAGATAATGGTCATATTCCTGGACTTCGGACTGAAGCAGCTTCGTTACTTTTTCGAGAATCTTCCTGCTCACTCGATTAACGTTGTATTCCGTCCGGACATTCTCTTTGGTGACATAGATGTAGCCGAGCATTCCCCAGTCCCAGCCTTGAGGATCACAAGCCCTGAACCTATCGCTTTCCGTGCTCATAGTGGCCCCGCTGTGAACGAACAGGTACAAAGGCAGGCAGATTGGCTTCTCTTCTTTCAAAAATTCCATGAATTCCCCTGGACTGCGGAACTCATGCCTGTCGCCAAGATTGTAGCGACGATGGAAGCAAACCATGGTGCCGAGGTGGTCGAACTCTTCGCGGGGGTTAGGTGCGTCCTCATCAGGAAAGATGTTTATGATGTGGCTTTTGTATTCTATTGATCCGAGGGATTGCATAGATCATCTCCTGCCGCGACAACTAGACTCAAACCTGACAGGCAAGCATCTCGCCAGTAATTGGCACTTTCTAGGGCGTTCCTGAGGGCTTGAAGGAGTTCTTCTTTCGAGACCGTTGCGAGATTTTCATGAAAATATGAGTAAATAGGGTCATCCATTGTTGTTCGCCTTTTCAAAAAGGGCGGCCCGTCTCAGCGCCGCCCTCAAGATCCGCTATGCCTCGCTACCACCATCCCGTTACGTTCCAGACGAAGCCGGTGCTGGTGCCTCCTTCACAAAGAACGTAAAGGGCTAGAACCGAGATGGGAGCGATTTCTCTCTCGAATGTTCAGGGATGTTATCGCCGGACTTTTCAAGCTCTTCCTTCCGCCGCGATTCCTGAAGCTCACGTTCAACGGCGAAAGCTGAAACAAGGCGCATGCTGTCCTGTAGTGCATGCCCGTTACCAAAAAATGAATCCATGAGGTGAGGATGAAAGAACATGTTTTCCCCTTTCTTACGATTTTGAAGGTTCTCACAGTTCCCTAAAAAAAAGTGGCCCCAGCATAAGAACAGCCCTGAAAAGCCTATGCTGATGGTTGCTCAGGCTGTGTCGTTTCTACTTGAGTTTCAAGTTCCTCTGGCAAGGGTTCGATCTTATCGGCGAAGATGAGTTTGCCGTCGATTGTCTTCGAGACGACGCGGTCTTTCCAATGCGAATAACGTGGATTCAGTGCGTCAGTCAGGAATGTTGAAGCTCCATTTTTGCTGATAGCCGGGAACTGCTCCATTATGAGCGCCAGTAATTCTTTCTTGTCCAGATCGCCCAGCTCAAGGTGTTCCTCCACCAGGGAGATATAGGGGCGCTTGCTCACTCGTTCTTTCTTGGCCGGCGCAGGCTGCTCTACTGCTTCAGCTTCGCTTGCAACCACCGGACTTTCAGTTTCGGTAACTACAGCTTGCTTAACTTCTGTATGAGATTCAAATATCTCAGCCTCGGAAGCTTCGACTATGGTTGCCGGGGTGGTTTCTTCTGCTGACTGATTGGGAACTTCCATCTGATTGTCTTCTGACGTTTGATTTGTTGCTTCCTGGTTTTCTGCCATCTGTGACTTCTTAGCCTTCTTTGACATGACCCTTCTCCTTATTTCACAGTAAATTTCAACACTTGTAATTATTTTTATAAGTGGCATCAATAGATATCACAAGCAAAAAATTGGTTAAGTGCATAATACAACCAAAAATAATTCAGATAGTTGTAAAGGATCTCTGAGATATTCTCGTTTTGTAGTAGTCGATGACTATCTTGTTCGTATATATAGATGAGATGGGGTCGGATACCAAAAGTCCTTTGAAGACATGGTAAGGCAGGCGGTCGTATCACTAAAGCTTACTGGGTGTAAGTGGTGGTTAGGTTAAGCTTTGAGAGTGACTTTCTGCGGTGCCGGAGGACATCGGCCAATGTTTAAGGCTGATGGAAAAGTTTTGCGGAAATCAGTTAAGATTATTCAATGAAACAAAAGTTGGCAAGTACCAACCGTCTCCGAAAGTTGCGAGTTCAACACATCCTGATCATTTTCGTTCTGCTCGCTCGCCTCATCAGGATTTTCACCTTTGGCAAGCTACTGTGAATTGACATTAAAATGGCGAAGATCAGCTGATTCTGCTTCCCTCCTTCGTGGGGCCGCTGATTTTCCATTTAGTCAACAACACTGGCAAAGCGGAATCAGGCTATGGCACTCCAGCAAAGGAGGTGGGTCCTAAAATCGCCAAGAGCAGGAATCGCTAAAATATCTCTTGCATGTTCGATTGGTAAGACGTATGGCTTTTACGAGTGTCAGGATCACCAGGTTAATGACAAGGCTGAAACAATTACTGCACTTATCAGAATGAGACGACTATGAAGTTACTGATTATCCAACCTTCCCACTATCAGAGCAGATCTGATTTAAAGCCGCTCAAAACCAGGAAGAGGGATGTTGTAGGACTATCACTTCCTTATCTGGCGGCGCTCACTCCCGGGGACTGGGATATAGAGTTGATCGATCAGCAACTGCAGGATATCGACTTCGAGGCCCGTGCGGATCTTGTTGCCATTACCACATGGACGATCAATTCACTCTCGGCCTATGAAATAGTCGACCGCTTCAAGGCCAGGGGGACGCCGGTGATAATGGGCGGCCCCCACACTTTCTTTTTTGGAGAGGAGGCAGCGGAACATTGCGACGCGGTGGGAATAGGGGAGGGAGAAGAAATCTGGCCTAAAATGCTGGATGATGCCTCAAATGGGCGCCTCCGGAAATTCTACCATGCTGAAAAATCACTCGACCTGAGCGGTCTGCCCTTCCCTCGATATGATTTGGTGGATCTTGAAAAGTATAGTCACTTCAAGACCTTCGCGGTCCAGACCTCCCGCGGGTGCCCTTTCCGTTGTGACTTTTGCTCCGAACGCTTCTACCTGGGCAAAAAATACCGATATCGCCCGTATCGGACGTAATCGAAGAAATGAAATTCAACAGGCTCAAGAATGTCCTGTTCACCGACAGCACATTCGCGGGAAAAAGATCCCATACCATGGAACTGCTCGAAGCGCTAATTCCTCTCAAGGTTCGCTGATCGGCGCTCTGGTCGTCGAACTTATGCCGTGACGGGCGCTTTTTGGATCTTGCCAAGCGCAGCGGACTTCTGCACGTCAACATCGGGATGGAGAGCATCGACAGGCTGACCTTGGCCCGAATGAACAAGAAAATAAACAAATTAAGCTTCTACAAGGAAATCATGAGCAACCTGAGGAAAAGAGGGATCAGTTATTCGTTAAATTTCGTGTTCGGCTACGATACCGAAGATGAGAGCATTTACGACCAAACCCTTGCCTTCCTGAGAGAAAACAAGGTTCCAGCCGCCTACTTCAACATACTTACGCCACATAAAGGGACGCCCCTATATGACCGTTTGCAAAATGAGGGCCGAATCATTGACCACGATAACATAGGCAGGTGGCCCGGCTTGAGGTGTTACTTCACGCCAACGCACAGCGCGCCAAAAGATTTGGAAAGAAAGATCAAGAGAATGTACCGGGAATTCTACAGTTTCAGATCGGTGATGGCCCGACTGGGACTTCCGACCCGTGAGGCCGATTTTGCCTCCTGGACTATCAACTTTTCTCAAAGAAAAATGTTCAACTCCGACGCCGAAAACTTCGATCATTGCTGAACAAGTAGAAAGCAGTGAAAGCATTTAGCTCACTAATAGCCCTGCGCTTACCGCCAACCTTTTCCAGAGCCGATCCAAGAGATTGAATCGGAAGTTAGCCTCACATCTTTGCCTTGACTTGTCCTTTTTGCCTCTGCTATCGTTCGCGGCACCGAATCCATGCTTTGGAGGGCCCAGAAGACAAATGAGAACAGCGGTTATTCTTGCTCCCGACGACAGGGGAATGCTTAGGGCTTTCGGGATTCCATCCGTGCTCAGGCTGGCAGTTGTCGCCTCCAAGGTAGGTATTGAACGCGTCTTTGTGATTGGAAAAGTGAATTCATTGATTCCCATCCTTTCACACCTTGTTCCTCTCCCGAATTTTTATGCGGTGGAGTCAGTAGACATGCTCGGGCAGGTGATTCAAGGACTGGATATAGACGACCGAAAGGGAATCCTGGTGATGAGGGCCGATTACGTGGTGGATCGCCGTTCTCTCACTCACTTCCTGGAGAAAGCGGAAGAGCCGGGGATTTCCTTTATGGAGGCAGCGGGCGCCGGCAGTGGAGATGGGCTTTACCTCACCTCGCCTTCCGATCTTGTGCCAATTCTCCAAATACTGTGGGCCGTGGGCGAATCCAATCCCGACATCATGAGCCGAGCACGGCGCATCTCGAGCCCGAATGGGCTTCCTTATATTCCCAAGAGTGGAATTGAAGGCGGCAGAGAGGCTGAGGATCGGCTAATCGCTGCACTCGCTGCCAATACGAATCCCGATGACGGTCTGATGGCCCGGCATTTTAGTCGGCGGATATCGCGTCTTATCAGCCGAAGGGTGGCTTGTACAGATCTTTCCCCCAATCAAATCACTCTGATTGGCATGTCCATAGGCCTTTTCGGTGCGTTCTGCCTCTCTCGGGCCGGTTACGGAATTCAACTCTTCGGTTCTCTTCTCTTCGTGCTCTGTATCATCATCGATGGTGTCGATGGAGAAGTAGCACGCCTGAAACTCAGAGAATCACTTTTCGGCCACTACCTTGATGTCACTACGGATAACATAGTCCATGCGGCGGTGTTTATCGGGATAGCGTTCGGTCTGTACCACAATACCGGTGATCCTGGCTACATTCGGGCGCTGTGGTTCATGCTGGGAGGTCTTCTTCTATGCATCATCTCCGTATATCAATGTATCCTGCGGCTGAGCCCCGATGAGATGGAACAGTCTCCAAGAATGATTCGAATCATGGCACTCATGAGCAATCGTGATTTTGCTTATCTGGTGGTTGCCCTTGCTCTAATCGGGCGCTTGAACTGGTTTCTACTGGGGGCTGTGATTGGCTCTTACATTTTTGCCATCGGATTATGGACTATTAGCTTCCATGAGAAGCGCGGGCGGTTGCGGGACATGCAATAACTTGTCACGGGGCGCCGTGTGGGACATTCCCCGATACCCCGGGCGTCTTTTGATTTCCATATGGCAAAGAGATCTGAGTGCTTTTGCGTTGCTCTGACAGCAAGTTCGCGTAGCCGAGAAGCCCGATTCCGGTCCAGAAGATCTGCTCGAAGCGCAATGTGAGTCCATAGGCCAGGCCCATGACAGAGCCAAGGCCCACCACCTTGAAAGCAACGATTCTGGTACCCTCCTGGACCCCTATGTTCAGTGGGATGGCAAAAGCGAGCAGATCGAACCAGCTTCCCAGGAAATAAACTTCCGTAGCAGTCTCGAGGGAAGCATGATCGGTCAGACGAAAAAGAAAATACCATGCTTGTATGATGCCACATGCCATCCCTGCGATATGCCACAAAATGGCGGAGGGCAAATCGTAGGGATGGCTTTTGTAAAACTTCCTCAGCTCTTCATCTACGGCTGTGATGTGGTGGGCCGCTTTTTGCAGCATCTTTCCACCGGCTTTACGTGCAGCCAGCCATCGCACGATCACACCCAATTTGCCGTATTTTTGAACGAGGAGAAAGCCAATCATCCCCGAAGCCAGCAGCGCACTGCTCAAAAGCAGTGCAAGCCAGACTCCGGCCGGCAAATCGGCCCCCCAGAGAGTGAAGATCGAGCCCAGAGATACGAAGAGAAGCTGCGCCAAGCTGTAGGCCAGCTTGCCGACGATCACGCCGGCAACTGCTTCTGTACCATTATGATTGACCGAAAGGAGCGTCCCCTTCGTCACCTCTCCACCCAAGGTAGCTGTGGGAGTGAGATAATTAATGGAATAGCCCGCCATGAGTATACGAAAGACTTGAAAAAGAGGAAGAGATCTGGCTTCACCGACAAGGCAGCGCCGCCAACCGAATGCGTGAAAGATATGGGCCACACCCCCGATAAAGATAAGGGGCGCCAGGCCCCAGCCTAACAGAACGAGCTCCTTCCATAATTTGAGGAACCCGATTTGCCATGTCAAGAACATGAGCAAGGCGGCTCCCAAGACAATGCTGATAATATGGAATCGCTTCATAAGCCAACTATTCAGGGTCCTGTTTAGTTTAGGTCCCCATATCCGGAGTCTAAGATTTTGCGGATCGGTTACAGCCGGTTTCATCCGTGCAGGTCCGAGTGAAATAATCGGCGATGCTCATGGCCGCAGACTGTTTGCATCGCGAGAAACTTGGCCAGTCGTTGAAGTCGATGAGAAGGGCCTGATCGTGCCCTGCAAGAATAGCATCTCCTCCATAGACTTCGAGACCAACGGCTGAAGCCGCCCTTTGCGCGACGGCCGCCAATTGCTGAACATGCGAGCCTATATCTTCATCGGATGAGCAGAGAAATGCACGGAAGAAGTACATGTCCCGGCCCACGCCGTAGAACTTGACTACCGGTCCTTCCACATTTTGCTGAACGAGTATGTGGCGAACTTCCTGTGCGCGAAAGTGTTGCACGGCGCAGGCTATCTCCTGCCGCGATCTTACCAGTCGGACGTCGTCTGCCTGAATGGCGGCATGCACATCACCGCGCTTTAGCCAGATCGCTCCGGACCCATCCAAGTTGCATAATTCTTCGGCTTCCTGGATGGGCACTATTCGGCTGAAAGGCAGAGAAAAGCCGGTCCGGAGAAGAATGGGTGTGAGCAGCCTGCGATGGCAGTTGCGAACAGATTCAACGGAGTTGATGATCCTGGAACCCTGTTTGGCCCAGTCTTCGATGATGCCAAGGGCGTGTTCGGATCGTGCCATACTTAAAACATATGAGGGCCTTGTCATGGAAGCAGCCAATCCTTCTGCATTGATGCTGCTCACATTGGGCACGAGCCTGGATAGCTCGGTCAGAGTGGCATCGAGAATAGCGGCGTCGTCGCTAACTTTGCCGGGTGAGAAGATCTGCTCCCGGTATATGCCAAGCACAGAGGTCGATTTCATATTTCGTTCATCTCTCGAACAAAAGCTTCCGCCGTTGCTATGTCCTCTGGAGAATCGACGTCGACGGTCTTGCCCGCCGGGAGTCCGTAGATCGGGTGGCCTTCGTCCACGAGGAGGCCAAGAAATTGGCGAAGTGCGCTAAATCGAAGCTGCCGTGCCATATCAATCAGGGAGAAAACATCGGGGGTAATATAATAAAAGCCGGCAGTCACATACTGGCTTCCGGCAGCTCGCTCTCCGATGACCGTTATTCTTTTCCGGTCGTCAGTGACTACCCATAGGGGCTTCTCATCATCTATGAAATGGGTGAGCGCAAAAACTCCCTTCGCTCTCGGCAATCGACTCGCATGCTGGATGAAGTTTTCCAAACTCTTCAGTGCAAATACAACATCCACCGTGAACAGAAGGAAGGGCTCATCCTTTAGAAGTGGGGCGAGAGAGAAAAGGCTCTCCATAGAACTTGGAGTTGTCTTGACGACGAGTTCTACGGGCAGGGGCCAAGGGGTGGAACGCAAATAACCGGCTACGGTGGGGTTGAGATCATTTACGATACATGCAACAGACTCTGCCTTGAGTTTTGCGGATGCATCGATGATCCTTGCAATTAGGGGACGTCCTGCCACCGGCAAAAGCGGCTTAGGAGTTGTAATCCCTCCACGAGTCAGTCGTTCTCCCTTTCCCGCCGCTATGATCCCGACCTTCATGAGAGCATAAACTCCAGTTCAGTCAGGCTTGAAATCACGGCATCAACCGGTTCAGGTTTTTCCGGCAGCCGAGGATGTGGGCCTTTCATCCAAATAGTTTTCATTGCGAGCCTGCGGGCGGGCAGCATGTCACGATCGTAGGAATCTCCGACAAATATGGCCTCAGCCGGCTCTACACCGAGTTCATCCATAGCGAGCCTGAATATTCCTGGATCAGGTTTACTGATTCCAATTCGAGTTGAATCCAAAATCACATCGAGTGATTTCGCCAGCCCGGCTTCTCGACAAACAGCGGTAACATTGCCATAGAAGTTGGATACGACGCCAAGCCTGAAAAAATGCTTCAAACGGCTCAACAACCGCTCGTTTCGCTGAAGAACGATCTCAGTTCTGGAGCAGAATCGATCCACCATGATTTGTTTCTTGAGTGTGTCCGTCAACTGTAAGGCTGAAAATTGCAGGTGAACGTGGTAGCTCATGAGAGGTCTCAACCCCAGGTCGAGCACCTGCGGATCTTTGCAGCACAGCTCGCCAGCCCGATAGAAAACCCGCTTGATTTCTTCACGCGGAAGGTCAATGTTTGCCTCTTCATAGAGTTCATAGAACCGATCCAGCCAGTGTTCACCATCGGAATCGAGCGTACCACCGAAATCGAACAAGATGGCCTTACAATTTGTAAAGGGCTTAGAATTCATAGACATAAAAGGCTCGAAATTTCCTTGTAGAAATGAGAGCTACTCTTCCCGCCTTTCTTGAAAAAGTTGATCGAAAACAAACCAGGAAACCTGGAGGTGTCAACCACTAAGTTGACCTGGCCGCCGGGTGTATTTGGCGATCCGGTCTTCGGTTCGAACTTATTTCCTTGCGCGCATGTAAGTATTCGAGGAATTCTTTTCCTTCACGCAACCGGCGAAACAACACCTTGCGATCTGTCGACATCTCGC
>Ga0187862_10001935_pt1 | contig 21561 bp, 20 predicted proteins | sample June2016WEW_10_1_FD_133003 | JGI IMG/M metagenome (GOLD analysis project Ga0187862, IMG submission 133003) | Peatland microbial communities from SPRUCE experiment site at the Marcell Experimental Forest, Minnesota, USA - June2016WEW_10_150 | ecosystem: Environmental > Terrestrial > Soil >...
CTCGTCCACCAAAGGACTCAGGGCATCGAAGCGTAGTTTGATTCCCGGCTCGGCGTTCACTTACTCAAGTGTACGCCAAAACATTTTTATATGAAACTGTTATTTCTAGACAGGCCCTTAGTTTCCAGAAATATTACCACTACCAGCCGTTTTGCCAAGACCGCCTGATACCCATTCTGCGGGACAAGAAACTCTTTTTCTCTGACCCCCAAGCCTTCAACGATCCATAAGATTGCAAACCCAGGTTCGACTACCGACCAATGCTTGAGGATCCTGCGAAGCGTGAGGAAATGATCAGGTTTCTTAGAGGCTTGGTCTCGCCGGAGCTGCTCGCTCACCCGCTCCGCAGAGGTTACGACACCGGCATCCGTACGGACGACGACAAGCTTAGGAAGGAAGTGGAGATATATTCCATCGGCCTTGCAGGAGAAATTCGCAAGATGCGCGTCTACTGCCTTTCCGTCCTTCCAGACTCAACACTTATGTGGTCCCACTACTCCGCGAACCATCGCGGGGTCAGATACAAGAAGACATATCCCGAGTGGACCCCGCAGGGTGTTGTGCACGATCCGTTGGCACTTGTGCTCACGAAAGCTATGGATTGGTGCTATGAAAGGGAATTTCGCATAGTGGGTTCGTTGCAGGGAGGTCCAGCGAAGCTGGATGGCAATTTCGTCCCGCTGCCTGATGGTGCTCTCACGGCCATCATCCTTGGGTGTGAAAGCACGGATCATGCCGAACTCATGAGCATCGTCAATGAGTACGCTCCGGGTCTTCCCGTCAAGCGAATGGTTCGCGTCCCAAATCACTATCAGCTCGCCATTGAAAACTTGGTATCATCCTAGAGCCGGAAACAAGCCGGAAAGGGACAGACGCATTTTCGCCGTTCCCGAGCCGCGACGCGGTCAATGGCCGAGGTGGACCCGAATCCGCGCAGCCGTGCGAGGCACCCTTGCCTGTGAAACAATGAGGTCATGAAGCGACCATTCGCTGCGTCCGTTTGGCGGGAAGGGAAGTGGTACGTCTCCCAGTGCCTGGAACTCGACATCGCCAGCCAGGGCGAGAGCGAGGGCGAATCTCTTGCCAACCTGAAAGAGGCCCTGGAACTGCACTTCGAGCCGCCGCAGGCAACGCGGCCACCCGAAGTTCGCACGATTGAGGTTACCCGGCCGTGTGTTGGTTAGAAGCGGTCTTCCGGGGCTGGTTCGACTGCAGGGACCTTGTCCAGCGCGGCGAGAAAACGTTCCCGACTGCCGCTTTCGGCCAGACGTTCCACGCGGGTCCAGCCGGAAAGTTGTTCGGCTAAAGCCGCTGCCACAATCCGCTCCACGGAAACCTGCTGCTGCGCAGCCAAGTCGGCGATCTGGCGGTACACTTTGTCGGGGACTGTGACGTTGAGAGTCATGGTTCCTCTCCTATTATCGCAAGGAATTCCCGGGGCGAAATCACTCGAACGCCGAAACGCTCAGCGCCCGCGAAATCTCTGGTGTTGAAGGTAACCACGAAGTCGGCCCGGCTTTCCACGGCCAGCTCCAGCACAAAGTCGTCTTTTGGGTCGGGCAGGAGGGTCCGCCAAAGAAAGAAGATGGGCCGCAAATTCGCATTCGCGCAAAGAAAGCACACTATGCTATCGATGTCACTACTGCCCAGACTTACGCTCGTGCAGACCCGCTTGAGTGTCTGTTCATACTCGAGGACCAGGGGCACCGAGAGGTTGATCCGCCATCGGCGATCACCGACGAGCCGCAAGAGCCGGTGAGACGCTCCACGACTGGAGAGCAGCGCGGCGACGAGCACATTGGTGTCAATCACTACCTGGTACATGCCGTTACCAGCCCACAGAAGGAGGACGCCGCGAGCACCGGTGACGCGAGATCGCCAGACCGCAGTCCCCGCTCCCCCTCACCGCGCCAGCCCATTCCGAATCAGCAGCGCCCGCGGGTCGGGGTCTCTGCCCATGAAAGCGCGGTATAACTCGGCGGGGTCCGCGCTGTCGCCGCGGGAGAGAATATTCCGGCGGAACTCTCCGCCCACTTCGCGGCTGAAGATGCCGTGGTCGCGGAAGCGGGTGAACGCATCGGCCTCCAGGACTTCGGCCCACTTATAGGAGTAATAGCCCGCGCCGTAGCCGACCGGGCTGGCGAATAAGTGCGTGAAGGCCGCCAGCATGGCGTGGGCTGGCGGCAGCGGCGCGGGGCTGAACTCCCGCAAGATGCGGCGGGTGTAATCCACCGCGTCGCCGTCGCGCTCGGGCGAGTACCGCACATGCAGCAGCAGGTCGATATAGCCGAACCCGAGCTGCCGCATCTGCTGATTGGCGGCGCGAAAGGTGCGCGCCCGCTTCATCTTCTGAAACAATTCGTCGGGCACCGGCTGGCCGGTTTCCCAGTGACGCGCGAACAGATCGAGCGACTCGCGTTCCCAGCACCAGTTCTCCATGATCTGCGACGGCAGCTCGACGAAATCCCAGGCCACGTTGGTTCCGGCCAGACCGCGCGATTCCACGCGGCTCAGTAAGTGGTGCAGCAGGTGGCCGAATTCGTGGAAAATGGTTTCCACTTCGCGGTGCGTGAGCAGGGCGGGCTTGCCGGCCACCGGCGGCGTGAGGTTGCCGCAGACCAGCCCCAGGTGCGGACGGAATTGCGCGCCGTCCGGGCCGCCGGTGATCAGCGCGTCCATCCAGGCGCCGCCGCGTTTGTTTTCGCGCGGGAACCAATCGGTGTAGAAGCCGCCCAGAAACTCACCCGTTTCGTCGTGGACGTTGTAATAGCGGACGGCGTCGTCCCACACCGGCGTGCCGGTCTGCGGCTCGATGCGCAGGCCGTACAAGCGGTGCACCAGGTCGAACAAGCCGGCCACCGCCTGTTCCAGCGGGAAATAAGGCCGCAGGGCTTCTTCGTCGAAATCGTACAGCGCGGCGCGCTGCTTCTCGGCGTAGTAGGCCACATCCCAGCCCGCCAGGTCGGCGGCGGCCGCGCCTTCGAGCGACCGCCGGAATTCGAGCAGCTCGCGATTCTCCTCGCGGAAGCGGGCCTCGGTCTTCCCCTTCAGATCGTCCAGGAAGGCCAGCGCGTGCGCGCCATCGTGCGCCATGCGGTCTTCCAGCACCAGGTCGGCGAAGTTGGCGAAGCCCAGCAGGCGGGCCTTTTCGTGACGCAATTCGAGAATGCGCGCGATCAGCGGGCGGTTGTCGCGTCCGGCTTCGGTAGCGCGTACGCTGAAAGCTTCATACACCTGCTGGCGGACGTCCCGGTCGTCCAGGTAAGTCGTCACCGCGAAGTAATCGGGCGCGTGCAGGGTGAATCGCCAGCCCTCGCGGCCTTTGCGTCCGGCGCTTTCGCGGGCGGCAGCCACGGCGCTGGGCGGCAAGCCGGCCAGCCCGGCGGGATCGGTGATCATGAGTTCGAAGGCGTTGGTGGAATCGAGCACGTTCTCGGCGAACTTGATGGTGAGCCGGCTCAACTCGACATCGAGCGCCTCCAGCAGTTGCTTGCCTGCCGGGTCGAGATTGGCGCCGTGGCGGCGGAAGTTGTCGATGGTCTTGGTGAGCAGGCGCCGGCGCTCGCCTTCCAGGCGCACGGCCTCTTCGGTCGCGGCGAAATCCTGCAGGGCGCGCCAAAGGCCGGCGTGGAGCGGGATGCCGGAATAAAAGGCGCTGACTTGCGGCTGCGCGGCGCTGTAGGCGGCTCGCAGCTCCGGGTAGGTGGCGACCGCCTCCAGATGGCGCACCACGCCGATCGCGTATTCGAGCGGCTCCGACAAATCGTCGAGACTCCGCAGCGTGTTGACGAAGGTGCGCGGGCCGCCGGTGGCCACTACCTCTTCCAGCCGCTGGCGCGCGCGGCGCAGGAGTTCTTCGGTGGCGGGGGCCACGTGTTCGGCGCGGATGCGGTCGAACGGCACGCGAAATTCAGGCGTCAAAAGAGGATTGAGATGGTTGGCGGGCGTCATCTTTTTGAGGGTACCAGTATCCGTGCCGCAAACGGACTCCGCGCACCCGGCCCACAATCGGCGCGCGAAGGCTCTAGAATGGTGGGAAGCAATGAGTTCTGATCCGAACGGGTCGCCGGGCCGTGTCCCGGCTGAAGAATGGCTGAACGTCTTCGCCCTGGTCACCTACATTCCGGCTCCGCTCGGCGAGTTTCTGGATAAACTGCGGCGCGAACTGGTGCCTCACGACGACCCGCGCGCCCACGTCAGTCTATTGCCGCCCCGTCCGCTGGGCGGCGAGTGGCGACAGGCATGGGCCGAGGTCCGCAACACGCTCCAGCGCCGCCCGGCGTTTGAGGTGGAACTGACGGGAATCCGCACGTTCCCGGTGACCGACGTGATTTACCTGGAAGTTGGTGCCGGGGCTGCCGAGCTGTGCGACATCCACGCCGCAATGAATTCCAACTCACTGGCCTTTGAGGAGCCGTTCGCCTACCACCCGCACGTCACCCTGGCGCAAGATATCTCCCACCAGGACGTTGGGGACCTGCTCAAGCTGGCCGAGCGCCGCTGGCGGGAGTTTCGCGGCCAACGCAGTTTCCGCGCCGAGCGGGCTGTGTTCGTCCAAAACACCATCAGCGACCGCTGGCTGGATCTGGCCGAATACCGGCTCGACGGCACGCCTGTTAATTTGTGAGATCCCCTTTTCCCTCCAGCCACTACACCCTTATGCAGCCGGTTAGACGTAAGGCTGGAATCGCGGTAGGCCGATTCCGGCGAAAGGCGGCTTGCTCCGCCGCCGCTGGAGACTCGGCCGAACGGGCCGGTAAAGGATTCGGCCCTTTCTGCCGATAACGAATCTGGACGCGACAGTCCGTGCCGTCAAAGGGGGACTCTTGGTAACCATTGCGGTTTGCGATACAGAGCCGATTGCGATTGAAGGGCTGCGAGGCCTTCTGGAAGCGACGGAGGAGCTGCGCGTCGTCTCGGCGGAAAGCACGCTCGGAGACGGCATGGACGCTGTGCGCGCGTTGCGGCCGGCCGTCCTGCTGGTGGACAAGGCGCTCGGTATGCACGCCGTATTGGATTGGCTGATGGCTTTGCGCCAGATGGATCGGCGGCCGGCGGTCATTGTTTGGGGCGCCGCGCTATCGGAATCCGAGGCCCTGCGCATCCTGCAAGCTGGGGCGACCGGCGTCATCCGCAAGACTTCCAAACTGGATTCGGTGATGGCCTGCGTGCGCGCCGTGGCGGCGGGCCGTTCCTGGATGGAAGATTCCGTCATGTTGCAGCGGGATCGGCCTTATCGTGTTGCCCGGTCGCCGCTGACGGGGAGGGAAGTCGAAGTTATGGAACTGGTCGAGCGCGGATTAAAGAACAAGGATATCGCCATCGCGCTTGGTATTCGCATCGGCACCGTCAAAATCCACCTGAAACATATCTTCGAAAAAACCGGCATCCGCGGCCGCTACGGTTTGGCGCTTTCGGGACTGAAAGAGAAAGGACTGCTGATGTCCCCAATTATGGAAGCCGTGCCGTTGCCGGACATCAGAACTGCTTGAAACGGTTGCTGGGAACCGATGGCGCTCACTGAAAATATGGTAGTTGACACCCGCCGCGTGGGCGGCTGCTGGGAGCGGCAGAGCGCGGTCCAAATGGACTCTAGGTCACCGATACCCGCAAACTAGGGCAATGAATCGCCTAAAGATCTCCTTGCGAACTGCATAAATCGAGCTTAATGTGTAAGTATACGCTAGTTATCAGAACGCCTAGAACTGCTGTCTATGGCGAGATTGCTTGCGAAGGAGGGCAGTGGCCCGATGATTCCCGCTGAACCAATTCGCAAATCCGTAGCGCAGACTATCGCTGTGTTATCCGTCAGCTCGGCGGAGGAAGATCATTTCCACCTGCAAGAAATTCTTTCGAGCCCCACCCGAACGCTCTACTCTGACTTAGGATTCACGCTCACCGCCAAAAGCACCATCGCGGCGGCGAAGAGCGCTCTGAAGCGGGGACGGATCTCGATTGTAATGTGCGAACACGATCTGCCGTCGGGGTCGTGGAGGGAATTGCTGGACTTTGCGGAGCGCCTGCCGGCGCCGCCGCCTGTGATCGTGACCTCACGCGTGGCCGACGAGCGCATGTGGGCCGAGGTTCTCAACCTGGGAGGCTACGATGTGTTGGCAACGCCTTTCGGTAGCGAGGAAGTGATTCGCACCGTCACTTCGGCCTGGAGTCTCTGGCGGCACCGGTTCCAGTGCCGGGCTGAGACCTCGCAGAGAGTGGGGGGTAGCGCGGCATGAAAAGCATCGTTATTCCCGAAGACGATCTGAAACGCCTGGAAAGACGCTTCGGTCCGGATGTGCGCCGCATGGGGCCATGGAACTCGGATGGCGTTTTCGGCTACACGAGCGTCTCGCTCTGCGCGGTGGAAAGGGCTGCCGAAGCGGTGGGCGCCCCGGGTTTGCCGGAGGCCGTATCGCGGTTGCAGGAAGCGCGGGAACCGGTGGCTGCGTTCATGGATCTGGTGGAAGCCTTCGGTCCCGATCTGGTGGTCAAGATCAAGGCCGCGTACTCGGCGGCGTCGATTGCGCCTCCCTCCGCTCGGCCTGCCGGATCCTCGAAAATCGCGGCGCGAGAGTCCGGCGCGGCCACCGCGGCAGCTTGAGCATCGCGAACGTGGGGCGGACGTCCTCGTCCGCGCCGGACCCCCGATCCGGCTCTCTCCGGATCCCCGTGAATAACGAGAAACAAGGCTGACGCCCGCGTTGTCCCCACCGGGGCCCCAACTTCCCGCAGAGTTCCCGCCTACCACGCGACACTTAGGGACATCCGGCTCCTGACCCCGCTGCGCCTCCTGATATCATAAAGTTCGCAATTCTACCCGGAGGTTCTTGTCCATGGCCGCTGAAGTCAACCGGCGCAATTTTCTGAAGACGGCCGCGCTGGCCGCCGGTCCCGCCATCGTCTCCGCGCGCGGGGCCAATCAAAAAGTCAACATAGGCTGGATCGGCGTGGGCACACGCGGGAACGCGGCCATCGAGTGGCTGCACAACGCGGCGCCCAACGATGTGGCGCTCACTGCCGTCTGCGACACCTATCAGGGTTACATCGCGCGCGCCAAGGCCCGCGTGAAAACCGTGTGGGGCAACGAGCCCGCCACTTACACCGACTATCGCGAGTTGCTGGCCGACCGCAACGTGGACGCCGTGTTCATCATGACGCCCGAGCACCTGCACCGCGACATGACCGTTGCGGCCATGCAGGCGGGCAAGCACGTTTACATCGAAAAACCGCTGGCGCACACCATCGAGGAAGGTTTTGACATTGTGCGCGAATGGGAGCGGTCGGGCAGAGTAGTGCAGGTCGGCACGCAGAACCGCAGTTCCTCGCTCTACCGGAAAGCCAAGGAGCTGATCGAGCAGGGCATGATCGGCCAGGTGCAATACGTGCGCGCTTTCTGGTACCGCAACTCATTGCCGAACGACCCGGCATGGCGCTACGCGATCCCGGCCGAAGCCACGCCGGAGAATACCGATTGGAATCGCTTTCTGGGAAGCGCGCCTAAGCGGAGCTGGAGCCCGCAGCGCTACTTCCAGTGGCGGCTGTACTGGGATTATTCGGGCGGCATTTCCACCGACCTGCTGGTGCACCAGACCGACATCGTCAATTTCATGCTCAACAAGACGACGCCGAAGACCTGCGTGGCCTCGGGCGGCATTTACCGCTGGCACGACGACCGCGACGTGCCCGATACGTTCAGCGCCATTTACGAATACGGCGATAACTTCCAGATCAACTACAGTTGCTTCTTCGGCAACGACCATTACGGTTACGGCGAGCAGGTTTGCGGCAACGAGGGCACCATCGAAGTCATGAACCGGCAGGACCTGTACTTCAATCCGGAAACCTACCACGGCAAAGCGCCGGCCTCGATCGCCGGCCGCCAGCCGATTCACCTGAACGGGAAGGCCGATTTCGGAGAAGCCGACGGCGTCAACAACCATTTCCGCAATTTCATTCAAGCCGTGCTGGGCAACGAGAAGGTAATTGCGCCGCCGACGGTGGGCCAGCAGGCGGCCATTTCCGGCCACCTGGCCACGCTCTCGTTCCGCCACCAGAAGAAAATCATCTGGGACGACGCGGCCGCCGATTACAGGTTTTCCTGAAATCGTGGCGCGGCCAGACGAATCTCGACACAGGCGTCTTGCGTTCAGCGCTGTTGCGGTATGTCTCTTCGGGCCAGATCGACCTGCAGGTTCCGTTCGAGGTGACGCCACAAGCCTCAATGGATGGCCCCTATCTTGGCAATATGTGCCCGTTGGTCGCGGCAGTTGGGCTCGCTGGCTTGGATCGCGGAAGGACCAGGTGTATATTCGAAGTAGATACATATGCGATACGAGACCACGATTTCAAAATGGGGCAACAGCTTGGCGGTCCGGATTCCGCAGGCGATCGCCAGAGAAGCCCGCTTGAGCGAGGGGGACTGTCTGGCGCTCGATCTAGACCGCGACGGCAGCATCGTCTTGCGACCGGCGCGGCGGAGGTACGAACTGGCGGAACTGGTCTCGCGGATCACACCCAAGAACCGCCATCGGGAAACGAACTGGGGACACCCGCAAGGCAAGGAATCCTGGTGAGCGCCAGCTACGTGCCGGAGACCGGCGATCTGGTCTGGTTGACGTTCGATCCGCAAGCCGGCTGCGAGCAGGCGGGGCGGCGCCCAGCGTTCGTGCTGAGTCCGCGAACATACAACGCAAGGTCGGGCCTGGCGCTGGTTTGTCCGGTCACGAATCAAGCCAAAGGGTACCCGTTCGAAGTAGTCGTTCCCGCGAGTCACAGCGCAACCGGCGTGATCCTGGCCGACCACGTGAAGAGCGTCGATTGGAAAGCGCGCCGCGCGGAGAAAGTGGGGCGCTGCCCAACTGAAGTGATCGACGAAGTTCGGGCCAGACTGGCGCCATTGCTCGGGTACTGACATCCGGCATCCGCGGCCCGGAGCGGCGCTTCAATTGCTCATTCGCCCGGGAGGTGCAAAATCTGCCATGAGGATCAAGCGTTTGGCGTTGTTCCGGCATGCCGTGCCGTGGCACAATAACTCAGCTCGCGTGGCGTTCGTCGCCGTTGTTTTATTCTTCATGTCCGCGCCGGTTGCGGCTGCGCCTCCAGCTCCGTTCTCCACGTTCCTGGTTGCGAACGCAACGGTGCAGGGAATGGGCCACGACGCAGCCGGCAACATCTTCGTTCTGGGGACGGTCACCAACAGCCCGATTCCAGGCCGCGCGACGAGTCTTTTCGCCGCCCGCCTCGACCCCAACGCGACTACGGCCGCCTACTTCGTCTACCTGGGCAGCGGCAGCGCCGATCAAGCAGCGGCGCTGGCCGTTGATGGGCAAGGCAACGCCTACATCACCGGCTCTACCACATCGAACGATTTTCCCGTTACTTCCGGTTTCAGCGGGCCGTTTCAGTCCGGCGCCGTCCCGTTCGTGATCAAGCTGGACCCGAACGGAGCGGTTGTATACGCAACATTGTTCGCCGGCGCCGTTGCCGCCATACCCACGGCAATCGCGGTCGATAGCGCAGGCAACGTCGTCATCTCGGGCATCGGGCTGCGGAGCTACACCCCCACTTCGGCCGTGTTCTCATCGAACGGCCTCAATGATAGTCTATTTGCGGCTAAGCTCGATCCTTCCGGGACCAAGGTCCTGTTCGCCGCCTTGGGAGTAGGCGGCAGCCAGATCGCGCTTGGCCCACAAGGCGACATCTTCCTCGCCGGCACTGCGCCTTCCACGCCATTTCCCCCGTATCCGACGGCGCCTGGCGCATACCAAACCACGTTTTCGCCCATCTGTCTCCCGGGTGGTCTGTTCGGATGCGACTATTCCAGCCCGCAACATGTTACGCGCCTCAGCGCCGACGGCACGCAGTTGATCTACTCCACCTTCCTTACCGGACCGAGCGGCGCAGAGAATTCGGGTCTGGCGGTGGACAGCGCCGGAAACGCCTATGTTACGGGAACCGCGACGACATATTATCCGGCCGCGACGACAGACTACCCCTACACGGTCACGCCGGGCGCCGGCGACCGAATCGGAATGTTCCTGTCGAAACTGGACCCCACCGGATCGAAGTTGCTTTGGTCCGTCCAGCAGGGCGGCAGCTCTCTGGCGCTCGATGCCGATGGCAACCTGGTGGTGGGCGGCTACTCGCTCACTGGGCCGGCCTACAACGGGTTCGGGCCGGCTCCTCCACCCGCCGGCAACACTCCCGCAGCGTGCCTTCCCAACGGAACAACCGTGTCGTCCAGCGCGTACGTCCAGCGTTTCAACGCACTGGATGGAAGCACAATCGCGACGCAACTCCTGAGTACCACCGTGTCGTTCAGCGCGATACCGGCCGTAGCGGTCGAGCCGGATGGACGTATTCTGCTCGCAGGCGACAGCGCATATCCGGACGTCCCGCTTTCGCCCGGTGTCGTATTCAGCGAAGCTGCCGCACAGCCTACAGCCCAGGGACTGTTCCTGGCCGCATTCGATCTTTCCCAGCCGGCCGCCGGCCCACAGCTCGGTTGCGTCACCGACGCCGCCACGTTGGCGCTAGTCGGCCCAGTCGCACCCGGCCAACTGGTGACGCTCTTCGGTTATGAGCTTGGCCCGCAGGCGGGAGTATCGGGATTCGCCTCCAACCAGACTTCGTTCCCTACCTCTTTGGCCAATGTGCAGGTGACGTTTGACGGCGTTCCAGCGCCGCTGCTGTATGTCTCTTCGAGTCAGATCAACGCGCAGGTCCCGTTCGAGGTGGCGTCGAACGCTTCGACCGTGATGACCGTTTCCGTCGCTCCGGATTCGGCGAGCGCCTACTCGACCGCGGCCACTCGTATGTTCGCTGTCGCCGGGAGCAGCCCTTCGCTGTTCGTCGATATGAGTGTGCCGCCGGCCAATTGCTCCCCGCTGGCGTTCAGTTTCAGCGGTTTCGCCTCGTTAGTCGCGCTCAACAGCGACGGCTCGCTGAACGGCTGCGGCAATCCCGCCAAGCCGGGCAGTACGGTTACCGTTTTTCTCAACGGCGTGGCTGCCATGCCGAACGGCTCCTTTCCCTTCACTGGAAGCATCACCGGTCCGAACCCCGGCCCAATCGCCAGCCAGGTGGATGTGCGTGGAGGCTCGGCGTTGGTGTCTAACGGTGACGTGGCTTCGCTGGCTGCCGGTCCGCTGTTCGCGGTACCCGGCTCGATTGCCGGAGTCGACCAGCTCGCCATCCAGCTCCCCGCGTCAGCCGCGTCCGGCTTGCAAGCGGTCTCCCTGGCAGTGACAATCAACGGCGTCCCTGCCGCCCCGTTGGCTTACGAGCCGCAGACTGCCCCCGCGACCCAGCAGGTAGTGATCGTTTGGGTGGAGCAGTAAACCGCGCGGGCGCCCGGCGATTCGGGGAGAGGCCGGACTAGGATGCGGATACCGCGGAGACGCCGCTGCCCTTCACTCTGCGGAGGGCCTTGACGGTTTGCGGGGAACGCCTGCGCCGGGAAACTCAAGTGGAAGTGACCATGATCCCTTGGGAGTTGGTCATGTTCACGGCGCCGGAGCCGGGGAATATCTCGCGCAGGACCATGGGCTTGGAGACGAGGCGCAGCTTCGCGGGTTCCTTGCCTTCCTTGCGGAGCGTCATGTACGCGATGGTGGCATTTTCCTGGAGGTAGAAGGCCCACTTGCCGGCATTGCGGTATCCCACCACGCAGCCCCAGGGAGTGACAAATTTGACGTCAAGCGTCTTCTTGTATTTGTCTTGCAGCCATTTCTCGTATGCGTTGGCGTTGGCGGTGGTAGGCTTGCCGTCGGAACCGACCTGCCCCGGCGTCTTGATGTAGTCCATTTTGTTGACTTCGGTTTGGAACTTGCCCTTGGATGAGTCCGCGAAGTTGGTGAGTACTTCGCGCCAGAAGGCGGCGCCGCGCGCCAGATCGTCGCCGCGCCCGGTGTCGCCGCCGGCGTGGTACACGGTCGGGCTTTCCGGCGTTCCCTGGATGAAGATGGAGCAGCCGTTGATAGCCGCGGTAAAGAAAATGTCGGGATCGAGAATGTGGGACTCGGAGCTTATGGTTCCCTGTTTGGGAATGGTCATGTGGACGATGGTGCCGCTCTCATCCCAGGGGAGGTAGTAGGACGGTACCCAGCCGCTGTTCGGGTTGATGGCGAAACTGCCGAAAACGTCGACTGTTTCGGCGCCTTCGTTGCCGGGCTTCGACGGATCGCGTTTCACGAGGTTCACGAGCGCAACCTTCTTGCCTGACCCGACGGCTTTGAAATCGATGGACTTCGAGAAGATCATCTTGGGACGAAAGGCAGGAATGAAGCTAGCGAGTTTCTTCTGAATTTGGCCGATCACGCCGGAGTGGTAGGCGCCCTGCTTCAGCGTCGTTTGGGTGCTGGCGATCGTATCGCCGCGATAGCCTTCGATATTGTCTGCCGGATGAAGGGCGTACGACTTGAGCAGCGCCATGCTCTTGGCGCGAAGCATCTTGTTGAAATCGGGCATTCGGTACCGAAACTCCTGTCGGTGGATTCATTATAGGCCGTAGGCGTTACGGTAACAAGCTTGGTGTGAGTCGGGTGAGTCCGGCTTGGTTCGAGTCCGGGATTTCTTTGGCACTCTGCTCCGTCGCCGCGCCGAGCTTGGTCCGCCGAGTGATTCTCGGCGTACTCGGACTGTGCCGCATCTCCGCTTCACGCTACACTGAGAGTTCTCCGCAAAGAACATGCCTGGCATCTACGCCCGCTGGATCGACAATTGGGAACGCAAACTCGCCACGCGCGACACCAACCGCGTGGTGCGGCCGTTTGAATGGGGCTTGGACTGGCTCGGCAGGCTGGATTTCCCGGTGCTTCCCGATCCTGGGAACGGCCACGCACCCGAAGCGCTCGACCGCTTCGCCGGCGAGGCGCTGGGCGATTCGGATCGTTTCTTCGCCTACCGGGCGCCGGCGGATTATCAACTGCGCGACGGCCATCTCACCTTCACCAGTCCGGTCGAGACGCCGTATCCGGAGAACAACACCGTGCATGCGGAGTGGTTCCCGGCCGAGCGCGATCGCGGCCGGGCCGTCCTGGTGTTGCCGCAATGGAACGCCGGCGTGGATGGCCACGTCGGGCTGGCCAAGCTGCTTCGCCGTTTCGGCGTCAGCGCGCTGCGCATGAACATGGCGTACCATGCCGAGCGCATGCCGGCCGAACTGCAGCGCGCCGACTACCACGTCTCGAGCAACGTGGGCCGCACCATTCACGCTTCACGGCAATCGGTGATCGACGCCCGCGCTTGCCTGGACTGGCTCGTCGCCCAGGGCTACCGGCGGCTGGCGATTCTGGGCACCAGCCTGGGGTCGTGCGTGGCCTTCATCGCGGCCGCCCACGACAGCCGCATCAACCTCGGCATTTTCAATCACGTCTCGATGTACTTTTCCGACGTGGTCTGGACCGGCCTTTCCACTCAGCACGTGCGCCAAGGGTTCTCGATCGATGTCTCACAGGACGATTTGCGCCGCTATTGGTCGCCGATCAGCCCGGCCGCCTACCTGGGCCGCATGGAGAACCGCAAAATGCCCAGCCTGCTGATCTGGGCCAAACACGACACCAGTTTTCTGCCGGTGTATTCGAAACAGGTGCTGCGGGCCTTCCGCGAGATGGATCTGCCGCACCAGGTCTACACGCTTCCCTGCGGCCATTACACCACCGGCCGGCTGCCATTCAAGCTGATGGACGGGCTCGCCATGTGCCGGTTCGCAGCGCGCAATCTGTAACTGCAATACTACATGTCGCGGCCGCGTTGAAAATCGGCCCTGCATATGGAAAACAGTCTTGACTTTGCAGTCCCTCCATGCGAATATTTTTTTATCACTGGGAAAGGAGGTGGTCCAGAGAAGATGGAAAGTAACAAGCGACCGCAGGAGGTGGCCGACTGTTAAAGTCGAGCCTCTAACGTAGCCGACGCCCGCTGCCAGTTGGCGGGGTCAAGTTCCTGTGGACCGGCTGCCTCTTGCGCAACCAAAGCCTCAGGTTTTTCCAAGGCTATCTACCCCCGTGGTTCCTGACAGGGCCACGGGGGTTTCAAGTTCTTGCTATACTGAAAGTCTCGAAAGGATCCCCGCAACAAAAATGAAGGCTGGAATTCATCCCGCTTATGCCCCGGTGAACGTGATTTGCGCCTGCGGCCACACGTTCAAGACCCAGTCCACGCACAAGGGCGACATCCGCGTGGAAATCTGCTCCTCCTGCCACCCGTTCTTCACGGGCCGTCAGAAGCTGATGGATACCGCCGGTCGCATCGACCGCTTCGAAAAGAAGTACAAGGTCTCTCGCGACGCCAAAAAGGCCCAGCCCACAACGTAGGCCGCTGGGATTCGGGCGGTTTTCGAGATCCGGGTCTTGAGCGCCGATATAAGTGCTCTGCGGCGCGGGTTCGGGTGTAGAATAGTGCCCATGACTATCTTCGACGTGATCCTGGTCCTTCTGGCTGTCGTTTTGTCCGTTATCCCCTGCAGACTCCTTTTGCGAATTGATCGCAACATAGCTCAAACCAATCGCAATCTGGAACAGATTGCATCGTTACTTCAGCCGAAGTCCTGATCTGGTGAGTGTCTATTGACGACCCAGCTTGAGAAACGCCACCCGTAGCCGGTGGTGTCCTTGCATCAAGCGCAGGTAGCGCGCTTCCGAGCCGTGTTCCTTAGCGCGTAGAATCGCCGCCATCGCCTTCTTTTCCGCCAGGCTCCAACTCGCCACGCCGGGAATCACGCTCAAAAGCAGTGCCAGACCGCACGCCGATTCCACGCCGAAATGGCGGGCTGTGAAGCGGCTCGCGGCGCGGCGCATGCGTTTCGTATCGCTGCCGAACCGCGCCGCCAGCGCGCGGGTGGCCTCGATCCCCACATGGCGAATCGAAAAGCTGTCCCACTGGCCGGCCTCGGCGGCGGGGCCTTCGAACAGCACGCATCCTTTGGACAACCGTTGCAGGATGCGGCGTGAGCTGCGATAGCCGGGGATGTACGCGACGCGTTCCTCCTCGCGCCGGGTGAGCGCGGCCAGGTGCGGGTCCACCGGCCGGAATCCCAACTTGCGATAGAACCAGAACGCGCCCGAATCGATGGCCTCGGGGTTGTCGTCGCCGATCTGGTATGGGTCCACCGAAAAGCAGTTCACGCGCAGCACCTGGTGGAACAGGTGCAGCAGCCGCGCATAGAGCCACGCCGATTCGCCGTCGCGGAAGGTGTAGTACAGGTTGAATCCGACCTCCGCGCGGTCGAACAGCGAAAGCGTCTCCACATACCCGGCCGGAACGCCGTTCTTGAAGAACATGCCGGCGTGGTAGGCCCGGAGCGGAAGCCGCCAGCGGGGCGGCAGGCCGAAGAATACGATTTCGACGCCGCGGCCCGCGTCCGCGCTGAAGACGTTGGCTTCATCCGGGTGGCTGAAGCCGTACAGTTCGCGGAAGCGCATGGCCGAAGTATCGAGAATCAGGTCCAGCATTTTGCGCGCCTGTGCGGGCGCGAGCCGCTTCACCGCGAGCGGCGGCGCTGCCAGTTCGCGGGCGAGCGAAACGTCGCGCCGCGCAATCAGCGGCTCGGTGTGGCAGAACAGGCCGTGCCGCGGCGCTCGCTGGCGGGAGCGCGAAACGCGTCTGCCAATCTCCCAGGTCAGCGGCAGCCCCATCGCGTTGTACCGCTCCGGTGCGCGATCCGGCGCAACGGCCCGCACGCGTTCCAGCAGCCAGGGCAACTCGCTCTCCGCGCGCGGACGCGCCGCCGCCAGCCAGCGCTCGAACGGAACGTGCGCTTCCACCGGCCACTCCTCGGCGATCAGCGGCGCGAATTGCGGCGAGCCCGGGCCGACGCGATGGATTTCGTCGTGCGCATCCCAGGCCAGGTGAACCGCGCGGCCCTGGCGTTCCACCAGGCTGCGCGCCACCTCGAAGCTGAACACCGCGGTCAGATCCGTGCCGGCGATGCCCGATACTTCCGGCTCGGCGAACGGCTCCAGGTCGACGTCCGCCGCGCGCAAGCGAGCCACCCGGTCCGCGAACGCAAACAGAATTGCGTCCGCCAGCCGCGCCACTTGCAGCGTACGCGGATAAGCCCGCAGGAACAGCAGCGTCTCATGCAGGCGAATCAAGCCGGCCGCATCGCGCACCCGGTGTTTCGCCGCCGCGGCCAGCAGCCGCTCCAGTTGCCCGGTCTCCGGCGGCCCAAAGCGCCGCTTCCATTCATCCAGCCGGTCCAAGAGGTTCGGCATCCCATTGAGCTTAGCTCATCGATGCGCGCGTGGCGCAGGCTTCAGCCTGCTGTGTCCGCATTCGTGCCGACGTGTCTCAGCCCGGAAGGTTGCGCCGCCCGATCCCCGCCGCCTCAGCAGCGAAACCCCATGTCGCACCCGTCCAGGAAATCCACCTTCGGCGGCTGCACCCCCAGTTGCCGGAAAAGGGCGGTCACCTGGCCGCGATGATAGCTCTGGTGGTGGAGCAGGTGCTGGATCATGCGCCACAGCTCGTAGGTCCAGGTCTTCCCTCTGGTGTTGACGAAGGTCATCTGGCATTCGAGCGCTTCCTCACTCAGGCTCGCAACGTACACTCTCATCTCGCGCTCGACCGTCTGCCAGCGCTGAGACAGAGCAGCCAGGGTGGGGAACTCCTCGGGGGCCAGCAAGGTTCGCGGCGACTGGCCCCGCCAGCGTTCCAGCCACAACCATTCCACGGCGAGCAGATGCGTGAGCGTGTCCCGCAGGGAAGGGAAGCTGTTCCCCAGCGGTCGCAGGAACTGCTCCTCCGTGAGCCCCGCGCAGGTTTGAAGCTGGCGGTCTCGCGCCCAATAGTTGTAATCCAACATCTCGTTCAGGGCTGCCAAAGATATTGTCACGCTCATAGGGCGTTTCCTTTGTACCGACCTATGCTGGCCATTGTAGCTCCGCCTGAAGAAAAGCCGAGATGACTCTCGGCTCAGCCGGCTTGACAGCCGGCACCACGGCGCTTAGTTCATTCCCTTGGAAGGGCCGCAGGCCCATGGTCACTCCCTCCGGTCGCGGCTCCGGAACGCATCGGAGCGGCGACCGTGAGGGAGCGGTTGCCCGGGATTGAATTGGTTAGTTGGCTTTCGCCACCGCAATCCGCATCTCGGTCGATTGAGTCTGCACTTTGCCATCGTCGCCGGACCAGATCTCCATCGGCGGCCCGGCTGGCAGGTAGCCCTGCTCGACAACCGACTTCAGGAAGGCGCTCCAGCGGCCGCCAGAGTCCGGTCCCCACGGCCCCTTCACGACCACCGACGCCACCAACGTCGATGGCAAGGACGCGAACTGAAAGGGGGCATCGACGTGCGTTCCCGGCGGCACGGGATACCCGGCACCCCAATTCCGCTCAGACTCGAAACGCCCGAAGGGAGGGCCGGCGGGAGTCACGCCCTGTGTCTTCAGGTATGACTCGACCGCCTGAAGAGCGGCGGGAGTTTGCTCATAGGATCCCGTCATCGGCGCCATCACCGCTGTCATCGCGGCGCTTTGCAGAATCTGTGCTCGCAACGCCAATGCGTTTTGAACCGGAGCGGGCTTGTTAGCGTGCAGCTCGGCGCCAGGCGCCGTGATGCTGGTGTAGCCCGCCGGAGGAGTCAGATCGAACAGTGACTGATCGATCTGTCCGTCCACGCGGATGTTCCGAATGTACATCCGGTAGACAGGCTTGCCCTGTTCCTGGATGGCGATGTCGACGTGGTCGGCGTGCCGCGTTCCGGCGTCCACCCACATATCGAACGTGCGGAGCCCTGGAAATGAAGTGCCGAGCGTCGCGTTGGGCAAACGATAGCCGATCAGCCGCTTGCCGCCGGCTTGCCGCTCCCCGAGCACCTCCTCCGCCGACGGCGGAAGCGACAGCAATTGTTCCAACAGGTCCTCGGAGTTGGCGAGGCGCTGCACCTGCTTGCCCGATTCGGCAACGTACATCCGCGTCAAATGCATCAGCACGATCTGCTTTCCAGCGGTATGATCGGCCCGCACCTCGATACCCCAGGAGCAATTCAGCCGCTGGTATCCGGGCGCGGCGTAGCTGAAATCGACTCCCACATAGGGCGTCTCGTTGAAAACGATGCTGAATTCGAGCGACTGAGAGCTTCTGAGTTGCTGCGCCGCTGCCGCGTAGACACGGCTCGCATTTGCCGATCTTGGAATGAGCACCAAGCCTACGGCTACCACCACCAGGGCGGCCGCCGCCATCGCCATCACCCGCACCGCCGGCCGGGCGGTCAGGGAATAAACCAGAGAGCGCAGGCGGCTCGACTGCCGCCGCTCCACTCTCGTGCGGAATTCCGCCAGCCGGTGCCGCAGGCGATCCTCAACTTCTGCCGGAACCTCCACGTGCGTACTCCTTCGAATCAGATCGTCAATCTCGTTGTCGTTTTGGTCACGCATGGCTGCTTTCCTCCTTGTTGTGGACTGCGGGGATCAAATGCGAGAGGATAGTGCGCAGCTTGGCGCGCGCGCGGGCTACATGCTTGCGCACCGTCGACTCGCGGCAATCCATCGACGACGCGATATCGCCATAGGGGACTTCCTCGACCGCGTGCATCAGGATTGCCCGAGCCTGGTTCTTCGGTAAAAGTCCGATGGCGCGAAGCATCAGGGCGCCCTGCTCCGCACCGGAAATATCCTGGGTGACGGAGGGTGAGGAATCGGGAATGTCTTCCGGAATAGCCCCCGCTTGCAGCCACCTTCCCTGACGCAATTTACGCCGCAGCGCGTCGTGAGCGGAATTAATGCAGATCTGCAAAACCAAAGCCTGCGGGTTCGGGTGTTTGCATATGCGATCCCAACGCTTCCACACCGTTAGCAGGGCGTCCTGGAAGGCGTCTTCCACCTCGTTGGGGTCGCGAATGACTCGCCATACGGCTCGCATCATCCGGCTTTCGATGGGCGCAATCAGCCGCTCGTACTGCTGATGCCGATCATTCATGGAGTCCTTGTCTGCGCGATGAATTGTGTCCAGTAATAAGGTTGCCACGACAATTATCACTCTCAGACTGGAAACGCTCGGGGGAGGTTGTTTGTGGACCGGCCGTTTGGAATAAATTGCGGCAGCCGCCGATCCCATCCCGACCGGGCTAAACTGATAGCTTCTGAAAAATCTGTAAACTGCTGTTAATGAATGTTTTAATCGATTAAACTTAGGTTGCAGATGGGGCTGTTTTCAGTGGTATCCGGCCCACCAGGACAGGAAGCGGTGAAGAAGGCGGGCGGACGGGCGGGTTGACAGACGTAAGCGTCCGTCCCACTTTGCTGTCGAAGGACTTGCCGGCGCGTGGGGCAGGCGCTTGCGCCTGCCAACCGAGTTTTTCACAGCATCGAGCCGGCCATTTTCCTGCGGCTGTTATACTCAAGGTTCCCGTGTTCCATTCCATTGAAAAGCAGATCGCAGACGCATTTCACGCGCACATACTGGTTCGCTACGGCGTGGACCTGGCGGTCGCCATCGAGCAGCCGCGGCAAAGCGATTTCGGCGAACTCGCGGTGCCGGCGGCGTTCCAGCTTGCCAAGCAATTGCGCCAGCCGCCGAGAAAAATCGCAGCCGAGTTGCGCGCCGAAATCGGGCCGATTCCGGGCGCGTCGGCGATCGAAGTGGCGGGCAACGGCTACATCAATATCCGCCTCGACCGCGGCGCCTACGCGGCGGCGCTGTTGCGGGGCGAAGCCGAAAGTGTGTCCGCGGCCGGCGGCAAGATCATCGTCGAGCACACCAACATCAATCCCAACAAGGCGGCGCACATCGGCCACCTGCGCAACGCCACGCTGGGTGACACGTTCGTGCGCATGCTGCGCGCTTCCGGCGCGCAGGTCGAGGTGCAGAACTACATCGACAACACCGGCGTGCAAGTGGCCGACGTGGTGGTGGGCTTTCATTTCCTGGAACACAAAACGACGGCCGACGTCGAGGCGCTGCTGGCCGATCCGGCGGTGCGCTTCGATTACTATTGCTGGGATCTTTACGCGCGCACTTCGAGCTATTACAAAGAGCAGCCGGAATCGCTGGCTTGGCGCAGCCAGACGCTGCATGCGATCGAAGCCGGCTCGGGCGAGCTCGCGCGGATGGCGCACCTGGTGGCGGACGCGGTTGTCCAGGCGCATTTGAAGACCATGTTGCGGCTCGACGTGGAATACGACGTGCTGCCGCGGGAGAGCGAAATCCTGCATCTCCAGTTCTGGGCCGCCGCGTTCGAGCAGCTCAAGCAGCGGCAGGCCATATACATGGAAAGGGAAGGCAAGAACGCCGGCTGCTGGGTGATGCCGGGACTTTCCGACGAGGGCAAGGTGATCGTGCGCTCCGACGGCACGGTGACTTACGTCGGCAAGGACATCGCCTATCAGCTCTGGAAGTTCGGCCTGCTGGGCAAGGATTTTCACTACCGGCCGCTGATGACTTACGCCGATGGGCGCGTGCTCTGGGTGAGCACCGACGCTCCCTCCGAAGGCGAGCACCAGTTCGGACACGGCTCGCGGGTTTACAACGTGATCGACTCGCGCCAGTCTTATTTGCAGGACGTGGTGGCGGCCGGGCTGCGCGGTTTGGGTTACCCGGCGCAGGCGGAACAGTCGATCCACTTTTCGTATGAGATGGTGGCGCTATCGCCGCGCTGCTGCGCCGACCTGGGAATTCCGCTTTCCGAAGAAGACCGCCAGCGGCCGTACGTGGAAGTGTCCGGCCGCAAGGGACTCGGCGTCAAAGCCGACGATCTGATGGATAACCTGATCGCGAAGGCGCTCGAGGAAGTGAATGCGCGGCATGCGGAGAAGCCGGCTGCCGAACGGCAACGCGTGGCTGAGCAGATTGCCATCGGCGCGCTGCGCTATTTCCTGCTCAAGTTCACGCGCACTTCGGTGATCGCTTTCGACTTGCAGGAGGCGCTCAGCTTCGAGGGCGAAACCGGCCCGTACGTGCAGTACGCGGCGGTGCGGGCGCGCAACATTCTGCGCAAGCTCGAAGAGCGCGGCGAAACGCTGCCGGATTTCGCGGCCGAGCTTTCCCCCGAAGCGCTCGCGCGGCAACTACAATCGGAGGATTTTTGGCAGGTACTGCTGGCCGCTTCGAAAGTCGATTCAGCCCTGGAAGGCGCCTTGGCTGCCGGCGAACCCGCGCATGTCGCCAGATATGCCTTTCAACTGGCGCAGTCCTTCAACAACTTCTATCACCTGTACCCGATTCTCCAGGAAGAGCAGCGCGAGAAGAAAGTCTTCCTGTTGTGGATGACCGATTTCTTCCGCCGCCAACTGGAACGCACCGCAGGCATCCTGGGAATTCAGCTTCCGGAATACATGTAGTAAGTGGGGCCAGTCCCCGACCGGCCAAGGCACGCGTGGCCCGGTGGGACAGACGATCGGTTTCTGTCGTCTGTCAAGGTGCCGCGCTTTGGAGAGGCGTGACAGACCACAAAAAGCGATGGTCTGTCCTACCGACACACTTTGGCCGAGAGGTGTGGATGGAAAGAGTTTAGGAGTGCGTTGCGGGTGGCCGGGCTTCGCGGACTTATCGCCGTGCGTATCGGCCACCCGATGATTTAAGTAGGAACTTCGATGATCTAGGCCCGCTGTATGGCGGACATATCCTTGC
>Ga0187862_10001937_pt1 | contig 21556 bp, 17 predicted proteins | sample June2016WEW_10_1_FD_133003 | JGI IMG/M metagenome (GOLD analysis project Ga0187862, IMG submission 133003) | Peatland microbial communities from SPRUCE experiment site at the Marcell Experimental Forest, Minnesota, USA - June2016WEW_10_150 | ecosystem: Environmental > Terrestrial > Soil >...
AGTAAAGGTCTTTATAATCAAGCCGGGGCCGTTTTTCCCCGTCCTTGGATCCAACCCTTAAACGACCGGCAAGGCATACAGCAAGAGCCGGATTGGGGTCGATAAGCCATTTAAATCCCTGCCATTCATGAAGTGCTTCGATAAGTCGCCAGTGGAAATGGGAAAATTCCCGCAGTTTGTTGAGCACTTTGGGATCAATCTCGCCCAGAAGGTTTGAGAGGATTTCTTTCCAGTCCGTATCTTTCTGCCAGTCCCCATAGGAAATAGCGTCATCCCAATCCGGCTCGTACTCAAATTTACCATTTGAGGAATGAAGCCGGTAAACCTTGACGGCCGAGCGATCAAATTCAGCAAGTGGATCAAGCTCCAAAATTCCGAAGCCCAGCATGTCAAGTCGCAGAAGTTGAAGCTGACCGTGCGTCCGTTGCCACGATGTTGATGGAGTCTTACGCCAGGCTATAGGACGCGGTAGCAATTGAACTACAAATGCCTGGCCGTCCATGGCGTAGTAGTAGCGGTTGCCGGATCGCGTGAGTCCATATATTTTCTGTGTCATTGTGAATTTCCTTTTTTTTATTGTTGGGCCTATCAAATTCCTCAAGTCAACTGCCCTCATTCCGCGAACCTCAATATCGCGTGGAATAAAGGTATACGAACAGATTCAATCCTTCTTCAGTTCTTGCAAAAGTTTCCACGCCGCTTCTTTCGTTTCTGGCATCTCACCGGCATATTTCAGGTCTCGCAAATACTTGAGTTGTGCGGCTGTTGGAGGAGGCGAATATTCTCCGGCTTCTTTCTTCGCATTAAGCTCCTGGAGAAGCCGACGAGCCTCATCCTTTGACGCCGGAATTTCTTCAACTCCAAGGCCTTTCAAAAACAGAACTTGCTTTTCTGTCGGCGGTTCAATGGATTCGGTTTCGACTAGTACTGCCGGTTGGGCTTGCACTGTGGGTTCGATAGGTTGCTCCCTCCACTTCCCCAACTCGGACCGCACAGTTCTCAATCCGATCTGAAGCTGCCGCATTTGCTCAAGTATCGACTCGATGGCATCATCAGGTATTTCCATTCTCAAGTCCTCGTTGCCATAAGCGTTCAATTCCACAATGTTTTTGCTCTTCACTTTTCTATATTATTTGTGGTGGGACCCGATTCAACCTCTAAACCAGCTCTTGAGCTACAAACCTTCACAAATATCGGAGGGCATAAAAAATTATTATGAGACAACATAGAATGAACCAGTATTGAGGAGCAATGCAGTGGGACAGACGACAAACATCGAGAAGAAAAGTTTGAAGGAAGCACGTCGATCATTCGGGCTGACGCAAACGGAGCTGGGAAAAATGTTCGACCTCGCGCAAGTCCACATCTCCCTTGTCGAGCAAGGAAAATTGACGCTCATGCCCCACCAAAGAGCGGCGGTTGAATCGCTACTCGGGCCAATTGATTGGGATGAACGATATGCGTTGATTAGGCGGTCTAATTGCGCATAAAAACAGAAAAGGACCAATTGCCGGCTGGTCCATTCTATTGACAAAGGTGTGGGCTTCCCGATGTAGGCTTCCTCCACCTCGACACGAAAGGTTGTAAAATGTTTGTCAGTAATAATTTAGATTCTTTGCTCCAGAAACGGATTCAAGGACTTGCGCCTACTAACAATGAACAAGGCGAGCCGATCCGCTAAATCTGCTCGCCTCGGATAACGAATAAGGTAAATGTTATGAAGGATAATAATATAGATGTTTTGTCAACTCCCATCAGACTTATAATCTCACGAATAGAAGTTGAGTCAAAAGTCACGAACGTAGGCAAAGTCAAGAATAGCTTCTTCAGTCGATACGCAATTACATCAGTTCCTGACCTTGAGACAGTAGCTTATTATTTAATGACTGGACATTCAATCACTCCAGCTTACGTTTTACCAAATCCGAACGATATTGATTCAAAAACAGGAAAGCCGCATGAAGCGCCTACTAATGAGTCAACCTTTATTAGTCAGCAAATCTTCGGAGGTGACCTCGATAATCATGAGACTGAAATACTCGAGGATGGTACAGTAAAGTATCCAGAAGGGGTTGATCTCAGCCTGACGCTTGGTAATATTCTGGACTTTTGCGACATTCACCACCTAAGACCCTTCTTGATATATGAAACCATGAGTTCAGCCGATGATTGCTTGAGATTTAGGGTGATGTTCTGCACTCCTGAGCCGGTGACTGATCCTGTTAAGCGTTCTAATTACGTAGAGGCGATACGCGATTTATTCGCTACCAAGTTTAGATACACAGACTCCAGGGTGACTGACTTGTCACGATTCTTTTATGGGACTACGCGGAATGAAGATGGTCAGTATTACTTCAACTCTGTTACTTGCGACTTGGAGCATATCCTAAAAGAAAGGTTGAATGAAGATACGGTAGGTACTGACCTCGATAATAATCATGTACTGCGATATAAAACTCGAGGTCAGTACCTACCGTATCTTGACTCAATGTCTGCTCCTGTTGAATGCTATGGAGATATTTACCAGCAGGCCGCACAAGTTCCATTCGAGCTATTCTCCTCACACTCCATGGCCGAAGGTCATTTTCTATGTGAAGTCGAAGGCCATAAAGAACGTAATCCGTCAGCCCATATCTATTTGGGCAAAAAAGGAGAGTATCGGTATCACTGCTTCGGCTGTGGTGCTGACATGTCCGGCGTTGATTACATAATGACGACCAAGAATGTGACCGTTTTTGAAGCCCTGGGAATAATACTGAAATCACGTCCTGAAGTAAAGCCGTTGAAGAAACTACGCCAGGGAATTAAACGCCTTTGGAAAGACAACAAGGCCGCATATAGTAAGTTGTATTTTCATGCAAATGCCGGGGCTTACGTATTGCAGGCGTGTATCGAAATTGCTGAGTCAGGCTACGTCGATGGTGACGAAGTTATCTTTATTGCACCGGCTCCTTTGATTAAGCGTAAGTTGGAAAGCATCTGGGTTGATCGGCAGGAAGATTCGATTAGACGAACTATGAAGAAGCTATGTTCCTACAATGGTTTCCTCCGCCATGTTAGCGACAGTGAGTTACGTGAACGATATCCGCGAATGCTTGATTACCTCAAACAGCTTCAAGGCCAGTGCAGTACTCATTGTAGCGTTTACGCCATGCCTCTAAACCGAAGTTTTGATGAGTGTCTTCAAACCTGTCTCCAAAGTGAAGATAATAGGCGAAGAACGGGATCCACTGGACCTGTAACTCAGGATAGCGCGAAATTGCAGGGGCTTGATGTCCAGGCATCCCTGTATCAAACGGCGAGAGGTGCAAGTGAACCAATGCTTCGTTTGCTGAAGAAATTCCGTCCAGCCCTCAAACAGTGCCTTAATGATCTAAATTACGCAACGAGGGAGCTGGTTTTGACTTACTGTGGAGAATCTACCAACTATGCAGAGCGAAAATTACGCGAAGCTTGGCCCCGATTATTACAGGACGAAGGGTTAATCGAAATACGTGTCAATCGTTCAAATCGCTTGGAGTATGAACTACCTCGTGATCTTGACTCAAATAGCAAGGTAGCAGTGCCAAAAGAAGGAGGATGCGATGGGAGATGTGCTGATGTTTCCATTACAGAAGATTGTCGAAACAGTACCGCCGACATCGGTCAAGATTGTGAACCCAGATACGAGAATGCGGTTGCGTGCTCGAATTCAATTGGCGGTAGCAGAAAGGAATGAAGCCGATTATTGGGAGCGCAAGTACAGGGACATGCCAGAACCTGTAGTGGCGGTGATTGAGCCGATTTACCCCGGCAGCAAGTCCGTGGTTGTTACGAAGCGAAGGGCTGCGACCGGCTGAAATTTTGCCACCATGAAGAAGTCACCATTGGCATTCAGCAAACTTTTTCTGTTTGGGCGTCTGCCGGGATAAAACTCTTCACCTCGGCACCGTCCTGCATTATCCATTTTGTCTTAGTACGCACTCCATTCCTTATTATCGTGACAGCTACCAGCTAGAGGACATCGTCATCGGATAATCGTGAGTTGGTGACCACACAGGATGAAGAAATTGCAAAATTCGGGTTTTCAATCCCTCGCCTGTAAACGTACTTCTCCAGATGCCGGCACCCATCCTCTCTCACACTAACTTTTCAGACTCCTCGGCGCCAGTGATCCGTCAAATACTAGAAATTTACCCACGAAAACCACGAGACCGGGTTTCTCGCCTCATGAATTCGTGCAGAGGTAAGCAATATGTACCGGTCTGTCCGGGCGAATCAGCCCTTGCCAGTGACACCGTTCCCGGCTGCCGGGATGCGTTCTAAAACGCAGCAGTTGAGAATTCTCAATGGTTGGGAAGTTCATGCCTATTACCACAGCCTTGTAACCAGGAGTTGAGAGAATCAAAGGGTGCGAAGCCGATTCAGGTCGAATAAATAATCATCCAAAATCTTTTAAGGATTACACAGCTCACAGGGTCTGTAACCGGCCCGGATCGCCTGGTCCCTGGTTTTAAAAGGCACTATGCAGTTTCGGCAGTTGTACTTTTCGCAGCCGGGTGCGTTCAATCACCTAAATTGTACCCTTGCCCCCCTTCAGTACCTCTCCGAATACGGTAATGGACCTACGATCAGACCGGTCAGAACACGGTGCAATCACGAAACGGGAACCTTCAGGGCATGAAATCTCGCCGTTTTGAACTTTGCACTTAAGGAACTCCAGAGCTTCTTCGATGTTCGCCGCATTCATCTGATCTATGACGTGCCACCTTTCCCACGTGTCGCCCTTCTCATCTACTGTTCTGTCGCGTGCAACTATGTAATCATTATGCTCAGCCATTTTGTTCCTCTCTTTTCAATCTGCAAGCCATCCTCCAGAACTTCGTCGATTGCGTCAATAAAAGGTAGCCGGAGGAGTTTACGGTCCATCAGGCTGGCCCTACCACGTTCACCGCCTGCCACTTGTCTTTTCCAAGTATTCAACAATCTCTGGGACCCAGGTAAACCAAAATGTGATGCCCACTGTTCGAGTTTCCGGAATTTTCCAACATTCTCCTGGATTCATTTTTCGATAAGCTGCTCTATGGGGCAAAGAGCACCTCTGCGCCACATCAAGGCTGGTCATATTATAAGTTCGACCATACGGTTCAAATCCGTTTCGGTTTTGAGTTCGCCACCTCGCCCATGTAGCAGCGAACGAGTTTGAACTCGCAAGTTTTATTCAATCGTCTGGTCGACATAAAGGGCGTTGAGCGCTTCCTCCTCGGTCCGTGCCAGGAAATCGCGTATGTCGACCGTGTTCACAGGCGTTACGAACCGACGGTCCCTTGGCAACGACTTCAAGAACATGTTAAAGTAGTGAACGTTCAAGTACTGGCGGATCTCCCTTGAATTTATGACGCCGGGTTCGACGACGGTTTCTACCCAGGCCTCGCCATCCTTAAGTTCTTGCGAAAACTGTCCCTTCGCAAAAGTGTTGCTGAAATCATGGTGTTCGCACGTTATTCCCACCCTGTCCCCGACTCCATCATTCATCCAGCGCTCGTTCTCTTGGAGTTGATAAGTTTCTCTAATCCTCTTGGCGTAAGTCGACTCGCCCTTCTTCAACCCGAGGCTCTCGAAGTACGGGTAGAGCACCGTTTTCAGGAATAGCTTTCCCTGGTGGTCCACATGCTCCAATTTATCAAGAATTTGGGAGCAGGAGAACACCATGGGGGTATCGGAGGCGAAATCCCACGTATTTTTCTTTTTCCTTGGGATCATAATCCTCCCCAATCCAGCAGCTATGCCCCACGTGGCGCTGTCGACACTCGCCCACGGGAAGAGTTTTACGATCTTGAGACTAGTAACCGCAAAACCGTGGAACTTGACGATGGGACGACCCTCTGCATCCGTCACATACTTCATGCACTCGATGAGCCAGGAGATCTTTTCCTCTCTTGTCCGGTCGTTACCGGGAGAGAGACCTATGTAGTCCATTTCTCCGACCATACTCTTGAGCCACTTGAAGTCCTCGCCTTGATGAAAGACGTGGATGATCTTCTCTTTAGGTATGCCGTCTTGGACCATCATGTCGTAGTTGTGGCGGCCTTCAGCAGCCGAACGTTCCACTTCCTCGCCCATGAGTCGAAGGTTCTTTTCGCCGGGCGTGCCAGGGATGACATCGAGATTCACGACGTGTTCGATGTAGCCAATGTGCCCCTTGCAGAAAGCCACGTATTTATCGAAGTCAACTTTCTCCCCTTTGTTCCAAACTGAGAACGCCCCGCTATCGACCATGCGGCTATCGCAGTTTTCGCGATAATCGACAAAATAGCCGGGGATCAGGTTGCCCTTCATATACGGGAAGGAGAGAAGGCGATTCTTTATCTCTCTTTTAAGAAGATCGTGATTGAACTCGGCACCGAGCGTGCCTGCGCAGTACAATATCGTTGTTACAGGCAGCGCCTGGCGTGCGCTTTGAACGTTTTCGGGGGTTGTTGACTCTTCCGTGTCCCCGTTCCCCTCTTCAGGCTTAGTGGCTTCAACGGCGACACCCACGATATGCGTAAAACCTTCGCCGTCGAACCTCAAGAAGCGAATACCGTCGCCCTCACGCTTTACGGAAAGATTGACGTTGTCGTACCCCATTCCGAGGATCTTCAGGAGGAACTTGGGGTTCACAACGAATCCAAGGTCTTCCCGACAATTGACAAAGTCGCTTTTTATCGGTTCATTTTCGCTCATGTCGATTGCGCTCATGACGCCGCCCTCGAACCTTATCTTTACAAACGGCTGGCGCACAGGGTCAGTCGATGCTAGCGTCTGAGCCAATTGCAAGATTTCCTTTGAGGAAGAGGGAAATCTAAAAGCAGGCTCAAATTGAAGAGATATGACTCCGTTCAGATCGGGAAACCTTCCCGCGTAAATGCGGCAGGAAATTTGTGTTCCGTCCAAGGCTTTGAAATAAAGCCAATCACCTGTTATGGCGAAGGAAGTCAGTTTATGTTTCACCAAAGTAACCGCCAGGCGACCCGGAATGAGAAAATCGACGTCCTCATGAGGTATGGAAGCCGTTTTGCACCGAGTCATGCGCATGTTATCGCAGGACTCGATCATGTCGCCCAGCCAGTGTACGCATTGGAGTTCGGGATCGTTGGAGTTTCTCCCGAGTGAAATCAAGCAGAGCTTCAGTTTCTCCCCGAAATCGCCGGGAAGATTTTTCCAAGCGTCGACTGCAGGCTGTTGCAGTACTTCAGCAGGCAATGTACTCTGGCCAAGGTTGATGCCCGCCTTCATGGTCCCTGCAGCGATATAAAACTTTTCCTGGCGGGTTCCTATCTCGATTTGCCCCGGTTCGCTCTTCGCGATCGCTTCAAAGAGTTTTTTAGCAAGTACCGCCCCCTGGATATCATCGCCGTCCGTAAGTTGGACGGAGATCGAAAGTTCGCGGGAGTACGTAACTACCCGGCCATCAACGAAATGAAACGACGTCTCGACGTCGCCCTTCCTTCCGAGCCCAGCCCGTAGGTTATCCAGAAGCTTAAAAAACTTAGACCTGTCGATCTTCATGCAAGTCCTTTCTTCAAAAACGCAAAATTTGCGTTTTCGCAAGTTGCGTTTACGCGAGCCCCTCAGTCTCTTCGAGCGACTTCTTTTTGTTCTGAACTTGTTGAATCAGGTCGGAAACCATCTGAATCACTTCCTTGTAGACTGCTCGTCCCTGGGTGCTTTCCTCGGGCGTCAGCAAGGGTTCCGCGACACTCTTGTTCTGCAGTTCCTCAAGCGCCGATTTGCGAGTCTCCAATGCTTTTTCAATTCCCGCCAATTCTTTTATCGCATGCTTTGCGACGCTGTATTTGGAGCTCTTCAAGAGCGCCTCGTGCATTTCGGTGCTCCCGAACTCCATTCGACCGCTTTGGAGTTTGTTTACTACGTCTATTATCTCCGCCCTTTTCCCTTTGAATTCGGTGTTAACATTTTCCAGGAGATACTCCCTGACCTTTTTGGGAAATCGCGGTGCCGATATCAAGTACAAGGTCGATGGGCTGAAGTATTGGACGGCTTCCTCCTGGCCCAGACACGCCTTATACACGCGGACGAGGTTGAGGGCACTCGATCGAGACAGTGGGAAGTTGTCGCTGAGCCACTTTGAAAAGTACCCCTTGGCGCGAACCCGGCCGTTCTCGGTATTTGAAGTGTGTCCCCATTCGGAAACGAAGTTCTTTGCTTCGTAGATGAGTTTACCGATCTCGAATGCCTGATTCGTCGAGGCGATGACGCGATAGCTGATTTCGCTCCGGATGCTTTTTAGATATCCCTCAAAGTTGTTCCAGTTGGCTCTGTCGTGCTTATTCTCACGTTCAGCCCGGATCTTTACAGCCTTCGACAGTGCCTCCACTCCGACTTCCGTCCCATTCTTGCTAGCCGCTTTGTGAGCTTCACTAGCTTCGGCGCACTGGATTGGCGATGATGACTTTCGCAATTCCCCGTACGCATCCAATTCAGCAGGACACTCAAATGGTTCGAAGTATTCGCGGTCCTCATCGGTCAGAACTTCCGGCATGGGTGCATCATCATCCAATATTTCTGGGGTCAGCGCGTTCGAGTGCTCGATTTCTGCCATATTTTTTCTCCTCTTGATCCAGCAAAGATTGACTTTTACTGTTCTGGCTGCTCTGGCTTACAGGAATCTTTTTTACATTGTAATCCTCTGAAATTGTTCCTTCGGTGTTTCGCCGCCGCCTGTGTATGGAAACAGCTTCAACTCGCATCAGAAGCCTCACATTACCTACGAGTTCGCTCAAGAGCTGTGGATTATACTTCTCACCCTGTCCCACCGTCGCTCTCCTTGGTCCCCTCTGACTGTCCCGACATATGGACAGTTAAATACGTGTCAAGTTCGCTAAACATTTTGCGGACCGTTACCAGTTCCTGCAAGGTCTGCCTCACATTTCTTGACAGTTCCGTCCATTTCTCGGGTGAGGGTTCAAAAAGGTTTAATCCTATATCCAATCCGAATGACATGTATGTTCCCAGCAAATCCCGCAATCCCTGGAGCTGGCAGTTATCAAGGATGTGCACCTCAGGTTCTGGCTCCTTCCCTCTTAATTCCTTTACACGGCCGGCTGTCTGACGACCGGAAAGTCCATCCCTCTTGATTTCAGCAACAATGGATTTCTTTGCGGGGAGGCTCGGCAACTTGGATATCTCGCAAAGTTGGTAATAATTCAGGCCTTCTATGTCTTCTTTCATTCCGTTGATCCGGAAGATACGGTCTTGTATAGCAATTCGCACCATTTGACTGAGAGTGGATTTTGATAGCGGCAGGTATGGATTGTCGCAAAGCTTCCGAAAGCTGATTTGTTTCTCAGGATTCCTAGACCGCGCTTCGCCTACGCTATCGTGGAAGAATTCCTTCAGAATATAGTATCCAATTTCCAATGAACTGGCCAGCACCGATGTAGTGACTTCTTTTCGAATGAATTCTACGGCCTTATGAATAACAGGATCGTCATCGAAGATTTGGTCCTCCTCGCTCTGAGCGAGCAGTTTAGCTGTCCCATCTTCAGCTTTTCCGGCCACATCAACAACTGTGGATGGAAGATCAGTGCTTGGCGCCAATTCTTGTCCTCCTTGTTATGCTTAGCCGACTGGACAAAATAATGCCGGCAGCTCATATTCCCTGCGAATATCAATGATACGGTCCATCTCGCCCAAACCTTGAACAGTTTCCCCTTTTTCTTCGGCTTGCACATCCAACGAGAACAGGCTTCTCACCGTTGTTCTGGCTTTCGAGGTATTTAGCATAGTATCAGGACGATTTCCGGGTTTTTAGTGAATTGGCCGGCGAGAAGACGTTATCTGAACATGTCAAGAAAGTGCCTCAGCATCAAAATTTGAGGAGTCGTTTTTCGCGCAGGCGCCCTTAACTGCCTTGCCCCACCCAAGATGAATTTGTAGGCAGCAAGCGTTTGTACTTTAGCTTTAGAAAATCATCCGTCTACCAGAAGCAGACATTGAGTAATCAGCCTTCAAATTACAAAATCTACATTGATAACATCAAATACATTGATGAAATCAACCAATTTAAAGGAAAGGAAGCAAGCCGGTGAAGTACATTCAAATCACAGTTTCCGACGAACTGCATCAAAGACCAAAGAAAACCTGCATCGATGAAAAGGTTACTCTTAACACGAAACTTCAACAAATTATCACAAGTGAATTACAACATGAGGAGGACGATAGATGAGCTCTAGAGATACCTACAATTACGCTATTTACGATGCAATAGATGCGCTTGCCAAAAACTCAACCAGCGATCCTGTTGATACTTTACGTAGTTTATTAAGAAAGGACAACGGAGAAACACTCAGACAAATAAGGGCATTTAAACGCGGGTGTGAGGCTTATAAAAGTACAGGAATGTCTACATTGGCTGACTCATATGATCTTTGTCCTTTCGATTCCCTTTCGATGGAATCTGACTATTGGCGTACCGGTGTCGAGTTCGCCTTCAGGAGTGCACGCGGCGATTATGACGGAGAGGAAACATAGGGGACAACAAAAAGTCCCGGACAGAACGGATTCCCCGGTACTGACAGCCGATTCGCCAGCGCCGGGGCATTTCTTCTGACAAATAGGAATCTTCTTAATTCGGCAGTTTGCACGGGCGTGCAAAGTAGTTCGCCGGTTTCTACCTATTGGGCTGGCATGGGCTCAGCTACTGAGGCCGTGGTGGGGATTTTGCCTCAACCCCTCCTGCCGTTCTACTTTGTAAAGTTGCGGTGAAAAACTAGGAATGAGTCCGCTAATATGATGAGAAACCGCAAAAATTGCCGAAATGCAAATTTTGCGGTTTTCAATATGACAGCGCTATCGATAGTTCCTCCTAATCCGTCATACACAAGGATATACCAACGAGACTGGGCTTCACACCGTGGTTTCGACTTCCGAGGTGCTATCCAACGTGCCGCTCCCACCCGGCGACAAACCGGGTTATTTGATCGATCTCTACAACTTTCTTTCTACCACTATTCACTTGACTCACTCTTACAAGATCATCTATCAAATGATGTTGGTATTTCCTTTATTAAAGCCACGATCCCTTTATTATTTGCTTGTGACCTCAGCCGAAAGCACATATAAATAACACGAGTTGTGTCTACCTTTATGCACATATATACAAGGAGACCCTGTGAATATCCAAATACGTCAAACCTTTCATCTCGACGCTAAGCCACTGCCAGGTATTGTTGTGGAATTCAGCCCAAAATCCTTTCGAGCGTACTTTCCGGGTTTCGACGGGGAAGATCCCGAAGTGCTCGAATTCGAACACCGGTCTGCCATTGAACCGGACGAACTGAATGTAATCGTAAGTCGGACTTACCACACGGAACTCTCCGGCAGCACTATCCCGGAAGGTGGAGAATTCGATCTCGATTCCAATCGCGCAGTTTTCGCGATGGTTCGGGTTTTCAGGGTGGTCCCGTTTAGCGCTTAGAGGATTGGGATAGGGGGAGAAAACGGAAATGGGAGATAGGACACATGTATCAATTCAGATTCGAAAAATCGATTACGAGTGGCTTCTCCGGGCCGAGTTCAACGATGACCCTGAGCAGATGAGAGAGACCTTGTATTATGAGTATCTGGAGTTTCAAGACGACATAGTCGATTTCGAAGCAAATGAAATCAATTACGGCGAATGGGATGAACTCGAGGGCCTCTTGTACGCACACTCCATCGAATACGACAAGACCTGGGGAGCCGGAGGTGATTATGCTGGAGGAGCCAGCTACAACCGCCTTGTCGCCGGCAAGATGCAAGAGGTACAAATCTACGAGGGGAGTGAAGACTTCGTTCTCTTTCTCAAAGAGGTAAAAGACCTGGAGCCAGCGGAGATAAAACGCAGGGTGCAGGAAATGTACAGAAAGGTCGTCCCTTTCGACATTATCTCACTAAGCGAGGACCTTCCCATATGCCTATGAACGATGCGGTCCAAGGTAAGATGTCTGTGCGGAGGTCCTCATGAATACTACCCCAAAACCGAACCTGTATTTAAGCAAATCACTATACCTGACAGGGCTTCAGTGCCACAAGGCTTTATGGCTCCACAAGTACAAGCCTGAATTGAAAGATGAGGTTTCGCCTGAACAGAAGTCGATGTTCGATTTCGGCGCTGAGGTGGGGCGGTATGCCCAGGAGCTTTTTCCCGGGGGTATTCTGGTCCCGTACGGGGATCTTTCTCATTCACAACAATTGGCCATGACTCAGAGTGCCATTTCCAACGGCGCATCAACCATCTATGAAGGGGCCTTCAGTTACAACGATGTCTTCATAAAAGCCGACATCCTGCGCCTTGGGCCTGACGGCTGGGAACTCTACGAAGTCAAAAGTTCTGCAAACCTCAAGGAACAATACCCAGACGATATCGCCATACAATACCATGTAATTTCCGGAGCCGGACTCCCTTTGCCAAAAGCCTGCTTGGTGCACTTGAATACGAATTATGTCCGCCAGGGCCCGATCGATGTGGAACAACTTTTCACCATTGTTGAGCTGACAGACAAAATCCGGGGAATGCAGTCCGACGTTGCAGCCAAGCTGACTGCAATGAAAGCGATGTTGCAAGGTAGTTTGCCAGAGATGGACATCAGCCCGAATTGCGATGATCCTCACACTTGCGCGTTCCACGGACACTGCTGGGCGCATATCCCCGAGAACTCAGTATTTGATTTCCGGGGAACAGGCCGTCCGAACGCATTCGAGCTTTATCGCAAGGGAATCGTCAGAATGGAAGATGTGCCGGCCGATTCGCTGGGTTGGCGGCAGAAGTTGCAACTCGACGGACTTCGATACCAGAAGAACCACATTGACAAAAAGGCTGTCAAAGCTTTCCTCGATTCCTTTTGGTTTCCTCTCTGCTTCATGGATTTTGAAACCACCTACATGGTTCCAATCCCGTTGTTCGACGGCATGAGGCCCTATGAGCAGTTGCCTTTCCAGTTTTCGCTGCACGTTGTCGAGAAAGAGGGGGAAGATCCAGTCCACTACGCATTTCTTGCAAAAGACCTCAAAAACCCCTGTGAAAAGTTTCTGTCCAACCTCCTTGCGGTGATACCTCCCGGCGCCTGCATCCTTACATGGAACAAGACATTCGAGGTCCAGCGATTACAGGGGCTGGCTGCCAGATTTCCTGAAAAGGGCGCCGAAATCATTGCGATTGTCGAAAATATCATCGACCTGATGGCGCCATTCCGGGATAAATCCATCTACCACTGGAAGCTCAAAGGTTCATATTCCATCAAGGCTGTACTGCCCGCCCTGGTGAACGGATATTCCTACGAGAACCTGCCGATCAACAGCGGTGATATGGCCTCGGCAGCATGGGTGCGGATGATTCAAGAACCGGATTTGAATGAACAGAGGCGGCTTTATTCGGAACTGCTAGAGTATTGCCACTTGGATACATTGGCCATGGTGTTGATTTTGAAAGAAATGCACGCAATGTCAGCATTCTAAAGGAGGGCAAATGAGTGTTCTTCAAGAAGTTATCCCATCGTCGATTTCCCTTGGGAACTTGAAGCGAGTGAAGGGATTGGGTGTCATTCCGATTCTCACCGAAGAGGTTATAGAAATCCCAGCATTCGAGACGCTTGAAACAGCATTGAAAAAAGGTTTCGCCAGGATTACTGAAACTGGGCCAGGTGGAGAAGTACCTTTTCTCCTGTTCGAAAACACTAGCGACAACCCAGTAATAATTCTGGACGGGGAGGAAGTGGTCGGCGGCAAACAAAACCGCATCGTTAACGCTACTCTGGTGATTCTTGGAAACGCGACAGTGAAAATCCCTGTTTCATGCATTCAAGCTGGGCGCTGGCGGCGCGAAAGAGCGGATTTTGAGTCAGCAGGATCGGTCTTCAGGGCTCGGTCTCGTGCTGTACACAAAGCGACAGTAACCGCCAATGTGCATGAGAGCGGCAGTTTCCGGAGCGATCAGAACGCGGTATGGAACGAGGTCAGCGAATCCTTACATGAGTTAGGAGTTGAATCCTCGACTTCTGACTTTCTCGAAGGCCGTGAGAGGGTCGCACATCGGCTGGAGGAATTCGTGGAAGCAATCAGGCCGGCAAAGAACCAGATTGGTGCGATTTATCTGGATACTCACGGTATTCTCGGGCTGGAGATGCTTGGATCCCCTGTTTTGTTTGCAAAGGATTGTGACAAAGTAACCCGGAGTTTCGCCTTCGAAATTCTCAATGCGCCGGATCTTAACAGGGCATCGGCAGAGGCAGCGAAAAAATGGTGGCATAGAGTTCTTGAAGCTGGATTCACCTTGTACGCTTCACCCGGCGCCGGAGAGGATATTCGAGTCGCGGCTGAAGACCTGATCGGGTCCGGGCTGATCTGGGATGGGGTAGTAGTTCATTTCTCCTGTTTTCCGAATATGCGACGTCAGAGCCAGAGAAGGGCATCGGCAGGTCAGAGGCGGCGGAATTTGCTGTAAGCGACGGGTCATTAGGAACCGTCCACGCGCGTGGGCAATCTGTCAAATACCGGCATGAAGCAACGAGACCAGGCTTATCGCCCAATGAATTTATAGGCAAGTATTTTGTATCGTGCCGAAGACTGACAGGTGAATCAGCGGTGTCCGTACTTAAGCAGCTCTTACCCCTCCTGCGGGCCTCCCTTCTGGAAATACTGCTTACATGGATGAATCTTCACAATATGATCTGGAAGTTGAGCGGTTCTGGGTTGCTCACCGCATAACGCCATACAGGAGAGAGACATCGAATTTGTCTACTGCCCTGAGCGTGAGATTTACATGATGTACAGAAATGCGAATATGCCTGAATGCGTTTGTAGACTCTCGCCCTGAGCCTCGTATTCCCGATCTCGCCTCCCTTCTCATTATAGATCTGGGCCATGGAATCAGCCGCAAGGAGCGGGTGATCTTCGGGTGTACCGAGCTTTGTGATGTCCATAGTAGTCGTGCAGGATCACAGCCGATAACATCTGGGTCGATATTGCCCCGATGTCGTAGGCTTCCGCAACCGGAGGAACTAGGCCGGCATACCCGCTTTGAGTGCAGGATCGTGTCCCCCGGTAATTCCTTCCTTAACCGGGCAGTTTTATACTCTGTGTTTGGTGAAATGGATCGTCATGTTTATAATAATAGACTTTGTAATGACGCCAACGACCCCGACGAGGTATCCGACATGAAAAAAGGCAAGAAAAGCCTTAACCAACCAGAACACGACGCCGGGGAATCATCCCAAAGCCCTTCGATAAAGAAGACACCTGGCAAGAGCACTGGGACGGATTCCATAAAACCCTTCTACATCGCCGGAATAGGCGCTTCGGCCGGCGGCTTGGAGGCGTTGGGGCAGTTCTTTGCCCAAATGCCGCCGAATGGCGGGTTGGCGTTCGTCGTCGTTACTCATCTCGACCCTACCCAAAAGGGGATGATGCCCGAGCTTTTGCAACGCTTTACCAAGATGAAGGTCTACCAGGTGAAGGACGGGTTGAAGGCCGCGCCCAATTGTGTCTATGTGATTCCGCCAAACAAGGATCTATCCATTCTGCATGGAACACTGCACTTACTGGAACCGACTGCCTCTCGCGGCTTGCGGCTACCGATCGATTTCTTCTTTAAGCACCTGGCTGATGACCAGAAAGAAAAGAGTATCGCCATCATCCTTTCCGGTATGGGTTCTGACGGGACGTTGGGTGTGAGCGCCATCAAGGAAAAGATGGGCATGGTAATGGTGCAGGACATCAGGTCGGCCAAATCCGACGGTATGCCCCGGAGCGCCATCGGCACCGGGCTCGTGGATTATGTGGCTCCCGTGGAAGAGCTGCCGGCAAAACTGATGGGCTACGTGAAACACGCCGGAATGGCGGTAACCGCCCCCCGCAAAGCCGACGTCATGGTGGAAAAGACCACCGGGATGCTGCACAAGATATTCGTTCTTCTTCGGGCTCAGACCGGTCACGACTTCTCCTTTTACAAGAAGAGCACCATTTACCGCCGTGTTGAAAGGCGCATGGCAGTCCATCAAATTGCCGACATATCTCTCTACGTCCGCTATCTCCAGGAGAATCCAAACGAAATCGATTTGCTCTTCAGGGAATTGTTGATAGGAGTCACCAGCTTCTTCAGAGATCCCGAATCGTATGAAGCTCTCAAAAAAGAGGTGGAGGCATACATCCTCGAAGGCAAAAAGCAAGGGAGCATGTTACGAATCTGGGTCCCGGGCTGCTCCACCGGCGAAGAAGCCTACTCCATCGCTATCCTGCTCATGGAGTGCCTTGAAGGGCTGGGACAAAAGCGCCGATTCAAGATCCAGATTTTTGCGACGGACATACACAAAGAGGGTATCGAAAAGGCCCGCGAGGGCGTGTACCTTCCTAACATTGCCGCTCAGGTATCTCCGGAGCGTCTAGATCGCTTTTTCACCAGGGAGGAGTCGGGCGGCTATCGGATCAGCAAGGAAATCAGGGAACTGGTGGTCTTCGCCCCTCAGAATCTCATCATGGACCCGCCATTCACCAAGCTGGATATCCTCAGTTGCCGAAACCTCCTCATCTATTTGACCCCGGAGCTCCAGAAGAAGCTGCTGCCTCTATTCCATTACTGTCTGAATCCCGGCGGCATTCTTTTCCTGGGGACAGCCGAAACCATCGGCAGCTTCACTGATCTCTTCTCTGTTTCAGACAACAAGTGGAAAACATTCAGGCGTACGGAGTCTGGCTCCGCCCTCACGTACCTGACGGATTTCCCATCGGATTTGTCCTTTACCGATGGCGATAGGGTCACAACTCCACCCCAATTTCAGAAAAGCGAGGGAAGGACCGTTTCGGACCTGGTTCAAAGCATTATCCTCGATGATTTTGCACCTTCTGCGGTGCTCATCAATGATAAGGGCGACATTGTCTACGTTCATGGGCGAACGGGAAAATACCTGGAGCTGTCCGCTGGAAAAACGAACGTCAACATCTATGCTTTGGCGCGCGAGGGGCTGAGACAGCATTTGGGGAGCGCCATTCGAAGAGCGCTTACTCAAGATACGGACGTAACCTTGAAGGATTTGCGCGTTCGTACAAATGGCGACTATCAAGTCGTCCAGCTCACCGTAAAGCCTTTGCGTGAACCGGATGCGATGCGTGGATTGCTGCTGGTTGTGTTTGACAATGCGCCGACTTCCCTTCCAGCCAAAAGCTCCCGCAGGAAAAAGAGAGGCCCGGCCGGTGAGGAGAACCCCAACGTTCAGGCATTGGAGACGGAGCTTCTGGAGACCAGGGAACTTCTTCAATCCACCATCGAAGAGATGACGACCTCGCAGGAAGAGCTCAAGTCGGCCAACGAGGAGCTGCAATCGACCAATGAGGAACTCCAGAGCTCCAATGAGGAGATGACCACGTCCAAGGAGGAGATGCAATCGCTCAACGAAGAGCTTATGACCGTCAACGCAGAATTGCAGCACAAGATCGACGAGTTGTCCCGATCGAGCGACGACATGAAAAATCTCCTCAACAGCACCAACATCGCCACGCTTTTCCTGGACAATCATCTGAAGGTCACACGTTTCACGACGCCTGCCGCCGATATCATCAAACTTATCCCCACTGACGTGGGACGTCCCGTCAGTGACATTGCCTCCAGTCTGAAAGGTGTGGACCTCACCAAAGAGGTCACGTATGTCCTCAATTCACTGGTATTCAAGGAAGCAGAGGTTCAGACCGCAGATGACCGCTCGTACTTCATGCGCATTTCGCCTTATCGAACGATTGCCAACGTCATCGACGGAGCGGTGGTCACGTTCACCGATATCAGCGGTTTAAAGGAGATTGAAAGGGCTTTGCGGGAGAGCCGGGACTTGCTTCAGCGGACCCAGAAGTACGCCGAAGGCATCGTGGCAACCGTGCGTGAGCCGTTGCTGGTACTAGATGCTCAGTTGAAGGTCCTCTCCGCCAGTCAGTCCTTTTACCGTAAGTTTCTGACTACGCCTGAAACAACCGAAAACGAGCATGTCTACAATCTCGGAAACCGGCAGTGGGACATCCCAGCTCTGAGGCAACTGCTGGAGGATGTTCTTTCGGAAAACAAGTTCTTCGAAGACTATCCGGTAGAACATGGATTCCCTAAAATCGGACACAGGAAAATGCTCCTCAATGCCCGTCAGATAGAGCAGGAGGATCAGGATCAGCGGGGTCCATTGATTCTCCTCGCAATTGAAGACATTACAGATCGACTTGGACGATGAAGACTCGGAGGTAAGGACTTTGCCCAAGGACAAATCGCGACAAGAACACCCCGGCGAGCTGCGCCGCCGGGCTGAAGAGGCATTGAACAGGAAAAAGACTGGAGAGCCTTCCATAATGCCGGAGGAAGATGTCCGTGCGCTGGTTCACGAGCTCCAGGTGCACCAGATCGAGCTGGAAATGCAGAATGAAGAGCTTAAGCGCGCCAATGCCATGGTTGAGGAGACACGGAACAGATATGTTGACCTCTATGAGCTCGCTCCTATCGGCTACCTTACCCTTGCTGAGAATGGGATAGTATTGGAAGCTAATCTTACCGTGGCAGTGCAACTGGGCATTGAAAGGAGCGGCCTCATCAAACGCCCATTTCAAAACTACATCGTGCCGGCGGATAGGGACAAGTTTCGTTCTCACTTGAGCAAGGTCGTTACAAGCGAGAAACGACAGAGCTGTGAAATAGGATTGATGACACAATCGGGTGGCGATTTTTATGCACTTCTCGACACCGTATTTATACTAGATTCGAGTGGAAAGCAGTTATGTAGGACAACAGCAACCGACATCACCGAGCGCAGGCGGGCTGAGAACCTTGTCAATGTCCGTCTCAGTCTGCTGGAATTTGCCGCATCTCATTCCTCCGAGGAGTTGCTTCAGAAAACACTGGATGAAATCGGCCAACTTACCAACAGCGCCATAGGGTTCCTCCATTTTGTGGAAAGCGATCAGAAGACCCTTTCACTCCAGGCATGGTCAACGAGAACGATCGAGGAATTCTGCAGCGCGGAGGGCAAAGGCGCTCATTATCCAATAGAGAAGGCGGGGGTGTGGGTGGACTGTTTTCATGAAAAGCGTCCGGTGATACACAATGATTATTCTGCATTGCCTCACCGAAAAGGCCTGCCCGAGGGACATCCCCCCGTTATCCGGGAACTCTCCGTGCCCATCATGAGGTCCGGCCGAGTTGTAGCCATACTCGGCATTGGCAACAAACCCGTGGATTATACTCAACAAGACATCGGAGTGGCATCATACCTGGCTGACGTGGCCTGGGAAATTACCCAGCGCAAGCGGGTTGAGGAAGAGCTGCGCGAGAATAAGTCCCGGCTTGATCATGCACTGCGGTCTGCGCATATGGGTGTGTGGCGCCTGGATTTAATCGAAAATAAACGCCATTTTGACGATCAGGTCTGTCATCTTCTGGGTATCGCCCCGGCTAAATTCACCGGAACTGAGGAAGAGTTCTACAAGGCGGTACATCCTGACGACCGTGAGACGCTCAAGGCGGTATGGGTACGAACCATTGAACGGAATGTGCCCTATGAAACGGAGTACCGAGCAGTCTGGCCGGATGGAAGCGTCCATTACGTCGCCGTACGCGGAAAGTTAGTCCATGATGACAAAGGCCAGCCGGTGAGTGTTAACGGGCTTATCTGGGATATCACCGAGCGCAAGCAGGCTGAGGTGGCACTAAGACTTCGAGAGTCTTACCTGACAGCCATATTAGAAAATCAGCCCGGCTTGGTCTGGCTCAAGGATAACGAGAGCCGCTTTCTCGCCGTAAACCATGCCTTTGCTCGTTCTTGCGGCATGGAGAGGCCGGAAGAGGTTTTGGGAAAGAACGATCTTGACATCTGGCCAAGAGAACTCGCGGAAAAATACAGGAGCGACGATAAGGCGGTCCTGAATAGGGGTGCTCCCATCGCTGTCGAAGAGGCAATCTATGACCGGGGGGAAATGAAATGGTTCGAGACTTTTAAGACACCCGTACTTGACAAGGACGGCCAGACTCTTGGCACCAGTGGTTTTGCCCGCGATATCACCGAGCGCAAGCAGATGGAGGAGGAGCTGCGCAGATCACGCGATGAGCTTGAACTGCGTGTACGAGAGCGCACCGCCGAACTCAGCGTCACAGTAACCAAGCTTGAACAGTTAAACGAGGAACTACAGGAATTTGCTTTTATCGCTTCTCACGATCTCCAGGAACCCCTGCGCAAAATTCAGACTTTCGGGAACATGCTCATTAAAAAACATAAGGATTCACTCAGTTCAGAGGGCAAGGACTACATGGAGCGCGTTACAAAAGCGGCAAACCGCATGTCGGAGTTGCTGCGGGCCCTGCTAAATTACTCCAGAACCGGCACAAGCGAGCTAAATTACAAGTCTGTTTCCCTGACCGCAGTTGCCAAAGACGCCGCCAGCGACCTCGAATATATGATCGCTAAAGCAAAGGGGACGGTGGAGATTAGTGAGCTGCCAACCGTTGACGCCGATCCCGCGCTTTTGCGCCAGCTCTTTCAGAACGTCATCGGAAATTCAATGAAGTACCGACAGGAATCTGAACCGCCCATCGTGAAGATTTATGGAAGCATCGCCGATTCTGTCTGCCAGGTATTCATAGAGGACAACGGCATTGGTTTCGAGGAAGAGTTCACTCATAAAATCTTTAAGCCATTCGAGCGACTCCATGGCAGGAATGCCCCTTACAAAGGAACAGGTATGGGACTCGCTATTTGCCGGAAAATAGCAGCACGACACGGGGGTGATATTAGCGCCAGGAGTACGCCGGGACAAGGCGCCACCTTTATCGTAACGCTCCCTATTGAACAATAAACGGGTGCCTAATGGAAAGAGAAGACTCTTCATTAATAGTGTTGATGGCCGATGATGATGAAGACGATTGCCATCTCGTGGAATCAGCATTTCGGGAGATTGGCATTACCCATGATTTGCGCTTTGTTGGGGATGGGAAGGAACTCCTGAATTATCTGTACAACAAAGGGGATTTTGCGGACCCTGAAAAGTGCCCCAGGCCCAACCTTATCCTGCTTGATCTTAATATGCCGCGAATAGATGGCCGCGAAGCTCTGACAAGAATAAAATCCGATCAGCAACTGAGGGACATCCCTATATTGATCCTGACCACCTCCAAAGAGGAACGTGACATAGCCTTGAGCAAGCTGGCCGGTGCCTCCTCCTTTCTGTCAAAACCGGAGGCCCATGAGGATTTGATTGATATGCTGTCGAAGTTCTGCACAGCAATCCTGCATAATCCGGATATTCCCTTTCAGGTAATAGGATGCTGATGGCTGACCCAACCCTGGCCCTTTGTCTGGAACACGCTTCCACTTCAGAGTGCGAAACTCTACCCTCCCGCTGTACGTAATAAATCTTTGGAATAGCTCCAGGTCGCACTCAGCAAAAGTTCACCCTGCTTGCCAAAGGTGAAAATCCTGCTTGGGCGAGCAAGCATAACGGAAATGAATCTGGATGTGTTGCACTCGCAACCTTCGTAGAGGGTCGGAACTCGCCAACTTTTCTTTCTTGAATAATCCTG
>Ga0187862_10001938_pt1 | contig 21550 bp, 17 predicted proteins | sample June2016WEW_10_1_FD_133003 | JGI IMG/M metagenome (GOLD analysis project Ga0187862, IMG submission 133003) | Peatland microbial communities from SPRUCE experiment site at the Marcell Experimental Forest, Minnesota, USA - June2016WEW_10_150 | ecosystem: Environmental > Terrestrial > Soil >...
CAGATTTAACCCGGAGGACCCGGCTTCGGTTCCGCACATGGATACGTATTATCTCGAGGAAACCGAGGCCATGACTCTTTTCATCGCCCTTAACCGCATCAGGGAAGAGCAGGACCCAACCCTCATGTTCGATTTCATGTGCAGGGCCGGAATCTGCGGCTCGTGCGCCGTGATGATAAACGGGCGGCCCGACCTTGCATGCCATACGAAGACCAAGAAGCTGCCCGGCGAGATCACGCTGATGCCGATGCCTGTATTCAAGCTGATCGGGGACCTCTCGGTCGACACGGGCACATGGTTCCGCGGGATGAACGAAAAGGTGCAGTCGTGGATCCATACTGATAAGAAATTCAAGCCAAACGAGGAAGAGGAGCGCATGGACAATGCGCTCGCAGAGGAGATTTACGAAGTCGAGCGTTGTATCGAATGCGGCTGCTGCGTGGCCGCCTGCGGAAAGGCGAATATGCTGCCCGATGGCTTCATGGGAGCGACCGCCTTCAACCGGGTTGCCCGGTTCATGATGGACCCCCGCGACGAGAGAAGCAACGATGAGTATTTCGAGGTAGTGGGAAACGAGGACGGAATCTTCGGCTGCCTCGGGCTACTCGGATGCGAGGACATGTGCCCGAAGAAAATCCCTCTCCAGGACCAGTTGGGCATGCTTCGCCGCAAAATGGGCTTCTCCCAGGCGAAGCATCTTTTCCTCAAGCTTATGCCGGGCGGAAATAAAACCTTAAAAACAGGGGCCTGACAGCACAGCCAATAGGAGGGAACGAAATGAGCAACCTGGAAGAATGGGACGCGAAGGGCAGAAGGGTTGCTATCGCCGTGTTTTTCGGTCTTGTGCTCGACGGCATGGACCTCCAGATGCTATCGCTTTCACTTCCCCAAATCATGAAGGAGGGGCATGTATCGTCGGTTATGGCCGGCGCGCTGGCGACCTGGACCTTCGTGGGGATGGGTCTGGGAGGCATTTTTGGCGGTTGGATTTCGGACCGTTTAGGCCGGGTTCGGGTCGTCTGGTGGTCGATCGCAAGCTTTTCCGTGCTGACTTCAGGGATCGCCCTGACATCAGGATACTGGCAGGTTGCGGCGCTGCGTTTTCTCTCGGGGCTTGGCCTTGGCGCCTTGTTCAGTATCGGCAATCTGCTGGCAGCGGAATACGCTCCGACGAGAATACGTACAACGGTGGGCGGGCTGATGCAGGCTGGATGGTCCGTGGGATATGTGCTGGCTGCCGTCCTTTCCGCTTATATACTCCCCAATTTGGGTTGGCGCCCGCTTTTTGCCGTCGCCATCATCCCCGGCATCTTGGCGCTCTGGCTATTGCAAAGCGTAACGGATCCACCAAGCTGGTTTGCCGCTCGTAATGCAGCAAAGCATGCCGGCAAAACGAAGAATGAATTCGGCATCATTTGGGCGGATCCCACGATGCGCTTCACCCTGATAGCCTGGATGATCACTTCGATCGTGCTTCAGTTCGGTTACTACGGCTGCGTCTCCTGGCTGCCTAGTTACCTGGTGAAGGATTTAGGGGTGAATTTGAAGAGCATGGGGTGGTACGTGGCTGCAACCTATACTTCCATGATCACTGGGAAATTGATTGCCGGGTATTTGGCGGATAAGTTGGGCCGAAAGACCCTCTGGTTGGTGGTCCACATAGGCACCGCCGCCGCCCTGCCTTTAGTCGTCAAATATGCGAATGGGGGCAACGTCGCTTATATGCTGCTCATTTTCGGGCTTTTTTATGGCGCACCCTGGGCTATCGCGGCGACCTACATGAATGAAAGCTATCCGACCATCGTTCGGGGTACAGGCGCATCGTTATCCCATAATGCCGGCCGTATCGGGGCCATGACATCGCCGCTTGCGATCGGCTTTATGGCAACTCAATATTCGATCGGGGCCGGGATCGCCATGCTTGGCATTGCTTATTTCATTGCCGGGGTGATACCGGGCATCTGGATCAAAGAATAAATGTACGATCCGAAGGCCGGGGAATCCTCCGTGGAAACAGTCGCCCTGGTGGCGGAAACGATCAAAGCGCCAGAAAGATGAATTATGCATTCATGATCGTCGAGTTGATCAATGACAAATAAAAAAAACAAAATCATGACGTTGGCCGATGCTGTCCATGAGTTCGTCAAAGACGGTAGTTCCGTAGCGTATGGCGCCATCGCCGGCCGAGAGCCGATGGCCGTTTCCTATGAACTGGTCCGGCAAAAAAAAAGAGACCTGACGCACGTCACGGACACGACGATCGACGCTGCTGAAATTCTCATTGCAGGCGGGTGCCTGAGAAAAGTGGAGTGCGCTTACATATGGATCGGCGTCGTTGGGTCAGGGCACAATTATCGCCGGGCGGTTGAAAAGGGAATCCCAAGCTATCTGGAGACGGAAGAATATTCAAATTACGGGTGCTCCATGCGTTTTATGGCCGCAGCCATGGGGCTGCCATACATGCCGACAAAATCCCTGCTGGGCTCCGATATCATCACTCATAATCCGAAGATCAAGGTTGTTGATGATCCGTACGGAACAGGTCCGGTCGCCCTCGTTCCCGCTGCGCAACCCGACGTCGCATTCATTCACGTCCAGCGAGCGGATAAAGCGGGAAATGCACAAATCTGGGGCATGTTGGGCAACGACGACAATATGGCTCGAGCGGCAAAGAAAGTCGTTATCACCTGCGAAGAGATCATTTCGACCGACGAAATCCGGAAGATCCCGAATATGACGGCGATCCCGTCCTATTGCGTTGACGCGGTCGTCGAACTTCCCTTTGCCAGCCATCCCCTGCCGGTCGCCGGCTACTACTGGATGGATATCCCGTTTCGCCGCGACATTGTCAATGCCTCAAAAACCCGTGAAGGCATAATCCAGTGGATGGATGAATGGATTCATGGCGTGAAGGATCACAAGACCTATCAGCAGAAACTGGGCTTGGATCGGGTGCGGAAGCTGCGGGAAATGGAGAATGATAATTACCGTATCCCCCAAATTAACGTGGCGAGGTGATTATGGAATACGCAAGAAATTACGGCACGACTGAATTGATGGCTTCCGTTGTTGCTGGAATGATCAAGAATGATGATGTGGTTTTCATCGGCGTGGGCATTCCTCTCATCGCAGGGATCGTCGCGGTCGGCACCCATGCGCCGGAGGCCATCCTTGTTTATGAAGGAGGCGGCATCGGCGCGAGAACACGGCGGGTCCCCTGGACCATTTCAGACAATCCTACCACCGACAATGCCCTTGCAGCCGCCCAGATGTGGCGCGTGTTCAGCGATCAACAGCGGGGACTGGTTACCTTGGGCATCATCGGCGGCGCCGAGATCGACCGCTTCGGAAATTTGAATACAACCGTGATCTACGGTTCCGGCGGGTCATACGAAAGGCCCAAGATCCGGCTGCCCGGCAGCGGCGGTGCAAACGATATAGCATCCTCGGCACTGCGGACCATCATTATGATGCGCCTGGAAAAAGGGAAATTTGTCGAGCGAATTCAATTTATCACTTCTCCAGGCTATTTAAGCGGGCCCGGGGCACGGGAGAAAGCGGGCCTTCTCGGGCATGGACCTGTTGCCGTGATAACCGAGAAGTGCGTTCTCGGGTTTGATGAGAACACGAAAGAGATGTACCTGAAGTATCTTTATCCGGGAGTCACCGTGGAGGACATCAAAAAAATCGTCGATTGGGACTTGAAGGTTTCGGACACGCTGTCTGAAGTGCAACCCCCGACAGAAGAGCAGGTTCGAATCATGCGGGCCTTTGACCCGATGAACCTGGTTCTTGGTAAAAAGTCAGATTTAAAAGACGAGTCCTTCGATAGTTATTACGCGAAGATCAAGAAAGGATAAGAATCGATCGACTGCAGCTCGCTGTAAGAAACGAATGATTCCTCTCCCAACCTAATTATGAAGGATAGCAAAAAATGGATAATGGAGAATACAAAAGTCTGCTGTTAGAAAAGTCCGGCAAAGTCCTCAAGATAAGCCTCAATAAACCGGAATCAAGAAATGCCCTGAACATGGAAATGCGGGTGGACCTGAAAAAGGTCATGGGCTCCTTATGCGAAGACCCGCAAATCCGGGCCCTCATCCTGACCGGTGTGGGGAAGGCCTTTTGTGCCGGCGGGGACCTCAGGACGATGCAAGTCCCCATGCCGGACCTGGCAGGCAGAAAGAGGCTCAAAGATTTGCACGGCTGGCTCAATACCCTGATCAACCTGGAGATCCCGGTGATTGCCGCTGTCAATGGAGTTGCGGCCGGCGCCGGGTGCAGCCTGGCAATGGCATGTGATCTGATCGTCGCTGCAGAGGATGCCCGCTTCGTATTCTCTTTCGTCAAACTTGGGCTTATTCCTGATGGGGGTAGCCTTTATTTCCTGCCGCGGCTGGTCGGGTTACCCAGGGCCAAGGAGCTGATGTTCAGCGGCAGGGTGATTGAAGCATCTGAAGCCCTGGCCATTGGGCTGGTCAACAAGGTGGTGCCAGCGGATCAATTGATGCCGACAGTGGAGGAACTGGCCGGCGAGCTTGCGCAGGGCGCAGGTAAGGCGATAGCCTTGACCAAGCGTCTCCTCAACTTGAGCATGAGTTCGGACCTGGAATCGATCCTGGAGTTCGAAGCCCTCGGGCAGGACATATGCTTTGGCACCGAGGATTTTGGAGAAGGAAGGAAAGCCTTTCTTGAAAAGAGAAAACCCGTATTCCAATAGATAAGGAACCTGCTGCTGCGTCCTCATCTCATTAATGCAGGCTTTTTCTCAACTAATTGATTTTAAAGCGAAAGACACTGGCCCCCCGGCTTACGCCGGCGTGATGTTTATAGGGTTTTTCGCCCTGATGTGGGAGTTTTATCCCTTTTTATCACCCCGCTATGGGGGTGCGTTTTCAGCCCCCTTCCAGGGGTCGGATCAAATCCAGGTCCTGAGGGCGTGGATTTGCAGCGCATTTATTGCAGGAAATAAAACCGTTTACTCAAGAAAGGAGCAAGGCATGGAGAAAAAACCGATCTACTCGCGATACCGTTGGGTTTTGCTATTGACTATGTGTATGGCAATCATGTCTGCATACATTGATATGAATTCTTACGGTCCTATTCTTCACGATATCGGCAAGGCATTGAACGTGGACGCTGGACGTGCAATCGATCTCATGATGGGATTTATTCTTGCTACAGCGATTACACTTATCTGGGGTGGTGTCGTATGTGACAAGTATGGTATGACAGTTGCCTTTGTTCTGGGTCTTTTGTGCGTTTCAGTGCCGGCGGCTCTCATGCCGTGGATCGGTAAAAGCTTTGGAACAGTATTTGTTTGCCGGTTGATTCAGGGCGCATCAATAGGTTTCATTTTCACATCAACCGGACCACTTCTTCATTTATGGTTCCCCCATCAAGAACACGGGATCGCTTCAGGAATCATCATAGGTTTCACAGGAGTGGGCGCCGGCCTTGGTGGACTTTTGTCACCGCCTATTTTAAACGCGGGCTACTCCTGGCAGGCTACAGTTGCTCTTCTCTCCATCCCGGGTTGGGCAGCAATGCTGCTTGCCATTATTTTTACTACCAAGGCGCCGCCGGAAGCTGCGGTTGAAGCCCTGCGTCTGGCTAGACTGCCATCCCAAGGGCAAGCCACGCTTTTAGAGGTCTTTAGACGACCAAGTACCTGGATTGCCTGTCTCCTAAATGGATGCGCCATGTGGGTACTGTACTGTCTTATTAATTTGGTGCCTGTCTACATGGCTGTCGCCTCTCCCATGGGACTCGGTTTAGGCGCAGTCATGTCGGGCAGAATCTCTCTTGGAATGACCTGGATAGGGTTTTTCGGCAATTTGGGAGGTGGGCTCTTTTATGACAAAGTTGCGAAAGGAGACGCAAGAGTGGCGCCAGCTATCGCGTTTGTACTTGCATGCATCTTCTCTTATGTGATTCTTTATCCCGCAGTGTACTCCAGTATACCCTTCCTGTTTATCGCGCTCGTGATCGCCGGGTTCGGGGCGACCTTCGGTCTCGCGTCTGTTCCTGCTTTTTTGGCCCAAAATTCCCCCCCCCAGATAGCAGGAAGAGTGATCGGATGGGTTATTGGGATCAGCACATTCTTCGGTGCTTTTGGGATTCACCTCTCGGCAGGAATCATTCATTCAAGCCACAGCTTCGTAACGGCAATCACCATGATCTCTCTTGCTGCCGCTTGCGGCTTTATCTTTAGCTTCTTCCTCAAGCAGGGGCTTTTTCAGAGGAAACCGAGCGTTGCGGTTTCAGATATCCGTCTATAAGGCGCCGGAAAAGGCGGTCTACCGGCAAGGGGGTATAAACCCGGCCATCCTGGCGCAGTCTTGCCCGTAAGTGCGTCGAATAGACAGAATGACACTTTTCCCGGTAAATCCGCCCCTCTTCGAATAGTGATAGAGTGGGGCGTCCTTGAATTTAGGTCCAATCGAAGTATGGAGCAATCGAGGTGCCGAAAGGTATGGAATTCTACGACCGAATAAGAGCCCGTTGGCTGCGAGACAAAGTCATGAGCGCCGGCGACGCTGCCGGACTCATCTCAAGCGGTATGACGGTAGCCACGGGGGGCGGAAACTCGATTGGGTGTCCGAAAAGCCTTTTTGCCGCACTGGCTAAGCGGATTAAGGGAAATGGAAAGATTACTCTTATAACCGGCGGGCCGCTGCCCGGCGCGATCGATGGGGTCATGACCCTGGCCGGGGCCTACGAGAAAAGAGTCGGCCAGTTCAATGACAAGGACCTGCTGGAGGCCGCCAATAGCGGGAAGTTTTCGGTCGTGGAATACCGAACCGGACTTCTGCCCCACCATGTTCGAGATGGAAGGTTCGGCAAGATTGACGTGGCTGTCATCGAGGCCGTAGCCGTAACGGAAGAGGGCTTTATCGTTCCCGGAACAAGCTGCCTGGACGCTGCAACATACGCAATGGTCGCCGATCGGGTGATCGTAGAAATCAACACTGAAGTCCCTTCCGAATTAGAAGGGATCCACGACATCTACATTCCCGATGTCGCGCCTTTAAGGGAGACGATTCCTTTGAGGCGCTGCGGGGATCGCATCGGGACACCGTTCATTACGTGCCATCCCGGCAAGATCGCCGCGATCATCGAATCCAACATTCCCGATAAGCCGCCGGTGAAGAGTGCACCTGATGAAAACAGCCAGAGGATGGCCGCTTTGCTGGTGGATTTCTTAAAGCGGGAAGTGCGGAGCGGCAGGCTGCCGGAAAAGCTCCTGCCGCTCCAATTCGGAATCGGGAGCATTCCCGAAGCACTGACGGCGGAACTTGCCGCAAGTCCCTTTTCGGACCTTGAAGTTTTTACGGGGGCCATCGGCGACGGAGGTCTGGACCTGATCGATGCCGGCAAGGCGAAAGTCATCTCGACGAGTGGCCTATACTTATCGCAGGACGGCTTCCGCAGGTTTTACGAAAACATCAATACCTACAAGCATTTTATCATCATAAGACCGGTGGTCCTGAGCGACTGCCCGGAGTTGGTTGCGCGTCTGGGTGTCCTTGCCGTCAACGGAGCGGTTGAGGTCGACATATACGGTCATGTGAACTCAACCCATTTGCAGGGGTCTAAACTGATCAGCGGTATCGGGGGCTCGTGCGACTTCCTGATGAACGCTTATCTTTCGGTGATTGCGCTCCCTTCGACCGGCCGCAATCTCACGCTTTCCAGGATAGTGCCCATGGTAACCCACGTCGACCAAACCGAGCATACTATCGACATCATCGTAACGGAGCAGGGGCTTGCGGATTTGAGGGGGCTTTCACCGGTGGAGCGGGCCGGAGCAATTATCGACAACTGTGCCCATCCCGAGTACAGGCCGTATCTAAAGTGGTACCTCGCTGAGGCTATTCGGCTAAGAGGCGGCCATGAGCCCCACGATCTCGAGAGGGTCTTCGATCTGCACATCAGCCTGCTGCGGAACGGGGATATGCGGTCTGCACTCAAGTAATTGTTCACCTCTATCGGACTCCAACAAAGGATTCTTTCATGCTGAGTTTGAAACTGGCCGAATTCGTCTACTCGTTGAATTTCGCGGACCTCGGGCAGGAAACGATCCGCCTGGCTCGTCTTGCATTCCTGGACTGGTTGGGCTCCGTAGCGAGAGGGGGGGAGGAAGAGCCTGCTAAGATAGCCGTTTCTGTACTAAGTGCGCAGGGGGGCAAGCCTCAGGCGACCCTTCTACCTTCCGGGGAAAAGACTTCAGCCCTCAATGCCGCCTTAGGCAACGGCATAGCGTCCCATATCATGGAGCTTGACGACGTGCACCGCGGGTCCGTAATTCATGCCGGAGCGGCCGTCATCCCCGCAGCCCTCGCAGTGGCGGAAATGACCCGGGCAAGTGGCCGAAAGCTTATCGAGTCACTCGTGGCAGGTTACGAAGTGGCGATCCGGATAGGGGAAGCCGTCACTCCGTCTCACTATTATTTCTGGCACAATACAGGAACATGCGGGACCTTCGGCGCTTGCGCGGCAGCGGGCAAGCTCCTCGGGCTGGACAGAGAGCAGATGGTCTGGGCGCTCGGGAATGCGGGCACCCAGGCCGCTGGACTTTGGGAATTTTTGACCGATGGGGCCATGTCCAAACACCTGCACCCCGGAAAAGCGGCACAAAACGGACTGTTGGCCGCCCTGCTTGCCAGTGGCGGATTTACAGGAGCGAGTGCAATCCTGGAAGGCAAAAAAGGTTTTTGCAGGGCCATGGCCCCGGAGTTCAACCTCGACAGGATTACCGATTCCCTGGGCAAGCCTCCCTACAAAATCGAGGACAATTCATTCAAGATTCACTCTTCATGCCGCCACACGCACCCCGCGGTCGATATCGTGCTCGATCTTGCATCCAGGCACAACATACACCCTTCGGATATCTCCGGTATCCAGGTGCGAACCTACCGGACCGCCCTCGAAATTACGGATAACCCGGAGCCGGGGACAATTTATGCGGCAAAGTTCAATCTCCCATTCTGCGTGGCGCTTGCCTTGTCAAAGAGGAGTTGCGGGCTGGAGGATTTCAACGAAGAGAACCTGCTGGACCCCGAAATCCGGGCCCTCTCGCGGCTGGTCAAGCTGGTCCCCGACGATACGCTCGATTCTCTTTACCCCGCCAAATGGGCCGCAGCCGTAGAGATAAGGACCCGGTCGGGTGATGTTCACTGCGGCTGGACGGACTTTCCTCTCGGTGACCCTGAAAATCCTGCGAGTGACGAACTCCTGATCGCAAAGTTTCGCGGACTTGCCATGGGGCCATGGGGAGAACAGAAGGCGGAGATTCTTGCAGATGCGGTCATGGGGTTGGAGTCTGTAGAGTATATAGCCTCCCTGTTCTAAAGCAACATCGTGGTTTGGGGAGGAAGTGCAAATCGGACAAACAGGAGCCAGGGATGATCGAGTTCAAGTATCAGAACCTATTCCCGTTGGGAAATGATGAAACGAAGTACCGCCTGCTGACGAAAGACTATGTGTCGGTAGCAGGCTTCGATGGTGGCGAAATCCTGAAAATCAACCCCTATGGCTTGGAGTTTCTTGCCAACCGGGCAATGCATGACGTCTCTTTCATGCTCCGAACGGCGCACCTCGAAAAACTGGCGGCCATTCTGAGCGATCGCGAGGCGTCCCTAAATGATGTGGTGGTCGCGCTTGCGTTGCTGAGAAACGCCGAGGTGGCCGCAAAAGGGGCCTTGCCTCTGTGCCAGGATACTGGGACCGCCACAATTCTTGGCAAGAAGGGTCAAAAGGTCTGGACCGGCGGCCATGACGAGGAAAGGCTCAGTCGAGGAATATTCGAAACCTACACTGAAGAAAACCTCCGCTATTCCCAAAACATTGCTCTGAACCTATACGACGAAGAGAACTCGGGGTGTAACCTCCCCGCGCAGATTGACATTCATGCCGTGAAGGGGATGGAGTACGAGTTCCTTTTCATGGCGAAAGGAGGAGGCTCCGCCAATAAAACCGCACTCTTCCAGGAGACCAGAGCCATCCTGAATCCATCCGACCTGGAAAGGTTTCTGGTGGAAAAGATGAAGACTCTTGGGACGGCTGCGTGCCCTCCATATCATCTGGCATTTGTGATCGGAGGTTTGTCTCCGGAAATGTGCCTCAAGACCGCTAAGCTCGCTGCCACCGGATATCTGGATGCCCTGCCGACGCAGGGGAACAGGGAAGGTCAAGCGTTTCGGGATTGTGAAATGGAGCAAAGGATTTTGGAGGCGGCCCACAGATGCGGGTATGGGGCTCAGTTCGGAGGCAAGTACCTGGCCCTTGAAGCTCGAATCATAAGACTTCCGCGTCACGGTGGCTCCTGCCCCATCGGTATGGCGGTTTCCTGCTCCGCGCACAGAAACATAAGAGCCAAGATTAACCGGGACGGCATCTGGATTGAGGAACTGGAGCGGGACCCCGGCCGCCTGATACCGGAAAAGTATCGTGGGGGCTACCATCAGGGCGTGGTTAAAATCGAGCTGAACCGCCCGATGCAAGAGGTCCTGGCCCAACTGAGCAAATATCCCGTCAAGACCCCGCTTGCCCTTACCGGTACAATCATCGTCGCACGGGACATGGCCCATGCAAAAATAAAGGAGCGGCTCGATAAAGGCGAAGGACTCCCGCAGTACCTCAAAGATCATCCCGTCTATTACGCCGGGCCGGCCAAGACCCCGGGAGGAATGCCCTCAGGCTCCTTCGGGCCCACAACCGCCGGCCGCATGGATTCCTACGTCGATCTTTTCCAGGCAAACGGCGGCTCTCTGATCATGATCGCCAAGGGAAACCGCGGCAGGGAGGTAACAGCGGCCTGCAAGAAATACGGAGGATTTTATCTTGGATCGATCGGCGGAGCTGCGGCGCTCCTGGCCAGGGAAAACATAAAGAGTGTGGAGGTGCTCGAGTATCCCGAACTCGGCATGGAGGCTGTCTGGAAGATCGAAGTGGCTGAATTTCCAACTTTTATTCTAATAGATGACAAGGGAAACGATTTTTACCGGCAGATCGGATGCTGAAGCGGAAAAGAGTCTCTGCTTTATGCGCATTTAATCATCCCAAGCTCAACTATCAGGAACGGCTCTGGCACATACTTCGCTACGAGGAGACAACCGACACGTGCTATGAACCCGGATTATGCCTGAGCATGCTTGAGAATCATGCTGTGTTCATTCCAACTATCTGATATTATGTGGCAAATTCGCAAGGAGGAGGGAAAGCTTTATGCGCGCAGTTGGTTACAAGCTGAGAGGGGCCATAAGGCCGGAATTTGACTGCTCCATCAGCATTGATTTCCAGGGCGCAAAAATCACCTCCGACACCGGCCTTCTTCTCTTGAGGGAGATTGATCAGCGGTTCAACATCCTTGGCGGCGTGGAGTCTTTGATTGATGATCCGAGATCGCCACGGCATACGGATCATTCTTTGGTGCAGCTGCTACGCCAAAGGGTGTATCAGGTTGCCGCAGGCTATGAAGATTGAGTTTCAGTACCAGGCCGAGAAATAGATTAAGCCCCGGAGGGTTGTCTGCAAGATCGAATGGCATGTTGGTGAGATCTTCCCTCGTATGGGATTTATTGTGACCAACTCGAACCTTGAAGCGGAGCAAGTAATCACCATCTACAATAGTCGGGCTGAGATTGAGAACCGGATAAAAGAAGGAAAGAACACACTCAGATGGGCCAAGACGAGCTGCCATAGATTTGGAGCGAATCAGGCAAGGCTTCTCGTCGGATGTCTTGCCTACAACTCGCTGCACATGATCCGAGATGCGGCATTTTGGGGCGAGAGGGTCAAGCCGTCCATAGATTCGATCATCAGGCGGCTGGTGAAGGTCGGGGCCAGAGTGGTCTATCATGCGAGGAGGTGGTACGTGAATGTCGCGTCGGCCTTTTCACTCGCCCGATACTATCGCATCTTGTTCGCCTGAACCCCTCAAGGCGGACAGGCAGGAACCAGGTTATACAAAACTCCGGGGATGGAGGTATGCCCTGAAAACGCAAAAACCGGTCCCATCGACGCATAATTCGCGTATTCCAATCGAGTATTGTATACTTTTTCCATTTTCAGGCCCGCAACTGAAGTTTTTTCGGGCAAAGACCCCACCCGAAGAAGCGGTTGGGATGGTTGGCACTGAAGTTGGTGCATTATTCCGGTTTACCGGCGCATGGATCTTTTATCACTATGTCCTGAATAAGGCCGGGTCCACGGACCCCGAGGCGATACGAAAGGCCGCCTATCAGGTGGATATCCCCCCAGGCGGCACACACATGGGTTGGGGCGCCAAGTTTAAGGGAGAAGGCGATCCGGAAGCCGGCCAAAATGGCAGGGCCTTCGCCGTCATGATGCAGTGGCAGGGAGGATTGAATTATTGCGTGTGGCCGGAGCGGTATGCGGAACGGGAAGCCATTTTGGTGCCGCTGCCCAAGTGGAAGGACAGAAAGTAATCGGGCTGTTTTTTTCAGACGGGCAGAAGCTTGGCCTCATCACATATTTGTATCGAAGGTAAAAGAAGGAGCGAATCATGATTACCGGTGATCAGTACAGAGAAAGAATTGCCAAATTAAGACCGAACGTCTACCAGCGGGGTAAACTCGTGGACCGCTTTGACTCCACCATCCTGGGTGGCATCGATGTCATGGCAAAGACCTACGATTTCGCCGCCGATCCCGAATATAACGGACTGGGTGTGGCCACATCGCATATTACGGGTGAAAAGATCAACCGTTTTACCCATATCCACCAGAGTATGGAAGACCTTCTAAACAAGCAAAAAATGACCAGGCTCTATTGCCAGGAAGTGGGCGGATGTATTCAACGCTGCATGGGAACCGACGGCCTGAACGCCCTTTCGATCGCCAGCTACGATGCCGACCAGGATTTCGGCACGTCTTATTATAAAAATTTCATAGAGCTGATGAAAAGAGTACAGGCGGAAGATCTTACCCTTGTCTGCGCACAGACCGACGTTAAGGGAAACCGCCCCTGGCGTCCGGGCAAACAACAGGATCCCGACCTCTACCTGAGTGTGGTGGAAAAGCGGCCTGATGGTATCATCGTCAACGGCGCCAAGGCGCATAACTCCTGTTCTGTCTACGCCGACGAAATCGTCGTGTTGCCCACCCGCAACATGGCCTCCGATGAAAAGGATTGGGCTGTAGCCTTCGTAATTCCAGCCGACTGGGAAGGGATTACCATCATCAACGGCGCGTTCTCTCCACCTCCCCGGAAGAAGCTGGACGCGCCCTACAGCAAACTGGGCATATCCCACTCATTGACGATCTTTGATCACGTCTTCATTCCATGGGAACGGGTCTTACTCTGCGGCGAAACGGAACCGGCGGGCAAGGCCGCCCTTTTCTTTGCCCTCTATCACCGTCACAGCTACTGCGGATGCAAGGCGGCCCTGTCGGAGATCTTTACAGGCGCCACCGCTTTGGCTGCGGAATACAACGGCATCGACAAAGCCCAGCATGTCCGGCACCAGCTCGCTCAAATGATTCAGATCGTCGATCTGATATATGCCTCGGGCATCGCCGCTGCAGTAAATGCCGTTAAGGCCGCTTCCGGCACCTTCATTCCCGATACCAATTATTGCAATGCCGGGAGAATGCTTGCGGGAGAGGCCATTTACGGAGAGTACGAGGCCCTCGCCGCCATTGCGGGCGGACTCGCGGCTACGCTGCCCCATGAAGAGGATTTCTACCACGAAAAACTGAAGCCCTACCTGGAAAAATATATCATGCGCAATCCGGCGGTTTCCGCTGAAGACCAGCATAGGGCCTTTCGCCTTTTCCAGGATATGATGTCGTCTGTATGGGGAGGGCACAAACTGATCGATGCTCTGCACGGTGGTGGATCGCCGGTCATTGAAAAGGTCGCCATCTATAGAGACCATAATATCGAGCATTCGAAGAATCTCGCCAAGAAACTGGCGGGCATCGCTTACGATGGTTCGACAAAGGGCATCTTCAGGGCGTTGTACTCCCGGTATTGATCCGTCAGGCGATCCGGTGGCCGGGTCGGGAAACGTTTTACGGAAATAGATGACGCGGTAACTTGTCGAAAAAAAGCTGTGCATGGAAAGGACAAATGATGCGACCAGTCGAGGAATTCAAGGACGTAGCCAAGAGACTGGCCGGGAAAACCAACCCGGACTATTCCTGCAAAGTCGAGGAGAATGCTCGCCTCAATGCGCTCCTGCGCTTTGAACGGTTGCTTTCCGAGCTCTCGGCCACATTTGTCAATCTCCCCTCTGAGCAGGTGGACCTGGAAATTAGACGCTGGATGGGTCGAATAGGCACGGTCCTTGGGATGGAGATCGGTACAGTTACCCAGTTTTCAGATGACCTTGACCTGACCAGCTCTCGATTCACGCACAGATGGGTTGCGGAGAGCATCAACCTGCCTCCCGACCTTCCAACTGCAAATGATTTTCCGTGGGTTATGGATCAGTTAATGAGCGGCAAACTAGTCCAATACACTAACGTGCATGACCTTCCGGAAGAAGCCGCGACAGATAAGAAGAGCTGGATGTCACTAGGCATAGTGTCCTGTTTTTCCATACCCTTATCCGTGGGCGGGACCGTGCTGGGGGGTCTGAGTTTCAGCTCGCGTTTCCCGGTTAAAGTATGGCCCGATTCATATCTGGAACGCTACAAGTTGGTTGGGGACGTGTTCGCAAACGCGTTGATGCGGAGGCTGTCCGACGAAGCTTTGCGAGGGGCTTTCGAGCAAATAAAGGTCCTGAGGGACCTGACGGAGGCTGAAAATTTTTACCTCCGGCGGCAGGTCCAACTTTTTCGGCGCCACGACGGCATCATTGGTGAGAGCACGGCCATCCTGCATGTACTCAGGCAGGTGGAACAGGTTGCGGCAACCGACTCCACCGTGCTTATACAAGGAGAAACGGGCACTGGCAAAGAATTGATCGCCGACGCGATCCACAAACTGAGCAAACGGCGGGGCCGGCTCATGCTGAAGGTCAATTGTGCCGCGATTCCTCAGACTTTAATGGAAAACGAGTTCTTTGGCCGCGAGAAAGGGGCCTTTACAGGCGCTTCATCCAGAGAGATCGGCCGCTTCGAAACCGCCCAGGGGGGAACGATCCTGCTCGATGAAGTGGGCGAAATGCCAATTCAGGTTCAATGCAAGCTTCTTCGGGTCTTGCAGGATGGAACGTTTGAAAGGCTTGGCAGCTCCAAGACAATCAAGGTAGATGTCCGGGTCATCGCCAGCACGAACAGGAACCTAAAAGAAGCGGTCCAAGAAAAGAGTTTTAGGGCCGACCTTTACTTCCGGCTCAACGTCTTCACGATCACGGTCCCTCCCCTTCGAGAGCGTAAGGTGGACATTCCTGCCCTGATCTGGTGGTTTACCGGCAAGTACGCTGAGAAAATGGGAAAGAAGATCGAGACTATTCCGAGGCAAGCAATGGCTGCTTATCAGCAGTATGATTGGCCCGGTAACGTTCGTGAGCTCATGAATGCAGTGGAGCGCTCCGTGATCCTCACTCAAGGGACGGTGCTGGACGCATATATTCCTGCAAGCGCGAGCGCGGTCCCATGTGAGGTTCTGTCGCTGGCGGAAGCGGAGCGAAGGCACATCTTGAAAGTTCTTGAGATGACCCGGTGGCGCGTGCGCGGACGAGGAGGCGCGGCAGAGATGTTACGGATCAAGCCGACCACGCTGGAATCCCGAATGGAAAAGCTCGGAATTCGACGGCCGACCCGGAATACGAAATATCGGATAATTTAGCTCCGAAATGTAGGACGATGATGCTCGAAACTCAGTTCACGTGTCTCTTCTTGATTAAATAATTTTGCTAAATCAATTGATTAAGGGGGATTGCTACAGATTCAGCAATCCATAAGGGCTCCAAAATATCGGATAACTGAGGCACGAAGTGTTGCGAGACACTGCCCGAAATCCAGTCCGCTCCTCCTTCCTGTTGGTTAAATAGCTCATTATTTCAATAAATAAGCTGCTCGGCACAATCACTCCTCAACGGCACGCAACTTGCTCTCACAACCGGATGAGATTGCACGCCCCCCAGGGCAAACGAGGCCCGACAGGACTAACAACCGTTACTAAGCGAAAAACCTCGTTTTTATGGAATCACGGCTCGCTATCTACTTTCTGTTCGTATCCGATTCCATTCGCGTTCAAGCGATTGGCTAAAGCAGGAATGCTCCCTCGGACAAGCCGGGGCGACCAATCCAATGTAAGGGCAAAGCGTCAGGAAGAAGTTGTGAGCGTGGAGGAAGAGACAACCCCCATGGGCAAAGCGGGCAAGCGAGCCATGCGCCCTTCTGTTATGCGGGGCTGCCTCATTTACCCGGCCGGAGCATCCGTGCGGCTTTTTGCGTCGGAGTCGCCCGATTTGAGCTGCCGATGCATTGTTTCGAATGAATCTTGAGATGTTCGACCGTTCTATTTTTTTTAAGCAACTGAGAAGGAGGTTCAATGATTAAGACAGTCGCTCAATATCTAGAAAGCCTCGATGACGGCCGGGAAGTCTGGTGCCTGGGAGAAAAAGTGGCCGATGTGCGGACCCACCCAACGGTAAGCACCATCATCAGGATGGCTTGTATGGACTATGTCCTGCCGAACCACCCGGATTATCGGAACCTCTTCGTGACGCAGGATGAGGACGGCGAAGACATAAATTTTTTACTCACTTCCCCGAAAACCTCCGAGGAACTGCTTCGAAGGCGTGAGTGCTACACAGTCGGAATCAGGTCCGGTGGCGGAGTGATCGTGCATTGCATGGGCGCCGATGCCCTCGCCGCCTTCAGCGTCGCTGCCGAGGTCATGGACAGAAAGCTCAAGACAGGGTATATGGAGCGGGTCGAGCAGTACCGCAAATACCTGCAGAAAAACGACCTGGCCATCACCGGGGCCGTGACCGACGTCAAGGGGGACCGAAGCCTTCATGCCTCCAAGCAGAAACAACACCAGGACTTTTACCTGAAGATAGTGGACCGGCAGAAGGACGGCATCGTGGTCCGGGGCGCCAAGGTGCATATCAGCGCCTCTCCTTGCGCCAATGAACTGCTCTGCCTGCCCTGCCGGACTCATGGCGAAGCCGACAAGGACTATGCCCTGGCTTTTGCCGTACCTGTTGCCACACCCGGGGTCAAGCTTTTGGGGACCGAGCCCAATGTGCGGCTTTACGGGGAGGAATGTGAATTCGATTATCCCATGTCGGACCACATGCAGCCTTCGGAATCCCTGATCATTTTCGATAATGTTTTTGTGCCATGGGAACGGGTCTTTATGTGCGGGGAATGGGAGTTCTCCCAAATCCTGGCCTATGCCTTCGCCAGCTACCACCGATTATTCGGCACCTGCAAGATGACAGGGACCCTGGAAACCATGACCGGGGCGGCCAGTCTGATCGCCGAATATAACGGCGTCCAGAACGTCCCGCACGTGCGGAAAAAGCTGGCCTGGATGGCCATGATCACCGAAACGGTGCAGATATTGGGCAAACAGGCCTGCCTCGACCCGGTTACCGAGTTTGGAATGGATGTGATGATGCCCAACCGGATGGCGATTAATTCCTCTAAGTGGACTTATGCCAGCAATTTTCACCAGATGTGCCAGCATATGCAGGATATTGGCGGCGGATTGACCACCACGGTGCCGGCCTACCGGGATTGGAAAAACCCTGCCATACAACCTTTCATCGAAAAATATCTCGCGGCAAAAGACGGGGTGTCTACCGAGGACCGGATTCGTATCCTGCGCCTCATCAAGGACTATACCGGGAATCATTGGGAGGTCGATACCATTCACGGCGAAGGCTCTATGGCCGCTCAGGAAATGTTTCTTTATGCGAGCGCCAACTGGAAAAAATTCCAATCGGCGGCCAAGCGGGCTGCCCACGTCAACGGCTGGCAGGACGATCCCATTTACGGAAAACTTCCGTCTATAAAGGAACAGGTTAAGATGCCTCCGATTGATGAGTCGTATCAAAGCATACCGAGTGCCGCAAAACGAAACGGATGAAACATTTATCATTTGGAATCTAAAGCTCGAAAAACGCCCGAAGAGCGCACAATTTTTTGCGTTTTTACATTAGGATTAGGGCAGGGAAAGGAGAACCCGACCATGAATAAATGGTCGTTTCAAATGAAAAGGATTGGCAAAAGTCTTTTTATTTTACTGATGGTTTCTATGATGGCTTACGGCCCGTCAATTGTCATGGCCGCAAAAGGCGAGGCGGACCAGGCGGATAGATTGGCCAAGGCAAATGCGGTCTTTGATGCCGATAAGATGGGTGATATGTCCGACTATGATCCCGCGACCTGGGTCAGTCCGACGGGCGACACTATCAAGATCGCGATCGTAGCATCGTTTTCAGGACCGGCGACGCTTATTGGCGAGATTTACTGGGCCGCCGTTACCTGGGTTGCCCATGATATCAACAAACGGGGTGGCATCTTTGTCGATGGCAAGAAGAAACTTATTGAAGTGATCAAGGCCGATACCATGGGCAAGGTGGACCAGGCCAAGAAAGTTAGTGAACGAATGATCCTCCAGGAAAAGGTCCATGTCCTCTGGGGCACCGACGGCAGCCACATCATGAAAGTCATCAACGAAGTTGCCAACAAGTACAAGGTCATTGCCCAAGATACCTCCAGCGCCTCTGATGATATCCAAAACGCTGAAAATTTTGGACGTTACTCATTCCAGAGCCACGTTTCCACTGAACAGATTGCCCGCGGCTTCGCCTACTATTACGGTCAGATCCGAAAACAGGAAAAGAAATTCTATATTCTTTGTCCAGATCTTTCTCTCGGCCATAGTTTCGCCGATGGCTTTAAAAAAGGTCTGGCTCAGTACTATCCCGACGCGCAGATTGTCGGTGAGGATTACCATAAACTCTTCCTGGCCGATTTTGCCCCCTACCTTGAGAAGATCAAAGCTTCCGGCGCCGAGGTCATCTTCACCGGCGACTGGGATCCCGATGCAGTCAATCTTGCCAAGCAGTCCAGGCAGATGGGGGTCAACCTGCCCTTCGCTAATCTCTACATGACGGATGCCGACATGCTGCACGAAATGGGGATAGAAGGGTCAAAAGGTTGGGTCAATGTCTACGCAAATCACTCGCCTGTTCCTTTCAGCGCTGCGCCCGGATGGTTGAAAATGTTCGAGGCCTGGGAGAATCAATGGAAGAAGTGGACTACCGCACCTTATAATACTCGCGTCTTTGAATACGGGACCGCTGGGGCTACAGCCCACTTGGTGACTCAAACCTACTGGCTTTTAAGCGTTATAGAACGCGCAAAGACTACCAATGCCGATAAAATCGCTGAGCTCTGGGAAGGAGACACCTATCGTGGGCCGGATGGCAAGGTCTTGAAAATGCGGGCCTGTGATCACAAGGCCATCCGGGACCTGTCCGCCACGGTATACGGCACGCCGGAAGAGCAAAAGGCGACCTATACGATTCCTCCTTACTGTTGGTTCAAGGATGCGTCTTATGCGGCGCAAATATACACGTTGCCGGCCGATAAGGTGCTTCCCTGGATGGATCAGAATCTGGACCGGTGCAAAGGGAAAAACGATTGGGGTGAGTAAAAAATAATCGGTATTACTAAAAAACACGGGGCGTAGTGTTTTCACCGCGCTCCGTGCGCTTTTCATTCCGGGAGGTTGGACATGGCAAAGACGCTTGCAGGATGAAAAATTTGTGATTTATCCCAGTTTAGGGCAAACGAAATTCATGGCGAAGACAGATTTCAATCCTGAACATAAAAAGGTGCTCGATGCCATGTTGTTCCATCTTCCAGGTGTTACGGCCGGACAGATGTTCGGGTATCCTGCCTATTATATAAATCGGAAGCTCTTTGCCTGTGTTTATGGAGAAGGGGTTGGAGTTAAGGTGCCTGAAGATGTCGCGACACGTCTTTTGAGCAAAGAACAGGTCGTCCCGTTTCAACCGATGGGAACTCCAAAGATGCGTGAATGGGTCCGGATTAATCACGCGTCTTCGGAAGATTACAAGCTGGATCGAGATACCTTCCTCTGCGCTATCGAATTTGCAGGCGCCTTCAAGAAAAAATAGGAGGTTTGCATGATGAGGGGCGAACTGGATTACCCGGCATTGAGAGAATGCTGAATGAATCTTATGGACTAAGGCGGTTTGGGTGCATGGACCGGAACTTGACGCATTATTCGCGGTGAAAGGATTTTGAGATGATTAAGACAGCCATCACAGAGATGTTTCGTATCAGGTACCCCATTATTTGCGGGGCCATGATGTGGATCTGCAAACCGAAATTATGCGCCGCCATATCGAACGCCGGGGGTATGGGAAATGTGACGGCAGGCATCTACGGCTCGGAAGAAGAATTCCGCGGGGCCATTCATGAAACGAGGAGATTGACCAAAGAACCCTTCATGGTCAATGTGACTATCCTCCCCTCCATTCGGATCACTCCGGAACATTATAAAATGTATTTGCGTGTTTGCGCTGAAGAGCGCATTGCAGGGTTGGAAATCTCCGGGGCTCCGATCGATAAAGCATTAGGCCTGGAATACGTCGATATGCTTAAGAAAGCGGGCGTTAAGCTTTTTCATAAAGTCGGTTCTGTGCGTCATGCCCTTCATGCGCAGCACGTCGGATATGACGGTGTATATGCCGCCGGGATCGAAGAAGGAGGACACCCGCTCAATGACGATGTCACATCAATGGTCCTGACGGCAAGGATGGTCGAGACGCTGTCTATTCCTGTTGTAACGACGGGCGGTATTTCCAATGGAAAAACCATGGCCGCTGCCCTCATGCTGGGCGCCGAAGGGGTCATGATGGCCTCGAGGTTTATGGCTACGGTTGAATGCGAAATCCATGAAAATATCAAAAACGAACTGGTGGCCCGCCAGGAACATCATACGACCTTGATTTGCAAGTCGATTGAACTCCAGGGACGAGCGCTGAAAAACGAGCTGGTCGAAAAAGTTCTCGAAGTTGAAAACAGGAATGGCGGTTTGACCGAAATCATCCCCCTGATATCCGGTGAGAGAGCAAAAGCGGCATGGATGACCGGTGATGTTGACTGTGCTCCCATGATGGTCGGCCAGTCGATCGGCCTGATCCATGACATTCCCACGTGCGCCGAACTGATCGAAAGGATGATGGCCGACGCTGAAGGGCAAATAAAGCACGTGGCTGAACGCATGCAAACGTCAGAGGAAAGTCGGCCCGGTCGTGAGGCTTCCCATATTTGACCGGAAGAGCGATCCCATCGGTAATCATCCCTGGCAGGGCAGTGAAAAAGGGCCTGCTGGCGGAAAAAGCGCCTCAAAGAACCGATGATTTAGTCACTCCGGCGTAGGAGATCGTGTCGCAATTCAAGAATGAGGGAAAAGCATCAAAAGAATTCCCACTTTGGACCGGTTCTTGACCGATTAACTAGTGTCCATCCGGAAACCCCGGATGAGTCACTGGCAGTTTTCGATTCGGAAAGGAGGCATTTTTCGTCCTGGCAAGGAAATCGAGGGGTTGCGCGGAGGCGTACCTATGTACGCCGCACAA
>Ga0187862_10001940_pt1 | contig 21539 bp, 15 predicted proteins | sample June2016WEW_10_1_FD_133003 | JGI IMG/M metagenome (GOLD analysis project Ga0187862, IMG submission 133003) | Peatland microbial communities from SPRUCE experiment site at the Marcell Experimental Forest, Minnesota, USA - June2016WEW_10_150 | ecosystem: Environmental > Terrestrial > Soil >...
AGCTTGAGTGTCGGCCATCTTCTGCATCTGTGCCGGAGTCGGAGTGCCCGGGCCTGCATTGATGGCCGGCCCCGCGGATACATTCGCCGTCGTGTCAGCCGCAGCAGCTGTAGGACTCTGCGATCCCCGAATGAACCAGCCGCCCGCGATGCCCACCAGTAGGCTTATCACCGCCAACACGTAAGCTTGGACGCTTGTCCATTGCTCGATAGAAGTTCCTCGATCTTTATTCGTCATTGCTCAGCGCTCCCTTAGATCTCTTTTCCTTCGCCAACGAACTCCGGCGGTTTTGTACTCACGTTGCGCCAGATCGCGCGCTAGCTTTTGCCTTGCATCTGGACGTCGGCCATCAGTTTCTGCACGGTGGCTTTGCGGTCTGCGCTCAACTGCGGATTCGATTTCAACAGCTTCTGCCAAGCCGCCAGCGCTCCCTTGCTGTCCTGTTTTCCCTGCCACTTGATCATGCCCAGATTGAATAGAGAGTTAGCGTCCTTAGGGTCATACTGCAGCGACTGTTGAAGCTGGGCGATTGCCCCGTCCGCATCGCCGTCGTAATACATGCAAGAAGCCATTTGCGTACGAATGGGGACATTCCTTGGATCCACCTGCAATGCCTTGCCGTAATAGCCAGCAGCTTCCTTGAATTGGTGGGTAGCCTGGTAGAGGTTTCCCGCCTGGATGAGCAGATCGCTGTTGTTCGGATCGCCCTTCAACTTCTCCAGCAGAGGTGCCGCTTTCTTGTCGGCCATCTGTTTCATCTCTTCAAGGCTGGGCATATGTCCAGCCATGCCGCCTGCCGGAGCCAAGGGTTGGGCATTGGCCGCGGGTTGCGATGGCGCCTGCGATTGCGATCCGCGGAACAGGTATCCGATTGCCAAGCCGACCAAGAGGCTGATGACCGCCATAGCATAGACTTGCCGAGCCCGCCAATTAGACCCTCCCGCTGTCTGCTCGACCACTTCGTTTGGCATTCGTCCTCCTTCGACCTGCGCATTCGTCAGCAACCTAACAGAATCCCGGTTGTTCACGACATCTTGCATGCACCCCATTTTTTGTACGCGGAAATCATTTTCGATCCGGCACAATCTCTACGCTCAGCCTACCTTATCTGCGCAGGGGCCGAGAGGACAGCGTGCGCCATCACAGGCAAATGTGATGTTGATCACACGACCCCCGGGTATCTCACTGGTCCACGTTCGGAAGCTGTAGCTCGGTCGCCCGTTGCCTGGCTGCGGCGGCGAACTGCCTCTGGCCAGTCGCTTCGTACAAGGCAGCAAGCCTCTTCCAGCGGCTCGCGACAGAGGGAGTTCTCTGGGTCGCTTCCTGTTGGCAAGCGATCGCTTCAGGCCAGCGTCCGAGGAGCCTATGCGCGTCGGAGTTCCCTTCAGCAATCTCCGCGTAGAGTTCCGGGGCAAGCGATTCGCTGCCGTTGCGAAACGGGCTGTGTTTCTGCGCTTGTCTGAACGCTGTTAGTGCCTGCTCGGGATGATTGAGCGCAATTTGGATTCTTCCAAGAGTCATGTACATCTCGAGCGGTTCCGTGGATTCCTTCGCGGCGCGCTCGATGGCCTCGACGGCTTCGACGTTACGTCCCTCGAACGCATAGAGGCATCCAAGAGAGTACAAGGCGCCACTGCTTTGATTGAGTGCAATGGAAGCGCGATATTCCTGCTCAGTCTCGCGGTAGCGTTGCTGCCGCTGAGACAATAAAGCGAGCAGCAAATGCACATTCGGATCTTCGGGGTAAAGCGCGGAAGCACGTCGCAGTGAATCCGCCGCCTCTTGATCGCGGTGCAATTCGAATAGTAGCGCTCCGGAATTCAGATAGAAATCGTAAAGTGCGGAACGCGAAGCGGGCGCAGGCGGAGCGAGCTGCTGCGTTCGGCAGTCGATCTGCAAGCGATCGATCCATGGACGATTCTGTGGTGTGTTCCGCAGATATACCAGCGAAACATCATCCATGTAGACCGGACGCCAGGTTGCACTTCTACAGAACGCAAACGGATCCATCTTCTGTAGCCCGCGGAACCCGGATGTAGCGACCAATAGAACATTCAGATTCCAGCGGTCGGCTTCGGTCTTCCACAACAGTGAATCGGGATCCTCGCGGTAGAGCCTGCGTTGTTCCACAACGAGATCGGGACTCAGGCGGTCGCCGCGGCCGTCGATGAAGTCGGGATACCCTGGGCCAAGGGCCCAAGCCGCAAAACCACCGAGCGCATACTCCTCGAAAACATTACCCGGCAACTGCTCCCGCTGGATAAAACCCGCCGCGCGAGCTGGAAACCAGGACGATTCTCCTGCGCCAAACCTCCAATCAGAGTTGAAAACCACATACGTGCGGCTCGAAACAAAGTCGGCGATATGGAGCAGCGAGACAATGGAGAGAACACCAAGCACGACTAGGGCAATGGTTACCGGCACTCGGACCAGCGGCTGCCTAGTTCGGCTGCTCTCGTCGGTGGAACTGACACTGGAGCTACTGACAAAGACTTCACTCAGCTCGGTGCCCCCGAGGGTAGCGATGGTAATGGCAAACATCCCCATGTAGCGCGCGTGTGCCAGTCCGAAATAGAGCGCTATGAAAGCGATGGCGGCGGCGCCGAGCTGTCGTTTCCAGAGAAAGAACCCGACCAGAATCAGCGCCACCAACAGTAACCAGGTGAAACCATTTTCCATGTGCCTGATGTCGATGAGCTGGTGCAGCAAATGGATTGAAAGCGGTACGCCCTGGAACTCGCCGATGAAAGTATTGCTGTTGAGCTTTCCCGGGGCTGGAGCTGCGAGTCCCGACAAAATGAGGGAAGAATCATAGATTCTGTAACCCCATGGATTCACCAAGGTGCCAACCACGCAAGCCGCCAGCCAGGGCCATATTTTTCTTAGCCGCAAAAGTACGGCCTGACGGCGCTCTGCAAACAATAAATCTGACATCTCAATGAGCAGGTATGCGCCGAGGATCCCGAGTCCTGCGATAAATCCCGGATGGAGATTAACCCAGAACAGCATGGTGACCGGCAGCAGCCAAGGCAGCGAACGCATCCCGCGGTGGTAGGCCCACAGTTCACCGAGAAAGAATGCAAAAAAAACAGTGCTGAAGAGATCGGCACGCGGAGCCGTGCGGGCGGCAATGGATTGTACCGCGAGCATCGCTAGTACCGCGCTGCCGATGTCTCCCCGACGCGTTAGGTAAGCCACAACCGCCAGAGATGCTAGCGCGCAAAACCAGCTCAAGCCTGCATAGCCAAACGCACGGTACGCCAGATAGAACAGCACCCCTGCAAACGGGGGATACGCCCACGGCTTTCCTGCTGACGTAAATGACAAAACATCGGTCCGAGGGATGCGGTGGTGCTGAATCACGTAGCGGCCCGTCGCAAGTTGCCAGCCCATATCGTAGTCGGCAACAGTGTGCAAGCCGGCGCTCAAGGCGCTAAGCAGCACCAGGAGAATGAACATCGATCGGACGACGGGATAGGCGGGGTTAGCAGAAGATCTCATATTTGCGCGCCCCTTATCGACTTTCGCCACCCATTCGATTTAATGCGCGTTGACGCAGTTGCAAAGCGGAATTGTTATGGGGGTCAATCCGCAATGCAGCCGCTAATCTCATCTCCGCGGTTTGATTATCCCCTAGGTCCAACAGTATTTCCCCGGAATTGATCAAGCTTGAGAGCGCCATATCCTTACTATCAGTAAGCCTAACCGTGAGTTGATACTGTTCCAGGGCATCTCGAAGTTGATGCCGGTTAAACAGGATCTCTGCCATGTTGTAATGACAGAACGCGTAGTCCGGGCGCAATACGCACGTTTCTCCGTAGTGCTGATAGGCCTCATCATACCGTCCTGCGGACGTCAGTGCGTCCGCCAGAGCCTCCTCGATAGCTGGGTCCGGACGGCCGGAAACGATAGCCGCCCGCGTAAACAACGTCACTCCATTTTGCCAGTACGACAGGTAGCGGGCTGTAGCATCCGCGGATACCGCGATTAGGCAAAGTGCAGCCCACGACGGTAAAACCCGAGGGATGGCGGTCGCAACAACCAGATCGCTTAAGCCCCATACGAGGATGATAAAAAGACCAACGCAAGGAACGTAAGCGTAACGATCGGCCATGGCTTGGCGTCCAACCTGAACGACCCCGATTACTGGAAGCAGCGTTATGAGGAAGAAGGACCAGCCCATCGCCAAGTAGCGAGTGCGGTGAAAATACAACACCGCCACAGTAATTGCCACTAGGATGAACGCCGATGCGACAGCATCCGACCAAGGCAAAGAGCGCTCCGGGTGGGGATAAAAAACGGACAGATTCGCAGGCCACACTGTCTTTCCAACGTATGCCACGTAAGAGACCAGGGCGTTCCCCATGCGCACAGAAAGCGGCAATGCGGATGCATCTGCCACCGCACCGCCTGAACGCTGCGCGGCCACGGTCACAGCAGAACTGGCAGCGCTCATCAAAAGCAGTGGCAGCTTCTCCAAGAACAAGCGCAACCACTTACCTCGGAATGGGAGATCCTCGTACCGTTCCAGTGGCCAGTAGTCGAATAGCAGCAAGACAAACGGGAGGCTCACTGCCATCGGCTTGGACATCAACGCAAGAGAAAAGGTGACAACAACGAGCAGGTACTTCTTCCATCCCGGCCGCCGAACATACCAGCCATAGGCGGCAATCGTGACTAAGGAGAAGAACATGCTGAGCAGACTTTTCCGTTGCGCCACCCACGCGACGGTTTCCACATTTAGCGGGTGCACGGCGAAGAGGGCAGCCACCCAGAAACTACGCCCGACGGCGCCGGTTGCCCATTGCAGCAGCAAGAACAACAGCACAACGTTCGTTGCATGCAGTGCGACATTGACGAGGTGATGGGCTCCGGAGTGGAGGCCAAACAGTTGACAATCCGCCATGTGGGAGATCCAAGTGAGCGGATGCCAGTTTGCCTCATGGAAACTAGTGAAAGCCCAGATTACATTCCCGCGGTTCAAACCAGTGCTGACATGAATATTCCTGTTGATGTAGGGCCCGTCATCAAAAGCAAGAAACTCATGATGTACGACGTCGCCATACAGCAGTAGAGTGACTAATACGAGCAGCGCGCCCAGCAGTATCGGTTTCTGGCGCAGTTCGGCAATAAATCGTTCATAGAGATGGGAACTCACCGGAGACTTATAGCATACAGACTTTGCTGTCGGCCCTGAAGGCACGAGCCGATTATCCCGCTCTCGACATGAGGGCATAGTGACAGCCGTCACAACATATTGTGACGACTTGTACGGACTACGATTTGCACCGTTGGTAGCCTCCAATTGAATTAATATCCGTTGGACCATAGAAGCTGGCGATGATTCACAACCCTGACACCTCCGCCGCCGTTTTCGAACAGAAAGTGAACTCCCTATCGGCGATGCGAGAACGGATTGAGTTGTCCGTCGTCATGCCTTGCCTGAATGAGCGGGAAACCGTCGGTGTGTGCGTGCGCAAGGCGATTGCCACCCTGTGGAAGTCTGGAATATCGGGTGAAGTGATCGTGGCCGACAATGGATCAACCGACGGTTCAGTCGAGATCGCACAGGCGGAAGGCGCGCGGGTGGTAAAGGTAACCGAGAAAGGCTACGGCAACGCACTGAAAGGCGGCATCCTCGCCGCGCGCGGAGAGTACGTGCTCATGGCAGACTCCGACGACAGTTATGATTTCGCCCATATTCCACGTTTCGTGGAACCGTTGCGCGCCGGATCAGACCTTGTGATGGGGAATCGTTTCGGCGGCGGCATCGCGCGCCAGGCGATGCCCTTCCTGCATCGCTACCTCGGAAATCCGGTGCTCACCGGCATTGGAAGATTGTTTTTCGGTTCTACTTGCAGAGACTTTCACTGCGGCATGCGAGCTTTTCGCAAAGACAGCTTCCTCAGGATGGACATACGTTCGACGGGCATGGAATTTGCTAGCGAGATGGTTGTCAAAGGCAGCTTGCTACGAATGAAAGTCAGCGAGGTACCCACGACACTATCTCCGGACGGGCGCAGCCATCCGCCCCACCTGCGCACGTGGCGAGATGGATGGCGGCATCTGCGTTTTCTTTTGATGTACAGCCCACGCTGGGTGTTTCTTTACCCTGGAATCTTCATGATCATTCTGGGGCTAATCGGCTGCGCGCTATTGTTGCCCGGTCCACGAGTGTTCCACAGCATCGGCTTTGACGTGCATACGCTTCTTTATGCATTCGTTTCCGTGCTGCTCGGTTTCCAGCTTATTTCGTTCGCAATCTTTACCAAGGTTTTCGCCATCACGGAAGGCTTGCTTCCCGAGGACCCACGCCTGAATCGCGTGTTTCGCTGGATCACCCTGGAAACGGGCCTGCTTCTCGGCGGTTTGCTGATGGTGATCGGCATCGGCGGATCCATCTGGGCTGTTTCCCATTGGGCACGAGGCAGCTTTGGCGCGTTGCAACCGGAGCAGATGCTACGGATCGTCATGCCTTCGGTCTTCTCTCTAACGCTGGGTGCTGAGATCACCTTCAGCAGCTTCTTCCTGAGCATATTGGGTCTCAGGCGGCGCTAGTGACGGTGCGACGGGCGCTCCTGGCAGTCGCTTCGGCCGCGCTGGGGATTCTCCTGATCGCCCTGCTGATAAAAGTTGGCAGACTCGATCTTCGCGTGACCGCGCAACAGCTACGGAGCGTCAGCCTGATCGCGTTCGGCAAGCTGGTCGCGCTGAATGTTCTGTTGGTTTATCTTTCCAGCGAAAAGTGGAGGAGCATTGACGCCGCCTGGCGCCGTTCCTCCGATTCTGTACCGTCAAGGACTACTTCGTTTGCCCTGACCAGCGCGGGGCTAGCGTTGGGAATGTTCCTTCCCGTACAAATTGCCATGGCGACTGCACGAACATTGGGAACCTACTTCCACGGCAGGCCCTTGAAACGCGGGACGGGCGGGACTTTGTTGGAACAGGGCTTCGACCTCTTAACCGTCGCCTTTCTAGCGGTTGCGTCCTGGGCAACATGGTTGTATAGCGGCGGTGCGCTGATGTGGACCTTGTCTGCTGTTGCCATGACCACGCTGGCGCTGTTAGCGGTCAGTCCCTCGATCCGGCTGATCCGCTGGCTCGCCGCGTTCTACAATGCCAGAACAGCAGCGCCCCGTAACCGGATCTTGCTCAGTTTCTGGGAACTCCAACACTCGGGCGTCCTGAACGCCAGGCTGGCGCTTCGTCTCGTAATACTCTCGGTGGCGCGCTTTTGCGTGACCGTGCTGATGTCGGTCCAGACGGCGCAGGCGATCGGTTTACATATTCCTCCCTGGCAAATGGCGGCGTCGATACCGGTCGTCGTTTTCGCTTCTGTCATTGCGTTGACTCCGGGTGGAATTGGCGTGAACGAATTGGCTGCCGTGACTGCGCTCAAGATTTTCGGGACGCCCTTAGCGATTGCGGCGCAGTGGGCTATCGCCAATCGAGTGCTGGTAGCAGCGTCCTATATTGTTATTGCGGCGGGCGCCGCGGCGATTCTGGCTGCGGAAAGAATCATGGCTCCGCGTACGCCTGATGCTTTGCGCGATTACTAAGCTGCTAACTATAGGGGAAGGAGGCATTGCCTCATGCTGGAGTTAGAGCACGCTGACTCAGGTCGGGGCAAGGTGAAACCATCATGCGCCCCGGCCCTCTAGTCAGGCGGTTATTCGGTCCCTACGAGCGCGGGGTAGCCGAGGCCTATCGAAAAATTTTTATCGATCTTGACGCGCTTGCCGAGCTAATGAGGGCATGGGTACCTCAGGCACAAAGAATCCTCGAGGTCGGTTGCGGCGAAGGCGCTATGACCGAGCGAATCGTCCGGACCTACCCTGCTGCCGCCGTGAAGGCGATTGACATCACTCCAAATGTGGGACGGCTTTTCCGTGGACAAACCAGCGCTGTGAAATTTTGCCAGGAAACTGTCGAAGAGTCGGCGCGGCGCGAACCGGCGTCCTTCGATCTCGTCGTCTTGTCCGACGTGATGCACCATGTGCCAGATAACCTCCGCCGATCGCTGATGGTTTCGATCGATCAAGCAATAGCGCCAAACGGCAGCCTACTCTTTAAGGATTGGGTGATCTCGGCAAATCCTATTCATTGGCTTTGTGCTGCGTCCGACCGCTACCTTACGGGTGATAAAGTCGCCTACTTCACGGTCGGCGGGATCAGCGCTCTAGTGAGTGAGGCCTTTGGCCCTGGCACGATCCGGCGTACTGGCACCGTAAGACCCTGGCGAAACAATGTGGCGGTTCTGGTTCAACGATCAAGGTGATGGCGATCAAAACAGATGCATTCGAGGTTTGGCGGGTGTTCGAGAGACACCGATGAATCCATTTCTGTCAGTTGTCATGCCCGTCTACAACGGCGAACGATTCATCGCCGCTGCGCTCGAAAGTGTGCGCGGACAACAGGAAGGGATAGAGTTGATCATTGTTGACGATGGCTCGTCCGATGGCACGCTCGATATTGTGCGCGACTTTGCCAAAGATCTTCCGATTCGACTAATGACTCCCGGCAGAATCGGAAACTGGGTCGGCGTCACCAATATTGGCCTGCGGGAAGCCAAGGGCGATTGGGCTTGCCTTCTTCATCAGGATGACCTGTGGGTTCCGGGTAGGATCGCGCGGCTTCGGGTCGAGGTGGAGCGCGCGAAAGGAGCGCTCGTCCTTCACAATTCGATTTTTGTAGACCCGGACGGACGAAAGCTTGGACCCTGGACCTGCCCGCTTCCGGAAGGCGATGTGCCTTCTGAGCAATTTATCGAGCGACTACTAATCCAAAACTTCGTCGCGATACCGTCGCCGATCTTTCGACGAAATGCGGTGCTTGGTTCCGGCGGATTGGATGAGGATCTCTGGTTCACGGCGGATTGGGATCTTTGGCTGCGACTAGGCGCGCTCGGCCCCGTGCGCTTCATCGCCGAAACCTTGGCTGCCTTCCGAGTTCATCCGGCTTCGCTGACGGTGGCTCGCAAACTGCTTCCGAACGAATGGGAACAGCAGTTGACCGCGGTCACCGACCGTCACCTGCAAAATTGGGCCGTCACAGGAAAGCTTCGTGCATCGGTAGAGCAAGCTGCCGCGGCATCCATCGCGGTGAACTCCGCTCTAGCGGCTGCTTCGCGCGGAGAACCCGTGGAGTATTCGTCAGTTCTGCTTAGATTGCTCGCGCTCGGCCCGTCGGGATGGCACAGATACCTGAGGGATTCGCGGATCGTGCAGCGCGTCAGATCGCGACTCAAAGCACAGAGCTAGAGGAGACTATAAGGCTCACCCTAGAACGAGGGTGCAATCACCCTCCTTGGCCGCGAAATCGCGCAAAACGGCTTACGGAAATTTTTCAATTTGGGGCTTATCTTACTGCCAGTAAAAGGCATAGCGCCGCTCGGAGTGTGGCAGTGCAGTTGCCGTCTGTGGACTGATACATGAAAGGAAATTTCGCGTCTTGAAAACATACGACCGACTATGGGCCGAGACTTGGGGGGACCAGCAGACCTTTGGTCCGGTGCACCGCCGAATGCGCCTAGAGCTGCTCGATCTGGTTACGAAGCTCAGTCCAGTCAGCGTGCTCGATGTGGGCTGCGGTTCTGGCGGGAACCTTGCCGCTCTGGCGCAAGCGATGCCAGCGGTCACGCTCTCGGGAGTGGACGTTTCTGAGGAGGCGCTCGCTCTGGCCGCTCAGCGCGTGCCACGCGCCAGCTTTCGGCAACTCGATGCGCAGAAGGAAAAGCTCGACGAGCAGTTCGATCTGGTGCTTTGTAACCAAGTCATCGAGCATCTTGTCGATGACATCGCCGCATTACGCAACATGGCTCTCATGGCAAAACGTTGGGTACTGATTGGCACGATGCGCGGACGTATGCGCAAATCAGAATTGGCGATTGGTCATTTTCGCAATTACTCGGATGTTGAACTCCGCGCAAAAACTGAGATTGCTGGACTCGAAGTCGTCGACATCTTCGGCTGGGGATTTCCGTTTTACTCGCCTCTGTACCGTACGATGATTGAGTGGCTCCCGGGCGGACCGCCGGAGGGAAAATTTGGAATGGGGCAAAAGGCCATCGCGAGCTTTCTATACTATTTGTATTTCTTCAATGTCCCGCATCGCGGCGACGTGGTGACGATGCTGGCGCGACCGCGTGAATCCGCCCGTTAGGAGTTGTTCTCCGAAATGTCCGAGACGGTCTCAATGGCCCAAATCGAAACTCCAGGAAGGACCGAGACGAAGACTGCGCGCCCCCACTTCATCCAGGACCGGTTGTTGTACGCGATTTACGCCCTGACCGTTGCTGTATCCATTTCTCTTTGGTTCATTGCTATCCGGGCGCCGCTGTGGCTGGACGAGACCGTCTCTTACTTCCTCATCAAGGGAGGCTTCTCAGAAATAATGCCTCGCCAGGGATGGCCCAACGTCCCCGCCTATTCGTACATTCTTTGGCTGTGGACCAAAGCCGCGGGAACAGGCGAGGTGGCGCTCAGAGTTCTCTCGCTTCTAGCCATGGTGGGTGCCGTTTATTTGCTCTACTGCGCAGCGCGGGAACTCTTCGACCGGGACGTCGCCATCATCGCTGCCGTGATCTTCAGCATTCATCCCCTGGTTATTTTCGCAGCCATCGACGTGCGACCCTACGCGTTCGGAGCGCTGGCAATCAACGCATCGATTCTGATGCTGGTCCACTTAAGGCGCAACGATTCAGCCTGGCCCGCAGCCCTGCTCGGGTTCTTGGCAGCATGCATTGTTTACTTCCACCTCCTGATGATCGTCATCCTCCCGGCTCTTGCCATTTGCTTTGTCACGATCAAGATTGGCGACCGCAGGGCGTTGTGGCGACAGGGCGGCGTAGCGCTCGCCGTGTTTGCGTTAGCGTTCCTGCCAGTGATTCCCGGACTGCGGTACATGTTCCAAACCAGCGGCACGCACGTTTTCGACGAAGCTCCGGAACTCTCGGAACTGGGCTGGACGCTTGCTCCAGGCTGGCTGGCATATATCTTCGGCGGGGCCCTTCTGGTTGCCGCTGCCACTCGGAAGATCGATGTGCAAAGCCGCTGGGAGGGCTGGCGTATTTTGTTTTGCGCATCCCTGGGCCTCATTCCGATTCTTATCCTTTATGGCGTGAGCGTCGAGACCCCGATCCACATTTTTGTGTACCGTTACCGACTGGTCGCGCTTCCGGGGGTGGCGCTCTGCTGGGCTTGGCTTCTCAGTCGAATTGATTCCCGTGCTCTGCGATTGCTGTTCACGGTGGCTCTGGTGGGGAGTGTCGCTTACGTGAGCTTCCGTTCCCCAGCCTCAGAGCACCACGGTTATACATGGAAATATGCCCTTGAAATTGCGGAGAAGAACGCCTCTGCCGACAATGCTCCCGTGCTGATCTGCAGCGATCTGCCCGAGGCCGACCACAGACCCATGCCGGTCGGAACCGCGGTAAAGGACAACGCACTTTTTGCACCGCTCACCTATTACAAACTCAGCGTGCCGGTTGTGGCGCTGCCTCGGGCGTTCAATGACGAAGCAATTCAGATCATTTCGACCTTCCTGCAAGCACCGGCGCGGCGGGGGCAGCGTTTTCTGGCGCTCGGATTTTCGCCTTCCTATGAAACGCTTCATTTTATTGAGTCCCGCGCTTCAGCGACGCACAATGAGCGTTTGTTAGGAACACCCGACGGAATCGCCGTGCTCGAATTCACACCTCGTATGGCGGAAGGTTCTGGTGTGGGCGGGACCCAGTAGCGGAGACTGCGCAATCCGCCAATACCTAACCTCTGGACTACCCGGTGCGATGCCTGTAGATCACTACAGAATCATTTGCAAACACTTCGTCTGCGTCGCTGAGGATTACCCGCCACATGTTTGGATTCTGTTCGATGGAGTTTCTTAGATCACCGTCAGCGAAAACATACTCTATACCTGTTTTCCAAAAGCCATCCGATCTCCGCGGGTCTTGCCAATTGTCGTTGTCATCAAAAAGCCGCGCATTCCACTTCCGCCGCTCCTCGAGATCCACCGACATCGCCCAATGGCCCCAGATGACCGTGTTCCCGGAAAACCCTGGAATCAAGCGACTGGTTGCGTACGTAGCAAATACGATCTGGTTGGGTCTACTGTGATCCTCCAGAAACTTCAGGCCCTCGAGCACTTCGTTGCTGATGTAATACGTACCGTTCGCGTTACGCCTCACTTCCCTGCTCGCGCTAAACAATTGATACACCGGAGTGGTGATCAGCAATGGAGCCAGGATGATCACAGCACTCACCCAGGCCCAATTGCGGCTCCTGAGCCATGAAACCCTAGTTAGCAATAAATCGAGACAAATTGCCGCCAGAATACATAGAGGAATTTGCGCACCAAAAATGAGCTTTCTCTGGAACCAGAATGGAAGAAAAGCGAATCCCAGACACAGAAGAAACCACAAAACTAGTTGCCAATACCTTTTCAACCACTGGCCCGGCTTCACAGTCAGACCCGCCGCGCAAATAAGCAATGGAAGCCCGAGTCCGAGCAAATAGTCGAGCAGACTTGGGCTCTTCATTTCACCTCTTGTGCTGTGTAGCGACACGAGAGGTTGCAAGACTGATACGAACCCCACGTAAAGGACAAAGGGAAACGAAGCCAGAAAGAACCGAACCAGACTTTCCAGTGCATTGGGTCCGCGTCGCGCCAGGGCGACGATCACGGCGTACGCAAACAGCATAGGTAATGCGTATGGGTGTATTAAGGCTAGAACACCTGTCGCCAAACCCGCGCGCCAGAGATCGATTTCGCGTGCATCCCGTGTCCCGCGATCCAACCAATAAATAATGAGCACGATCAAGGTCAAGGAATATGGGAACAGCGGGTTCCACAGAAAAGACCAATAGGTGCTCATCTCTGGCATACCCAAGTCAGCTGGAACAATTCGCCATCGGTCTACAAGACCAAGAAGAACAAAAAGGCCGCCGAATCCTGAGGAGATACCCACAAGGACCGAGGCAACTACGGATCGAAATCTGCTCAGCTCTACCAAGTCGAGGTACCTATAGAAAACGACAAAAAACAATGTGACACCTACCGCCTTCAGCTGCCAATGGACGATCCCGATATCCCATCCGAAGAGCCGGCTAATCCATCCAGAGACCAAGAAGAACGGATGGAACAAAAAAGGCGAATTTGGGAGGCCCGTGTATTTGATCTGAAACAGCAGGCGTCCGTGCTCCGCCTGCTTCGACCATGACATGTAGGCGAACGAGTCCTCCGGATACGGCGGTAAGATCCATGAGTAGTGACGATCTCTTGGCGTCCAAAACCAGAACACCAGATAAGGAAGTGAGGTCGTTACGACCATAAACGCCGTCCATCCCCATCGAAAGGTTCGCAAATCGATCGGCTTCGCTTCGATAGCTGCTTTGGTCGCCAAACGGCTCATATATCTATCCAGTGCTAGCAATCCGTAAGAATATAGCTGCGAAGGAAACTCCTCTGAAGGCTACACGTTATGAGTAACTGCTGGAAAGTGGTAAAAACAAGTTTGACAATCGGACTCACGCAGAGGATCGAATTCAACAGAGTTCCACAACGACCGCGAGCTGCCCTCTTATGACGCGGCCGACGGCGCGACCGCTACACGCAATCTGCCTCGCATTGATTTTGATTTTCCGTATTCCCTACGTTGCCGGGGAGCAGGCAAAACCTAAGACAGTACGTTGGTCCGAACAAACCGCGAACGACTGGTATGCTAAGCAGCCTTGGCTCGTCGGTAGCAACTACATTCCCGCGACCGCCATCAACCAACTCGAAATGTGGCAAGCGGACACCTTTGACCCAAAACGCATCGACATGGAACTTGGATGGGCCGAATCGATTGGACTGAATGTCATGCGCGTTTTTCTGCACGATCTGCTCTGGCAGCAGGATCCGCAGGGCTTCAAGAAGCGAATAGATAAGTTCCTCGCTATTGCCGACAAGCACCATATCAAAGTGCTATTCGTGCTCTTCGATTCCTGCTGGGACCCGAATTCTCAATTGGGAAAGCAACGCACGCCGCGGCCTGGTGTACATAATTCCGCCTGGGTGCAAAGCCCGGGTGCGAAGACGCTTCAGGATTTTGCGCAATACCCTCGCCTTGAAGCCTACGCGAAGGGCATGGTGGAGGCTTTCGCGGAAGACAAGCGGATCCTCGCCTGGGATCTCTGGAATGAGCCTAACAACACGAACTCCGGTAGTTACGAAGAAGAAGAACCAAAGAATAAGGTAGCCCTTGTTCTTGCCTTGCTTCCCAAAGTTTTCGAATGGGTCCGCGAGGCAAAACCGACGCAGCCGTTAACGAGCGGTCTCTGGCAAGGAGATTGGTCGTCGCCGGACAAGATGGGTCCGATCGAGAAAATCCAGAGCGAACTCTCGGACGTGATCTCCTTTCACAGCTATGCCAAGCCCGACCAGTTCGAAAAGCGAATCGTGTGGCTCCAGCGATACCACCGCCCAATTCTTTGCACGGAATACATGGCTCGAAGCACAGGTAGCACGTTTGAGGGATCATTGCCGATCGCCAAGCAATACAGAGTGGCTGCCATCAATTGGGGCCTAGTCGCTGGGAAAACACAGACCTACTATCCCTGGGACTCTTGGAAACACCCGTACACAGATCGCCAACCTGAAGTTTGGCACCACGACATTTTGCGCACTGACGGCCGACCATACAGTCAAAAGGAGGTCGACTTCGTCCACGGGATGACCCGCCAGCAAAATGGCGAGTCCCGAGCGCCGCTGATTCCCGGAGGTAGGTAATTTGACCCCGAGTCCTTTTCACCTGCCATCAGTCCCCTAACCCAGTCTTTGGCCATCTAGATCGCTTGTCGTGCCTCCCCGGACCGCTGAGCCTCCTACTTCTCTTTCCCTTTCTTGTTCTTCCTCTTAGCAGAGAGGTCGGGAGCCAGACCCCACAGGACCATGTGGCATTTCCTACACATGTCGTTTGTTTCGGTAGTTTGATTGAGAACGTCTTCGGGAATCTGCTCACCCATCTTCAGAAGGGGCCTCTTCGCTCCTCCATGAGGCATGTGGCAACTGACACAGGACAGTTCAAGGCCCGTCAGGGCATCGGGCTTGCCACTCACAGGATGCCGGGCGTCGGGGTGTGCCATGGTGCGGTCGACTGTCAAAACAATCGTCGGAAGGCGCGATGCGACACGCTCTGGGGAGTTAAGGTGGCATGCCAAGCAAAGGTCATTCACGTTGCCTCTCACAAGATTCGGGCTACCGGAAGCATGGGGATCATGACATCGCAAGCACCATCCCGAGGAATAGGGGAGATGTTCGTACAGAAAAATCTCTTGCTGATGACAAGCAAGACAGACCGACGGAGATTGCTTGAGGCTCACGTACGTCGTTTCACTTTTGTTCTCGATTACGTGGCAGACCGTGCATCCCTGCTTGATTGCGGGATGAACATATTTTCCTTCGATCTGGTTGGCGTGGCATTCCCGGCAATTGGAGTTTTCATGGACCCGCGTCGGGTGTTCGGCCGCATGGCACAGGTATGCACTCAGCAAAGTGATTAATGCTATGCGAAGCGCAAGCAGAACCTGGCAAGTCATGAAGCACCTCCCTCAACGATCATCCCTGGAAACATCAGCGTTCGAATCATGAGATGTGGCACCGATTCCGTCGGACGACTTGAGTCGGGTCAGGTAAGGCGAGAACGGAGTGACTTGCAGCGCTAGCTTGTCCTTGGCTGAGTAGATTCTCGGCGGCTGAGCTTTCACCAGCCTGAGTTGTCCGGCCCAAGGCTCGAGCTTTACCCGGCTGCCCAGCGGCAAAGCAACGATCTGTTGCGGGTTGTCCATTTGGAGCTTCGGCGCGTCTCGCGCAACCTGGGCCATGAACGAAACCTCATTGTCTGTTACCAGGCTCTCGCCCAGATTCGCCCGAATGAGGTTGGGAACTTTTCCACTGAACTCGGCCAGCACTTTGAGGAAGAGTCCCGCTTCGGCGAGGTTGTCTTTGTAGGGCGAATTGGCAATGATCTTCAGTCCCAACGCGTCCGCGTCTTTCTCTTCTTGGGCGGAGTGTTTGAAGTCGAAGCGCGGCAATTGCTTGTAAGTTGGCACCAGCATGCGGTCGTTGAAAGCGAAGCTGCTATCCAGTTCGTGGCCCAGAGCGGCGTGCGCCAGAGCATGGGCCAGCATGGTGGCCAGGGCAGCTTCGTTGGGCAAAACATCGAGCAGCCCGCGGCTGATCAGGATGGTGTGGCCGATGGTAGCAATTTCGATGGGCGCGGTCGGAAGAACGCGGCAGCGAATTTCAGGGTCAAGGCTGATGTTATTCGTAAGCTCGAGATTATTGACCACCGTCTGCAGAATCTTGTCGACATCGCCTTCCGGCGATACCAATCCCAATTCCTGCAGTTTCTCGATGACGTTGTCCTCGGCACGGCGCTGCCAGGAACGTTGAATCTCGATCGGGCTCAAGTCGGGCTGCTCTGTGGAGTCTTTCGCGCTTTGCGGATCCACCAGGACTTCCGTGAATTCCTGTCCCCGGGCAGCGGGCCCGAGATTGTACCCCCAGAGCCGCGTCTGCGCCTTCAAATGTGGATGCTGCATTTGCGGCTTGTTGGAATCAAATTCTTCGGAGTAGACGACCGCCGGCAGCCACACTCCGGAGCGAAGATTCATTCGCCAACTGTCAATGTGGAAGGTCCCGTAACTGCCGTTGAAGCGAACAATGTTGTAGTCTTCGTCTTCCACCCAGATCACGCCCTTGAAGCGACTCGATTGTTCTTTGTGGGGGGTAACCTCGAACACCAGGCAGCGAACTTCTCCCAGAAATTCGCGTTGCATGTAGCGCAGATGGTAATTGCGGCGGTCGAATCCAGTCCGGTCCACCAGGATCATGCTGGAGAAGCCAACCGGGCTCAGCGAATAAAATTTGGAAAATGCTCCGGCCATGCGCGCAACCAGTCGCTTGTCCAGATAGAACTCTTCGTTCGACTGCTCGAACTGCACGCGTCCCAGGAAGTAGCGGTCCTCAGAGGGGACATAACCCAGAGCGGCGTTAGGTTGCATGCGCTGGAGATAGGTTTCGACCATCGGGCTATAGTTCCGTAGGGTGGTAGCCAGGGCGCGTTCGCTCTCGAAGATGCGATCGATCGCCTTGTCGGGATTGGACTGGGGAACGGTCTTCGCGGACACCGGCGAACTAACCAGAAACATCAGCAGAAGGGTCAATATACGCATCGGACGCCTCCTTTAGCGGGCAAAATGGGGGTGAACGACGGTCAGGGCAAGACGTGGGAATGCCACGATAGGGTACGTAGGAGCAAGTCCACATGCCTAGGGAACTCAGGTTCAGGCGCGGGCTTAATGCTGTCCATAGGCGCCCCTTTCGTCGGAGAAGGAAGCAGCGGCAAACGCCAACTTCCGAGCGCACAGGGGAAGGACAACGACATTAATCTATTCTCACAATGCTGCGCATACAGTGCGGGCAATCACGAGGAGACGTGATTACGCTCATGTCCAACCCTCCTTCCGGCCCTACCTCCCGTTTGGCTGCTGTCTCCCATTCCCCTTAACGAGTTCCATCTTTCAGCGCCTCACATTCGGGCAGAGCGCGATCCCGTACCGCATGTGCTTGTGATCCTCCACCCGCACGGCCAGTTCGTTCTTCTGCAAACGGAAGTCGACGACTTTAGCGAGGGGAACGAGTTGATTGGTCGAACTGATATTCGCGAGTGCGAAAGCGGAACGACGAAGTGGTCATCCGGCGTTGGCTAGTGATCCGATCGTCGCGGAAGGTGCGCGCTGCGCCATTGGTCAATCTCACGTTCGGCCTCGGCAATCTGCGCCGGCGTTAGCAACTTTCGAACGTCTTGCGCGGTCGCCGCGCTCTCCTTCACCGACTGCTGCGCCAGGACTAACCACTTGTAGGCGGACATGAGACTCGTCGCATTGCTGCGGTCGGAGGCGAGCAGGAGTCCAAGTCGATATTGTGCCTCGGCGATGCCATAATTCGCTGCGCGCTCATAATATTTTGCGGCTGCGGCGGCATCCGCTGGGCCTCCTTCTCCTGCCTCGAACATCTTCGCCAGGAGGAATTCGGCATAGGGATGACCTTGGTTTGCTGCCGGAGTCAGCCAACGCCGTGCTTCCTCAAGATCTTGCGGGACCCCTTGTCCTAGCAAGTACCGCGTTCCCAATCCAAGTTCGCCAGTGCGGTCGCCCCGATCCGCGGCCATTCTGTACCAGATGACCGCTTGGGAGTAATCGACTCGACCGAGTTTTTGATCCGAGAAGATATCGCCCAGTGCGGACTGCGCCGATGCGTCGCCAAGATGGGCAGCTTTCTTGAACCAAATGATGGCGCCGTCAAGGTTGTTACCATGCTCCGGTTGCAGGTCCCACCGTGCCAGCTCGAGCATCGCCGGAAGCAAGGCCTGGTCGGCTGCTTTTGTCATCCAGAGTGTGGCCTGGGCGTCGTCCCGCGGAAATGCTTCTCCCCGGTGGTATAAGGACGCTAGATTCAACTGGGCGGTTGCGTCGCCGGCCTCTGCAGAGACGCGGAACCAGGTCGCCGCCTTTGCGGTGTCCTTTTGGACGCCATCGCCAGTGGAGTACATGAGCGCGAGATTGGTCGCCGCGTCCCTCGATCCCTGTTGCGCTGCCTTGGTGTACCAGGAAACTGCCTGCGGTTTGTCCGGCCGCATCCCGAATCCCAGCTGACAGAAGATTCCCATGGACTCTTGTGCTGCGACGAAGCCACGATCGGCGGCCAGCCGCAAAAGTCGAAGCGCATTGGCATCATCGCGCTTCAATAATGTGCCTGCATGGTATGCCAGAGCCAGCATGGTTTCGGACTCGGGGTCCGCAGCTTTCGCCCTCGCCTCCAACCGCTCCAGATCCGAGACTGACAAAGCTCGGGCTCTCGCGAGAAGGACATAAGCGGAGAGCTGAACGGGGGCAGCACCCGCATTGGCCAATGGCGTCTGTGCGCTTGACGCGGACTGCGCGTTATCCGAGGATTTGAGGAGTGCCCGATCTGCTCTCGGCGGAGACGGCCGGTTACTCGCAGCCAGATTCTCTCTTCCGCTAGCCTGAGCAGGAAGCTGGCCTCCACTCAAGTGGAGCTTGATGACAAGTTTGTTTCCAAGATAAGCCTCCTCATGATCAAGAGGAGACCTGAGATCGATGACTACTCTTGCGATTGCCGGCACCGAACTGAATGCAGCAGTCCTCACGGCAATGACAGATCCGCGATTCACAACCAGCCGTTCACCCGGATGAGTCAGCTCGAAACCGGGAAAATCGAATACCAGACGGTCCGGATGCTCGAGCGTGCTCACATCAGCTTGCACAGGCTTACTAAGCGTGACCTCCACCTCGATACTGTCTGCGTGTTCGGCGAGAGAGACAGAAATGATTGCAGGATGCGATCCGGAACTAGCGGCGTCTTGAGAAACGGCGGGTCTCGCGGCCAAGCTGGCCAGAAACATGGCAAGACAGATTACTGAATCCACTCGCATTAGCTCCATCCTGCTCAGCAGTGGTGTAGTTTGAATTCAGCTAAAGTTGTTGGGCAGCCTTCTCGCTAGCGAGGCTAGAACTTATTCTCTTCCTGCTCCGAGCGCTCAGGCAACTAGCCGGAACGAAGTCTTCACACCGTTGTCGGCAGGCACTGCGAATAGTGCAGCCCAGCTCGGTTCCAGCTGCGTCTACCTCTTGTTATTCTATTATTCTACGGCGATGGGAATTTCTTGACCCGGCGGGTCTGAAAACGATGAACAGATCGGCGAGGATGGTTGTCTTCTGCTTCGAGTCATTCACGGTGTGCGCGGTTAGGTACGCCAGGCTCTGTGGCCACGCTTCCGGTTTCAAGCTGTCCCATTGCGCTCACGTGGGACTGATCGCACTTCCTTCTTCGGCCAGGCGGCAGCTTGGCCCTCGGCGTCGAGGAGCTGCTTGCGCGTCATCGACTCCGCCAGTCTTTTCTTGGCAGTAGCGATCTGGGTCCTCGCTTCCAAGATGGTTCTCTCGTCGATCAGGCACTGGACGTACGCATCCATCGGATCTCGCGCAACGTCTGCTCTCTGCGGCAAGGCTTCTGTTGCTTCAAGACCAAGCGCGGGTCGATTTCCCATCAGTTCTCTCTTGAGCGGCGAGCGGGCGAGGACAAAGAAAAGGAGTTCCAAGCGGTTCGACACACCTAACTTATCAAAGATGTGAGTAAGATAATTCTTGACGGTGTGTTTGCTCAGTTTTAAGCGTTGAGCGATTTCGTCGGTTGCTAGGCCTTCCGCCACACATTCGACCACTTCCTGTTCGCGCTTGGTGAGCAAACTGGCTCCTTGCGCGTCGACCGCCTGTATCGCAGGCGCACTGCTCAGGGTGTCGAGCGCGAGTCCCAACTCCTCTCGGCTCGCCCAAATCTGACCTTCGTGCACGCACCGTATGCACTTGCACAGGCCCGTCAATGGAGAATTCTTGGAGAAGATTCCCTTCGCGCCTGCACGAAACGCGTTCACGACACTTTGGTGCTTGCCGGAATCCAACAGTATGATCGCCCGTAAACCGGGGTGCGTCGAGCGCAGCTCACGCAGTAGTTCAAATCCGCGGTCGGGTTGACCGTCCAGATGTGAGCTGATTACGGCAACGTCAATCGATGATCTCGCTGCGATGTCAATAACTTCACGAGAACTCGATGCGCAGCCAACTACTTGAATTGCCCGGTCGCGTCGAACCGCTTCCGCCAACAGCTCAGCATGGATGCGAATGTTACTCGCAACGACGATGCGGATCGGGCTGTTCTTGCCACGCATTACTACCTCCCGCATTTATGAGAAACATTGGGGGCCTTCGCAACAAATGCTTACTGCCAGTGCGCACCAAAGGGAGGGATTGATGAAGACTACTTTACGACTCGCTTCTTAGAAACGACAATCTTTGTGGCCTCGGCTCCGGCCCAACCCGCGCAGATCTCGCAGCTGCCAGCACGGAACTACAATTTCTCCCCGCTCGCACAAGAGACAAAGCTACACCCACCGTAAAGCTACACCGACCCTTCTGAACCGCCAATGGCCTACAGGAGGTCTCGGGTTGGCACTTCTGTGCCATGTAGCGGCGGACTATCTCATCCGGAAACGGGCCGAAGTCGACCTCCGGGGCTTTTCCACAGCCTCGCTCGCTCACGAATAGAGCCCTAAGAACCGCCCTGCAAGAGCTCGCCTCCCTCCCACTTGCCCCAGAGCCAAACGAAACGAGGCTTCGCTTTTCCACGGACAGTCTTGATCAGAAGTGCCGGCCTTAGCGCGCTGCACCTCTCGGAAGAGAAGTTGTGACAGCACCTTAGGGAAACCGACACTCCACGGCGCCTGAGTGAATGGTGTAATCATGCAGTCAACTGTAGGGAATACTTTCTCTAGTGCTGAGTTCCCCCCCCAACTGGAACGCAGTCATCGCTCGTACAAGTCTACAGTCCCAGAAGACATTCACCCATTGCAAATTATTTTCTAACCGTTAATCTCCTAAGCCTTAGGCGACGGCGCCATCCCCCGACCATCCTGTATCTAG
>Ga0187862_10001943_pt1 | contig 21526 bp, 14 predicted proteins | sample June2016WEW_10_1_FD_133003 | JGI IMG/M metagenome (GOLD analysis project Ga0187862, IMG submission 133003) | Peatland microbial communities from SPRUCE experiment site at the Marcell Experimental Forest, Minnesota, USA - June2016WEW_10_150 | ecosystem: Environmental > Terrestrial > Soil >...
AGGTGCAGGCGGGCGCGGTCGATGGCCGCGGCGTCGTTCTGTTCGCTGAAGGGATTGCCCCGGGCCAGATCCTCGCTGTAGAAATCGAACTGCTTGCGCGCCAGCGGCAGCAGATTATCCACCGACCGGCCCGCGGACCAACGCGCGACCAGAACCGGAGAGAGCCAGTTGGTGCTTCGCTTCCATTCGGAGGTGGTCACTAAATACGCCTTCAACGTGTCGTAGGTGTTTCCGTAGTCGTCCGTGGGAGCGGGCGGCAGCGCCACGCTCTGGAGCGAGGCCAGCATGGCCCCTTGCGTCTGGGCGAAGAGCAACTGGTGAAAGCGCGCGTAGTAGAGGCGCCGCGCCTCGGGGTACATGGCGCTGCCGCTATATAGAAACCAGCGGAGGCCAAGCGGGGCGCCCTGGTCTTCATATTGGGTGAGCCGAACCAGGGCTTCCCGCAAAGTGTCGAGCCTTTGCAGGGCTTCGGGCGTGGGCAGGTTCAAGCCGCTGGCTTCCCCTGGGGGAATGGCGCGAGCGGCATCCAGTACCTGGTTTTCGAGCGCGCGATTGCCAAAGAAGGAGACCGTGAATCCAATGGCGAACAGCAGGCAGAGCGCCGCCGCGGAGGCCAGCAGAATGCGGCGGAGCATGCTGGTCTTGGTGCTGCTGCCGCTCGCGCCGAGGGCGGCTTCATCGCGCAGAATGAGGTCGCTAAACAGGTGGCCCAGAAAAACCCATTGCGGCACCTTGCGGCCGCCGGGCCCAGAGGGCACCCCGGCTTGCGCCAGCGGTGCGGCGGCGGCCGGCGCCGAAACGCCCGTCCGAAAGATGCCCGTAGCGCCGCCGGCGGCATCGAAAGGCGACCGCTGCGCCGATGGCCGGGGAGCCTCCACCGGAGTGTCATGCACGATCACGGCCCGCACGCCGGAGAAATAAAACCCGCGCAGGAAAGGACTGGCGCGCAATTGGCTGGGGCGGCAGACATCCACCAGGAACTGCACCAGGCCGTTGCGCAGCTTGCGGAATTCACGCGGAAACTCGTAGGCCACGGGCACTTTTTGCGGATCGTTTTCGCGCGGCAGGAAAACGATACGGCGATCGGCCAGAGAATAGAAGAGGCCGTCGAAGGCCGCGCTCAGCCGCCGCGTCTCCACCTCGGCGTAGATGCCGGTTGCGCCCGGCTGGACCATGGGCAAAGTGGCACCGAGAACCTGGGTGGCCTCCTCGTTGCTGAGATTGCGGACGAAGTCCTCGAAAAACGCCACGCGGTTCATCTTGGTGAAGAGAACATACACCGGAAAACTGATTCCGAAGCGCTGTGAAACCTCGCCCAAGCGGGCCTGCAAGGTCCGCGCGGCCGCGGTGAGCGAGTCTGCGGAACCGGCGCGCGTGAAGGTTTCGGCATCGAAGCAGAGCAGCGCGGCGCGCGGCGCCTGGCCGCCGCCGGCTACCGATCGGAGCCTGCCGGGTTGGAGATGGTGGAGCAGGCGCGCCCAGCGTCTTGGTTCGGAGAGCAGCGTGCCGCCGGCTTCCACAAACACCATGCCGCGCGCGAACCAGATGTTGGCCACGCGGGTGGGGGCCACCGCATTGTCCTGGTAGACGTTGCCGGCCAGCAACTCCGGATCGAGACCGGAATTGAGAAGCGTGCTGGTCTTTGTGGAACCCGGCTCGCCGATGACGAACACCACCGGCAGGTTGCTCAACTTGGCCCCTTGCGCCAGGTTGGATGAAGCCAGGCGCCCTTCCGCGTCGCGCACCAGCGAATCGATTTCGTCGTCGGGCCCGATGGGCGCCCCGCCACCACCGGATTGGGGCCGGACCTTCGACCAGAACCAGATGAAGACCACCGCGCCGGCGATGCCCAAGGCGGCGAGGATTGCGAAGAGAAGGAAGAAACGGCTGGTATCCAGGTGCAGGGCACTGCCGGCCAGCCAAGCCAGAGCCAGATAAACCAACAAAGCTGCGCCCGTTCCCAAGTAGAGTCTCATGATCACTCCTACCCTATAACCTGCCCGCGAGATCCCCGAGGCTGGAGACGCCGGAGCCGAGAATCACCTTGTAGACCACCAACAGAATCACCGCCAGCAGACCGCAAGCTGCGGCGGCAATGCCGAACGTCTTGACCAGCGGATCGGTCCCGGTGCGGCGAACCGCTTCCGGCGGCAGCGCCCACGCCGGAGAGATCTCTGCGGCGCTCCCGCGAATGCGCCGGATCTTCTCGGCGACCGCCTCGCCGACGGCGCGCAGTTCGCCACGGCCGCCCAGGCTGTAGCGGCCGGCGAAACCCAGCAGGAGACACAACTGGTAGACCTCGAGCAGGTCGGCGAGATCGGGCGAGTCGGTTTTCCCCAGTAGATCCTGGAGGTTTTTGAAAAAGACTTCGCCCGCCACGTGATGGCCGAAGAGTTCTTCCTGCAAGGGACGGCGGGGCCAATCCGCAAAAGCCGGACTGCGCAGGTTGAGCACGGATTCGTCCACAAACGCGACCACGGCGAAGATGGCGAGCTTGATGTCGTCGGCGTGATAGCCGTGCGTGCGGGCCTGCTGGTCGGCGGCCTTCAGACCTTCCAGAATTTGATACCGGAAAGCGGCGGCATCGGTAATCGACTGGCGGCCGGTTCGCAGGCGCTCGGCGGCGGTGAGGATCTCCTGAAACGCGAGCGCGAGATTCTCATTTCGCCGCGCGGGCGTTGAAGAACCTGGTTGGGGTGCCATGGTTGAAACTCCTCCGATTACGATTCGAGAATGATCGACAGCTCCAGTTCGGGTTCCGGCAGCTCGCCTGGCACGTACACGCCCACCAGGCGGCTCTGCACGATGTGGTCCCAGCAGGGGCCGGACCTGCTGACGCCGAAATACTGCGCGTCCACCCGGGCGGAGATGGATGCGGGAGGCGTGGGGAGGTGGGTGAGCGTCATGCCGGGCAGCGCGCGTTCCACCAGTTTGGGCACGAAGGCTTTCGAGCAGACCTTGACCAGTTGCGGGGTCTTGGCGATGAGGTCGACCTCGCCCACGGGGGCGCGAATGGAGAACACCCAGCGCGCGCGGTCGAGGCATCGCTGGTCGGTGATTTCACCCTCATAGAGGTAGTCGGCCATCCTGCGCAACGGCACGGAAACCACGTTGGTGGGGACAACGGTCTCCAGGTGGACGCGGATGTGATGGTCGAGCGCTCCGAACGAGAGGTCCAGATTGCGGTGATCGTAAAGCGGCAGCTCGCGGGGATGGGATTCGATGGCGAAAGTGCACAGCGCGCCACCCAGTTGCAGCATTTGCACGAAAAGCTGCTCCGGGTGGATGTGCCGAGCCGAGTACAGTTGCCGCAAGGGAGCGAGCGCGGAGTTGACCGTGTGGAGGAGCCAGAACTGGGCGATGTCGCGCGTGGAGTACTCCGACCAGGAGCGCGCCGCCGACCCCACCGGGGCGGAAAGCGCGCCGCTCTTTTCGTCGAGGATCTCGATCAGCCGCTGGAGAATCTGCATCAAACGTTCGCTGGCCGAGATGACGGTCGAAGGCGGGATGAAGTCGGGATCGAAAATGAAATGGCCGGAGCCGTCGCGCATCACGCGCGCCACGGGCATGCCGAGGACTCCCGCTTGCGCCTCGGTATCGAGCAGCAACGAAAAGTTCTTCCGCCCCAACTGGACGGGCTTCTCGTCGCGCCCGGTGGTTTCGTCGGAGAGCGGCTGCGCTTCGGCCACGTAGCGGGCGCGCGAGCTGTCGAGCGAACCGGCGGCCACGCAGTTGGCCCCGTTGGCTTTTCGCTCGGGGATAGCCAGCAGCACGGTGAGCTTGTCGCGGGTGGGCGGAAACAGGTCGGAAATGTTGCGCGCCGGCGGAAGCGGGTCGCATTCGGGCATGTGGAACGCCAGCCCGTCGGGGAGGATGCCGCGGGCATGAAGCAGCGACAGGGTGCCGTTGCGCAGGGCTTCGGCGTCCAATCCAAAGCCCACAAAGCCGTACGCCTCAAAGCGCAGCGCCGAAGCGGCGAATTGGATGGAGTCTTCGAAATAGCGGCTCTGGACCTGGAAATGGTGCGGCCCCAGGTACATGCCTTCGAACCAAACAACCCTTGAGAGCTGCTTCACGGCGCCCATCCTTGAGGAAGTCCCTCATGGTAGAGGTTACTCCACACGGGTGCCGCAAAGCTAGTGCTCGCGCGTGGATACTACCGCTGGTTCCTACGAGGAAGCTTTCGCCGGAGCGCGGCTAAGACCCCGAACAGACCAGCCTCGATGGCGGCCAACGCCAGAGATCCGGGCTCGGGAACAGCAGCTTGCGTCTGCGCGCCATACGAGGCGTTTGTGCTGTCGTACAAAAAGAAGGCGACGGTCGACTGGCCGGCCGGCCCGTTGAGCGCTTGCAATACGGAGGTGTAATCGCCGGGGTTGCCAATTGTCCACGACTCGTCGAAGCCGCAGACGTTGGTGACGTAACAGCCGAATCCCGAGGGCTGAAAACCAAACGAATCGATCCAGCCAACAGGGTTGTCGGGGGTAGTCGTAAAGTTGCTTTCGGGAAGGTCGGTAACAGCCGAGTTAAAGCCGAAACCGTAAATTGTATTGTAGTACGTCATCAGAGATGCCGCGATGGTGCCATTCGCGTTGAGCGTGAAAGTGACCTCTCCTTGAGAGGGGACAGCGCTTAAGCTCGTATCGAGGTTGAAGTTGCCGGAAACCGAGTCCGCAAAGGAAACGCTGACGGCGGCAAGAGATAGCGACAAGACCAGCAGAATCTGACGTTTCACGAATATTCCTCCTGTAGGACCAAGTACACTGATACCCAGCACATCGGAGCAATTCTACTTCCAATCGCGCGACTTTCGCCCGCCGATCGACAGGCGCCATATAAACCTTTGGCTTACGAACATCATGGCATTCGCTTGATGGGAATCTGAAAGAAACTTTTTGGGACTGACAGATCCACTAATTGGGATCAGTGGGTCGCGCCTTCAGGCTAGAATGGGAGAAATGCCCCGGAAAATCCCGCGCCTGCTGTGGATTGTTCTGCCGCTGGCATATCTTCTCTACTTCTATCACCTGGGCGCGGTGGGCCTGGTCGGGCCGGACGAGCCGCGCTACGCTTCCATCGCGCGCGAGATGGCGCGCTCCGGCGATTGGATTACGCCCAGGTTGTGGGGCCAGCCGTGGTTTGAAAAGCCCGCACTGCTGTATTGGATGACGGGCGCGGCTTTCCGCGTGGGCATCGGGCCCGACCTGGCGCCGCGGCTCCCGGTGGCCTTGATGGCCGCCGGCTTCCTGGTGTTTTACGGGTGGATTCTCGGCCGGGAATTCGGAGCGCGCGCCGCGTGGTTTGCCACCCTCATCCTGGGCGCCTGCGGCGGGTGGCTCCTGTCCAGCCAGGTGGGGGTCCCCGACATGCCGATGACCGCTACGCTTTCCGCCGCGATGCTGCTGGCGCTGGGGTGGATCGGCCGGCGCGACACGCGGCATTTGCCGGTTGCCGCGGCTCTACTGGGACTGGCGGTGCTGGCCAAAGGACCGGTCGCGCTGGTCCTGGCGGCGCCCCTATGCCTGCGCTTCCGCAGCGCGCGCGACCTGGTCCAGCCGCGGGTGGTGGCGCCCTTCCTGGCGGTGGCGCTTCCGTGGTACCTGCTCTGCTATCTCCGCAATGGGAAGATTTTTTGGCACGATTTCTTCGTCGTGCATAATCTCGAGCGGTTCACATCGAATTCCCTGATGCACGTGCAGCCCTGGTGGTTCTACCTGCCGGTGTTGGCCGGTTTGCTGCTGCCCTGGTTCCCTCTTCTGTTTCTGGTGGGGCGGCGCGCAGCCTACCGCGACCCGCGGCGGCTGTTCCTGCTGGCATGGGTGGTGTGGGGGATGGTTTTCTTCACGGCCGCCACCAACAAGTTGCCGGGCTATCTGCTGCCGCTGTTGCCGGCAGCCGCGGCGCTGATGGGGCTGGCGCTCGATGAAGCCAAAGCCGAAGCCGCCTACGTGGGCCCCTTGCTGGCGGGCTGCGCCTTGCTGTTGGTGGCGTTCCCCATGGCCGGCCGGATGCTTCCCGCGGCGCTGGCGACGGGCCTTTTGAAAGCGCCGCTTCCCGCGTTTCAGGCCACTTGGCTGCTGGCCGGCGGAGTGGCCGCCGCGGCGTGGCTGCTGGAGAGCCGCGCGCGCCGGTTGGCCGCGGTCCTGTCGATCGCCGCCGGCGCCACCGCGGGAACCGTCTATCTGAAACGCGTGGCGGCGCCGGAGCTGGACCGCATGGTTTCCGCCCGGCCGTTGTGGCGCGAGGTTTCCGGCCGCGCGGATGAAGTCTGCGTTGACCAAATCGAGCGAAACTGGCGTTACGGGCTCAATTACTACTCCGGCACGCCGTTGCCGGAATGCTCCGACCAGCCCAGGCCGGTGTGGGTGCGCCAGTCTCCCGGCCAGCCGCCCCATCTCGCCCCGTCGTCGGTTCCTATCCCTCCGGTTGACCTGCAAACCCCCGGCATTGTAACCTTCCCTTTCCGGAAGTGATCCATGATTCTTCCACAGACACACGCCGCAGTTCTGTTTCTGATGATCCTCAGCCTGTTTTGCTGGGGATCGTGGGCGAACAGTTACAAACTCGCCGGGAAGTGGCGCTATGAGCTCTACTATTTCGATTTCGCACTGGGGATGACAATCGCCGCCTTTCTCTATGCCTTCACAGTGGGCAACCTGGGCTTCGATGGCTTCTCCTTTATAGACGACCTGATGCACGCCGGTAAGCGCCAGTGGCTGTACGGGTTCATGGGCGGAGTGATCTTCAACCTGGGCAACATGATTCTGATGTCGGCCATCTCCGTCGCGGGCATGGCGGTGGCGTTCCCGGTGGGAGTAGGGGTCGCAATCATCGTGGGGACTATCCTGGCCTACGCGGTCAGGTCGGCGGAGAACCCCGGGCTGCTGCTCGCCGGCTGCGTGCTGATTGCGGCAGCCATTGTCGCCGCCGCGTCGGCCTATCGCTATTACGCCGTTCTGAGGCACGAAGCACTCGCGCGGGCCGGAAAAGCCGCCAGCACGCGCCGCCCGAGTTCGATCAAGGGGATCGTCCTGGCGCTGGTGAGCGGACTGCTCATGGGTTCGTTCGTCCCGCTGGTGGACAATGCCAGAGCGAGCGATATCGGCCTCGGTCCTTATGCTGTGACCGCGGTCTTCTCCATAGGCGTTTTCGTCTCCACATTCGTCTTCAACGTGTTTCTGATGAACCTTCCCGTGGAGGGCGAACCGCTGGAGGTGCTGGATATCTTCAAGAGCACCCCCAAGCAACATCTGCTGGGGTTGGCGGGCGGCGCATTGTGGTGCACCGGCATGGTGGCGAGTCTCGCTGCCGAAAGCGCTGCCGCCGAAACGCACGTGGGTGCGGTGGCTGCTTATTTCCTGGCGCAGGGATTCGCGCTCATCGCCGCGCTGTGGGGCATTCTGCTGTGGAAGGAGTTCAAAGGGGCCGACCTGCGCGTCAAGACGCTGGCGATCTTCATGTTTCTCCTCTTTGCGGGCGGGCTGCTGGTGATCTCCCAGGCGTCGCTGTACGTGCGCGCGGCCTGATCTCGCCTGCAGACGGCGGCGACCGCGCGGAACCTCCGGTTACTTGAGGTATACTGGCCAATCAGAGGACGTTGAAGTAAGGAGGATTATGCCCAGCCAGACTAAAACTGCGCCGGAGGCCCGGGGCAGGCGCGATTTCTTGAAGGCTCTGAGCGGGGGTGCATTGGCTTCCGCACTGGCCTTCAATCAACTCTCCGCGGCTGCCAAGCCCGGTTCCAAACCGATGCGGGGACTGTTTCCAATTGGGTCGACGCCATTCACCGATTCCAACCAACTGGACCTGGAGTGTCTGGCGGCCGAAATCAAGTTTCTGAATCGCGGAGGCGTGCACGGAGTCATCTGGCCGCAAATCGCCAGTGAGTGGACCACCCTCTCGAAACAGGAGCGTCTGGATGGGGCCGAAGCCATGGTTGCAGCCGGCAAAGGCGGGAAGACGGCCATCACCATTGGGGTGCAGGGACCGGATATGGCTACGGTGCTCGAATACACCAAACACGCGGACAAGATCGGAGCGGACGCAATCTGTTCGCTGCCTCCGGAAGGCGTGACCGACGAGAACGCCGTGTTCGACTATTACAAGCAGATCGGCATGGCCACCGATCTTCCGCTCTTCGTGCAGAGCCAGCCCTTCCCCATGAGCATGGACCTGATCTTCCGCATGTACAAGGAGATTCCCTCCTTCCGGCAGATCAAGGACGAAGCCGGGGACACTTTGGCGCGAATCACGGAGATCCGCAATCGGACCGATGACGGAATCAAGGTTTTCACCGGCAACGGCGTGCGGAACATGATCACCGAGTTGTTGTTGGGAGCGCAAGGCTTCTGCCCGACGGTCGACCTGGGCGACATATACGCTCAGACGTACGATTTGTGGTCCGCGGGCAAGCATAGCGAGGCCTTCGATATGTTCGGCCGGGTGCTGTGTTTCGGCGCCATCACGCAGACGGTGGGGGCGCCTGCGAAGTACGTGCTGGTGGCGCGCGGAGTTTTCAAGAACACACGCTCGCGCCGTGGCATGATGGCCGGGGCCGCTCCCGGCGCGGCAGCGCGTGGTGGAGAAGCGTCTCCGGAAGGGCGGGGCGGTGGCGGCCGCCGCGGCCCCAGCAAGCCATTCGACGCGGAAGGCGAGAAGACCGTCCGGGCGGCGCTGGACCTGCTGAAGCCATACATGAGGGCGTAAGAGCCTAACGATCGATCCTTTTCGTCATCTTATCCAGAGCGTCGCGATCGAGGGGATAGCCCAAGCCGGGCTCCGCGGACGCGATCACATACGAATCCTTGTCGATGCGGAACTTGTCCTTGTGATACGGCCGGTCGACGTAGCTGGAGGGGTGCGGCATCTCGAACCAGTAGGCGTTGGGGAGCGCCAGCTCGAGCTGAAAATGCACGGCCAGGTCCATGGGATTGCCCCAGTTGTGGGGGGTGCATTCCATGTTGAAGGCATCCGCCAGCATGCCGACCCGCATGGAGCCGCTGATGCCGCCCACGTTGTCGGCGATGAGGCGGGCCACGTCGAGCGCGCCGGCCTTGATGTACTCCGCGAAATCGGCGATGGAGAACAAGAACTCGCCCACGTGCAGCGGCGTGGTGACGGACTTCTTCAACTGGACGAGGCCCTCCATATCGATGGTGCGGATAGGATCTTCGAACCAGGCGTAATCCAGTTCATCGAGCAAGCGGCCCACCTTGAGCGCTTCGTAGAGGTTATAGTTCTGCACGGGATCGTGCGCCAGCATGAAGCCGTCGCCCACGGCCTTGCGGCATTCCCTGATTTCCTCCATGTGGCCGACGTAGCGCGGAATGGGGCGGCCGTCCCGGTGCTGCCCGTTGCCGGGATGGATCTTGTATCCCACGTAACCCTCTTCCTTGGCCTTGAGGATATCGGGGACGTAGTCCTCCACCGCGGCCAGGTGCTGCGAGCTGGCGTAGGCCATAATGCGATCCTTGGTGCCGCCCAGGATCTTATAAATGGGGCGATCGACGGCCTTGCCCAGAAGGTCCCACATAGCGATCTCAGCCGCGGCGGTGTAATAGTTGGGCCAAGTGCCGCCGCCGCGGTTGACGAAACCGCCGTTGAAAGCGGACATGGCACCGGCCCCAGCACCGCGCCCGCCGCCTCCCGCACCGCCGCGCCCGCCGCCCCGGGCGCCCGCGCCAAACCCGTAGGTGGCTTTGAGACCCGAGGTAGCGGTGATGGTGGGCAACAGGTCGATGACGTTCTTGCCCGGCAGCACCGGCTTGGCCCATGCGAGCCATCCGGTAGTCACGCTCCGGTTGCCGATGGTGTAGTTGCCTTCATGGCCGCTGTTGGTGACGATGGAGATGATTTCTCCGGTCTCGGTCCCGTTGAGACGGCGAACGTTCCCCAAGTCGGTGACATAGACTTTCACTTCCTTGATGGTGAGGTCGGGCAGATCTCCGCGCTTGACCCCGACCGCCTGCGCCGCCGCCCGAGGCGGATCGGCCAGCGCCGCCGCGATTCCAGCCATGCTGAATGCGGAGGCTCCCAGAAAACCACGCCTGGATTGCCGCTGATTAGACATTACTTCCTCCCTGGTCCTGAATTGAACTGCCCGATGCCGTTTGTCCGCTCATGGTCTTTCGGGCAGGGCAAACGACAGAATATTGGCCCCCGACGCAATCGCCACGAATTGGCGGCCGTTGACCATGTAAGTCATGGGCGAAGCCTTAGGAGACTGGCCCGTTTCGAAATGCCAGAGCGAACTTCCGGTCTGGGCATCCACCGCTGCAAAGGCACCACTGGATTCGCTGTAGAATAGCACCCCTCCCGCGGTGGAGAGGACTCCGCCATAGTTGGGCGAGGGGACCTTCTGGTCCACTTCCCAAATCACTTTGCCGGTCTGAATGTCGAGGGCTCGCAGGTACCGCCTGGGCGGATCGCCGCCGGGTGCGCCGAACGGGCCTCCGGGCCCAAAGGGCGCCCCTCCGCGGCCCATTCCACCGCCGCCTGGCCCAGGGGGCGCCCCGCCGCGTCCCCCACCGGCTCTGGCGGCCGCATTGGCAGCCTGAGCGGCGGGACCAAACTGCGTGCTGCGGTAGACGCCGCAGTTTTCGATGGTCATGACGTAGTAGAGGCCGGTTGCCGGGTTAAATGCGGTGGCCATCCAATTGGCCGCCCCGCGGATATCCGGGCAGGTGCGCGTTCCTTCGGGCGTGGGGACATTGCCGGGCAGCTCGATGGGCCGGCCTTTGGCATCGATCCCGCTGGCCCAGGAGATCTTCTGCGCGAAGGCCTTGGCGAGAAGCAGTTCGCCGTTGGTGCGGTCGAGCACGTAGAAGAACCCGTTGCGGTCGGCGTGCAGGAGCAGCTTGCGCTGGCGGCCCTGGTAGGGCGCGTCTACCAGCACCATGGGCTGAACGGCGTCCCAATCGTGCAGGTCGTGCGGGGTGAATTGAAAATACCAGAGCTGCTTTCCGGTCTGCAGATCGAGCGCCAGAATGCAATTGGTGAACAGGTTATCGCCCAGGCGATCGCTGCCATCGGTATCCGGGTAGGGGTTGCCCACCGCCCAGTACAGCACTTTGCTTTCCGGATCGTAGCTGCCGGTGAGCCACGTCGAGCCGCCGCCGAATTCGACCGCGCTGCCGCGCCAGGTGTCCCATCCAGGCTCGCCCTGGCGCGGTACGGTCCAGTGCCGCCACGCGAGCTGACCGGTGGAGGCCTTGTAGGCAGCGACGAAGCCGCGGATGCCGTCATCGGCCCCAGACACGCCACCGATGACCAGGTCGCCGGCCACCAGCGGCGCCGCGGTCGCGCCATAGTGCTGCGGCTCGTCGGGCATGTAGACGTCCCAGCGAAGCGCGCCGGTGAGGCGGTCGAGCGCGATCATGTGAGCGTCATCGGTGGTGAAGAAAACGCGGTCGCCCAAAAGCGCCACGCCGCGGTTGGCGCCCCTGGCGGCATCGGAGGCGATATTCGGGCTGGTGGAGCGGGGCCGCGAGTAGCGCCAGATTTCCGCGCCGCTGCGCGCATCCAGCGCCGAGACCTGATTGGGGCCGCTCGCGTACATGACCCCATCGCTCACCACTGGCGTAGTTTCCAGGCCGAAATACGGAAGGGTGTACATCCACTGCAAAGAGAGCCGGCTGACGTTGCGTTTGTCGATCTGATCGAGAGAGCTATGGCGATTGGCGCTGACCAGCCCGTCATAGGTAGGCCAGTCGCCGGGCTTGGGATGGAGGACCTGCTCGATGGCGGCGGCATCGCTGGGATCGCCGGGGCCCGGCAGCGGACCGGGTTTCAAGCCACCCAGCCGGCTCAAGAAGGCCACCAGATCTTTATGCTCTTCCGCCGCCGCGTCGAGCGCCGGCATGGCCGACCCCTTGTCGCGCGAAACGATCTGGTATTCGCCGTCCCCGAGCAGTAACAGGCGGCCATCGGTGGTCTGCAACTGGAGTCCGTGCAGCGTCTCCCTGCGCGCAAAACCGCGGACCGAAGGCCCGGCCGCAAGCCGTACCGTAACCAGCGCGTAGCCGTCCGAAACCTGCGCGCCGGGATTGGCGAGCTTGCGTTCCAGGTCGGCGACGGTCACCTGGCGGCCGATGCTGGTGAGGTCGGGGCCAACCGATTTTCCACGGCCCAGGGCGGTGTGACACGAAGCGCACTGGCCCTTGCCGAAGAAGAAGCGCTCGCCGGCGGCGGCGTCGCCTGCGGGCTGGGCGTCGAAAGCCGTGGCGTTCATCGAGCGAATGAACGCCGCCAGCGCCTGTAATTGGGGTTCGGGCAGATCGAATGGAGGCATGCCGCCGGGCGTGCCATTGTGGATGATATCGTGAATCTCGGCCGCGGAGCGGGTGCGCAGGCGCCGGCTCCGCGCTAAGGGCAGGCCGCGGTCGGTGCCGGTAGCGTCGTCGCCGTGACAGGGGGCGCAATGCTCGGAGAAGAGCTGTTCCGGGCTGGCCTGGCCAGCCGCGGGGCGGGGCGCGTCTTGCGCCACCGCTCGACCCAGAACTCCGATCAACGCCAGGGGAATCAGCCAATTGACCCGCATCACACCTCTCGCAACATCCGCCGTGCGAATATGATATCACTGGTTGGCGCTGGTCAATATCGGTTGGTTACCTCAGAAAAACACCTTCCATTCCACATCTTTGCCCGTAGAAGACGTACAGTCCACGGTCAGCAGGCTGCCGTCAATCGCCACTTTCGGCGCTAGGCCGTCGGACAGTTCCACTCGTTTGGCGGCGAAGCCGTCCGGAACGTAGATGCGCAATTGATACGGATCGCCGGCCACCGCGCGCGCGACGCCCCGCAGCACGCGTTGCTGGCCGTCATAGGCGAGGTCCTTGATGTCAAACGCCATCTGCCGTACATGCCGGCTGGTCGAGATCAGCACCGGACGGTCCAACTTCTCGACGATGCTGTATATGTCGCAGTCATAGGGACTCAGCGGACGCGTGACAAACTTCCCCTTGAACGTCCCGATGAGTTGTCTCGACCAGAACTCATAGGCGATGTACTCTTTGTTCGGGTCGAGACGGAGGTCCTTCGCCGCATCCAACGTCGCAGTGAACTTGCGATCCCCCTTCCCGGTGAAATTGAAAACCGCCAGCACGGACCAGCTTCCAAATGGCCGTTCGACAGGCATGTTCCAGATGCGAGCAGGCTTGCGGACGAATAAGTCCACGGGATAGGCCGTGTCCATGGTGGGCGGGCTGATCCGTTTCAGCAGTTCAATCCGGTCGGGGGGATAGGGCACATTGAAGGCTTCCGACACGAAGAGTGTGCTTCCGGCGATGGCGTGGAAATTGGCGTCGACTTTGGCCTCCTGGGCGGTGAAGTCTCTTTTATCGGAGGCATTGTACTTGTAGATATGGAAACCGTCGGCATCGTTCCAGAAAACGCGGCCGTTGTAAAAGAACCGATTCGCCGAGCCTAACACCGTTTCGGTGAATAATCCTGTAAACTCCGTTTGCGCCAGGGTCGAGTCTCCCGTTTCGTAACCGTGATCGGCATCTTCCGAAACCCGGCAGATGTCGACAATTCCATAGGAATGATCGACGGGCTGCATGTTGGAGCGGATGACCATTCGCGGGGCCTTCTGGTCTATGATCTCGCGCCACGGGAGGCCGGCCGCGTGATAAGTCTCCAGCGGGCTCATAAAGGGATCGTACTGGCCGGGCCACTTATCCCACCAATCAGCGAAATCCATCTCCGCGCGGCCGGTGTCTTTCTCCTGACCGGTCACCCATTGCAGAATACGCTCGCGCTCAAGCTTCACACTCAGAGGGTTGGAGTAATCGATAACCCTTTCGCCGCCGTACTTGACGGTGCGCACCGGAAGATAACATTCAGCCGGATAATTGACTCGGGAAGGGCGTCCCTGAGTGCTTCCGCCCATACCATATATGCCAAAGCTCCCCTGCCGGCCGGGTCCTCCCATCCCCCAGTAGAAATCGACCAGCCCATTATCCTCGAAGAACTTCTTGGCGTTGGCGTCATTGCCGCCGGACATCCATCCGTGGAAGCGGCTATAGTCGTTCGCGACCCATTCGCGGTCGTCCAGGTTGATCGGCCGCCGCTGTTTGAGACGAATGTCGTGCGCGATGGCGATCAGGTCCGCCTGGTGTTGCATGGCGCGCAGCGCGTCGGTATTGAAGTCGATGAGGAGCTTTTCTCCAGGGAAGCTCTTACCTGGAGGCATAGCGACTTTGTAACTGCAGTATCCCCGAACCTGCATCCGGTCGGAAGTTTTCCCTGTCCAGCCGGACCTTACATCGAACCTCGACGCTCCCTTCAGGGTCGTCACATGTCCCATCAGCAGGCTGTTGCCGGTGTCACTATCCCGGACCACGTGATTCACCGCGTACGTCTTAGGCGCGACCAAATTGACCACCGACCAAAGCTCGTAGTAATCGCGATTGCGGGACTGGGTTCCCAGGGTGACCCACTTGTCGGTTGTGCCACCCAGCCGCGCATCACGCGACACAAAGTAATCCATGTCGTCGACGTCAACCTCCTTGCCGGTGTTATTCGAGCGGCCCAGACTGACAAGAATGTCGTTGCCGGTCTTGCTGGCCGAAATCCGATAGTCGAAATCGAGCTGTCCGGGTTTCGTTCCGTGTAGCGTCACCGTGACGAACGATCCGAGATTATTGGAGTCGTTGTTATCGACGGAAGAAGTCACCGTCCAACCTGAAGGGTCGTCACCCGGGAGAAAGTAGACGTCGTTCAGCCGCATGGGCGTGGCTTTGACTTCCGCCGACCAGCGGCAGGCGTCTGCGTCGACGGTGACGAGAAGGTTGTTGGTGTCGATCTTGAGTGGTGTTGCCGCGTTGGCCGGCAGGAATTGCAGAAGACCGATGGTGACGAACAGACCAATAGCGTGAAGGTCAGCTTTGCTACGCATGATTCCCTTTCTATTCGTAGCGGTAGACTGTGACGCGCAAAACCGTATTGGGGCGCAGCGACAAAATCTCGCCCTGACCGGTATCGTCGCCGCCCAACTGCCGGACGACCCTCCATTTGCCGCCCACGAACTTGCCTTCCTGCACGTCGCCGAGCCCGACGATCCGCGGCCCTGCCGTGTTCGGCGTGAAGCCGATGCGCAATCCCCCGGCGCCGGCGCCGAAGTAGAATTCGTCCGGCCCGGCCGCAATCAGGATGGCCGCCGCCTGCACCGGTGGCGGGCCTTGCGCCGCGGCTCCCGGCGGACGCTGCTGGCCCGCCGCAGTGGGTTCCGGCGCGATGGGAACGCGTCCCGCGCCGATATACGAAAGGTTCAGCGTGTAGTCTCCTAACTTGACGTTCAGCGGAGCATCGCCCCGATTCAGGCGAACCGCGGTAATGGTTCCTTTTCCTTGCTGCGCAACAATCGCCGGAGCCAATTGTGAGATGACGCGATAGGCGGCGGCAAGCTCGGTGTCCGGTCCCACCGACCGCTCGATGCCGAATGGCGAGAACCCAATGGCGTTGTACTTCCCGAACGCGGACATGACATTGGCCGCGTTGGCACTGGTTTCGGGAATGAACAACGGGTTTCCGTTGCGCGTGAACCGCTCACAGACTTCGTCGAAGTACTGCAGGTAGAGATCCGGCGCCAGCACGTCCGCCGCGGGCGCTCCGGCCCGCCAGATATCGTGCACCTGGGGCAACGGTCCGCCGCTGGGATACGTGCCGGGCCAGGCCATATTGGGCTGTTGCAGCCACGCGTTCACGTACATGGGAATGTTGTATTCCGCCTTGCCCTCCTCAATCACCTTGCCCACGAACCGGGCGTAGTTCCAGGCCATGAAGATCTCGTCCACCGGCCAGTGCAGCTTCCGCCACCCGGTCTGGTATTCTTCCTGGCTCAACGGCGGGCTGTTGGTCTGAATGGGCATATCGACGCTATCGGGCTTGCCGGGGCCGAAGACCTCTTCCCATGTGCCGGAGGTCTTAGAACCGTTGGCGGTCCACACCTCGCGCAACTCCGGGCTGAGCGTGTCCTTGTGCTGCTGAAGGTAGGTCATCAGCTCCCGCGGCACGGCCCCCGCAAAGGCCCGGTTGGCGGGCGCGGACCTGTCGCGCGAGTCCCGCAGAACGCCCACTTCGTTTTCCACCTGCATCATAAGCACGGTATGCCGCTGGCCGTCCACCTCTTTGATGTGGCGCATCAAGGCCCTGTAGGCCCGCGCATCGGCGTCCCGCGTAGCATCGCCGAGCGTGCTGAGTAACTCGATGCTCTTCCCGCCTTTGATCTGAATTCGCGGGAAGCGCTTATAGTCTTTCTTGACCCAGTAGGGGACGTAGCTGGAAAGGCCGTTCTTCCAACTTCCGAACCACAGAAACACCAGCTTCAGGTTATTGCGCCGGGCCTCCTGGATGAGACCATCCACCAGGGCAAACTCGTACTGGCCCTCAATCGGTTCCAGTTGCGCCCAGTGTACGGCCGCCAGTACGCAGTTGAGATTGCCCGCCACCAGTTTGGACCATATCGGCTGCATATTCTCCAGGCTGGTAGCGGTGTTATTCCCCATTTCTCCCGTGACGGCCAGAAACGGCTTTCCATCCACAATCAACTGAGTGGCGGTCCCTTGCTTTTGTAAGTGCGGGATGTCCGAGGCTGCTTGTCCGTAGCAGTGGGCTGCGAACAGCGCCGCACATGAGAACGCAAAGCCAATCCGAATGCCCCGTGTCATCTTTCTTTCCCCTTTCACTGTGTTACCGAAATGGTTTTTTCGAGTCGCGCGTCCGCGGAAGATGCGCCCAACATGATACTGACGCTGCCAGGTTCTACGACAAAGCTGTGCTTGCCCGCGTCCCAGTAAGTCAGATCGGTCCCTTTCAACGGCAGCCGGACGGTCCGCGTCTCGTTCGGCCGGAGCGTGATGCGCTCAAATCCGCGCAGTTCCCTTATGGGCCGCTCCACCGCGGAATTGAGGTGCCTGACGTATAGTTGCACCACCTCATCGCCGGCGCGGGTCCCCGTATTCTTGACATCCACGGTGACAACCACCTCGCCCGCGGCGTTGACCGAATCGACCGAGGTGCGCAGGTTGGAATACTCGAACGTGGTGTAACTCAGGCCGAAACCGAAAGGATACAGCGGCTGCCCTTTGAAGTACATATACGTCCGACCTTTGCGAACGTCATAGTCCATCATGGGTGGCAAATCGTCCAGCGACTTGACCCAAGTGGCCACCAGCCGGCCGGCCGGATTGTAGTCGCCGAACAGCACATCCGCCAAAGCGTTGCCTTCCTCCTGACTGGAGTGCGCGAGGTGGAGAATCGCCGGGGCGGTCTGTTGAACCGCACTCATGGCGTACGGAAAGCTGGAAATCAACACCACGATGGTCTTGGAATTCGCCTGCTTCACGCGCTCGACCAGTTGGGTCTGCGCTTGCTCCAGTTCGATGGCCTTCCGGTCCACTGACTCTTTGCCTTCGCTCGGCGGGCATCCCCGGCCGAACGGCCCGTTGCAGGTTGGGTTGTTCCCCACGAAGACAATGGCTACGTCGGATTCCGCCGCCAGGTTGGCTGCGCTGTTGTTGTTGCTGTTATCCGCCAGGTACCGCACCCGGACGCCGGGTCCCACCTTATTCCGGATGCCTTCGAGCGGCGTCACCGTGTAAGGTGGTATTCCCGCGTACCAGTCGATGAAGACGTCGTTAGCCGCCGGCCCGATCAGCGCGATGGATTTCACGTTGGCCTTGTCGAGCGGCAGCAGACCGTCGCTGTTCTTGAGCAGGACGATGGATTCCTGAGTGACTTTTCGGGCCAGCGCCTTGTTCTTCTCGCCATACCAGGGCTCCTCGGTCCCCGCGATGTTACTGTAGGGCACCATCTCGGGAGGATCGAACTCGCCCAGCCGCATACGCATCCGTATGTTGCCCCGGATGTTACGCTCGATGTCAGCTTCGGTGAGTAGCTTCTTTTCGAGAGCATCTTTCAGCGGCGCTGTGTATTGATCGAGAAACACGGTAATGCCCGCTTTGACGCTCCCGACCACCGCGGCTGTGGGATCTTCATAATAGTGGAACTGACGTGTGAGGTTGGGGAGAGAGCCGGCATCCGTGCACACCATTCCGTCGAACTTCCATTCCTTCTCCACGATGTCTCTGATAAACGGGGATACCGTGTCGGGGATTTTGTTGACCGCGTTGTACGACGCCATGAACGATTGCGCATTACCTTCGAGAATGCCCATCTGGAACGGAACCAGGTAGTATTCGCGGAGGTTCCGCTCGTCGAAATCTGAGGAAGAGTGAGTCCGGCCATCCTCATTGCTGTTGGCCAGGAAGTGTTTCATGGTCGACGCCGAGAGCAGGTACTTGGGGTTGTCGCCCTGAAGCCCCTTGATCAGACCAACCGACATTTTCCCGACGAAGTACGGGTCTTCTCCGAACGACTCCTCCGTCCGGCCCCAGCGGGGGTCGCGGGCCAGGTCCACGTTGGGCGCACGGATGGCGAGGCCGACGCGAGCGCCATCGTACTTCTTCAAATAGACGCGGGCTTCATAACCTTCGACGGCCCCGACCTGGCGAAGAATCTCGGGGTCCCACGTTTCGCCCAGGCCGACCGATTGCGGGAAGGTAGTGGCCGTGACGCTCCCGCCGCGAACCCAGCCCAAACCGTGCAGCCCCTCGGTCCAGTTGGTGAAGGCTTTGATTCCCAGCCGCGGGATGGCCGGCTGGACTTGCGCCAGCATTCCGATTTTCTCGTCGAGAGTCAGCCGCGAGACCAGATCGTCCACTCTCCGCTCGAGTGACAGGTTGGGATCGCGGAACGGCTCAGCGGCGGCAAGCGCCCGCGCCATGCCGGCGGCCAGAAGCAGCGGGAGAACGATAGTCAGTGGTGAGTGCGTTTTGCGGTTGTGGATGGCCATCACGCCCAGCCTCAGTTCACTTTCGGATGAGGAGCAGTGCTGCCTTCGGTTCGTTTCATCGCCCACTTGACGGCTTCGAGATACATCTTCTGAACGTCGGTGCTCTCCCAGGCCTCCTTGGTGTGGCCGAGGCTGGAATAGAAGACGCGGCCCTTGCCGTACATCTTCGACCAGGCAATCGCCTGGTCTTTGTCGGGGCGCGTGGCCGCGACGCCGTATTGCGGGTTGGTGTAGTTGAGTTGCGTCTCATCCAGCCGCATGAGCACGTTGACCTTCTCGCGCGACCAGTTCTTGGGCGAATACATTTCGTCGTAAAGGAACAAGCGCGCCGGGAAGTGTCGCATGGCGGGGAAAGTGGGGTCTTCGACGATCACAGGCGCGTCGAAGGTTCCCCACGGGTGCGCCTGAAACCAGCCGCCGGTCATTTCGGCGAACTCCGGCCAGTCGTAGTTGGCGTCGATGGCGGCATGCGCCAGCACCAGCCCCTTGCCGTCATCGTGGATGAAGGAGAGCAGGGCCTGCTTCTGCTCGTCGTCGAGGTGCCAGCTACCGGTGGTATTGACGAACGCGACGGCGTCGAACCAGTCCAGGCTGTGGGCTTCGCTCGACGGCGGCTTCTTGGTGATCCACTCCATGTCGGTCTTGATCTCGGTGTCCCAGACCCCGGACTGGTTGCCAAGCATCCAGAAAGTGGCCAGACCGTTGGATGTGGAGCCGTGATGATAGCCGCGGGTCATGCCGATCACGAGCAGGTGCTTCTTGGGCACGGGCGCCGGACCTCCGCGTCCACCGGGCACGGGCGTGCCGCCGCGCCCGGCCTGCGGCTGGGCCTGCGCGCCCCGTGCCGCGGGCGGCGTCTGAGCTTGGATCGCGGCGATCCAAAGAACGCCGGCCATCGCTATCCATAGCAAATTCGATCCTCTCCGCATTCAGCCTCCTTTTAACTGGCAGGTTTATTCTCCCCGGTTTCACCTTCCGTGTCAAAGGGGAAGTGGCTTTGCCGCGGCCCCCTCTCCACGCCCGGTGAAATCGGATACACTGGACGCACTGGAAAATCTGCGAGGTGTCTATGAACCGCCGTGAATTCATGCAAAGTAGCGTTGCCGGGCTGGCGCTGTCGGCCGCCGGGCGGTATAGCGCCGAGGCCGCGGATTCGCCTCCCAAACGGGTGGGACTCATCGGCTGCGGCTGGTACGGTAAGTCCGATATCTTCCGGCTGGTCCAGGTGGCGCCGGTCGAGATCGTGTCGCTGTGCGACGTGGACAAGAAGATGATGGCCGACTGCGCGGAGATGGCGGCCGCGCGCCAGGCCTCCAAGAAGAAGCCGCGGATGTTCACCGACTACCGCGAGATGCTCAAGGAGAAAGACCTGGACCTGGTGGAGATCGCCACGCCGGATCACTGGCATGCCCTGCCCATGATCGAAGCCGCCAGGGCCGGCGCCGATATGTACGTGCAAAAGCCGGTCAGCGTGGACGTCGTGGAAGGCCAGGCAATGTTGGCGGCGGCCCGCAAGTATAAGCGGGTGGTCCAGGTGGGAACGCAGCGGCGCAGCACTCCGCATCTGATCGAGGCGCGCAACCTCGTACAGGAGGGGAAGCTCGGCACCATCGGACACGTGGAGATCTATTCCTATTACGGTGGAGGCCAGGCCACTGTCGCGCAGCCCGCGCCCGTGCCCGACACGCTGGACTGGGACTTCTGGGTGGGTCCCGCGCCGATGATGCCCTACAGCCCCGATATCCAGCGCAATTGGCGGCAGTTCATGGAGTATGGCAACGGCACCATCGGAGACATGGGAATCCACATGTTCGACATGGTGCGTTGGTTCATGGGCCTGGGCTGGCCGAAGCGCATTTCGTCTTTTGGCGGGATTCGCGTTTTCAAGGGCGGCAAATCCGACATCTCCGATACCCAGACCGCTATGTTCGATTACGACAACCTCACCATCGTCTGGCAGCATCGCCGCTTCGGTCCTCCGCCGGATCCGAACTACGTGTGGGGCGCCACGCTGTATGGCGAGCGAGGCACTCTGAAGGCCTCGGTCATGAGCTACGATTTTATTCCAGCGGAGAAGGGAGGGCAGGCGATTCACAAAGACGTCACCTACGAGCTGGATCAGTATCCGGAAGACCGGACCGAGGCCCGGCTGGAGCGTCATGTGGCTCCGGCCATCCGCGGTCACATGAAAGATCTGCTGGCGAACATGGCGTCGCGCGGCAAGCCGGTGGCCGATATCGAGGAAGGTTACATTTCCTCGTCGTGCTGCATCCTGGCGAATGTCTCGATGCAATTGGGGCGGACGCTGGCCTGGGATGCGCAGAAGGGCATGGTGATCGGCGACGAAGAAGCCAATCGCCGGCTGCGCCGGCCGTATCGCAAGCCGTGGGTCCACCCCGAGGTGAGGACCGTATGATGCGCCGCCGGACGTTTCTGGCCGCCGGCGCCGCGGCCCTAGCCAGCCGGGGCGCGGGTGCGGCAGCCCCTCCTGTCAACGTCAAATTCGGCCTCGACCTGTACAGTCTCCGCTCGCAGGGTTGGACGCCCATCGGGTGCAGGACATGAGAGTTGGTCAGGCGGCTTTTGATCGGGAAGCCCAGTGATCCTCAAACTCGCGGTTGAGTAGACAGCATCGCAGGGCGACGATGGCGTTGGCGCCGCGGACTGTCCAGA
>Ga0187862_10001947_pt1 | contig 21504 bp, 16 predicted proteins | sample June2016WEW_10_1_FD_133003 | JGI IMG/M metagenome (GOLD analysis project Ga0187862, IMG submission 133003) | Peatland microbial communities from SPRUCE experiment site at the Marcell Experimental Forest, Minnesota, USA - June2016WEW_10_150 | ecosystem: Environmental > Terrestrial > Soil >...
CCTTCACGTTTCGCCTCGTGCTCGCGGCCCTTCAGTCAAGTTGCCGAAGTTGCGGGCTTTAAGACCCTCGACGAAGGGCACGTAGACATTTGGCCAACGGTACAGCGCCTAGACCAAACCCTCATGGACTATGACTACGATTACTTTCCGCGCGGCAGGATGAACTGGCGCAAGGAGGACGACAGATGGCTCCTGGTGCTCGATCGGAAGCTTAGTCGCGCGCCATTTGTCACCCACATCGTGAACGCGTGGAAAATACCCCCAGATCGATTGCTGATACTGCACGACGCTCACTACCGCAGCATAGCGCGCATAGGGCCACCCCAATAGCGAACGCACGCCCCTGCTTCACGCTGACCGATGTGGGCCCCAATCAGGATCGACTCGATCATCGCGCCGCAGATAACCCACGATCAGATGTCGAACCCAGTTTGAAGGAGGGCTTTTAACGCCGCGTATCGTTCCTTGGAGAGCTCGGCGATTGATTGCGGTGGCCGGCCATTAAAGATGCCGGCCGAGACGAGCGTTGCGAGGGGCACTGACGGCTGGCTATGGCCGACTAGAAGGAAGTCGATCATCTTCACGGGCGATACCGGTGACGGCGCCATGCCAGTCAGGTCCTGTGCGGAGAAGACTGACCGCTTCGCCGTCTGCTTTATGAGCTCTTCGGTAGACGTAATGTTCGCGACTTGCTCGACCACGCCCACCGTCGTGATGGATTGGCTCGCGGCATATGCTTGGTCTTTAGACATGTAAAAGAAGACAAGGTCACCGGGCCGCGGACGCGTAATCTTGGCGCGACAGAGGTAGACCTTGCGAATGGTATTGCCAGGTGTGCGTGCGGAGCCATGCGAGAGCATCGAGCTGAAGGCGGACGAAGGGAAGAGAGGCAGTTCGGCGCCGAATGCGATCTCCGGAAAGAGCCGACGATGATAATCGGGTTGAATGGGAACGCAGAACTTGCGCACGCCGGGGCCATCGAAAAAACGCGGGTAGTGTCCCCTGTCAAAGTCGAGCACGTCTGCCGAAACCGCCGGCAGCGATCCGTTCACAAACGTCTTCTCCAGCATGAGTTCCCCGTTTGCGAGCGTCTTCGTGTGCTTGAAGCCGTATGCGAGCAGGAGGTCGATCAAGAAGGCCTGCTTGGGGTAGGCTGTGACGTAGGCGAGGTCGTACCGATTGTGCTGTGCGAACCAGAGGACCTGCTTTAGGAGAAGCTCACCGTACTTCTCGCCGAGAAACTCATCCCGAACTTTGAACGTGCAGATCTTTAGTATTTTCGGACCGAGACCTTCGGTGCCCGCTTGGGCTTGCGTCTCGTTCTTGCGGATGATGAGGCCGGCGATGTCGCCCTCCAACTCAAGGACCCAGCACTCGCGATGCTCCTTGCGGCATTTGTCGAACCACGCGTCAAAACCGGGATAGTCGGCTCCAAGGCTTTCGAAGATAGCGTGTGACTTGTCTATTTCGTACGCTTTGCGTTCGACCATGTACGGCAGCTTCACCGCCTTCACGCCGAACAGCCGTTTTACCCATTGGAGCGCTTCCTCGATGGTGAAGACGTTGGCGCCGACGCCGGCGCGGTCAGCACGCCGGTGGAGGCCGATATCCTGAGAGACGACGAAATCGACGGCTTTAGCATCGAGGGCCGCCAAGAACCTAACGTCCGAGCGGTCATTATCGTTGTTGATCGCACCGAACCTGGCGACCAGGCCGGATTCGACCGGAAGCGGAATGCCGCGAAGCTGCTGAAATTTTGTGAGCTTACTGAGCGTGACCGCGCGACGCGTCTCGTCTTTATCGCGTGCAACGTCGTCGTAGTTGGCCCCATCAACGAACAGTCCGATGCCGTGTTCGCCGCTGAGGCGAACGAGCTCAGCGAGCGATGCCTGAACGGGTTGGGCGTCTTCGAGCCCAATGACTACGTTCGTGTCGATCAGCAGCTTGAATCCGGTCATCGCTCAGCAACGCAACACAAGCGCCAGTAACGTACCGGTAGGATTGCGGGGGAACAATGCCGAACCGGCTGTACAGGTCTTCCATCGTTAGCTGACGCTTGAGTGGTCGCGCTTCCTCGAGAAGGATCACATAGCCTTCGCGCAACTCCGAAAAGTACGCTTCGACCTCCGCCTTCGAGACACAGGCAGCAGCGCCATATTCCTTCCATATGCGCGAAACCGGCAGCTTGAGCACGTGCTTTATGCGCGCCACCCCAACAATGGCCTGCACCGGCGTCGTCGAGTAAATAAGCGCCAATGCGCCGCGCATGTGCTGTTGGGGAAACCGCCGCCGCAACTCCACCGTCTTCTCACCGGTGAGGATGTTCGACGCATGGCGCGGATGGAGGCTAACGAGCAGATCGCGCGTAAATTCGGGTATCGCGTCCATAGCCGCCTTTCTGCCGAATCAGCGGCATTGAATCAGCAGACAATGGTAGTGCCAAATGATTTTCTCGGTTCTTAATGCTGCCGCCCTTTGGCAAAGCGCTATCAACCGACAAGCGCCGAGCACATGCTCTTCGCACAGCTTGGCGACGCATTCCGCAATGATGGTTGCGTTAATGCACTGCATTCTTCGTTGGCCGTTGCACCGCATTCTACGTCAAGTCTTGATGACCTGCGAAGAATTGCCAAAGGTGTCGTAGAGAACTTCGGATCTGCCCCCACCGGCAAACTCCGCAGCCCAGCAGAACAGATTTGCAAGCCGCATCTCGTCTACGCTATCCGCGACCAGATCAAGCAGGCCCGGCGACACCACAAGAACTGCCAAGCAGCGAGCGCGGCTAATCGCCACGTTGGCCCGATTGCGTGACAGCAGAAACGATGCATCGCGCGGCATATCATCGGCGCCAGAGGTCGTCATTGAGACGATCACCGCCTCCGCCTCTTGGCCCTGAAACTTGTCCACCGTACCAACCCGGGCGCCATCGGGCAGACTTGCACGTAGCAGGTTCACTTGCATGTTGTAGGGTGCGACCACCAGTACGTCATCAAGTGTCATTGGACGCTTGCGACCATCGCGTCCGATCACGCGTTGGCCGAGGAGGCTCGTCAGAATATCGCGCGCCGCTTGCGCCTCCTCCTCAGATTTCTGCCGGCATCCTTCATGCTTGACGGGGAAAAAGGACAGCCCCGCCGGCTTTAATGCCGGATGCGCATTCTTTGTGAGCACAAGCCGTTGCGTCGCACAGCCCGCCTCTGAATGCAGTTTGCCCTCGTATACGGCCGCCGAAACGAACGCGCAGAGATCCGGGTGCATGCGCCAAGTTTTGGATAGAAAAATGCCGCGCTCCGGCGGCACGACCGCGTGGTTTTCGAGCAGGTGATCGAGGGCGGAGCGACCACTGTCGCGCGGATGTACGCCCTGGATCGGCTGAGAAAGTTGCATTTGGTCGCCAACGAGAACAATCGACTTGGCAGCCGCAGCCATCGCGACCAAGTTTCCTAGGGAAACCTGTCCGGCCTCATCCACGAACAGCACATCGCGGTTGCCTGTCAGCTCGCGATTTGCAAACGCCCAAGCCGTGCCGGAGATAATCGGTATGCTTGGATCCACATCGCCATTGTTCGTGACGCTCTCAATAAAACCGCGCCCAGCGAAACCCTCGGCTCCGCTGTCCTTCTTTTGTCCGAGCAGGCGTACATGTTCGCCGCATTCGAGCAGCCGCTCTTCGATTGCACTTAGTACGTTGTCGATTGCCTTGTGACTGTTCGAGGCAATGCCGACGGTTTTCCCGGCTTGAATGAGCGACACGGCCAAGTGCGAGGTGGTGTAGGTCTTGCCCGCGCCCGGCGGCCCTTGGATCACAAGCCAAGAACGGTCGAGAGCGTGAACGGCACGCTTCGACGCTTCGAGCAATCGGCCGGGATCGTCGCGATCGACAGGTTCGATGATCGGCGCCCCGATCGGGCGGCCCAATAGCCGCGGTGCATCGCGCCGCAACAGCGCGCCGATCTGCGGGAAATTGTGGCCTCCCGAAACCATGTCACGGGCGACCGCCCACACGCTATCGCGCAGCGCATCCGTGTTCACCGGCCCTCCGGGCATCAAGGATAGTTCTTTCGGCAACTCCCCTTTCGCTGTGCCGCGCTTGAGAGTGACGATGTGCGCTGCCTCATCAAGAGCAAAGATGGTGCCGGCTGGTTCTCCAGTTGCGGCAATGAAAACAGCAACGCCCTCATGAAGCTTCGTTTCTTGCTCGGGATAGCGATAGCGGAATGTGAGGCTCCTTTTGTCCCGTCCCAACCAGCCCTTGCCATCGGCAACGCACGCGCCAAGACATTCGGCGTCGTCCTGAAGTTCCTCTGCGCTCTGCTCCTGACGGTCGAAGAATGCCCACCAGGCCGGTTTTGCCTCTCGGCGATGGAAGTCAACGAGGTCTGCCATAAGTTGCCGAGCCTCGGCATCCGCTGCCCCTGCGTCAGAAACGAGCGCGGCTTCAAGCTCGGCCTGTGCGCGCTCCCTTTCCTCACGCTCGGCCTTGCTGGCATCCTCAGCCTCTTCAACCGACCTGCCAGCCGTAACCTCCGCCGCTGGTGGCCAGCGGCCCGATTCCTTGGCGCGTTCAATGAGCCAGTCGCGCAGCAGAAACGTGGAAAGACAATCGTCACGATTATAGTCGCGCAGGTCGGCCAGCAGCGAGTTTTCTCCGGTCTCACGAAAGCGGTCGTAGATAACGAGGCTATCGCCCCCGGATGCAACGGCGGTGGTGCGCGCCGGCATGTAGAAGCGTTCAAGGTTTTTGATCGAATAGCCCGGCTCGCCGACCCGTACGCTCTCGCGTACGACGCGATAGAGATCCACCATGCGGTTCGTCTGTAGCAGCTCATCCACTGCCGTCTCCGCAGTCGCGTGCAACGATGCCAAACGGCGCAGCGCCGTCTTTTCGTACGGTGCGTAATGATAAAGGTGTGCGGCTGGCGAACGCACGAGCCGCGCCATTAGAAAGTCCATCAATTCGGCAAAGGCGCGCTTCTCCGCAACCCGGTCATGTGCCCAAAATGCGCGGAAGCGCAGATTGGGGCGTCCCGGAACAGGCTCGCTTTCCGCTTCATCACCGGTAACCTGCCAAAGCACTCCGCACAAATATTCCAGACCACCCGGATACATTGGGTCGCCTTCAAAATCGAAGAAAAGATCGCCCACATCGGCCAAAGGTAGCTTGTCAAATCCACGCCCGGGCTGCGGGGCCAGGATCTCGCAAGCGCCCGACCCGCTCGTCGTCGTCTGCATCTGCAGACGCGCTTGCTGCTTCAATCGAAACAGGACCTCAGGAGCGATACCGGCGATCCGCGCGCCGTCAAGACTGGCAAGCTTGGAGAGCGTCGAGACGCCGGCCTCGGTGAGACGGCGTGTCTGCCTCTTTGTGATATCGGCGACGCGGCAAAGGTGGTCCGCCTCTTCCCAGCGCACCTCACATGCGGTTGACCAATCGCATTTGCCGCAATAGCCGCAGGGCTCCGGCAGGAGGCCCTTCGGCAAGTCAGCCGCGAACACCTCCATCCGTCGGGCCGCGCGACGGACATAGTAGCGGACCTCGTCGAGCGGAAAGCTCTCGACCTTATAGGGTACCTCGAGCTCGCCGGTCCCAAGCATGAGCGAGCCTTGCTTAACCGCGCGGCCCTGCACCGTCCCGAGTAAGTCCCCATAAAGTGCAATTTGAAGGAGATGCTCCGGGCGGGCGCTGCGCGCCAGCTTGGCGTCCCATGGTTCGTAACACCAAGCCCAGCGCGGACAGCTGTCCTCAACGCGTACCAGGAAATCTGCGTAGCCGAGCCAAGCACCTGCAGTAAGTGCTGCCTGATAGATCAATGGGACGCCGCGCTCCATCGCGTCGACCGTGGCGGCGAAGCGCGCTTTTAGCGCGCCAGAAGGGATCTCGACAAAATCGCCGCACCGCTCCTTCAGCGCGGCCAGGCATGCGGCTTCATGCTCATGGCCCTTGCGGACGACGAGTGCGGCTTGGGGATCGGCGACGGGCTCGGCTACTCCGCGCAAGCCACGGCGAGCTTCCAGAGTCCACGCTGCTGACGCGTTGCATCCAAGAAACGCCGCCGCGAGCGTAGGCGAAAGCCGCGTTGAGCTATCATCGCGGTCATCTACCAAAGTGATTACACCCCTCGGAATTCAGGTAACAGCGCGAAACGATGGTCAATTCATCCCGGGTTTTCTCATCGCCCGTCCTGATGCCTCGCGGCCTCACAAAGGCTGCAAACGGATCATGCCAACAATCGCAGACAATTGGAATGTCAGTCGCCTCGCCGACAATGCTGTCCCCCTCGGCCATCGAATATTAGAACGCTAGGGGAGTGGCGCGTTGATCCGTTCGACACTGGCTTGACAGAGGATTATTTTTCACGAACTCCCCTCCAGACACCCACCGATCCGAGCAGCAACCCACAAACCACCTGAAGCAACCTTCCTAACCTTCACTTAGAAAACCTTCCTACCTGCACTTGGGAAATCTATGAAACGATAAGTTTATGGAGAAAATCATGGATTTCTGCTTTTCAAAATCGGATCGAGCAAAAGAAAAACGCGAACGAAACGAAGCGGCCATGCGTGAAGCCATTGCCCTGCTAAAATCCGAAGATGTGCGTTTCATTCAGCTCGACAAATGGACGCTCCAATTTGGGCCCTACTCCTATTGGCCCGGAACGCAACGCCTCTACCGAGAAGACGACGAAAGTTCATTGCCGAACCAAGGGCCGTCCGAAATCACCGCGCTGGTAAGATCCCTCAGACGACCGGCGCCGCCCCAAGTTCATCGAATCGAACTCTGACGTTCCTCCATATTTTCTAGAACGACCATCACCCGGCCAGTACCAGATTCCCCGTACATTAAGAGCTGGTGTCACCGTTCGTTGGCGGACCTAACGTGGGCGACACGCGGATGCAGGTTGCTCTACCAAACGCCGCTTGCAACTCTTAATCCAGCAAGCGATGACCTTCCGGGACTCCATACTCGCACACCAAATCGGTCGCCTTCGCTCCCGCCATAGAAGAAATCCATGCCGTGCAACAGGCAAGTCAGACTTCAATTGTTTCGCCGTCATCAACTAGTATGACGTTGTCAAAGAGCGCTGGAAAACGATCTCGGTCAAATGTGTGGATCGGGATTAGGCGTTTGGGCGCGACAGCCGCCGCAAGTCGCTTGAGATCGACCGGGCTCGCATGACCTGAAGTATGAATAACCTCAAATCGGATATTTCGCTGTTCGCATTCCTGTTTAAGTTTTGCACCCGCACCTTCTTTTTCATTCAGATAACCTTCCCACTGCGACCAAATTACTCGAGCATCGGTTAGTGCGTCTGCGCGGTCGAAATCATGCAGCATCCAAGGGCGAATGAGCATCACTGATCGCGGAGCGTGTTCCGCCAGTTGCCCCGGCCACAGGCGGAATCCGCGATAGCTGTCGACAATTGGGGCGATACCTTTCTTCTTCAGTAGGACCCGCTGACGAAACGGGATGTAGACCGCAATCTTGGACCAACCTCGAACCGGTTTAGGAATGTGTTCAGATCCGGTCGCCTTCAGAACCTCGGCAGTATATGCATCGACGACCATTGTCCGGCCAGATTGCTTGGCGGCTCGGTAGATTCTCACCACACGATCGATATTCTGCGCTGAGCAGGCGACAAGCACCATTCCCGGCGTCGCCTTGAAACGCTCTATGAAGCGGAGCTCCAGTTCCCTTTCAGATTGGAATTGTTCGTCGTCATTGAGTCGTCCCAAACTCGATCCTTCCATTAGCATGACGTCGATGTTCTGCGGCGGCCGCTTCAGCATCACTTCGAACAGCTTTCCTTTATTGCCGTGAGCGCGCAGATCGCCGGAGTAAAACAATCGCCGGCCATCTGCTTCTACCTCAAGGGCGTAGGCGTCAAACCCGGAATGATCAACGAGATGAGGTTTGATGGAGAACGGACCTACTTTCAGCGTTTTCCTGTTTTCCAGATAGGCGGATGCTTTTGGTGCGTACCCGTCTGGAACGAAGTTGGCTGCCGCCCGCATGATGCGCTCGACGTCTCGACCCATTACGATGGGAATGTCAGCACGCGCTTTCGGCAAAAGTCCCCAATGGTCGCGGTGCCCATGTGAGAGGACGATGGCGAGCAGGCTCGGATCGGTCCTCGTCAACCCGGCAACAGCCGGCAAAGGTGTCGAGGCAACATCTTTGGCATTCAGCGGAAGGCCAAGATCGAGCAGGATCCGTTGTCCTGAGCTTTCTAGCTCGACGCACGTACCACCGATTTCGCGGGTACCGCGATGAATGCATAGCTTTCATTTGAAATCCCACTCCCTCACGCGGGCGGGCCAATACACGCAGTGCTCTGGTAGTCGCGAGCGACCTTCCCCGTTAAATGGACGGGCGGGATACCCCATTGAATAACAATGTGTGCCACAAATGCTCCTCGCTGGAGCTTTGAATCAAGGAACAGAAGTCATCTTCTGCCCGGCCGAAAAAAGTCAACGCGTCCACGTGGAAAATAATCGAACGCATATTGCTTTAGGCTTGAATCAAGGCGCTGCACTTCCGACCAAGCATCGGCATGGCTTTCGTTGAGCTTCTGAAAGTCACCAATTTCAGGCACCTCATCGAGGGGCCGCGAAAGGGCGCCGAAACGTGAGGCATTGCGATCCTTGGCTATAAACCAAAAAAGGCAAAGCCGAGGTTGGCAAGATATGCGTGAGAGCGGTTGGGTCATCCCTATAGATTCAGTTGGGGGTGTCTGAATTAACCGAAGTCACGCCGAATTGAATGTTCAACGCGCTCCAGGGCTGGAGCCGCCACGGACTATCAGCTGCAAGCTGGCGCGTCTGAGGCTACGATTTTGCAAAATTCTTTGACCTGGGAAAAGCCTGCGTTATTTGAAGGCACCGCTGGCGGAGGCGGGGTCGCCAACCGGATAGATATGGAGTTTTGGCTCGGCTTTGTTCAGTTTATTGCGGTCCCTCTTCAGCCGACCTTTCTTCTGGTCACCATCGAAGCCGAACACGATCAGCCGGGGATTGGGGTCGACCTGAAGATCTACGCCCCCCCTCGCAACCTTAAGGATGACGGGATCGAGGAGAGCTGGCATGACTGGCCGCGCTATGCTCTTCCGGACCGCGCGGCGCATGGCGTCAAGGCGAACCAGTGCCTGGCATACCGCTTGATAACGCAGGGCTAAATCTGACGCATGGCGTTCGATTGTGCGGCGGTAGCGCCTTATCTGCGTGACGACGCCAGGCGTGCTATTTTTGGAGCGTAAGCCTGAATTGCTGAAATGCTTGGCCTCATGGAAGATCACGAAGATGTCGCCTTTGCGCTGTTCCAGCGTGGCGACATCCAGCCGATCTTGATCGTGCACGGGCTTTTTGGAAGCGGGTTCGTGTTGGCCTTCGGCTGCTTCGTTCGGCTCGACATCGTCGGCACTTTCCAGCGAGACCTCGACGTCGATAACCTTCTTGGGGTTTCGGACTATCAGCGCATGTAGGCCCGTCTTCTCCAGCCCTGCGAGATCAGCGGCCGAGCGGATCATCTCGGACAGGGTAGTGGGGCTTTCGTAATGCGACCAGCAAACAGCGTTCGGGCCCGGCTTGAACTCACCATCGATCAACTCTGCATAAACCTGCTGCTGGCGGACCAAATATTTGACATGGGTCTTAGGGACCACCGTGCCGTCGTCCCTGACGTCGATGCGGAAGATTGAGCCGCCCCGGTGATAGACGTTAAGATAGTTGCGTCGCACCGCCAACAGCACATCGTCGCGGAGGAGGACGTCGCGCCACCAGGACTGATTCTGATGCGCCAATTTATCCAGACTGTCGAGAAAGGCGTCGCTGACGCCGTGAGTATTGGATGAACCGATAGATGAAACGAATTGGGCCACGCGGCTACCCCCCAATGGCCGAAATTCTAAATAGGGGCAGTATAGTGCGTGTTTTAATAGGCCGCCAAGTCCTTTCGTGTGTCCATGAAAGCGGCGGCATTGGTGGCCTGGAATTTGCGGCGACTTCGCGTCAGGCTAGGCCTTTCTCAGGAGGCTTTGGCCGTTGATGCTGGTATCGATCGATCATACGTGGGACGTCTCGAACGAGGTATCGAAAACCCCACCGTCGAGACTTTGGACAAGTTGGCGGCGGCTTTAGCAGTTTCTACTGCTGAGTTTCTGTTGATTCCCAAGGCCGATGAAAGGCCACCTAAAACGCTTCGCAAAGGACGCAAGAAGCGGTAGCGTTGGAAAAGCCCCAATTTGAGGCCACGTTGCGCGTAACTACTTCCCAACGCAGCGCTTTGCCAGCACTGTGGCTGCTCTTGCTATAGTGGATTATCCCCGCGCGTCAGGTTCATCGCGAATTCTTGCGGAGGGACCACGGCAACGTACGCCGACAGCTTTACCTCCTCTGCTACTCGAAAAGGGCTGCCCGTCGCACCAACTCCCCGGGTTCTCGGGACTACAACAAGTCGGCTTGGTTCCTCGCACCGCATCCGCGACACCATGCGCGACGGCACGCCGGGGCCCATTGGCGGCAGCGGGAAAAGCATGGAAGCCGATGAGACTTTCATCGGACGCAAAAAGGGCTTCCCGAAGCGTCCCGCCGCGGGTCACAAGATGGCGTTGTGAGCCTAGTCGAACGTGGCGGTCCCCTTCGCTCAACGCTCATTGATAGCGTGAGCCGCCCGGACTTGAGTTTTGCTTTGCTTTAGTCAACTTTTCCGCCAAGCCGCGCCCCAGTCGCACTTTGAGAGATTAAGCACCGCAACCCATTGTAATACCGTTCATATTTCCTATCTAAACAAGGCTATCTGCACTCCGGCGGACACTGCAGCCTTCCTTCTTGCATCTTTCGTCGCATTCCAAATCACGAAATCCCCGCGCACTGCGAACAACTCCCGTTGGGTCGCAATCCGGCACTCCAGCGCTCCTGACGCGGCAAGCTATCTGTGCATCGTACCCTCGTCCCGAACACATTGGAGTCTAACATGAGCACCGACGACACTTCGACGCCGAGCCAAAACTTTGACGGCTTCGCCGATATTCTGGGCGTGATGCCAATGCAGCCGCCGCACCGCGGCAGTACCGGCTATCGCCAAACTGTTCGCCTCATCAACGAACTCAACAAAACCACCGCGATACTCGCGGCGATGCCTGCAGATGAGCGTCGTTCCGCGGCGTACGATAAGGTTCGCACGCTGCTCGGCGCCTCATTCGGTCGGCCCCGCTTTAAAATTCCCAACCAGCCCGAGAACCCTGACGACCTAGGCACGATCTTCATCGTTTGTTTAAAGGGAATCTTCCGAGCTCTTGCGAATGCGCGCCGGCCGAATGGTGTTTGGCAGTTCGAGATCGATGCCGAACAATTGGCGGCCGCCGAGCAACTGCTTCACGACGTTCGCAGCGCCCCGAACGTAGCGCCCGACATTCGGATTAAAGCGATTGCCGCGCTCGCCGAGCTCATGACCGTGGCCAACTTCGGAGTCTCGGCCGTCGTCGGAATCTCGGCTGCCGCTTAATGCCGGCGCGCGCCGACGACCGCAACCGTGAGCACCGCTTTTCCTTTTCACGAGCTCTACCAGCGTGAAAACCTGACTGAAGACGGCGCCGCGATCATGCGCGCCGTTTGGGGGCGCTCCTACGCGGAATTCTCAGCCTCGGTAGCTTACGAGGAGGTTCTCGAACAACAGCGACGGCCACATGTATTCGTCAGGAAACTTCACAGCCGACGAACCTATGCACCACAATCAGGGACGGGCCCTCAAACGATGTCGCGAACCATTACCGAGAACGAGTTCGCTTCGGTGTATGCCGCCGCAGACTTCGCCTATCAGCACGGCTTGTGGCTCGATACCCACATTACCCTCAGCTGGTCGCGCCTCGGAGCCGGCGGGGAACAATGCGCGCAGAAGCACTTCCTGAATTTCACGAAATGCGTACGAGATTGGCTTAAACATAAACACCTTCCCTACTTTTCCATCTACGGACATGAGCACGGGTCGGCCGTTGGCCTGCACACTCACTTCCTTTTACACTTGCCGGCCCCAAAATCGCCATCGGTGACGGCACGCCGATATCGATCCGAATTTCGTCGTTGGGCGAAACATTGGCCGGAACGCCAAGGTATCGAGGCGGCGCCAGGTGCAATGCGCATCACGGGCCCGGCGACGGAGACACCGTGGCTACACTGGCCCTTAATCCACTACCTGCTCAAAGGATACGATCAGCACGCAGTGGTGATCGGGGCCCGAAATGCGCCGGACGGAAGGCAGGTGATGCTTGGTGATCTAATCGCGTACCCTTGGCGGGATCCTGGACCGGTGCGCATGGAGCAACGGGTAGGAAGCTCCAAAAACCTCGGCCCGGCCCAACGTGCCTTAGGTGTGCCGGGTGGACTCGTCACAGTCCCAAAGCCAGCACGATTCGAACTTATTCCGAATTCTGGCGTGTTCTGTACCTTGCCACAGACAACGCCACCACAGTACCCAGCGTTCCGATCGGCCTATGAAGATGGAGTGCGAGACGTACGTCGTCTTTATCCGATTGATTTTTGGCAGCGCGTTACGCGCATGATTGCCGCCGATTGAACCGGCACAAGGGCGACGTCATCGGTCCATCCAGGGAACTAAGTTTAATTGCCATAATGCCGAAGCGTAAGAGTCAGACGATGTATTCTCATTTTGCCTTTTCTATTTTTCCTACCCGTGCCTGTGCAGGTGTAGGCAATTCTCTGGTTCCGGATTTTATTGCTTCCTGAACCCCACGAAAACTAAAACCTCCTGCAGTTCTCTCCATATTTTCAATGACATCCTTGACGTATTCTGGTGTCTTGCAGACACACTTGGCCACCTTCTCGTAAACATCGGTTCTTGTAGCGGGTTTGGCCGCGCGATTCGTTTCGGCATCTCCGAAAGTATTCGCCAAATGCCGATCTACTTTCTCACAAATCCTGCGTTGCAACTGCGTCAGGCGATAGTCCTCAAAAACGGACACGCCATCACGACCGTCGTTGGTGCCCAAGACTGTTTTAACAACCGCCTTGTAATCGTTCTTTTTTGTGCTCTTAGCAAACTCAAGCAACTTTTTCGCAGTCTTGCTGAAATAGACCGCAACGTCACTCGGCAGCGGCTGACCCGCCTCAATACACTGTTCGAGTATAGACCATGCGAACAGAGGGTTTGCAGTCCATTTGTAGCCGGACAGATCTGAATTCACCGCCTCGGCTTCGTTCGGGCGCCAAACGGGTTCTTTCGGACTGGCTCTATCCCCAATCAAGGCTGGTTTCAACTCAGCAATGACGGGCCGTTCACGCGGCCAATAAAATCTTTTCTTTCGCGACATAGCTTCCCTCTTTTTTCCAACCCCGAACGGTCTGGCTCGAATGATCCGATATTCGGTTCATTTAAGACATGGGAAATTGAATCACGTGCTCGGAACAATTCAATCCCGAGAGCCAATGCCGGCCATAGCACAAATCCAACCTCCGCTGCTGCCGGCCGACAACGGTTTGTTGGAAAGAAAAACCAAAATGGCAACTCAACCGTACAAGGACGCTTCAGGCAACCGCATCCCAAGCGTGACGACAATCATCGCTCGCTTCAAGGAGAGCGGCGGATTGCTTTATTGGGCCAATCAGCAGGGGCTCGAGGGCCGCACTCTCGATGAAGCCCGTCGCGAGGTGACCACGCCGGGAACAATCGGGCACCGCATGGTCGAGGCTCATATCCATGGGCGAACATACGAACCCGAACAATACCCCGTCGAGCTCGTGACCAAAGCACGTGCTGCCTTTTCTGCCTATCTCGCCTGGGAGCGAATGACGGCGATTACCTTTCACCACACCGAAGTCGCTCTCATAAGCAACAAACACCGATTCGGCGGCACGCTCGACGCCATCGGCGTGATCGGAAACCAGCTAGTGCTTTGCGATTGGAAATGCGCGAACGCGGTATATGCGGATTACCTCTATCAGCTCGCCGCCTACAAGCTGCTTTGGGAAGAAACTTACCCCGAACATTCGATTGCTGGCGGCTTTCATCTTTGCCGCTTCGCCAAGGAACAAGGCGATTTTAGTCACCACTTTTTCCCCTCACTCGATGAGGAGACTCAAACCTTCCTCCTTATGCGATCGCTTTACGAACGCATAAAAAAGACCGAGAAAAGAGTGCGATGACTATCGTCGAGCAAGATCCCGCCACAACTGCGGAAGACACCGAAATCCCCCTTCACGGCCCGGCATTGCCCATCATTAGCGAACACGCCAGTTTGCAAAAGACCGTGGCCCCACTGCCGTCAACCGGGATCGCTCAAATTACCAAGGCGATTGCCGCCGTAATGCAGGAAATCGATACGGTCGCCAAGCGCGGCCAGCACGCGTTTCATCGCTATCGTTACGCGAAGATGGAGGACATTCTGCGGCAATTAACGCCGCTTCTCGGCAAGCATGGTCTCGTCGTGTTTCAAGACGAGGTCGGCCGCACGATGTTCGACGACGGTAGCGTCATCGCGGTTGCCTACGAATTCACCGTCGCGCACGAGAGCGGCGAAATCTGGCCGCACCGGCTGCGGCAGACTGGCGTGGCACGCTGTCGCGACAGCAAGGGTGGCTGGGACGACAAGGCGCTCAACAAGTGCCACACGGCTGCACGAAAATACTTTTTGTTGTCACTATTCCAAATCCCAACCGGGGAAGAAGCGGATGCGGATCACGGTGATAACGATGGCGCCGATCCGGAAGCCTCGCAAATCACCCCGGCAAATAAGGGTACCGCCAAAGCATGGACCTCAAAATTTCTCGCCCGTATTCGCCAGGCGCCAACCCTCGCCATGCTCGATCGCTGGATCGAGGAAAATCAACTACACCTCGATCGGCTTGCAACTGCTGCTCCCGACCAAAGAAAAATCGCCGATGACGCCGCCGCACGTCGCCGCACCGAACTGACACCGAGCGCAAAATCCTTGCCGCCGCTGGTCAAGGCGCGCACCGACCCCGCTTAAGAGCCCAATAACAACGTAAATTGCTGACGCCTTTCACTGAAAAACCTCCGCAACGTCGCTCAGCACTTTCGCCCGGAGGAAATCGCGTGCTCGCACAACAATACGGCCGCGTGCCCTTTATCTCCAAAAAGATCCTCGCCAAATTCAAGGCGTTTGAATCATCCGATAATCGCTTCCGGTCCGCGGCCCGCCTGCGCCAAGCATTGCTGCGCGAGCAACGCGGATGGCCGATCGGTCATTATCAAACCGTTAGCGGAAAACGACGCCAGCTCGGCAATTATGTCGCGACAGCGGCGGAACAGACTGCAGCCTTCGTTACGCCGGAAATTACTCGTCTCGTCCGCCAAGAAATCGCGTTTCGCGAAGATGGCGCGCTCGTCGACGAAGGAAGGCTCTGGCGCAACCTGCTTTCGTCCGCCCCCGCCGTTTTCAACGTTTTTGGTCCGCTGAAACTTGATCTGCGTCTCGCGACCCGCGTCATGCGTTCGCTTTGCCCTGATGTGGTTCATCGAGTTAACGAGGTTCTGTTTGAACATTCGCCGGCGCGCGGTCACCCAGCATTTTCGCATGACCGCAGCGCATTCGATGTGCTTTTCAAGTGCCGCATGACCGATGGCCGGCACGGTTTCATCGCCATCGAGCTGAAGTATTCGGAATCGATGGGTGAACCGCCCGCCCGCACGCGGCCACGCTATGACGAGCTATCCCGGCAAAGTCAGTTGTATCGTGATCCCGACGAACCGGCCTTGCGCGCCAACCCGCTGCAGCAGTTTTGGCGCCAACACATGCTGGCGCATGCCATGGTCGAACGCGGCCTCTACAGCGCCGGACGTTTCTTTGTCGTCGCGCCATTGTTCAACAGACCGGCACAACACGCGATCCAACTTTACCGGCAGCAGCTGATCGACTCGCCGACGACCGTCAGTTTTGACGCCGCCCAACTCGAAAATGTTGTTGCGGCCATCAAACGCGCAGGAGCGACAGAGATCGCCGCACTGCTGCACGAACGCTACTGCGACTACGGCCCGCTGGACGCGCTTATCTGACGCCTGCGGCAGCGGTTCACAACAACCGACGCATAAGACCAATTTCATCGCAACTCACTGGAGACAAGACCATGAACGAACAGTCGAACCAACCCGCCTACCGTGCGTATAGCGTGATCAAACGCGGCGGCCAAAATGATTTTTGGGCCCCGATCGGAGCGGCATTTCCGCACAATGACCGGCTTGGCTTTAACATTTTGCTCACGGCGCTCCCGATCGACGGAAAAGTCGTGCTGCGGCCAGCGAAGGAAAAAAGCCCAGTCGAAGCGCCAGAGTAATCGGACTTTTTTCATCACGAAAGCCCGACGAATGGCACCGCTTGACACTACCTGCAGAACTGAGCGCATCCGCAAGCTAAATGACACCTTTAGAAGGACCTTTCATGGCGGACGAGTAATGCTTACGTCGGGCTTTAACTCCCTGCCGACGGTGCTCAAAGCACTGGTCATTGAACGTGTGAGGACTTTTTCTGATTTCAATGCAGGAAGCGATCCACATGACGAGCATGATTTCGTAAGTTTTGAGCTTGAAGCTCAGCAGTTCTTCGCCAAGATTGATTACTACGACCGCGACTGTCGCTTCGGTGCGGAAGATCCGAGTGATCCCGAACAAACAATCCGCGTCATAACTATCATGCTCGCTCACGAATACTAATCAGGGCCGGCGATCTGGTTTTGGAGACCGGTGAGCGTTAACGGACTGCGTCCAGGCCCTTGGGAAGCAATGCCGCGCTGTTCATTACGGCCACTTCACAGGTCATCAGCGCCTCATTCAGCGGACTCCACCGGGGCGAGCGTCACCGCTTCTGCAGCACCAAAAAGATGGCTCCCAATACGTCAAATAGGGACGTAGCAACGGTACCTGCCCCCTCTAAAGACCCTATACGTCCAAAATTGCCGTAAACCCTATAGGCCGCCTAGTTAAGGGCGGCTATTGTTGCGGAGCGAAGGGCAAAATGAAGCTGCATCGTTAATACTCGCGATCCTATCCGCAAGGTTCGGGTTAATCGCCGCCTATAAGTGGTACGGGGCAAGCCGCGTCAACGAGCGCGCGGATATTCGGCCGAGGCGATCTACGAGATGGAGAACTAACAGCCATACCAATTTACTATCCAGACTCGGGCGAAAGATAACGCACTAAGGGAAGAAAAACCTCATCTGTCGATCACTTGAACTTTGGCGCGGTCGCGCGCTTGGTGGCGGACTGATTAAGATCGGCGATCGGGAGACGACGGCCGGCGCGCGATGGGAATAGCGGCATGGAACAGCATTGGCTCATCATAGAGCGCTTTGACAATTGGGACGCCGATCGGACCAACGGTTTCACGTTTTTTGGTCTTCCCGATCGGCACAGGAATGCAGCGCTTGAAATAAAAAAGGGAGATAAAGTGTATTGTTATGTTTCGAGTAAAATTAGTGCGTTCTCGGACATTCGTATCGTGCTCGACGCAGGCCTGAAAAAAATAAACGAAGACTCGTTCGAAGATATATATGACAGAAGTTTTCCATATTACTTTACAACCGCTCCTATGCTGGTTCTTCCTCGCGAAAAATGGGTACCCGTAAAGCAATTGGCCTCATTACTTGAACTGACAAGAGGCCGAACCGAGGCAAGTCACCGTGCACTATTCCAGACGAGCATTCGTAAGTTATCGCCGGGTGATGCGGCAGTGATTAGCAATGTGATGCGGCGCGCAGCTGAAAAGGGACGATCGCGAAAATCACACCTCTAGTCCGAGAAACGACAAGTGGAGGGCTGTGAAAAGCTTGTTTTACTGATAGCCGACTGGACCTTATTCCAAGTCAAAATGCAGATTACCTATTTGGATATTCAAAGAGCGCTGACCTTCTCCAGCATCGTCCTCACGTAGGTTTCTTTGTCTTCCTCCTGGAAAAGTATGTGCCGCGCGGTCATCGTCGCCTTGTCGATGCCCCAGAGTATCTTCATCGTCGGAGATGGTGTGTTAGAGACGATGAAGGATTCCAATCGGACATTGGGATCACCGAGACGCTGTTCAATTATCTTAATCTCAGCGTGAAATTGAATTTTCGGATCGGTCGGGCCAATGTTCCGGATGCCTTTCGGGTCAACAAACACTATGTGCTGTCGTCCACCTGCGAGCAGCCACAGGATGAAGTCGGGATGAAAATTGCCAGCTTCGAAGAATCCGACGCCACGCCCCTTGCTGAGGTTGCGAAGCAAATAGAGTTCTTTATCCTCGAAGAAACCGCCATCGTGGTCGTGAAATCCCTTTAAGTCATCCACGAGCTGCTGCTCCCCTTTGTTGAGGGGCACAGGGCTGATCTCGACGATATTTTGGTCGAGGTAGAGCAACGGCTGGTATAAGTGTCGACTAAACCAGATTGCTTTGAGGCCGTGGAACTCCCACGGTTTTAGGTCACCCTTCTCGATCAACGCTTTGAGCTCTTCGAGCTTGGCAACGATCTCCTCCTGAGATTTCTCGATCAGAATGCGGTAATAGCTGTCTCCCGATTCGTCCTTCGCGCCCGGAAAATTTGGATCGTCTTCTGTCAGATCCTGGTACTCAAGGTGCGGCAGCTCCCACTCGCGTTTGTGAAAGATGTAGTACCGTTCGGTGTATTTCTTGAGGAGAGCAAGGGCGATCTCCTCCCACAGACGGACCTTTTCGAACGAGTCAAACATCAGCTCCTCAGCAGGAATCAGCAGCTGGTACCAGCTCTGATCCGCGAGCAGTCGCGCGATGCCATCATGGGTTAGGTTTAAGTTGTACCAACCACGCTCGGCCTTGAATCGCTCCAGCTCGAAGTACAGCTGATCGATGTTAAGAAAGGCGACATGTCTATTTGTCAGGTGAGTCTGATTTGGTGTCGCTTCAATATCGCCGCCCGTCACACCACGTGACTTCATCGACTGAATTTTTGGGTACCAATTGAGCGCGACCTGGTTCTTTTGCAGGTACGCGGAGGCTTTGTCCTTAGATGGGTCCGGTTTGGCGAGCGTCGGCACCGGTCCGAGCTTTCGGAACGCGTCGCCAAACTCAGTGCTAACCCCGTTGATAGTTTTCTTCAGCCTTATGATCTTCAGCTTCTGCGTGCCTAGGTTCTTTATGACAGGCAGTAAAAACCCGACCTGATCATCGTTGGTATGCAGCCCCTCTTCTTCGAGAAAGTCGCGGAACTGTGCCATATAGTCGGCGCGAATACCGAATATGGAAAGCGTCTCCAGCACGCCAATATATTTCGGTCGCGTCACCTCCTCGGGAAGTTGCGCCTTGCCACTGCGCTTCAGGCTGAGGTCGTAACCCTTGAGACGCACGCCGCGCCCGAAGAGCTGGATGATCTGTGACCCCTCGTTCTGACCCACATTCATCAACCCCATTGTACTCACGCGCCAGCTGTTCCAACCTTCGGTGAACTTTTTCGAACCAATTAGCAGGTTCACCGTAGAATGCGGCAAGTTGATTTCGTGGAAGAGAGAGCCCGAGAACTCCCGATCTTCTGTCTCCAGCCCTCTCTCCTCGCACAGCTTCACTAGCTTGGCATCGTCGCCAACATTGATCACGCCGAAAGGCTCGTTGTCTCCCACACGCATTGCGATCTCACCCGTGGCGCCCTTCAAGTTCTCGACGTACAGCAATCCCCCGCCTGCGGCGTTGAATAGTGTAACTAGCGTCTCGTCGAACACCTGTGCGGCGGTTAAGCCTTGAGTGTTGAGGTAAGCAAACCGGCCAGCAAAAAGGTTTCTTCCGTCGGCGCCGACAAGTCCCTGATTCAATACGCGCTCGATGCGTTGGATACTGGCCGCGCGATCGGAAACATATCGCGCTAAAAATTGCAGAATTTCGATAATGTCCGACGCTTCGCGTGTAGCCAGCGTCTTCGTGACGCTCCCACCGACGAAGATCCAAAGTGGCTTGTCGATATTGAAGGGCCGGAAGGCAGTCTCTTGTTCACGGTACAGACGCTGTTGCTGAAAGAAGGCAAGCAGGCACGCGACCAAATACTGCTCCAGGTGATTTTGCTGTGTCCCCTCATCCAGATTCAGGATTTGGTAGTCTTTTCCGAAGCCGTCGCCGTAAAAGTAACGATACGAGTAATCGAAAATGATGCTCTTAGCATACAGGTCGGTGAGCGCCTTCTTACCCTTCACCGCCTGACCGAAGGTAGCGGAGTATTCGAAAGAAAAGCCCTTCTCGCAGAGCAAGGTCCGAAAGCGCATCCAGGCGCCTTCTTCGCCGCCGCTCGCGCCTCGGTGACCCTCATCAACGAGTACGAGGTTGTTCCCTTCGAACGCATCGATGGCTATGGTCTTATTGCCCATCTCTTCCGCGAGTTTATGGATGTCGAGAATCTCAACTGTTTGTCCGGTAAACAGGCCGCGTCCGTCCTTGTTGAAGAGCTCCGCGGAGATGCCTGCCGTGTCGAACTCGCGCAAGTGCTGTTGGCTTAGGCCCTCGTTGGGCGTCAACAGGATGATGCGGTTCAGCTCGCGCCGTCGGCCGTGTTTGTTCAAATAGTATTGGTATTGAAGGATGTTGGCGTGCATCAGCAACGTCTTGCCGCTGCCCGTAGCGCTCCAGTAGGCGAGTTTGTTGAGTTGCGGCCAAGCCTCAACTTTCTCATCAAAAGGCGCGATCTGGTCGGCCTCCGCCCGGTCCGTGTTGCAGGCAGTGAGCTGTGCATTGAGCACCTTTAACAGTGCCTGCGGATCGCGGAAATAGCGATCGAGGTAAATCTCGGTGAAAAGCAACGTCAGGTACTGGAAATATTTCCAGACAATCGGCTCTTCGCCGCGGGTTGTCCTGCGCTCATTCAAACGCTGGGTGTGTTTGACAATATTCTGGTCGTATTCAAGCAGGATCTCGGTGGGCAATTGCGTTAAATTGAAGAGCTGTGCCGTGAGAGCGTAGTGGAAATGGTGGATATTGTTTTCGTCCAGTCCTTCCAACGCTTCATTCCGGAGAAACTCGGCCAACTGATCGTCGTCGGATATCCCAAGTCGCCAGCTTGAACGGCCACACCACCATTGCGATATACCGTCGACGAGGCCGGGTGCGGCAAGGTACGTCCTTCGCCGCGTAGTAGTTGGCGTAGCGTAATAACGGGGAGGCTGGCGGCTACGCCGGCCTCTTACCGTTTCTGGCACACACCGGGTCGCGGCCCCTGCGGCCGCGGACAAGTCTCGTATCCTTTTTGAGTTCGGTGCACTCCAACCGGACAGTTCAGCTCAACTTCAGGACCGGGATTTTTGTGAGTTCTCGGTGCAAGGCTTCCATGGGGAATTCGCCATAGCTGTCCGCGACTGTTTTCCGACCATGCCCAACTATTGCATCGACGACATCGGTTGCGAGCCCATACCGGCGAGCGGCAGTCTTGAGGCGATGGCGCCACGAGTGGCTTGGCGAGATCCTTGGATCCACAATTCCCAATGAGCGAACCCAACGCCCTAGGATCTTAGTTCCATTGCCACCGCGGCTCCCGAATTTGTCTGGTTTGAGC
>Ga0187862_10001950_pt1 | contig 21496 bp, 15 predicted proteins | sample June2016WEW_10_1_FD_133003 | JGI IMG/M metagenome (GOLD analysis project Ga0187862, IMG submission 133003) | Peatland microbial communities from SPRUCE experiment site at the Marcell Experimental Forest, Minnesota, USA - June2016WEW_10_150 | ecosystem: Environmental > Terrestrial > Soil >...
CCGCCTACGCTCATGCTGCTGTTGGCGTGGACCAGCAACACCTGCAGCTTCTTCGCGAATGAGTAGCGCTCCAGCAGGACGCCCAGGCGGACGGTAAAGTCGTCTTGTCCGTCTTTCTCCAGTTCAGCTCCACTGGTGCCGGTCTTCTGGGCCTGAATGGAGTGCCGGATGGTAGTCAGGCGCTGTTGGGCCGACTTGCTCGACCCAGTGGAGCGCACGGAGAGCATTAGGATGGGGAAGCTGAGCACCAGCGCAAGCAGAAACGTGATTGTCAGCAGACCCATGACCGGCGCTCCCTCCCTGCTCTATACTTCGACCGAATGGTCGAGAAGGTTGAGTCCAAGCGGTATTCCCGCCGCCTTCAGCCGTTCGCCGAACTTGGGCACGATCCCGGTGGAGTGGAAGCGGCCTTTGACGTTTCCGCTGGGGCCAAGTCCCAGCTTCTCGAACAGGTAGATGTCCTGCAGGCTGATGATGTCGCCGCTGGTTCCCGTGATCTCGCTGATGTGGGTCACGCGGCGCGAGCCGTCGCTCATGCGCGAGACCTGCACGATCAGGTCGATCGCGGATGCGATCTGCGCGCGAATGGCGGCCGCAGGCAGGGTGACGGAGCCCATCATGGCCATGGTCTCGATGCGCGCGATGGCATCGCGCGGATTGTTGGCGTGAATTGTCGTGATGGAGCCGTCGTGGCCGGTGTTCATGGCCTGCAGCATGTCCAGCGCCTCTTCCCCGCGCACCTCGCCCAGAATGATCCGGTCGGGCCGCATGCGCAGCGCGTTGATCACCAGCTCGCGCTGGCGGATGGCGCCCTTGCCCTCCAGGTTGGGCGGACGGCACTCCAGGCGGGCAACGTGCTCCTGCTTGATCTGCAGCTCCGCGGAGTCCTCGATGGTCACGATCCGCTCGGCGTCGGAAATATACCCGGAGAGAACGTTGAGCAGCGTCGTCTTGCCCGAGCCGGTGCCCCCAGAGATGACAATGTTCAGCCGCGCGCGCACCGCGCTGCGCAGCGTTTCCAGCATCTGCGGTGTCAGCGTGCGGTGGCGCAGCAGATCGTCCGCGGTCAGCGGCGTCGAGCCGAAGCGGCGTATGGACAGCAGCGGGCCGTCCACCGCCAGCGGCGGAATCACAATGTTCACCCGCGAGCCGTCCAGCAGCCGCGCGTCCACCATGGGCGATGACTCATCGATGCGCCGGCCAACCGCCGAGACAATCTTGTCGATGATGTGCATCAGGTGGGCCTCGTCCTTGAAGGCAATGTCGGTCTTCTCGATCACCCCGCGCCGTTCCACATAGACGTTCTTGTAGGTGTTCACCAGAATGTCGCTGACCGTGGGGTCGTGCAGCAGAGGCTCCAGCGGGCCTAGGCCGAAGACCTCGTCCAGGATGTCCTGCGCCAGCCGGTCGCGGTCCAGCGTGCTCAGCGGGGCGCTCTGTTCGCCGATGAGCTGGAGAATAATGCTGAGCAGTCGCTGCCGTCCGCCGGTCTCGTCGGCTTGGATGGCGGAGAGTTTTTCCAGGTCCATGCGCCGGATCAGTTCGTGATGCACCGCGGTCTTCAGCGCGTGGCGCGCGCTATCGCCCAGGACCGTGGTGACGCGGACCTCGGTGGGGACCGTGGCCAGCGCTGGCGGGGTCATGTACATCGATAGTTCAGCCATTGCAAGCACCTCGAATCATCCGTGGAACTGTTCCTCAATCCGCTAGGAGTGCAAAAACGAGAAGAGCTTCTTCTTCACCGAGGGGGGTTCCGCGGCGTCTAATCCGTTGACAATCTGGTTGGCCCAGCGGGAGAGCGCCTGGTTGAACTCCGTGCGGCGCTGCGGCGGAATGGGCTCCCCATCGTTGATCGCACGAAGCAGCTCGAAGTAGTTGTTCGGCACCGCGACCGAGATGGGGAACCGTACGGTCTTTTCAATCTGTTCGGGAGTGATGGAGTCGGTTGCCGTGGAGCGGTTGACCACCAGGCGCAGCTTGTTTGTGGAGGACTCGCTGAGCGACAGATGTTCCACCATGCGGGCCAGGTCCCGCAACGCGGCCACGTCCGGCGTCGAGACGATGAAGACCTCGTCGGACTGTTCGATGAGAGCGTTCCGGGTGGTCTGGTACGAAGCCGAGGAGTCAATCAGAACGAAGTCGTATTCGCGGCGCAGAAAGTCCATCACCCGTTCGAACTCGTCGCCCGTGGCCTCGTGCGGGCTTCCTGACAACTCAGGCGACGCAATGATGTCCAGCCCGCTTCGGTGGTGCACGATGAATCCTTTGAGAAGCTCGGAGTCCAGCCGGTCGGCGTTGTGCAGCAGCTCCTCGAAGTGGTACTGCGTGTCCTTCAGCCCCAGGTACAGCGCAACGTGGCCAAGCTGCTGCTTGTGGTCGATCAGCAGTACCTTCTTGCCGTGTTGACGAACCAGAAAAATGGCCAGATGCACCGCCAGCATGGTGGTCCCGACGCCGCCCTTGGCCCCGAAAAACGTGATGACCCGCCCTACGCTGCTCTGCGCGTTGGAATCGACGGCCAGTACGTTATTGAAGCGGTTGAGCGATGCAATCAGATCGACCAGGCTGACCGGTTTGGTCAGAAATTCGGTGCATCCGTTGCGCACGGCGCGCAGCAGAATCTCCGCATCCAGCTTGGTGCCAACGCCAATGATGCCGATGTTCTTCAGGAATATCTGATGCAGCCGCTCGGTGGTCTCGATCGCCAGTTCAGGGTCGCGATCGAAATCGATCAGCGCAACGCAGGAGGAGGCGTTCTTTAGCGCCGGTGAGAACTGTGGCCGTTTCTCGGCCGTGATGTAGTCGCGAAACTCGCCCGCATAGTGTGCGCCGGAGATATTGGCCGCCGCGCTGGTCACCACTTGCACCACGTCCGCATCCGCGCAGACGCTGAAGATTGCCTGCGTGGAATGCTCCGAAGTGTTTGTTACGCGTGTCATGGAAAGTCCGTTCGCGCCGGGGACGCAGGTTGCTGGGATTGGGTTTGCGCTTGAGGTTTTGCCTGCGCTGGCGTTTGCGTCGGCGCTTGTGCTGGCGTTTGCGTCGGCGCTTGCGCTGGCGTTTGCGTCGGCGCCTGCGCTGGCGCGGAGACGGCTGCTTTGGGCAGGTTGTGTGCCCGTCCGTCGAAGACATTGGGGTCGAGGTTGGGCGTCGCCATCTTCGGCTGCTCCGGCACCGTCTGCGGCGACAGCGTCAGAGGATCCACCACCGTCGCGGTCACGATGATGACCAGCTCCACCACCGAGTGGTTGAAGTTCTTCGAGCGGAAGAGATCGCCCAGGATGGGTATGCTCGAAATCCCCGGCATCTTGCTCATGATCTCCGTGGTGCGGTGGTCCAGCAGGCCGGAGACGATGAAGCTCTGTCCATTCTGGATCTCCACTTCGGTCTCGGTCTGCCGCGTGGAGAGCGCCGGAATGGTAAAGCCTGAGATGGTGACCGCGTTGGTATAGTCCAGCGTGCTGACCTCGGGCGAGAGTTTGATGCGGATGGAGCCGTCGGCATTGACCGTCGGCGTGAAGTCGACCTTCACCCCGTACGGACGAAACTGGATGGTGATCGCGGTGGCATTCCCGGTTCCGCCCTGCACGACAGGAAACGGAAATTCGCCGCCGGAGAGGAAGCGCGCGGGCAGGCCGCTCAGCGTGGTCAGCGTCGGCTCGGCAAGCACTTGCAGAATTTGCTTCTGTTCCAGGTCCTTCACCGTGAGCCCGACGTTCAGTTTGGCGTTGTAAAGAAAAATGTTGAGCGGATCGCTGACAGAAAGCGTGGAACCGCTGCCCGTAGCGGTGGAGCTGAACTGCTGGGTCGAGCTCCCAATGGCGGTGCGGCCTCCCGCAAAGATGTTGACGCCCAACTGGTCCAGCCGGGTGCGATCCACCTCCACAATGCGCAGCTTCAGTTGCACCTGCTTGCCATGCACCGGAACCACAACCAGGGAGTTGACCACGTCCTTCGAATACAGCGAAGCCATCTTGAACGCAGCGTCCGAGGAAGCATCGCTGGCAACCGCCCCGGTAAGAAAGACCTTGCCTTCGCCCGTATCGACGTGGATGGACGATCCCGGAAAGGCCGCGTCAAATGAGGCGCGCAACGCCTCGGGATCCAGGTCCGCGGAGACCGTGTACATGTGGTGGCCCCCGGTGTCGTCCCACAACACCATGCTGCTGACGCCGGCGGTCTTCGCCGTTAGAACGACCTCGCTGGATCCCGAAGTGTAGGTCTGCAGCACGGCCGGGTTGCCAACGTAGACGCGGCGCAGGGGCGCGGCCGAGGTTAGCAGCACGGACCGGCCTACCGTGATATGAAGTTGATCGGCCAGGCTCGAAGAATTGATGGCAGGCGGTACAAGCGCCGCATTTTGCGTCTGGGCGAAGGGCTTCACCGCAAGACCGCGGCTCTGTGCAGAAGCGCCATGCAACGCACCAAAGGCAAGCAGCAGGAGCCCGGGCGCGCAGACGTGGCCCAGCGCGGTTCGCCCCAGTTGGATCGAATACGGCTTGGCTGCTCCCCGCTTGGCCGGCTGTACGATGCGTAGGTTCATTGTGCGCCGCCTCCGAGTACGGTTTCGATCTCCGGATGTTTCGCGGGTGCCGGAGTTGCTGCGGCAACCGGGTGTGTGGCAGTGCGCGCCACCACGGGCGCCTGGCCGGAGAGTTGCGAGAGCAGCATCGGAACGTCTGCGCTTCGGCTGGTGTCCGATCCGTTGCGCAGAACAAAGTGGATCGCGCCCTGGGTGCTTGCCAGAACGGCGCGCTCCGCCTGCTCCGGAGTCAGCAACAGCGTCACCATCGTTACGTCCGATGTCTTGCCCTCGGGGTCGGGTTCGAGCTGGTGGCCGGCGGCCAGGACGACGGCGTCCTGCAGTACGGTCAAGGTGACAGGCTCTGGCGAAATGTCCGAGTGGTAGGTCACCAGAACGTCCAGATGCGAGCCGGGAACCAGAAATCCGGCGACGCCAACCACCTCGTCGGAGCGCAGCGCGATGGCGCGCATGCCGTCCGGAATCTTGCTCGCCAGCCCGGTGCCGGACCCTGCGGCAGATAGGTCGCTGACAAGGATGGGCTGGCCTTTGGCCAGCGGAAACAGGAGCTCGCGGCCAATCACTTCACCGGCCTGCGAAAACGCGCCCTCGATGGGATCGCTGCCCGGCCACGACACAAGCTCGATGTCGTCGGACTTCAGAACTTCGTCCGCACGCAGCGTGTGCGACGGCGCAAGGTACAGGACGTCCGGCTGCTTCTGCACCGTGGGCGGAACGGTCAATCTCTTGGCCACAAACCAAGTACACACTCCAGAGACGATGAGGGCCAGAACAAGGGCGACTAGGATGCGCTTTGTTTTCATGGACGCGCCTCCCACGCCAGGGTGCAGAGAGTGAACAGGCATCCCGCCGCGATGGGCAGCGCAAAGGGCAGGCGAAGCGTGCGCGTGTTGCTCAGGGTCAGCTCCGGATGCGGCTTCATGCCGTGCCGGCCATGGTGCTCCAGCACAGCAACCACGTTGCGCAGCGTCTCCCTGAGCCGCCGGTTGTAGATTCCGATGGCCAGCGCTATCACCCCGCCTGCGATGGCGGTTGCAATCACCACCTGAGGCAGCGCGGAGAGCCCCGCGAAACATCCCACCGCGGTCATCAGCTTGACATCGCCTGCGCCCATGCCGCCGGCCAGGTAGAAGATCAGAAAGATGCCGCCGGCGATCGCTCCGGCAAGCGCCGAATCTCCCAGTCCACGCCAGCCGCCGTAGATCGCGTGCAGCATCATACCGGCAACCACCGCAGGTCCAGTGACCAGGTTGGGAATCCTGCGCTCGCGGATGTCAGTCACCGAGCCGATGCCCGCGCACAGCAAGGAGCCTCCGAGAAACATCAATTGCTGTTCTGGAACATTCATGGGGAACACCAGTGCGCGTCATGCGAACCGGGTCGCGACGCGGCGAAGAGGAGGAACAGTCCGGCCCGGCCCAGGCTGGTGGTCGCCGATATTGAAGGTGAGCGGTGACACCGCACGTTTCATCGTGCCGCATTACCGCTCGCAATCCCCGTCTCCGAGTCTTGCTGCAGGCATCTTGCTGCTTATGCCATTGCGTTGGTGAGGTTGTTGCCAACCGTGTTGAATGCGTTGCTGATCTTGCCAGAGAGGCCGGTCATGGCGACTACCGCGCCCAGACCAATCAGACCCGCAACCAGTGCGTATTCGATCAGGTCCTGGCCCGACTCGTCCTTCACGAAGGCGGCAAATACATGCTTGATGTTCTTCATATTGTTCTTTCTCCTGTGGTGCTGCGTATTGGCCCCGAGTCCGCGAGTGTCGTGCATCCACTCTCGACCGATGCGACCTTTGATTCATCTATCGGATGAAATGGAAAAAGCATGAGTTCGACGGCTGTCCTGCAACGTTATTTCCTTGCCGATTCCCTTCGCGATGGATTGCAGGCGCACAGGCAGGCCGTGCGCGCACGCCAATAGATGCCCGGCGCAGCCGGGTTTTATGTGCACAGCGATGAAATCCGCAGTCATTGCAGAAGCTCCGCTGCCCACCAACAGCGGCGACTGCTTAGCGCACAAGCGCAGGGCGCGTGAGTTCGCGGATCAGTTGATGGAACTCCGGCCACTCGGCACAGAGCTGGGCGCGCGAGCCTGCCTCGTAGTCTGCAAACTCGAAGCCTGGGCTCACCGTGCATCCCAGCAGCGCCCACGCGCCGCCCGTCGCCAGCCGCGATCCCTGCCATATGCCGCGCCGCACCACTACCTGCGGCCGTTCACCCTCGTCCAGCCGGTTCCCGATGCGCACTACCCGCCCGCCTCCCTGCTCCTCCAGTTGCAGCATCTCCACCGCATCGCCCGCGTAAAAGTGGAAGACCTCGTCCGACCGCAGCCGATGCATCTCGCTGAACGTCCCCCGCTCCAGCAGATAATAGATCGCCGTCCCCGTGTGCCGCGCGCCCCCATAGCGCCCCGCACTGAACGCCTCCGCCGCAATCCGTTCGCCCGCCTTGTAAGTCTGCACATACCAGCCACCCTCGCGCGGGTGCGGCACAAGTCCAAGGATTTTCTTAACTTCGTCGGCGTTCATCGGCCCCTCTCGCGCTATGCTGGATTGATTCCACTCATTGTATTTCTCCGGCCTCGATTTCTTTGCCGGATCCTCCTCTGGAGCTCATCCCACCCCTATGCTCACCCGCCTGGAACGATACTTCGGCTTCGCCGCACACAACACCACCTGGCGCATCGAGATTCTCGCTGGCCTCACCACCTTCATCACGATGGCGTACATCATCTTCGTCAACCCAGCCATCCTCTCCGCCACCGGGATGCCGCTGGCCGCCGTCACCACCGCCACCTGTCTCTGCGCGGCCTTCGGCTCCATCCTGATGGGCGCGCTGGCCAACTACCCGCTTGCGCTGGCGCCCGGCATGGGCCTCAACGCCTACTTCACATACACCGTCGTCAAAGGCATGGGCGTCCCCTGGCAGACCGCTCTGGGTGCCGTCTTCATCTCCGGAGTCCTCTTTCTTCTGCTCACCCTCGGCGGCATTCGCCAGCGCCTGCTGGCCGCCATCCCCTACCAGCTTCACGCCGCGGTCGCCGGAGGCATCGGCCTCTTCATCGCCTTCATCGGCCTGCTCAACTCGGGTCTCATCGTCCCCAGCGCCGCCACCACTCTCGCGCTGGGCAACCTGCATGCGCACACCACGCAGCTCGCCGTCTTCGGAATTCTTTTGATCGCTGTGCTCCAGGCCTACCGCGTGCGCGCCGCCATGCTCATCGGCGTCCTCGCCACGCTCGCCGCTGGAATCCTCTGCCGCCAGGTGAACTACGCGCCTTCCACCTTCAACCCCATGGCCATCCGCGACACCGCATTCCATCTCGACATTCGCGGCGCGCTCCACATCAACGCCCTCGAAATCATCTTCGTCTTCCTCTTCGTCGATCTCTTCGACAACATCGGCACCCTTGTCGGCGTCACCGACCGCGCCGGACTCACCGCCCCCGACCACACCATTCCCCGCCTCGACCGCATCTTCTTCGCCGACGCCACATCCACCATCGTCGGCTCGCTCGCCGGAACCTCCACCGTCACCAGCTACATCGAGTCCTCCTCCGGCGTGGCAGCCGGCGGACGCACCGGAGTCACAGCAATCGTCACCGGCCTGCTCTTTCTGCTGGCAATCTTCGTCGCTCCGGTCGTCGGCGCCATCCCCGGCTTCGCCACCGCGCCCGCGCTCATCCTGGTCGGCGTCATGATGCTCTCCGGCATCGGCGCCATCGAGTGGGACGCGCCGCGCATCGCCATCCCCGCCTTCCTCATCCTCATCACGGTCCCGCTCACCAGCTCCATCGCTACCGGCCTCTCCTTCGGCCTCATCGGCTACGCCGCATTGGAGCTGGCCACCGGACGCGCCCGCCGCCGGCACTGGATGCTCTACCTGCTGGCCGCGCTCTGCCTCCTGCGATTCCTCTACGTCGCCCACACCTGAACCTGCGTCTTGCCGCCGGACTCAATGTTTGGCCATAACCAGCAAGGTGAAGCGTTTCCCCGGCGCGGATGCGACGACCCGCCGCTCCTCGACAACCATCCCGCGCGATTGCAAAACGTCAACCACCTGCTTCACATCCACCGATGTGTGCACGGCGCCCAGCGCCTGTAGCGATTGAACGCCAGAGTCGCTCACTGGCGTATCGCGTTCATCGCGATTCTGAAAGACAAACGCGATCCGCCCGTCGCTCGTCACCAGCGATGGAGCGTAGGCGAGGAATATGTCCTGATCCAGATACTCAACCACAAGCGCGGCGTAGACCAGTTCAACGGGATCGGCGAATGGAAGACCGTCCGACAGATCGCAATGCACCGTCTCGAACGTGTCGAACCTCGCCGCATGCCGCGCACAACACGCTTCCAGATACGCCGCGTTGACATCAACCGCAACCACTCGCCGTGTGACTAGCGGATCGATGCACTCAAGACCATTGCCCCCGGCCGCCCCCAGCAACGCAAGGGATTTTGGACGATACGTCTCCACCAGCAGGCGCAGCCTGTCCGCAAGCATCGCTGCCTGCGCCACAGAGGCTGCGCTCATGTGCCGCTCGTAATCGGCCAGCGGAATCTCTAGCCAGGGGCTGTGCAGAGAACGTTTCATCGCGGATCACCAGCCATCCCCACTATTTGGGAAGGCTGTTCAGCGTGGGCTGCGGCGGTGGCGTGGGGGCCAGAATGTCGGGGGAGGCTCCTGTGGCAACGCCGTCTAGCTTGGCCTGGTGGACGATGATCTGCTTGAGGGTATCGTAGGGGATGTTGAGCGGGAGCAGGCGCCCGTTGACCGCGAGCGTGGGCGTCGTCTTGTCCACACCTGCGTCGTCGGAGAGCTTGATGTCGGCGTTGACGATGTCCTTGGTGGCCTGGGTGTTGGCGCAGGCGACGATGGCGGGGCCGTCCAGTCCCGCGCGCTGGGCGGCGGCCCTCAGCAGCGTGTCTTCCGTGGCTGGTGCCAGCGCTTCCTGCGTGTCGTAGACTCCCGCGGCGTACTTGAAGAAGGCCTCATCCGACACCTTCTGGGCGCAGACGCCATACGCCGCCGCCTTGAAGGCCGAGGAATGAAGTGCAACCAGTGGCAATGGCTGGAAGACCACCCGTGCGGCGGGGAAGTCCTTGACCAGTTGGTCCATGGTGGACTGCGCCTCCTTGCAATGCGGACATTGCAAATCCGCAAACTCGACCAACATCAGGTCCTTGCCGGCAGCGCCACGAGCAGCTCCGGTGGCGTGCTCCCGGAGCAGTTCGCGCACGGCGGCAAACGGCGTTGCGCCAAAGGGCAGAACGCCGGCGCCCTCGCCGATGACGTGCTTGCCATCGGGCAAAACGTAAAACGTGACGGGGTGGATCTGGGCGTTGGGCTCCGTACTGGTGAGAAAGGCCACAACCCGGCTGACGCCCTCAGCCGGCGTGGGCTGGATGGCCATCACCCGCCAGACGCGTTTTGGGTCAAAACCCCAAAGCTGGTTGAGAAAGGCGTTCACCGTCTCGACCGTGGGCGATGCGGCGGTAAAGTCGCTCGGGCTTGCCGCAGGCAGCGGATCGGTTGGTTTGGCAATCGCGGGCGCGGGGGCTGCAATCAGATTCGGCGTCGATGTGGCGGGAGCGGCGGGAGCGGATTGCGCGGCCGCTGGGGACTGTTGCGCTGGGCCGGCTGGCGCGGCCTGCGCCAATGCCACGCCCATGCCCAGGCTCAGGGCGAGGGCCAGCGCTGCTGCCGGAATCCAACCCGGAACGGTCTGCAAAGCTGCTTCTGTACTCATCAATGTGGTTTCCTTCTTCTGTGGTTGCATGTTCTGTGTGCGCATCCTGTTCATTCTACCGGGAACAGCCTGTCGGTGCGCAATGCGCGCCTCCATCCGGCTTCTCCTTTGACGGAGCTTCAACTTCGATGGTTATACTTCGACCTTCACGGCGATGGGGAAGCGGCGGCCGTTGCCGAAGGACTTGGGCGTCACCTTGAGCACTGGCGCGGCCTGCTGGCGCTTGTATTCGCTGCGCTCCACCAGTTGCAGAACGCGGCGCACCAGTGCGATGTCGCCCGCGTGGCCCGCGGTCTTCATCTCTTCGACAATCTGCTCGGCAGAGGCGTAGCGCTCCACATAGGCCTCCAGAATCGGGTCCAGCACCTCGTACGGCGGCAGCGAGTCGGTGTCGCGCTGGCCCGGACGCAGCTCGGCCGAGGGCGGCTTTTCCATCGTTGCCCGCGGAATCACCTCACGCTCGCGGTTGGCGTAGCGGCTCAGCGCGTACACCCGCGTCTTGAAGACGTCGCCGATCACTGCCAGCGCGCCCACCATGTCTCCATACAGCGTGCAGTAGCCGGTGGACATCTCGCTCTTGTTGCCAGTGGTCAGCACCAGAGCGCCGAACTTGTTCGACAACGCCATCAGCAGCCCGCCGCGGATGCGCGACTGCAGGTTCTCTTCCGCCAACCCGAAGGGCGTTCCCGCAAACAGCGGCTCCAGCGTGCTCTGGTACGCGGTAAAAACGTCGTGGATGGCGATCAGCTCGTAGCGGATGCCGAGGTTCACGGTCAGCCCGCGCGCGTCGTCGATCGACCCTGCGGAAGAGAACTCGCTGGGCATCCCCACTCCCAGCACGTTCTCCGCGCCCAGCGCCTCCACCGCGATGGCCGCCACCAGCGACGAGTCGATGCCGCCCGAAAGTCCCACCAGCGCCTTCCTGAAGCCGCACTTGCGCACGTAGTCGCGCGTGCCCAACACCAGTGCGTTCCAGGTCGCAGCCGTCGCTTCGCATTGAGATTCGGCTTCCGGAGCGGATTCGCCGCTGGGTTCCGGTCCTGCCCGGTTCTTCGCAATCGCCTGCAATGCCTCCGTATCGAAGACGATCAGCTCTTCGCGGAAGGATGCCGCCTGCGCCACCAGCTCGCCATTGGCAGCGATCACAACCGACGACCCGTCGAAGACCAGCGAGTCGTTTCCGCCAACCTGGTTCACCATCGCCACAATCGCGTTGTGCCGCACTGCCAGCGCGGAGAGCATCTTGCGCCGCAGTTGCGGTTTGCCTCTCCAGAAGGGCGAGGCGGAGATATTCAGCACCAGGCGCGGATGCACGGCCAGAGGATCGGGCAGCGCCCGCCATTGCAGCATCAGCTCGTCGACCGGGTCCACCGGGTACAGGCGGCGCGACCAGAACCCCTTGTCGTTCCACGCGTCCTCGCAGATGGTGATGGCCAGCGGCTGGCCGTTCAGCACGGTCAGGGTCTGCTCGGTGGCAGGTTCAAAGTAGCGCTGCTCGTCGAAGATGTCGTAGAACGGCAGCAACATCTTCTGCTGCACGAAGCTGACCTGCCCGCCTGAAAGCAGCGCTGCAACATTGCGCGCGTGCTTGCCTGCGTATGGCCTGCCATCCACCGGCCCGGTGGCGAGGACCGCGCCGCACAGAATCGCAGGGCCATCGGCGGTGTGGGCCGCAATCTCATCCAGCGCCTGGTGCGCGCGGTTCAGAAACGACCTCTTCTCCAGCAGGTCGGCCGGTGGGTATCCGCAGACGGCGAGTTCAGGAAATACTGCCAGCTCCGCGCCGGCCGCGGTGGCGCGCTCGGCAAAGTCCAGGATCAGCCGCACGTTTCCGGCAAAGTCCCCTACCGTCGGATTGATCTGGGCGAGAGCGATCTTCACGAATACAAGTCTACCGGAGAGTTGGTTCTCAGTTCTCCGTTGTTCGTTCTCCGTTGTTCGGAAGAACGAAACAGCACGACCGCCTTTACCAAGAACGGTCTACGGTCTACGGACAACTGTTCTAGGCGCCCGTGCCGCTGAGCACCACGCCAACGGTGCGCGCCAGGATCTTCATGTCCAGCCACATGCTCCAGTTCTCCACATAGGCCGTGTCCAGCGAGATGTAGCTGTCGAAGGAGGGGTCTTGGCGGGCCTCGACCTGCCATAGGCCAGTCATGCCGGGCAGTACTTCCAGGCGGCGCAGGTGTGAAAGATCGTACTGCTCCACCTCGGAGGCCATCGGTGGGCGCGGGCCAACGAGGCTCATTTCACTGCGCAGAACGTTGATTAACTGCGGCAATTCGTCCAGCGAATACTTGCGCAGGAAGCGCCCCACGCGGGTGATGCGGGGGTCGTCGGCAATCTTGAAAAGAATGCTGTCGCGCTCGTTCCTGTGGATCAGGTCTTCCTTTAGTTTGTCCGCGTCGACGCACATGGTGCGGAACTTGAAGCAGGCGAAGGTGCGGCCCTTGCGCCCAATCCTTTGCGAGCGGTAGATGGCGGGGCCGCGGGAGTCGAGCTTGATGGCCGCCACCAGAAGCAGCATGAAAGGCCATCCCAGCAGCAGGGCGAGGACTGCGCCCGTAACATCCAGCGCTCGCTTCAGCAGGAAGGCGCCGATCGGCAGATCGCGCCGGTGCAGAGGAATGGTAGGAAACTGTCCGATGTATTCCACCGGAGCGTTCCATGCCAGGCCTTCGTAGAGGTCGGGCACAACGCGCACGTCGATGCCAAAGCTGCGCGCCTCATCCACGATGCCGACCACCAGTTTCTTCTCCGCAGGCACCGAAAAGAAAATCTCGTCGACAAACAGCGAGCGGGCCAGCGACAGGCAGTTGCGCACGTCGCCGATCACGTCTGCATCGCCCGATTCAGCCTCGTGCTCCGAGAGGGCGACGAAACCCTTGAAGCGGAATCCAAGGTGGCGCAGGCTCTCCAGATGGTTGCGCAGCGCATGGGCCACGCGGCCCGCGCCGACAATCAGTACATTGCGCGTCACCAGGCCCTCGCGATAGCGCTTGTACACTACCTGGCGCCAGATTGCGCGCCGGGTGCAAAGCAGAATCGTGGTGAAAATCACCGTCAGCACTACCACGATCCGCGAGACCATCTCGGCGCGCGCCAGATACAGCGTGCCGCACAGCAGAAGTCCCGACGTGAGCGACGCCTGTACCACCAGGCGCTGCTCGTTCAGCCCGCTGCGGGTCAGAATCGGCTCATAGAGCCCGTAGGACCGCGCTGAAACAACCAGCAGCAGACCGAACCACGCGGCATACATCAGCAGAAACGGCGACGCAACATGAATCAGATAGGCAGGCTGCGAGATGACATGCACCCCGCCGGGCACTCGCACGCGAACGCGCAGAGCCACCAGCGTGGCGACCGCCACGGTCGCAAGATCGAGCATCGCCCAGACCAGGCTGGTGACCGAGGGGCGATGAAATGTCCCTGATCGCACCGATGGCGTTCCATCAGTTGCTCTCCATCTTCGACCTGGAAGAACTGCTTGGTTCAAGTAATCAGGTGTTGCCATTGCCGATCGCCTCTCACTACAGCAACGCGCATCTACGCGCGTCCAATGCATCCCATGCCAATAGCCCAAACTCATCTTATAAAATGCTAATGTTCGCCCTACTCTCTGGATAGGACAGAATTGTAAAAAAATCAATGTCCTATATTGCTACATCGGAGTAATACGCTAAGGCCCCGCGCGCCATCCTTACTCTTATCATAATACTGGGAATAATGAGATATTTCAATCACATCGGTGTCCATTTCTGGCTAACATGACCCAAAGGTTGTACGTCTACACCGGTAGAACAAGCTCGTCCATGGTTAAAAATTCCTTAAGTACAGGGTCCTCGCTTCGGTCCATCTCTTCCACGCTGCCGAAGAAGCGCGCCTTCCCCTGGTGCAGAAAGACGATCCGGTCGGCCAGCCTGCGCGCGAAGCGCATGTCGTGAGTGACCACGATGCTGGTCAAATGCAGTTGCGTCTTGAGCCGTGTGATCAGCTCACCCAACAGATGGCCCATCAGCGGGTCCACCATCGTGGTTGGTTCGTCGTAGAGGATGGCCTCGGGCTGGCTGGCCAGCGCGCGCGCTATGGCCACTGAGCGCTTCATCCCGGTCGATAGATCGCTCGGCAGCAGCTCCTCCATCCCGGCAACGCCCACCATCTCCAGCATCCCGCGAACGATCTGCTGGATCTGGTCCTCGGCCAGGTCGCCCCGCTCGCGCAGCGGGAAGGCAACGTTCTCGCCAACCGAGATCGAATCGAACAGCGCGCCGTTCTGAAAGACCATGGTGACCTTGCGCCGCACCGCCTGCAGCTCGCGCTCGCTGAACTGCGAGATGTCCTCGCCGGCCACCAGGATGCGCCCGCTGTCCGGCTTCAGGAAGCCCATCACGATCTTGAGCGCGACCGACTTGCCCACGCCGGAGCGGCCCAGAATGCACAGCGTCTCGCCCGGCAAAACGGAAAAGCTCACGTCGTCCAGCACCACCAGATCGTCAAATGAGATCGAGACGTGGTCGAAGGCGATGTACGGGCCCGGATGGTTGCGTCGCTCCGGCACGGCCTCGTTGGCCGTTACATTCTGCTGCGCGGCCATGGCCATGAACTCCTGCACCGTCTCCTGCGCCTCGGCAGCGTCCTCCGCGTTCAGGACTTCCTGCTCGCTCGGCATCGCCTCGCCCGACGCGCCATCGCGCTGCGCATCGTGCCCGCCGGCCGTCTCGCGTTCCTCCAACTTTAAATCCGGTTCTGCCATAAGTCTCTTTATCATGCACCATTCGCGCACGCGATTGGGCGAAATCTCCCCGTACTGCTCGAAGCGCGCGGTCACGATCGGTAAACACAGATCGCGACATTCAATTGCGGCAGAGTAGCTACGGATTGCGTGAATCTCCGCCAACGCTAAACTTCGCCAACCCCCGCCAGGAACCGCACAATCGACTCGATGCCGCGGTGGAAGTTCGCCAGATGGAACTTCTCGTTGGGCGCGTGCAGGTTGTCGTCGGGCAGGCCGAATCCCATCAGAATGCTCGGGATGCCCAGCTCGCGAATAAAATCGCCGACAATCGGGATCGACCCGCCGCTGCGGATGAAGACCGTCTCCTTGCCAAAGACCGTGCGCATCGCCGAGGTTGCCGCGCGCACGTACGGGTTCTCGGTCGAAACCACCACGGGGTCGCCGGAGTGGATCAGGCGTACCTCCAGCGTAATTCCCTTGGGACAGATCGCCTCCACATACTCCTTGTACAGCGCAAAGCTCTCGGCCGTCGTCATCTCCGGCACCAGCCGCATGGAAACCTTCGCCACCCCGCGCGCCGGAATCACCGTCTTCGCCCCCGCCCCCGTGAACCCGCCCGCAATCCCGTGCACATCCATCGTGGGCCGCGCCCAGGTCCGTTCCAGCACCGAGAATCCAGCTTCGCCGGTCAGTTCGGTCGAACCCACCTCCGTCTCGCGGTAGACTTTTTCGTCGAAGGGCAGGGCCTTCCATGCCTTCAGTTCCGCATCGGTCGGCGCGGCCACGCGATCGTAAAAATGTGGAATCAAAATCCGTCCCGATTCGTCCTTTAACTTCGCAATGATCTGCGCCAGCGCGACAAATGGGTTCGGCGCGGCGCCGCCGTACATGCCCGAGTGCAGGTCAGTCCGCGCGCCCCGCGCCTCGATCTCGGTGTAGATCATGCCCCTCAGCCCAACGCACAGCGTCGGCAGGTCGGGCGCAAACATCTCGCTGTCCGATACCAGCGCCACGTCCGCGCCGAGCTCCTCCGGGTGCTCGCGCACAAACGCCGCGATGCCCTCGCCGCCCACCTCCTCCTCGCCCTCCACAATCACGCGCACATTCACCGGCAGCCTTCCCCCGCCCGTCGCCAGCAGCGATTCCAGCGCCTTCACGTGCATCCACATCTGGCCCTTGTCGTCCACCGCGCCCCGCGCATAAAGATTCCCATCGCGCTCGGTCGGCTCAAAGGGCGGCGACTTCCACTCATCCAGCGGCTCCGGCGGCTGCACATCGTAGTGCCCATACAGCAGCACCGTCGGCGCAGGCTTCCCATCTGCCGCAGGCGCTGCGTGCAAGTACTCCGCGTACACCAGCGGATGGCCCTTGCGCGAGGGCACCACCTGGGCCGGGCCACTGCTGGGCGCAAGCACCGTCTCCGGCGTCGAGGTCTCAATCAGCCGCACGTTCTCCATCCCGATCCGCCGCAGCTCCGCCGCCACAAACTCCGCCGCGCGTCGAACGTCCGCCGCCCGCTCCGGATCGGTCGAGATCGATGGAATGCGCAGCAGTTCCTTCAGCTCACGGACAAAACGCTCCCCATTCTCCTTCGCAAAACCCACCGCCGCATCCGTCGTCTTCATCTCATCTCCACCTGTCGTTCAAAACTTCGCTGAGCTTCACGCACGCCCGGCAACCCTTCAGCAAATCTCTACTCAGTATATGAAACTGACGCGAGGCGCGGTCGCGAAGAGATTCAAAGGCGCGATGAATCCCGCATGACAACCGGATCTGGCCATGACAGTCAAATCTGGCCGATGATAGGCTTTCGCGTATGAACATATTCAGCCGTCTCTTCGCCATCTTCTCCGCTGTAACCTATCTCTCAGTCGCCGCCGCGCAACCGCCCGCCGTCGCGCCGCCCGCGCCCGTCACTCCGCCGCAGGTCAACACACCGCAGGACCCTCCGCTGGACCCGAAACTGCCCACGCTCTTCATCGTCGGCGACTCCACCGCGCGCAACGGCGCCGACTTGGGATGGGGAGACCACCTGGCCCACTACTTCGATACCACCAAAATCAATGTCGCCAACCGCTCGCGCGCCGGTCGCAGCAGCCGCTCCTACATGGTGGAGGGTTTGTGGGACAAGGACCTCGCCGAAATGAAGCCGGGCGACTACGTCATGCTGCAGTGGGGCCATAACGATGGCGGCGACCTGGGCGGCAACAAGCCGCGCGGCGATCTTCCCGGAGACAGCGACGAAACCAAAGACGTTCCGCAGACCACCGGCGTACTCGCCGGCAAGATCGAAACCATCCACACCTATGGCTGGTACAACCGAAAGTACGTGGCCGACACCGAGGCCAGGGGCGCGACCCCGATGTTTCTCTCCATGACCATCCGTAACATCTGGAAGCCGGACCCGAACGGCGTGCAGCGCATCGAGCGCGAGACCAACTTCAACGTCATCATGAAGAAGATCGCCGACGAGAAACATCTCGCCTTCATCGACATGGCATCCGTCGAGGCGGACCGCCTCGAAGCCACTGGGCAGGAGAAGACCGCGCTGCTCTTCCCCATCGACCACACCCATACCAGCGCCCAGGGCGCGGAGCTGAATGCGCAGTCGGTGGTCATCGCGCTGGAAGAGGCCAACTCGCCCCTGGTGGCTTTTCTGAAGGAGAAAATCCCGCTGCCTGCGCAGACTGCGGCAGCGGCAAAGTAAGTCGGTTCAACTAGGAAATCTCTGAATTAATCCCTGCTTTGAAAGGGCGGGACTTTAGTCCCGCCGTAAGTGCCGCAAAATCAATGGGGCTTTAGCCCCTGAGGGAATGTCCAGAATTTGTTCAGACCATCCCAAAGAAATGTCGCAAAAATCCACCGGCCAGTGTGTCCACGCACTCGTAGACATCCTGGCCGGTACTTTCTCAAGTGCTTCTCGCGGCCTGCTGGCAGCCCCCACGACGGCAAATCGGCGCTCTTCGACTTACTCCCGCATGCTTCAACTTACTTTCGACTTACTTCCAACCTACTTCTACTTGGAGAATTTTGGCGGATACTTCGCGAATAACAGGTTGACGGCCTTGTCCATGATCTGGTCGTTCTTGTCCTGGCTCTTGGCCACGGGCTCGGTCACAACGCCGCGCCACAGCAGCTTCTGCGTCTTGGTGTCGTACATATCGACCACCAGCGTATTCAGCGGCACGTCCTGCAGGGTGGCCGCAGTGTCCAGGAAGCCCCCGTTGCCCCATGCGCGTTGCCAGCTCAGGTTGTTCAGAGCAGTGTAAAAGTTCGTGTACTCCTGTTTGTCCTGGGTCGCCTCGACGGCGATAATGGTCACGTCGCCGTTCTTCGACACCTGAGTCATGTATCTGCCGCTCATGTCGCGATCTACCGCGATGGTGATGCGGTTCTCAACGCTGGGGTCGGTCGCGTGCACACGGTCCCAGGTATAGGTCTTGAACTTCAGAAAGTTGACGCTGTGGTCGTAATCAATGGTCACGGTCTGCGCCAGGATGGGCGCTCCAGTGATAGCAGCGCCAAAAAGTGCGGTTGCCAAAAATTTCACAATCGATGTCATGGTTCCTCCAGGGTTGTGGGAATGAAGCTCCGCTCGGTCTGAGTGCAGACGCCACATCCGGTTTCTATCTCTTAGTACGTCGGCTGTCTGCAATAAGATGCAGCAGGTGTGCAGTTTTAATACATAAATTAGTTTGCGTCCAAAACGGGACAACCCTCGTCTATGCGCCACCGTTAACATCGCGTAAACTTGTTCTAGGGCCATCTTCCGCCCACAAAATCCTGAAGGACGCCTGGTTTGCTCAACAACATCCTCGCAAAGGTCTTTGGCACCAGTAACGAGCGCGCCGTCAAGCGCCTGCTTCCCGCGGTCGGCCGGATCAACGCGCTGGAGCCCTCCATTCATGCGCTTACCGACGACCAGCTGCGCGCCAGGACGGACGAGTTCCGCCAGCGCATCGTCGACTTCGTGGCAGCCGAAAAGATCGATCCCACCGACGAGAACGCCGCCGAGCGCACCCGCGCCGCGGAGAAGGCCGCGCTCGACGAGGTCCTGCCCGAAGCCTTCGCCGTCGTCCGCGAGGCTGGCCTGCGCACCGTGCAGATGCGCCACTTCGATGTCCAGCTCATCGGCGGCATGGTGCTCCACCAGGGCAAGATCGCCGAGATGAAGACCGGCGAAGGCAAAACCCTCGTCGCCACCCTTCCCTGCTACCTCAACGCGCTCGCCGGCCACGGCGTTCACGTCGTCACCGTCAACGACTACCTCGCCAAGCGCGACGCCGAATGGATGGGCAAGATCTACGGCTTCCTCGGCCTCTCCGTCGGCGTCATTGTCCACGACCTCTCCGACGATCAGCGCCGCGAGGCCTACGCCTCCGACATCACATACGGCACCAACAACGAGTTCGGCTTCGACTACCTGCGCGACAACATGAAGTTCGACCTCAAGGACATGGTGCAGCGCGGCCACTACTTCTGCATCGTCGACGAGGTCGACTCCATCCTCATCGACGAGGCGCGCACCCCGCTCATCATCTCCGGCCCCACCGACGAAACCACCGACAAGTACGCGCGCGTCAACCTCATCATCCCCCGCCTCGAAGAGGGCGAGCTGATCGAGACCCTCGAAACCAAAACCTGGTCTGGCGATTTCGTCATCGACGAGAAGGCGCGCGCCATCACCGTCACCGACGAGGGTTGGGAGAAGATCGAAAAACTCCTCGGCATCGGCAATATCGCCGACCCCGAAAACTGGGACCTCAAGCACCACGTCGAGGTCGCCATCAAGGCACACAACCTCTACAAGCGCGACGTCGAGTACGTCGTCAAAGAGGGCGAAGTCATCATCGTCGACGAGTTCACCGGCCGCCTCATGCCCGGCCGCCGCTGGTCCGACGGCCTCCACCAGGCGGTCGAGGCAAAGGAGGGCGTCTCCATCCGCAAGGAGGACCAGACGCTGGCCACTATCACCTTCCAGAACTACTTCCGCATGTACAATAAGCTCTCCGGAATGACCGGAACGGCGGAGACCGAGGCCGCCGAGTTCGACAAGATCTACAAGCTCGATATCGTCGTCGTTCCCACCAATATGCCGATGCGCCGTCTGGAGAACCCCGACGTCGTCTTCCGCACCGAGAAAGAAAAATACTTTGCCGTGGCCGACGAGATCACCCGCCTGCACGAGGTCAAGCAGCCCGTCCTGGTGGGCACCACCTCCGTTGAAAAATCCGAGCGGCTCTCCGAGATCCTCAAGCGCCGCGGTGTCCGCCACTTCGTTCTGAACGCGAAGTTCCACGAGAAGGAGGCCGAGATCGTCGCCCAGGCCGGACGTCTCGGCATGGTCACCATCGCCACCAACATGGCCGGCCGCGGCACCGACATCCTGCTCGGCGGCAACTCCGAGTTCATGGCCCGCCAGGACCTCGTCAAGAAGTCGCAGGCACGCGCCGTCTCCGCCGCCGAGGGCGCCATCTCCCCCACCGCCGGCCCCGGCATGGTGCGCTTCTACTACGCCAGCCAGGAATTCGAAACCACAACAGAAGCATGGGACGCGGCCATCGCATCGCATCTTGCCACCGCCCAGGTCGAGCACGAATCCGTCATCGCCACCGGCGGCCTTCATATCCTCGGCACCGAACGCCACGAATCGCGCCGCGTGGACAACCAGTTGCGCGGACGCGCCGGACGCCAGGGAGATCCCGGCAGCTCGCGCTTCTTCCTCTCCCTCGAAGACGACCTCATGCGCATCTTTGCCAAGAGCTGGGTCGGTCCGCTACTGCAAAAGCTCGGTATGGAAGAGGGCGTCCCCATCGAGAGCCGCATGATCTCCAACCGCATCGAGGCCGCGCAGAAGGCCGTCGAGACCCAGAACTTCGAGTCGCGCAAGCACGTCCTCGAATACGACGACGTCATGAACAAGCAGCGCGAGGCGGTCTACGGCCTGCGCCGTCAGTTGATGGAGGGAGTCGATCAGAAGCAGCTCGTCGCCGAGGACTACGTCTCCACCATCCTCTCCAACATCCTCGAAGAGCACGCGCCGGAAAAATCGCACCCCGACGAGTGGAAGATGGACGCGATCTTTCAACAGGTGTTTGACACATTCGGAGCGCAGCTGAACGTATCGTCCAACAGAGAAGGAAGCGCGATCGATCCGTCAAAACTCAGCCGCCACGAACTCGGCGAAGCTATCTATGAGAGAGTGCGCGCGCGCTACGATCTCAAGGAGCAGATCCTGGGCGCGCCGCAGATGCGCTACCACGAACGTATCGTCATGCTCTCCGTCCTCGACGGCCTGTGGAAGGACCACCTCCTCGCCATGGACCACCTCAAGGAGGGCATCTTTCTGCGCAGCTACGCCCAGCAGGACCCGCTGGTCGTCTACAAGCGCGAGTCCTTCGAAATGTTCGAAGCCATGATGATGCAGTTCCAGCAGGACACCGCGCGCCATCTCTTCCGCATGCAGA